>JAABUR0100000258.1_pt1 | contig 123572 bp, 109 predicted proteins | sample 5560091 | NCBI WGS metagenome assembly JAABUR01 (sample SAMN10711879, study PRJNA513375) | rock metagenome | isolation source: Antarctica rocks | place: Antarctica: Victoria Land, University Valley sud | reverse complement strand
ATACTACATGATATTTACAATCGTACGTCGTATGAGAGGTCTTCCGATAGTTTTGCACATCCCAAAGATATTAAACTAAAGTCTTCGCCTAAAGGCGAGGGATTTTCCCCCTGAAACTGACATTAAACTTTGCCCATTGCTGTTTCATGGCTGATAACAGGCCCGAAATGTCGCCGGTCCTTACTTTAAAGACCAATCCCGGTTCCGGCAGCAGCACCATCAGCAAAGGCGTTACAGGTTCGTGCAGGGATTTGAAATTGAAATCCTTTACAACACCGATCACGGTATATGTAAAGTTCTTTCCTTTAACACTGTTCTGCCTGGTTATCCTTTTCCCAACTGCATTGTTTTTCCATCCAAAAACTTTCGCTGCGGTTTCATTGATCACCATAGCTGCCGAATCGGTTGCAAAAGCTTTGGAGAAATTTCTTCCGGCGGCAAGCTGCATCCCAAAGGTGGGCAGGTATTGTTCATCCACATGATACTCCAGCGTTTTCATGATCTGGTTTTCCTTTCCTTCAGGATAAGCCAAAGAATTATTGTTGTTGCTTGGGCCGACAGGTTTGTAAGAAGAAACTGTTGCGTTGACCACACGCGGGTCTTTTAACAATTGCTCTTTAAAAATTTGTTCATTCTTGCCTAAAGCCCAGGAGTTGGGCAGCACCAGCAATTGTTCTTTGTTATAACCTAATTTTTTGTTGTGGATAAATTCCATTTGCTGATAAACAACCAACGTGCCGATGATCAGGCTTACCGAAATAAAAAATTGAAAAACAACCAACCCGTTACGCAAACCCATGCTTTTGTTGGCCGTGCCCAATTTTCCTTTGATGATCGAAATGGGTTTAAACGAAGAAAGATAAAACGCAGGATAAATGCCCGCCAGAACCCCAACCAGCAAACCAAGTGATAAAAAGGCTGCCCAGGGTTTAATGGCATAACCCAAGCTTAAACTTTTGCCCGAAAGCTGGTTGAAAACCGGTAAGGCCAATTGCACCAATAAAAAGGCGATAAACAAAGCAACAAAAGTAAGCAGGATAGATTCCAGCATAAACTGTTTAACCAGTTCGGTTTTATCAGAACCCATCACTTTGCGAACGCCAACTTCTTTCGCCCGTTTGGATGCACTTGCGGTAGAAAGGTTGATGAAATTGATGCAGGCAATCAGCAATACAAACAAGGCAATGGCGCCAAAAATATAAACATACTTGATATCACCGCCCGGCCCCATTTCGTAGTTACTGTTGGAGTGCAGGTGAATATCTGTTAAAGGCTGTAAGGCAAAACCCAGTTCATTGCCTTTGGTACGGAACTGTGATAAGCTCATGCCCATGGATTGCGCTATTTGCGGGCCCATATATTTCTCGACCATTCCCGGCAGTTTGGCTTCCAGGTTTTTGTAATTGTAATTTTCTTTTAAAAGGAGATAAGTAAAAAAGCCGGAAGACATCCAGGAAGGATCTTTTGCTTCAGATAGGTTTTGCATCGAACCAAACAGGTCAAAATGAAAATGGGAATTGCTTGGTATTGCAGCAATTACCCCGGTTACTTTGTACAACTCGTTGTTGTTTAAAGTCAGCACTTTGCCAATCGGGTCTTCCTTGCCAAAATACTTGTTGGCCATATCCTGCGTAATTACCACCGTGTTGCTTTGCTGCAATGCTGTTTTGGCATCACCTTTTATCAACGGAAGGGTAAACACTTTAAAAATATTGGCATCTGCAAAAACAAAGCTGCCTTCTTTAAAAGTTTTATTGGCGTAAGTAACTTTTGGTTTGCCCATTTCGCGCAGCCGTGTAGCTTCTTCCACTTCCGGGTAATCATTTTTTAAAGTTTGCGCGGTCGGCGGCATCACGTTGGCTTCAAATATCTTTCCGCCGTTGATGCTGGCCTTAAAAACTACCCTTACAATGCGGTTGGCATTGGTATTAAAGCGGTCGTAACTCAGCTCGTCCTGCACGAACAGCATGATGATAAAACAAACCGAAATGCCGATAGACAAGCCTAAGATATTGATGGCAGCAAAACTTTTGTTCCTCCAAAAGTTTCTGTAAGCGATTTTGATGTAGTTTTTGAACATGGTATTTTAGCTTTTAGCTGTCAGCAATCAGCCTTCAGCTTTTTGTATAGTTTATTGTTTTGGTAGGAGGTTTGAGGTATGAAACTTGCAAATCGCTAATAACTGAAAGCTAATTGCTGACAGCCTTCTTCTCATTCACTCCTCAAACTCTTCACCGGGTTGGCCAATGCTGCTTTTACTGCCTGAAAACTGATGGTGATGAGGGCAATCAAAATGGCAGCGGAACCCGCAATTAAAAATATCCACCAGTTGATTTCTATCCTATATTGGTAACCTTGCAGCCAGTTGTGCATCATCCACCAGGCTAAAGGGAAGGACAGCAGGCAAGATAAACCAACCAATTTTAAGAAATCTTTAGACAACAAACTAGCAATACCGGTTACACTGGCACCCAAAACCTTTCTTATTCCAATTTCTTTTGTCCTTCTTTCGGCGGTATAAGCGGACAATCCAAACAGGCCCAAACACGAAATGACGATGGCCAATACAGCAAACACGCGGGATAATTTGCTGATCAGCATTTCGCTTACAAACATTTGGTTAAACTGCTCGTCCACAAATTTGTAGTTGAACGGATAAGCAGGATTGTTTTTTTTCATTACCGCTTCAATCTTGGCCAAAACTTGTTCAATATTGCTTTTTGGCTTGATGCGCAGATACATTTTATTGGCATGATCTGGCGAAGTTGCAGAAAACAAAACCGGGTCAGGCTTGCCGTACATGTTGCCGTAAACGTAATCGTTTACAACGCCCACAACAGTTAATTTTGTTCCGCTGGTATCGCCGGCATTCCATATTATTTTACCCAAAGCACTGTTTTTACCCATTAGTTTTTCAAGTGATCGGGTGATGATCACATTTTGTTTTTTAGAAGAAATAGAATCTGTTGGTATAAAATCCCTTCCTGATAAAAGTTTTAATTGAGAAGTGCTGATAAACTCTGGTGTAACATTTCGGTTAGAAACCAATATTTCAACACCCGGTATTTTGCCCTGCCAGGTTAAACCGCCAGTATTGTTGCCGCCACGAAGTGTGGTATGATCTGATAAAGCAACATTTTCTACCATCCCGGTTTTCAATAGGTCCTGTTTAAGTGCATAGTAGTATTTTGCTGCATCGCCTTGCGCATCTGCTTCTATCAGATTGTTTTTATTGAACCCTAATTGCCTGCTTTTTACATGCTGGATTTGCTGGTAGATAATAATGGTGCTGATAATTAAAACAATGGAAACGGTAAACTGCAAAACCACTAAACTTTTACGTATAAAAGAAGCACTGCCATCTTTCAGCTTCACGCCTTTTAAAACAGCTACCGGATTGAAAGATGATAAATATAAAGAAGGATAACTGCCTGCTACCAATCCGCAAACCAGCGTGATCAATAATAATGCAGCAAGATGTACGGGTTGGTTAAAACCTAAGGAAAGCTGTTTTTGTACCAGCATATTAAAGGCCGGCAACACCAACACTGTAATTACAACAGCAACCATTGCAGCCAGCAAAGCCATCAACAAAGCTTCGGCAATAAACTGTGTAATTAAACTGTGTTTTAATGCGCCCAACACTTTCCGTACACCAACTTCTTGTGCCCGTTTTTCGCTTCGGGCGGTAGCAAGGTTCATAAAGTTGATGCAGGCGATTAGTAAAATAATCCAGGCGATAACAGCAAACAGATGCACGAATTGTATTTGTCCGCCGCCGGTTGCTTTGCCATTTTCAAACTCATCGTATAAATGCCACTGGCTCATGTTCCATAAAAACGGACGGGCATTAGCTTTTGGCTCTCTTTGCTGAATGAAATTGTATAATTGCTTATTTACAGAAGCCGGATCTACACCCGGTTTTAATTCTACATACGTGGTTAAAGAATTATTGCCCCAAATGTGTAACCACGGACCTTGATCATAAATGGTTTTAAAAGGAGCAATCCATTCAATTTGTAAAGTAGCGTTTTCCGGCACGTCTTTTAATACGCCGGTGATTACGTAATCCTGTTTGTTATCAATTCGTACTGTTTTGCCAACCACATTTTTTTCATTTCCAAAAAATTTCTTTGCTGCTTTTTGGGTAATGACTAATGAATACTGCTGAGCAAAAACTGTTTTGAAGTTGCCTTGTACAAAAGGCAAGGTAAACATGCTAAATAAAGAAGGATCCGAATAAATGCCGCTTGCATGTAGGTTTTTATCACCGATGGAAAAAAGTGTTGCGTCCTCATCATATATCCGGCAGGTATTGGCAATACCCGGGATTTCTGCCTGCATTGCCGGAGCCATTACACCCGGTGTTGAGCCAAAAGTTGCCGTGTAAGTATCATATTTCTGGTTCTCGCGGATTAAATACAGATTGTCTTTTTTTAGGTTGAATTTATCCCAGTTCACCTCATCTTCCACCCATAAAAAAATAAGTGCCGCGCAGGCAATGCCAATGGCCAAACCAAATACATTGAGCAGGCTGTAAACTTTGTTTTTTTTGAAGCTGCGGATGGCGGTTTTGATGTAGTTTTTGAACATGATATTTTAGTTTAATTGGTTATTTGTATATTTGAGAAAAGACAATTGTATGATCAGAGAAATTGTTATACCTACCAATACAAAGCAAACCATTGAATTTCCGGAGGAATTTATTGGTAAGCAAGTAGAAATTATTACCTTTACTATTGAAGAAAAAGTAACGGGCCAGGTTAAAACTAAAAAAGCTTTTAACTTTTGGAAGGAGCACAGTATTGATATGGGCAATTTTAAATTTGACCGGGACGAAGCCAATGAGCACTGATTTTTTTATAAATTCCAACATTGCTTTGTATGCATTTGATAATGCAACTTTTAAAAATGAAATAGCATTAGGACTGATTAAAAGCAGGCCTGTAATAAGCACCCAGGTGGTTTTGGAAAGTATCAACATTTGCTTGAAAAAATTTAAGCTTTCGAAAGAAGTTTCGTATCAACATGGCATGTATTTAATTGATACTTGTGCCCTCAAATTGATTGACGAAACAACACTTGTTTTAGCCTTTGAAATTTCTGTTCAGTTTCAATATTCTCATTGGGACAGTCTGATCATTTCCTCCGCCCTTCAAAACAATTGTAAAATATTATATTTTGAAGATTTACAGAACGGGCAGTTGATCAGAAACAAACTTACTATTGTCAATCCCTTTCTCAATCCAAATACTGGTTGATTTTTTAACCTTTTAGTAATTGTCTTAATGCTTCTTTTATCGCTATATTTTTAGCCCCACCTAACCTCCCCAAAGGGGAGGAACCCAGGTGCAGACCTTTCAGATTCGCTATGCAAAAGCCCTCTCTTTTGAAGAGGGTTTGAGGCTTTTTTTATTTTTGAAGTAAGGGGTATCAAATTTGCAAATCGCTGATTTCTGAAAGCTCTTCTCACTCACTCCTTAAACTCTTCACCGGATTGGCCAATGCTGCTTTTACCGCCTGAAAACTGATGGTTAATACAGCAATTAAAATAGCACCAGTGCCTGCCAGTACAAAAACCCACCAGCTAATACTTATTTTATAGGTGTAATTTTCCAACCAGCTATGCATAGCCCACCAGGCAACAGGTGATGCAATGACGATAGAGATAACCACTAATTTTAAGAAATCTTTGGATAGCAGGGTAGTAATATTTGCTACAGAAGCGCCTAAAACTTTTCGCACCCCGATTTCTTTAAGCCGGTTTTCGGCCATGTATGTGGCCAAGCCAAACAAGCCAAGGCAGGAAATGAAAATAGTTAACCCGGCAAATAAGCCAGCCAATGCACTCACGCGGTTTTCATCCTGAAACTTCTTGGCATATTCTTCATCAACAAACTTATATTCAAAGGGATATTGTGGATTATTTTGCTTGAATATCTGTTCTATTATTGCCAAATTTTCCTTAACCGGTTTTGCCGGATTAAGCTTGATGTGCATTACATTAAACCAGGATTTTGGCCCTAATACCATTAGTTGGCCAACTTTATCATAAGGAGACTCAAAAATAAAGTCTTTAATTACGCCTACTACATGCCAGTTGTGTTTACTATCTTTTATGGTTTGTCCAACCGGATCTTTTAAATGCATTATTTTTACGGCAGCTTCATTTAATAAGATAGCTGTAGAATCGGAAGGATAATTTTTGATGTCGATGTCCCTTCCTTGTAAAAGTTTTACACCCATCGTTTTTACAAAATCAGCTTCAGAAGACAACCTAACAAAATCCACCTTTTTTTCATCTTCTGTACTTCCCGGCCAATAATAGCCATCGCCGTCGCTGCTGCGGTTTGTAATCGGGCTCATAGATTTAGTTACAGCAGTAGCCGCACCTTTGCTCAGCAACTCACTTTTAATCAGGTCAAAATGTTTTCTTACATCACCTCGCAGGTCTGTATAAATTAGGTTGTCTTTTGAATAGCCGGTTTCTCTCGCCTGCGCATATTTAATTTGGTGAACAACGATCATGGTACAAATAATGAGGGCAATAGCAAATGTAAACTGAATGACTACCAATATTTTACGAGGTGTTACCAGAGCATTTACAGCTTTAAAAGTGCCTTTTAATACTTTGACAGGTTTAAAAGAAGATAGGTAAAGGGCAGGATAACTACCGGCAAGTAAGCCGGTAAATAAAATAAAACCAATGGCAAAAAGCCAGTAAAAAGGATTGGCAAAAGGAATATATAATTCTTTATCCACAAGCTTATTAAAACCAGCAAGGCTAAGCTCAACGATGATTACAGCAATAATTCCGGCAAAAAATGCCATCATGATACTTTCGCCAATAAATTGAGCAATTAAGGAACTTTTGGGTGCGCCTACTACTTTGCGGATGCCAACTTCTTTTGCCCGTTTTTCGCTCCGTGCAGTGCTCAAGTTCATGAAATTGATACAGGCGATCAGCAGGATAAAAGCTGCAATTATCCCGAATAATTTTACCCTTTCTATCCGCCCGCCTACATATTGGCCATTCTCCGATTTATCATACAAATAAGCGTCGCTAAACAACTGGGTAAATACCTGTGTGGTTGATTTGTCGCCGTCTTTATTATGGTTGATGGTGATGTTTTTAATCTTTGCATCAAAGCTGGCTTGTGATACGCCAGGCTTCAATAAGATAAAGGTTTCTACAGAATTGTTTCCCCAGTAATTATCGTCCCATCCAATTTTAGTCATGTACGACCAAGGCAAAAGGTATTCAAAATCAAAAGCTGTGTTGTTGGGCAAGTCTTTTAAAACACCAGTTACAGTAAAAATATCTGTACTGTCAATCTTAACTGTTTTGCCCATTGCATCTTCATTGCCAAAAAGTTTTTTTGCCGTTTTCTGGGTGAGCACAATGTTGTATTTGCCATTTAAAGCCTTGGTATTACCTTCCAATAAAGGAAAAGTAAAGAGGTTAAAAAAGCCGGAATCGGTAAAATAACCTGTTAAATTTAAGTGCTTATCACCAACGGTAAACAAAAAAGGTGCATCTGTTATCCGAACGGCATCTTCTACTTCCGGGTATTCCTGTTTTAAGGCAAGGGCTAATGGTTTTGATGTTCGGCTCCATGCCTGTATCTCACCATTAAATTTATCACGGTTATTCGCTGTGTACAAGCGGTCTCGTTTTTCGTGAAACCGGTCATGGCTTACCTCGTTTTGTATCCATAACAAAATAAGGATAGCACTGGCCATACCAATTGCCAACCCCAAAATGTTGATTGCAGAAAATGCTTTGTTACGGATTAAGTTCCGCCAGGCGATTTTGATGTAGTTTTTAAACATAAGGTTTAATTTTTATTACTGATGCTTCTTTTATCGGTGTTTTTTTAGCCCCACCTAACCTCCCCAAAGGGGAGGAACCCAGGTGCAGACCTTTCAGATTCGCTATGCAAAAGCCCGCTCCTTTAGGTAAGAGGTTCGAGGTTTGAGGCATTGCAAGATGCTGATACCTCCTACCTCTCACCCCAAACCTATTCACTCCTTAAACTCTTCACCGGATTGGCCAATGCTGCTTTTACCGCCTGAAAACTGATGGTTAGCAAAACAATAGCAATTGCCGCTATTCCTGCCAAGGCAAACATCCACCATTGTATTTCTATTCTGTAGGCAAAATCCTGCAGCCATTTTTGCATGATATACCATGCTATCGGAGAAGCAATTACAATTGCGGCAAATATTATCTTTATAAAATCTTTCGAAATAAGGGTAGCGATATCAGCAACAGATGCCCCTAAAACTTTACGGATGCCGATTTCTTTTACCCTCCGTTTTGTTGATAAAGTAATTAAACCAAGCAGGCCCATACAGGCAATGCCAATGGTAAGTAAAGCCACAAAATCTGTGATTTTCAACATGCTGGCAACGAAACTATATTTCTTGTCAATCATCTCGTCCATAAAACGATAAGTAAACGCTCTGCGGGCTGGGATGTCTTTAAACTCGTTTTCAAGTTTTGAAAGGACTTCTTGTGTATGCTTTTTATTTATCCGGATGGCCAGGAAATTGAAGCTTTCTAAATTATTGCTGTTGGTGTAAAAATGGATTAACGGGCCTATAGGGTTTTGAAGGTCTTCGTAATGGAAATCTTTCATTACCCCTATTACTATATAAATCCCGTTCCCTCCGTTTGATTTTATTTGCTTCCCGATAGGGTTTTTCCAGCCAAAAGCTTTTGCCGCTGTTTCATTTAATATTACTTTATTTTCCTCCGCTTTACCAAACGCATCATTAAAATTTCTTCCGCCAGCAAGCGGAATGTTAAATGCTTCGATATAACCTTTTCCTGCTGATGTTTGCCTTAACGAAACTTTTTTCCCGGAAGGCAAATCAATAAATTCATTATAATTCTGGTCATACTGAGTAGGGATTGCATGCTCTCCGGAAACTGCCTCTACATAAGGGTTGTTTTTGAGCGCATTCAGCATAACCTCAAATTTTGCTTTTGCGCTTTTAATATCTTTAAAAGCAAGATCGAGATTTACTATTGCAACATTATCTTTTTCAAAACCTAAAGGCGCCATTTTCATGTAGCCCAATTGTTTATTCAAGATGATTGCAGCACAAATCAGGATAATTGCAAGCGTAAACTGGCAGGTTAAAAGTAATTTTCTCATAAAACCCCTATCGCCTGTTTTACTAACATTTCCTTTAATTGCATCGGTTGTTTTTGTGGCTGTTAAATGTAAAGCAGGGTAAGTTCCGATAATGATAATACTTAAAGCGATGATGATAAAAACGATAAAAACCCAGTAGTCTGCTTTCCAGGACAGCAGCATTTGACCAAGATAATCCCCTAAAAACGAATTAACCTGAGGCAGAAGAAAGTAAGTAAACAGCAGGAAAGCTGAAAGAAGCGAAGCAAAAATGATGATCCCGTTTTCTATGCAAAATTGCAGGACAATAGCTTTTTTTCCTGACCCGATTATTTGCCTGATTGCAACTTCTTTAGTTCGGCTTACCATAGCAGCCGCATTTAAATTAAACAGGTTGAAAGTAATAATGAGCAAAATAAAAGCTGAAGCCGCTATAGCCCCGGCAATAATAGCCTTAACATTCGTATTGCCTTCCTTTTTTATTTCGTTAAAAGCTATTGCCCTAACTTCTACATTTCGATGTTCAGGTACGTAAAATTGCTGTACAATTTGATTGATCTTTCGGTTAAAATTCTTTACATCAGTGCCTTTTCTTAACAGTAAATAATTATTTGCAAGCACATTATACCAATTGAACATACCGAAAAAGGCCTCTTTATTTTTACTCTTCAGATAATCTACCGGCAACAACACTTCAACTTTAACAGAAGAATTGGAAGGAATATCGGCTAAAACTCCCGTAACCGTTACCGGGATAGAATCGTCAACCATTACCGTTTTCCCCAATGCCGTTTTGTTTCCGAATAATTTTTGCTTAACGTTTTTTGAAATTACTATCGAGAACTTATCTTTTAATGCTGTTTTGGGATTTCCTTCGGCAAAAGGAAATGAAAATACTTTAAAAAAATCTGCTTCTGCATACTTGGTATCTTCCTGAACTTCTTTCGAACCATATTTTAACCAGGGCAATTCTCCCCATTGATTGTGTGTTGCAGCTTCAACTTCCGGGCAAGACTTTTTAATCTCATCCAATAAGGGAAAAGTGGTCATGGCAGAGCCTTGTCCATCAGTCCCAAAACTTTTCAGGTAATACATTCGGTCTTTATTTACCTGGATATCATCCGTAGTGTAATACTTATAGATCAACAAGCCCAACGTTATTACACTTGCAAGCCCTAAGGTTAAGCCGACGAAGTTTATAAGGGCAAAGCTTTTTCGCTTCGCCAAACTTCTAAATGCAGTTTTAAAGTAGTTTCTTATCATGGTTTTTATAGCTTTTAGCTGTCAGCTTTCGGCCTTCAGCGGTTTGTTTTTATTTAGGTAAGCGGTTTGAGGTTTGAAGGTTTGGGGTTTGAGGCACGGGGTGAGTGCTTCTTTTAGCAGTATAATTTTGGTATTAGGATAATTATTTCTGCCTCTTACCCCCAAACCTCCAACCTCACTCACTCCTTAAACTCTTCACCGGATTGGCCAATGCTGCTTTTACCGCCTGAAAACTGATGGTGATAAAAGCAATCAGCAAAGAACCGGCACCGGTTAAAATCAGGATCCAATAACTGAAATCAATTCGGTAAGGAAAATTTTGCAGCCATTTGTTCATGGCGTACCAGGCCAGAGGCGAAGCAATAATCACGGCAACTAAAACAAGCTTTAAAAAATTAACGGTCAGGATGCCGGTCAGGTCGGTCAGGCTGGCACCGAGTACTTTGCGTACGCCAATTTCTTTCACCCTTTGTTCAATAGCGAGTGTAGCCAGGCCAAACAAACCCAGGCAGGAGATCAGGATAGACATGCAGGAAGCCAGCGTAATAATCTGTTTCCAGCGGTTTTCCTGCTCGTATTGCCCGGAAAGCATATCAGTTAAAAAATTATATTTACAAGGATAACCGGGAATCATTTTTTTAAACTCTGTTTGGATCGCTTTTATAGCGGCTATCTTTTGGTTTTCATCTATTTTAACCAATACTTGTCCGTAATTAGCTGTTGCAGGCTGTTTGATAATGAGCGGTTCGATTTTAGAATTTAAAGAGGAATTGTGGAAATTGGCAGTAACACCGATTACGGTATATTCGTGTTTATCCTCCTTGATGATATGCCCGATCGGACTGTCTTTCCAACCGGCTGCTTGTGCAAAAGATTGGTTAACCAGGCAATGCGTTGTATCTCCGGCTATGGTAGTAAAACCTCGTCCTTGTTTGATTTGGATTTTTAATTCTTTTAAAAAATCATTGTCAATTTCAAAGAACGGCGTATTTAATTTTTTACCGTTAACGTCAAATACCATTCCTGTCCAGGCGGTAAACGGCGATCCTTGTCCGGCCACTTGTTTAATAAATGGATATTTTAAAAGTTCGCTTTTAAAAACCTGGTAGTCGGGATGTTTTTCCTGCGGGAATTGCATATCAACAATGTTTTTATGCTGATAACCCAAATCCGCATGGATCAGCAAATTAAACTGCTTTTGCATTACAACAGTGCCCACGGCCAAAAACACGGCAACCACAAACTGTACAACAACCAAACTTTTAGCCAGGTAATTGTTGCTGCTGATTTTAAGTTTGCCATATAGCGTTTGTACCGGATTAAAACCCGAAAGCACCAGAGCTGGATAGAAACCAGATAATAAAGTGTTTATCAAAATTAGGGCGATAAAAACAGCAACGTTTTGCGGGCTGAACAGATAGGAGAGTTGCAGTTGTTTGCCCGAAAGCGTGTTAAATTCGGGCAGGCAAAGAACCACTAAAATTAGGGCGATAAAAGAAGCAATCAGCGTAAGCAGAAATGATTCTCCCAGAAATTGCAGGATCAGCTGTCCGCGCGTGCTGCCGTTTACCTTGCGGATGCCAATTTCTTTACCACGGCGCAAAGAACTGGACAAAGTAAGATTGATAAAATTGATGCAGGCAATAAACAGGATAAACAAAGCAATGCCGCCTAATATATAAGAAAAATCAACTTTGCTGGAAGCTGTTAAACCGTTTCCAGTGCCGTAATCTTTATCCAGGTGAATGTTATAATAAGGCTGTAATTTGTAGCTGATGCTAATTTTCTCGCCATCAGTTTTCTTCATTTCTGCAAGACCTTTTCCCGCATATTGATTAAAAATCCGAGCCATTTTTTGTTCTGTAACTTGCTGACTGGCACCTTTTCTTAAATAAACAAATGAGTTTAAAAAGGAATTAAACCAATCCATCGAAGTGTAGTTTTTGGGCAAGGTACGCTCGATGTTCAGCAGAAAATCAAAACGGACGGTAGAATTTTGAGGCGTAACTTCGGCAACACCAGAAACGATAAATGGCTCAAAATTTCCATTTTGATTGATTTGTAAAGTTTTACCAATCGGGTTTTGGCTGCCGAAATATTTTCTACCGATTTCTGTGGTAATCACTACATTGCTGGTGTTGTTCAATGCTGTTTTAGGATTGCCTTTCAGCAGTGGAAAAGAGAATATCTTAAAGAAGCTTTTATCGGCGTAAAGCATTTTTTCTGATAATACCTCTTCGCCTTTTTTTACCAGTTCTTCACCGCCTCCATTGATGCGGCACATTTCCTGTATTTCGGGTATTTGCTGTTTAAATGTTTCGCCTTGTACGCCGCCGGTAAAACCACTTTTATATTCCGTGCCGTCCGGCCTGTGCCCGGCTTGTACAATCCGGAAGATCTGCTGACCGTTTTCCTGAAAGCGGTCGAAACTGACTTCATCTTTGATGTACAACACAATCAGCATGACACAGGCCAGACCGATACTCAAGCCAAAAATGTTGATGGCGGTATAGGTTTTATTCCGCATTATGGTTTTAATTGCTGTTTTGAAATAATTTCTGATCATGATTTTAAGCTTTTAGCTGTCGGCAATAAGCTTTCAGCGGTTTGTATAGTTTATAATGCTTCTTTTATCGATGTTTTTTTAGCCCCACCTAACCTCCCCGCAAGGGGAGGAACTAAAGTGTGCTATCTTTTTAGTTTGCTATTTATCCGCCTTGCAAGCCCTCTCCTCAGGAGAGGGTTGGGTGAGGCTTTTACTCCGATCTCAAACTCTTAACCGGATTGGCCAATGCTGCTTTTACCGCCTGAAAACTGATGGTAAGCAGGGCGATGAATATTGCCAAAACACCTGAAAGCAGGAAAACCCATGCACTGATATTTATGCGGTAAGCAAAATCCTGTAACCACTTTTGCATGGCGAAGTAGGCTATAGGTGAAGCAATAATGATGGACAATACAATCAGCTTTAAAAAAGCTGATGAAATCAGTGTTACAATATTGCTTACTGTAGCTCCCAAAACTTTGCGGATACCGATTTCTTTGGCGCGCTGTGCTGTGGTATAGGAAACCAAGGCGAACAAACCTAAGCATGCTATAAAAATGGAAATCACTGTAAAAACCTCAAATAATACGCCTATTTGTTGATCAGATTTATATTGAGCTTGTAGATCGCTATCTAAAAATGAATAATCAAACGGGACAGATGGTAAGTAAGATTTCCACTTACTTTCCAACTGACGAATAATTGTTGTAGGATCTGCGGCATTCAATTTTGCAATGATAAAAGAAGTACTGGTATCGTAGCTTTTGGACGAAGCCTGAAAAAAAGCAAAGGGCACAATTGCATCATGCAACGATTCAAAATTGAAATCTTTCACCAAGCCAACCACTTTATAAATCTGGTTTTTATCACCCGGATATCGTATTGTACGACCTATAGGATTTTTCCAACCAATCTGTTTTGCAGTTGCTTCATTAATAATTACCGATAACGAATCGTTAAAACGTTTATCAAAACCACGCCCTTTTAAGATTTTTAAATTCATCGTATTGATAAATTCATCGTCTATCAGGTACGAACCCAGTGTTATATCTTTTGCAATATGTTCGTCCGGGTTGTTTATTTCAGGTACGTAAAAATCACCAAAACTTCCTTTTGTAAACATGCTGGTACTGATGCTGGCATTTTTTATTTGTGGCAGTTGAGAAATTTCCTGTCGGAATATTTCTTCACTGTTTCCTAAACGGGCTGCGTTTGGCAAAATGAGAATGTGCTCTTTATCAAAGCCCAAATCCCGGTTTTGTGTGTATTTTAATTGATTGTAAACAATTAAGGTAGAGATAATTAACGTGATTGAAATGGTGAATTGCAGGATAACCAAACCATTTCTTACCAAAAGATTTGAAGTTTTACTTTTGAGGCTGGCATTTGTTTTTAAAGCAACGATAGGTTTAAAAGAGGTGAGATAGAATGCCGGATAGCTACCGGCTAGCAAGCCTGTAATAATTACAATTGAAAGGATAATCAGCCAGAAACCATCATGAAATAAATCTGAAGATTGAATGGATTTTCCTGCCAACTGATTAAAAAAAGGCTGTAAAAGAAGTATGGCGATTAAAGCGATCAACAGCGACAAGAAGCAAAACAGCATCGCTTCTGTTAGAAATTGGATAATCAATTGCTTCCTATCAGAACCTAAAACCTTTCTTATCCCAACTTCTTTGGATCGTTTGGCGAATTGTGCCGTAGCCAAATTCATAAAATTTACACAGCCCAGGACGAGGATGAACAACGCGATTACACCAAGGATATAAATACTTTTGGCATCACCATGATTGGTAATGGCCGAGCTAAATTCGTTCGCAGAAAATAAATGAACGCGCTTTAAAGGCTGTAAAATCAGGTTCCATTTACCGCCTTTTTTCAAAAATTCGTCGTACGGCTGACCAACGCGCTTGAAGGAATTTGCGGCTTGTACCTTCATCATGGCAGGAAACCTCTGCTGCAGCTTTTTGATAATATTGGGATCCGCTGCGGCCTGTTTTTTTAATTTGATATAGGTGGTCATCTGCAGCCACACCCAGCTCCAGTCAAAGTGTTTAACATCGGCACAATTTGAAACCGGAATCAAAATATTAAAGTTCAAGGAAGCATTTGAGGTAGGATTTCTTAAAACCGCAGTTATTGTAAACGGATTTTTGCTGATGTCTGTTGTCAGCATTTTACCTATAGGATCCGTATCGCCAAAGTATTTTTTTGCTACCTCTTCAGAAATTACCATCGCATTCTGGCTATGCAAACACGTAGCTGCATTGCCATATTTAAGCGGATAATTTAGAACTTGCAAAAAATTAGTATCCACAGCAAATACATCTTTTTCAATAAAAGATTTCATTTCATGCAACGATCCGTTGCGCACCACCACGTTATTGGGTTTGTAAATGCGCGTAAAGCTTTCTACCTCCGGAAAATTATCGCGCAAAGCAGCACCAGCCGGCGGTGGAGTGACGGCCGCAAAAAATTCATCTGCACCATTTTTGCCATTCATGTTCACTCGGTAAATACGGTCTGCATCTTTAAAATTGCGGTCAATATTGATCTCGCTTTTGATATACAGCCCAATCAGCATCACACACGTTAAACCAATAGCCAAACCAGTAATATTAATTATACTGTTTAGCTTGTTCTTGCTTATATTGCGATAAGCAATTTTGAAATAGTTTTTAAGCATGGTCTTAGTTTTAAATGTCTTTGATTTTATAATGCTTCTTTTGTAGATGTTTTTTTAGCCCCACCTAACCTCCCCAAAGGGGAGGAAACAAAGTTGGAGACCTTTATTGTTCGCTATGCAAAGCCCTCTCTTGCGGAAAGGGTTTGGGTGAGGCTTTTACTCACTCCTCAAACTCTTTACCGGATTGGCCAATGCTGCTTTTACCGCCTGGAAACTGATGGTGACTAAAGCAATTACCAACGCCATCAGCGCAGCCAAAGTAAAAACCCACCAGCTGATGTTGGTGCGATAGGCAAAACTTTGCAGCCATTTTTCCATGGCAAACCAGGCAATTGGTGAGGCAATGAAGATGGAAATGAACACCAGTTTGATAAAATCTTTGGAAAGTAGCGCTGTTACATTGACTACCGTTGCGCCAAGCACTTTGCGAATACCGATTTCTTTGGTACGCTGTTCGGCGGCGTAAGTAATCAACCCAAACAAACCTAAACAGGCAATCAGGATGGCAAAAAAAGCGAAGGTGATAAATATTTTTCCGGTTCGTTGTTCAGATTGATAAAGATGGTTAAAATCCTCATCCATAAACGAATAAGTGAAAGGTTGGCCAGCCATATTGCTGACCGCTGTATGGTATTTGGTTTCTATTTGTGATATTACTTCCGAGATATTTTTGCTTTTGATGCGGAAAGCAAAGCGGTCGCCTTCTTTTGAAAGTCGGAGCAAAATCGGCATAGTTTTACTACGCATGGAGCCAGTGTTGAAATCTTTGATTACGCCGATAATCTGATGCGCAACTATGCCATTATTACCATTACTATCGTATATTTTTTCTTTTAAGGGTTGATTATAACCTAACAAAGCGGCTGCAGTTTCATTGATCAAAAATCCACTTGAATCGGTTGGCATTTGCGCGGAAAAATTTCGACCTATGGAAATTTTCATTCCTAAAGTTGCCAGATAATCAGCATCAACAGACCAATCAGAAATTACAACCGTTTGGCTGGCGGTCATTGATGCGTCTTTGGAAAAAGCATCTTGGTTCCAGTCGTTTTCACTTGAAGTTGGCAGCGCACTGGTACGTGTGCCAGCAACTACACCCGGTATTTTTAGCACTTCATCTTTAAACGCTTTTGTATAATTACCTAACGAATAAGCGTTTTTAAGGATCAAAACCTGGTCGCGATTATAGCCTAAACTTTTATTGCGGATGTAACTCAACTGGTTATAAATTACCAATGTGCAAACAATCAATATGATGGCAGAAGCAAACTGAAATACGACCAAGCCATTCCGAAGAAAGCTGCCTTTAAAACCCGTGGACAGCTTTCCTTTTAAAACTTCAATTGGTTTAAATGCGGATAGAAAAAATGCGGGATACAGACCGGCAAGCACACCGACAATTGCGGTGATGAGTAGGAGAGTAGGCATCAACCAAAGATTAGAAAACAAGCCCAATTTGATTTCTTTGCCGGCAAGCTGATTAAAGTAGGGTAAAAACAGTATGGCAATTACTAAAGAGATAGTTAAGGCAATCAAGCTTGTTAGCACGGACTCTGTGAGAAATTGAGCCATCAAACCAAAACGGTCTGAACCTAAAACCTTGCGTACACCAACTTCTTTAGAGCGGCCAGCTGAACGTGCAGTGGAAAGGTTCATGAAATTAACACACGCAATCAGTAGGATAAAAACAGCAATTATTGTAAAAATATAAACATATTGAATACTACCAGATGGTTCCGCTTCATGGGTTAAAGTAGAATAAAGATGGATATGTGTTAATGGAATAGGATCGTATTTTAGGTAATCACCTTTTTTTTCAAGCTCATTGAGGGTGCTATGGAAAATACTTTGCAGCTGTGGTTCTGCATATTTTTTTGCGACTTCTTTTAAAATATGATTGAGTGTAGCTTGACTATTCGGAGAATGAAGCAGCACATAAGTTGTAAACCGGTTACTGAGCCATTGATCATTACGGCTGTATTCATTACCAATCATTGATTTGAGAAAGCTGAAATGAAGGTGAGAATTTGCCGGAGTGTTATTGATCACACCGGTAATTTTATAAAAGTCTGTATTATTAATTTTTAATGTTTGGCCAATAACATTGGTGCTTTTGAAATATTTTTGGGCAATAGCTTCTGAAATTACCATTGTATTTGGTTCTTTCAAAGCTGTTTCCGGGTTGCCGGAAATCATTGGGATGGTAAAAACTTTAAAGATATTCGGGTCTGCAAAAAATGAATTTGTTTCTGTTAGCGTTTCAGTACCTTTTTTTACCAGTATTTCCCCGCCAACGTCAATCCGTGTAGCCTCTTCAATTTGCGGATAATCTTTCATTAAAACACCAGCCATTAGCGCAGGTGTTGATTGCTGATTAAACCCACTACCATTTAGCTTGATATTCGTATTCACACGATATATCCAATCTGCTTTTTTGTTAAATCGATCATAACTCAACTCATCCACCACAAACAGCGTAATGAGCAGGCAAACAGCAAGCCCAATTGCCAATCCGAAAATATTGATGGCCGAATAACCTTTGTTTTTCCAAAGGTTTCTGATGGCAATTTTTAGGTTGTTTCTAAGCATGGTTTTAGCTTTTAGCTGTCGGCCGTAAGCTTTCAGCGGTTTGTATAATATATATTGATGCTTCTTTTATCGGTGTTTTTTTAGCCCCACCTAACCTTCCCAAAGGAGAGGAAATATGGTTTGATACTTTTATAGTCCGCCTTGCAAAAGCCCTCTCTCTTGGAGAGGGTTGGGTGAGGCTTTTTTTGTTTGAGGTACAAGGTTTGGTGCTTTGCAAGTGGCTCAGACCTCTCACCTCATACCTATACCAACAAATTCTCCGTAACCGTTTGCCCATCCAGCATCCGGATAATCCGGTGGCTATACCGCGCATCGTGCTCGGAGTGCGTTACCATCACAATTGTGGTTCCCTGTTCGTTAAGTTCGGTCAGCAATTGCATCACTTCGTTACCGTTGGAAGAATCTAAGTTACCCGTCGGCTCATCGGCCAAAATCAGTTTCGGATTATTTACTACAGCACGCGCCACAGCCACACGCTGCTGCTGTCCGCCCGAAAGCTGTTGCGGGAAGTGGTTGCGGCGGTGCATGATCTGCATTTTGTCTAAGACTACATCTACCCGTTTTTTACGTTCGGTACTATCCACACCAAGATATATTAAGGGCAGTTCTACGTTTTCAAAAACCGTCAGTTCATCGATCAGGTTAAAGCTCTGGAACACAAAACCAATGTTGCGTTTGCGCAGATCGGCACGTTTGCGCTCGTTAAAACCTGCCACTTCAATATTATTAAATAGAAAACTGCCGCCGTCCGGGTCGTCCAGTAAACCCAAAATGTTCAGCAAAGTAGATTTGCCGCAGCCTGAGGGTCCCATCACGGCTACAAACTCGCCTTCTTTTACTTCAATGGACAGTTTGTTGAGCGCCGAAGTTTCGATGTCTTCGGTCCGGTAAATTTTTTCGAGTTCGGTTATTTTGATCATTGCTTATATGGATTATTAAAAAATGAAACTGGTGTAAAAAATATACTACCGTTTTTTGTACTTTTATATTGTTTAAAATGATTTACAATTTTTTATGAATAGCATTATCATCAAAAAAAGACTTGATTCAGATGTGATAAAACTGGGTACACAAGTCAGTTTTCTATTAGGCAAAAATGTTGAGATTGTTATCCGGGAACTCATCACTCCGCAACCAAATGAAAAAAAATGGAATCATTTAGGCGATGCGGATCTTGGTGGAAAAACTGATCATATCCATATTCGCAATTTTGCCCATGACTAACCTGCTTGTTGATACCAAAGTCCTGATATATGGATTTGATAAAAACTCGGTTTATCACCAGCAAACTAAGGCCATTTTAATTGATCCATCGTACTCTCTTTTTATAACTACAAAGAACATCAGCGAATTTTTCGCTGTAACTTCTAAATTGAAAATCGACCTGCAACTCTGTCTGAAATACTATGATGATATAAAAGCCAACACAATCATCTTATTTCCCACTGAAAAAAGTTTTGATTACTTTGAAAGCCTCATTCAAAAATATCAGCCAATCGGCAACCAGGTATATGATATTGAAATTGTTTCAATCATGTTAGACAATAACATTAAACATATCGCTACATTCAATAGAAAAGATTTCATCAACATAACCGAAGTGCAGATAATTGGAACATGATTTTCATTTTAATTATTTATCAACTTTTCAATTATTTAATTACTTTCATTAAAAGCAGCCCCTAATAAATGTTAAATTTTACCTTTAGGGGAATTAAAGGCTTTAATATCAAACCTCATCACTTCTTCAACACCAATTCCTGCATCGTTCCGTAATTTTCATAACTGCTGGTAACCACTTTGTCGCCCGGTTTTAAACCTTGTAATATTTCGTAATAATCCGGGTTTTGGCGGCCGAGTTGCACATCAACTTTATAAGCGGTTTTACCATCTTCGCTTACTTTGAAGATCCAGTTGCCGCCGGTTTGTTGGTAAAAGCCGCCTTTGGCCAACAGCAGGGCTTTGGTTTCATCGCCAAGAGCCAGTCGGATTTGTAACGTTTGTCCGCGACGGATACCTTCAGGAACTTTCCCCACAAATTCCATATCAACCTGGAAACGGCCATTGGTTACCTGTGTAAAAACCTTTTTGATCTTTAATTTATAGGTTTTGTCGGAGAAATCGAAATCGCCGGTGAGGCCGGTAAAAATGCGGGAAATGTAATGTTCGTCTACATCTACCCGAACTTTAAAACCGCTCAGCACATCAATCTGCCCCAAACGCTCACCCTGGTGTTTGTTCTGGCCGATCTCTGCATCCAACGAAGTCAACTGGCCGTCAACCGGCGCACGAACGATCAGGTCGCCCACTTTTTGCCGCATCACCGCCAGCGCATTTTGGGTACGGCCAAAAGATTGTTTGGCCTGATCCACTTCCTGCTTGGTGGAAACCGAATCCTGCTTCAGTATCTGCTGCGTTAACTTTTTGCGCTTCACCTGATAATCATAAGCAATGGCAGATTGCTTAAACTCCTGTAATCCAATGGCTTTCTGTTCGTACAGATGCTTATTCAGCAGGTATAATCTTTCGGATTCCTTAAAAGCATTGTCCACATCAGCCATTTGGTTGAGTTTGCTAATGGTATTTTGCTGTGCCGCGTTGCGGGAGATCTGCATCTGTGTCAATAAATTAAAAACGGAAGTTTCCTGGTTCACCAAACTCAGTTCCAAGTCCGTGTTGGCCAATTTCATAATCGGGTCGCCTTTTTTCATCACGGTGCCGTCTTCCACAAATTTTTGATCTACCCGTCCGCCTTCATTCGCATCTAAATAAATCGTCGTGATCGGCATCACCACACCATTCACCGGGATAAACTCCTGAAACGGGCCGTTTTTCACTTCGCTGATCGTAATCCTTTCGGTATCCACGTTCAACTTGGATTTGCCGGAAGTAAAATAATAACTGCTGCCAATGAGTAAAACCAGCGCCGTAACGCCGCCGATGGTTAAAAGGCGTTTGGTTGTCCATTTCTTTTTTTCGATAACTCTGTCCACGATGCTTCTTTTATGAGGTATTTCCTGGTGTGCTGTATTTGGTTAGGTTATATGAAAAGCTGTGCCATTACTTTAACTCCTTGTAATACAAATTTTTAGGTGGTAAAAGAAGTATCCGCCTGTGCGTTTGTATTACAGGTAGTGTTCGGTTTTGATACAGTGCGGTTGGTTTTGGAGAAGAAACAGCATTGTCCGAAAACGAACAGTATCCGTCCGCTGGCGAACAATCAGAATAGAATTTATTTTTGCAAATTATTGATTGACAATTATTTAGGTTATTGGTATATAATGTGTTTAACCCTTTTGGCTGTCAGCAATCAGCTTTTGGCTATCAGTAAAAAAACACCGATAAAAGCAGTATCAATAATAATCATAAAATCATTCACCGCTGAAGGCCGATTGCCCACAGCTAAAATTTCAAACCAATGCTCAAAAACTATTTTAAAATCGCCTGGCGCAACCTTGTTAAAAACAAGGTTTATTCGGCCATCAATATTGTTGGATTGGCTGTTGGTATGGCCGTTGCTTTATTGATTGCGCTTTGGGTTTATGATGAATTATCCTTCAATAAATCTTTCCAAAACTATGATCGCGTGGCTTTGGTGATGCAAAATAAACAGAGCAATTCGGGCATCGAAACCGAGCCGCTAACGCCTTATCCGCTTGCTGATGCGCTTCGCGCTGAATATGGCAGCAGTTTTAAACAGGTAGTTTTGGCATCAGGCACTTGGCCGCATTTACTCAACATTGGTTCTAAAAAACTATCTCCAACCGGCACTTTTTTTGAGCCGGGCGTTGCAAATATGCTCAGCTTAAAAATGTTAAGCGGTTCTGAAAACGGCTTGCAAGATCAAAATTCGATTCTGCTTTCTGATCAGGTTGCGGCATCGTTGTTCGGCACTACAAATCCCATTGGCCGGATCATCAAACTGGACAATAAAATGCCGGTTAAAGTTGCCGGTGTTTACGAAGCTTTGCCGCTCAACTCTGCCTTTGCCGATGTGCAGTTTATCGCTCCCTGGAAGCTTTACTTCAACAATACGGATTGGATTAGAACGGCGGAAGACCCGTGGCGGCACAATGCTTTTTTTACCTATGTAGAATTGAGTGAGTACGCAGATCTAAACAAAGTTTCGGTTAATATCAAAAATGTGCGCCTTAACCATGTGAATAAAAACCTGGCAAAACAAAACCCGCAACTTTTTTTACAGCCGATGCGCAAATGGCATTTGCAGGATGAATTTAAAAACGGAGTAAATACCGGCGGTCGCATCCAATACGTTTGGCTTTTTGGGTTGATCGGCGTGTTCGTGCTGTTTTTAGCCTGTATAAATTTCATGAATTTAAGCACAGCCAGAAGTGAAAAGCGGGCAAAAGAAGTGGGCATCCGCAAAACGGTTGGTTCGTCCCGGCAGCAGTTAACCAATCAGTTTTTTAGCGAATCCTTGCTTTTTGTGGTACTTGCTTTTCTGATCAGCCTGATTTTGGTGCAGTTATCGCTTCCCGTTTTCAACCAAATCGCCGGAAAAGAAACACATATTTTTTGGACAAATCCTTATTTCTGGCTATCGGGTTTAGTTTTTTGTTTGCTTACCGGATTGATCGCCGGTTTGTATCCAGCCTTGTATCTTTCTTCTTTCGAGCCGATCAAAGTATTGAAAGGTACGTTTCGGGTTGGCCGTTTTGCTGCCACTCCACGTAAAGTTTTGATTGTGGTGCAGTTTACGGTTTCCATTGTGCTGATCATTGGCACATTAGTGGTTTTCAGGCAGATACAATTTGCCAAAAACCGGCCTGTTGGTTATAACCGCAATGGTTTAGTGATGGTTAACATGCCTTCCGCAGAAATGCATAACCATTTTGAGGCGATAAAAACAGTATTGAAAAACACCGGGACGATTGTGGATATGACAGAATCTGATTCTCCCACAACCGGCTTTAATTCTACCAGCACAGGTTTTGACTGGAAAGGAAAAGACCCTTCGCTGCCGACGGAATTTCCAAAAACTGATGTTTCTTACGATTATGGCAAAACCGTTGGCCTGCAATTCATCGCCGGACGGGATTTTTCCAAAGATTTTTCCAGCGATTCATCCGCTGTAATCATCAATGAAGCAGCAGCAAAACTCATGAATTTTAAACAGCCGGTAGGAGAAACGATTACCTGGGACGGAGATCCGATCCAGATCATCGGTGTGGTAAAAGATATGGTGATGGAATCGCCTTATGCACCAGTGCGGCCGTCTGTTTTTAATTTATTGGATGAACCAGGAAGCGTTCTGATTGCTAAAATCAATCCAAAAAGAAGTGCCGGTGAGGCTTTGCAACAGATCGAAAAAGTATATAAAACCTACAACCCGGAGCAGCCTTTCAATTATAAATTTGCTGATGAAGATTACAACCGCAAGTTTGGCGACGAAGAACGGATTGGGAAATTAGCCGGCGGTTTTGCGGCATTGGCCATTTTTATCAGCTGTTTGGGTTTATTTGGGATGGCTTCCTTTATGGCCGAACAACGAAGCAAAGAAATCGGCGTCAGGAAAGTGTTGGGTGCATCCGTGTTTAACCTGTGGCAGCTGCTATCCAAAGATTTCGTGTTGCTGGTAATTATTTCTATGCTGATTGCTACGCCAATTGCCTGGTATTTTTTGCACGCCTGGTTGCAAAACTACGCTTATCACTCGTCCATATCCGTTTGGATTTTTGCTTTGGCAGGTTTTGGGGCGATTACCATCACACTTTTAACCGTTAGTTTTCAGGCGATAAAAGCAGCATTGGCCAATCCGGTAAAGAGTTTGAGGAGTGAATAGAGAGGAAGCTGTAAGCAATCAGCTTTCAGCAATCAGTGGATTGCAAATTTCAAACCTCACACCTCACACCTCCAACCCCAAATAATAAACTATACAAAACGCTGAAGGCCGATTGCCGACAGCTAAAAACTATAAACCCATGCTTAAAAACTATTTAAAAATTGCCTGGCGGAACCTGATTAAAAACAAAGTTTATTCGGCCATTAATATTATTGGACTGGCTGTAGGTATGGCGGTTGCCATGCTGATCTTTCTTTTCATCATGAATGAATTCAGTTTTGACTCATTTCATCAGCAGGGAAAAAATATTTACCGGGTGATGCGCGGCGTTGATGACAACGGTTCCATAAAAAAGGTTTCCTATCTTTCAGGACCTTATGCGCCTGCATTATTAAATGATTTTAAAGGGGAAATAAAAGAAGCAGTCCGCGTAAACCCAACTAACGGTCTTTTATCCTTTGGAAATAAATCTTTTAACGAAAAAAAGATTTATGATGTGGACGCCGGCTTTTTTCAACTTTTTTCATTTCCACTTATAAAAGGCAATCCTGCAACCGTTTTAAAAGATCCGGCAAGCGTAGTCCTTACAGAAACAACTGCAAAAAAGTATTTTGGCAGCATCAATAATGCCATGGGAAAAGTGGTGGAGCTCGATAAAAAATTGCAATTAAAAGTTACCGGTATTGCAAAAGACGTTCCCTCCAATTCTCACCTTGATTTTGATCTGATCATTCCATTATCAAACTACATTCACGACGATGGTTTTAACCGATGGATCAATAACGCCATGTTCACTTATGTATTGCTTGATCCAAAGGTAACACAGGGGCAGGTGGAAAAGCAATTTCCGCAGTTCATGAATAAGTATGTGGGTGCAGATATGAAAAAGTCTGGCTTCCGTTATACACTTTCCCTTACGCCTTTAGCAGATATTTATTTTGAGAAAAATGCTTTCGATACTGTAAAGCATGGTGATAAAACTGTTGTATATATATTTCTGTCTATTGCAGTTCTCATCCTCATCATTGCCTGTATCAACTTTATGAACCTATCTACGATAAGGGCGGTTGAGCGTTCCAAAGAAGTCGGCCTTCGTAAAGTAATGGGCGCATTGAGAAATAATTTGATCGTTCAATTTATAGGCGAGTCGCTTTTATTAACTTTTATTTCCTGCGTGTTCGCTGTTTTTTTATTATTTCTGCTGATGCCGTTTTATAACAGCTTACTTGGTTATCATCTAAATGTTTCATGGAGTTCGGGGCCTTTATATTTGTTTCTTGTTGGCGTGGTCATCATAGTTGGTTTATTGGCGGGAAGCTATCCGGCATTTATACTTTCTGCATTTTCACCGATACAATCCTTAAAAGGAAAATTACAACTCGGCAAAGGCGGCTCTATATTTCGCCAGGCTTTGGTAATTTTTCAATTCAGTATTTCTGTATTGTTGATTATCGGTACGATCATCATCATAAGCCAAATGAGTTATGTAAAAACCAAAGAGCTTGGATACAACAGTGCGCAAACGATTATTGTCCCGATCAACAACAATGATATTTATAACAATAGAGACCTGTTTAAAAGTGAACTACAATCATACAAAGATGTTGCCTCTGTCTCTTTGATGTCAGGTCAGCCAGGTGGTTATTTTGACGCACACAGATTTGATGTGGAAGGACAGAATGAAGTATGGCCATCAAATACAGAGTTTGCCGATTTTGAATTTGTAAAAACATTAGGCTTAAAAATTATTGCCGGAAGGGATTTTTCTTCGCAGTTTCCAACTGATTCCGCAGGTGCGGTATTAATTAACCGTACCGCAGCAGCAAAGCTTGGCTGGACACCAGATCAGGCCATAGGCAAATGGATAAAAAACACGGTCCGTGATGATAAAAGGCGGACCATCATCGGTGTTGTGGCAGATTTTAATTTTTCATCGCTTAAAGAAAACATTAATTCCCTGGTGATCTCACCTGCAATGGACAGAAGGGTTGTTTTGATAAAATTAAAAGCCGGGAATATCCAATCTGCTTTAGCGTATATTAAAAACGCTTATAGCAAAGCCGCTCCGGTTTATCCTTTTGAATATAGTTTTTTAGACCAGCAATTTGATGAGTTATATAAAACAGACATCAGGCAGCAAAAAATATTAAGCATTTTTTCGGGCTTGGCTATTTTAATTGCATGTCTTGGCTTGTTCGGTCTTGTCTCTTTCACTGCTACAAAGAGGACCAAAGAAATAGGCGTAAGAAAAGTATTGGGGTCTTCCGTGCAAAACATTGTGTTGCTGTTGTCCCAAGATATGCTGAAACCAGTATTGATCGCAACTCTAATTGCCATACCACTTGGTTATTTTGCAATGGACAAATGGCTGCAAAACTTCGCTTACCAAACACCTTTACATTGGTGGATTTTTGGTTTAGCTGCGCTGATAACTTTTGGTATAGCTTTGATTACTATCAGTTTTCAGGCGATAAAAGCAGCATTGGCCAATCCGGTGAAGAGTTTGAGAAGTGAGTGAGGAAGAAGCTGTAAGCAATCAGCTTTCAGCAATCAGTGGATTACAAATTTCAAACCTCACACCTCCAACCCAAAATAATAAACTATACAAAAAGCTGAAGGCTGATTGCCGAAAGCTAAAAGCTTAAGATTATGATCAAAAACTATTTTAAAATCGCCTGGCGGAACCTATGGAAACAAAAGTTTTTTTCCATCATTAACATTATTGGTTTAGCCATTGGTATGGCCGTAGCTATACTTATTGGGATTTGGATATGGGATGAATTGTCCTTTAATACCTCATTTAAAAATTATGACCGCATTGCTTTGGTTATGCAAAATAAAACAAGCGGTACAGATATACAAACCGGCCCGGCAACGCCCTATCCTTTGGCGCAAGCACTCCGTAACGAATATGGAAGTAGTTTTAAACATGTGGTTTTAGCCTCCGGAGTATGGCCTCATCTTTTAAATATTGGTTCGAAAAAACTTTCTCCTGAAGGTGTTTATTTTGAGCCTGAAGCTACAGAAATGCTGAGCCTGAAAATGATAAGCGGTTCCCGTAGCGGACTGAACGATCCAAGTTCAATCATGCTTTCAAATAAAGTTGCGAAAGCATTATTTGGAAAAACTGATCCAATTGGAAAACTGATAAAGCTGGATGATAAACTAAACGTTAAAGTTACAGGCGTATATGAAGAATTTCCGGCCAGTTCTGATTTTGCTGAAGTTAAGTTTATTGCACCATGGAAGCTTTATTTTGATAACACGGATTGGATCAAAAATGCAGAAGACCCGTGGCGTCCTAATGCCTTTTTTACCTATGTACAATTAAACGATCATGCTAATATGGACAAAGTATCCACAAACATTAAAGATGTTCGTCTTAACCATGTCAACAAAAACCTGGCAAAACAAAACCCACAGCTTTTTTTACAGCCTATGCGGAAATGGCATTTGTATGATGAGTTTAAAAATGGTATAAACACAGGCGGACGTATTCAATATGTATGGCTGTTTGGTTTGATTGGCGTGTTCGTGCTGTTTTTAGCCTGTATAAATTTTATGAACCTGAGCACTGCGCGAAGCGAAAAACGGGCAAAAGAAGTTGGGATCCGAAAAACAGTTGGTTCGTCCCGGCAGCAGTTAATCAACCAGTTCTTCAGTGAATCTTTGTTGTTCGTTCTACTTGCTTTTTTTATCAGCCTTATTTTAGTACAGTTATCACTTCCGTTGTTTAACAAAATAGCAGACAAGGAAATGCAAATATTATGGTCTAATCCTGTGTTCTGGCTATTTAGTTTGCTGTTTTGTTTACTAACCGGATTGATTGCCGGCTTATATCCGGCCTTGTATCTTTCGTCTTTCAAACCGATAAAAGTATTAAAAGGCACTTTTCGTACAGGCCGCTTTGCTGCCACGCCGCGCAAGGTTTTGGTAGTGGTGCAATTTACGGTTTCTATCGTTTTGATTATTGGCACCTTAGTTGTTTTCCGCCAGATTGAGTTTGCCAAAAACCGTTCCGTTGGTTATGAGCGCAATGGTTTGGTGATGGTCAACATGCCTACTCCAGAGATACACAATCATTTTGATGCCGTAAAAGAAGCATTGAAAAGTGCAGGGGCAATTGTAGAGATGACAGAATCCGACGGCCTTGTAACAAATGTAAACTCAACCAGCACAGGTTTTAACTGGAAAGGAAAAGATCCGGCACTGCCTGTCGAATTTCCAAAAACCAATGTCTCTTATAATTATGGGAAAACAGTAGGATGGCAATTTATTGACGGAAGGGATTTTTCGAGAGAATTTTTAACGGATTCGGCAGGGGTTATATTGAATGAAGCAGCAGCGAAATTAATCGGTTTTAAAAAACCGGTAGGCGAAACAATCACCTGGGACGGACATCCTATTACAATAATTGGTGTGGTGAAAGACATGGTGATGGAATCGCCTTACGCACCCGTACGGCCTTCGGTTTTTAATTTGTTGGATGAGCCGGGCAATGTACTAATTGTAAAGATAAACCCTGAAACGAGTGCCGGCAAAGCACTGCAACAAATAGAAAAAGTGTACAAGACGTACAATCCCGATAAATCGTTTGATTACAAGTTTGCCGATGAAGATTACAACCGCAAGTTTGGTAATGAAGAACGCATTGGCAAACTGGCCGGAGCTTTTGCCGCGTTGGCCATATTTATCAGTTGTTTAGGATTGTTCGGCATGGCTTCCTTTATGGCCGAACAGCGAAGTAAAGAAATTGGTGTCAGGAAAGTGCTTGGTGCATCCGTATTTAATCTTTGGCAATTGCTCTCGAAAGATTTTGTACAATTAGTTATCCTTTCCATGCTGATTGCCACACCAATTGCCTGGTATTTTCTGCACGGCTGGTTGCAAAATTACGCGTATCACGCCGAAATTTCAGTTTGGATTTTTTGTGCAGCAGGTTTAGGCGCTATTGTAATCACCTTATTCACCGTCAGTTTTCAGGCGATAAAAGCAGCATTGGCCAACCCGGTGAAGAGTTTGAGGAGTGAATAGGTTTGGGGTGAGAGGTAGGAGGTAGAAGCATCTTGCAATGCGCCTCAAACCTCGAACCTCTTACCTAAAGGAGCGGGCTTTTGCACGGCGAATATGAAAGGTCTGCACCTGGGTTCCTCCCCTTTGGGGAGGTTAGGTGGGGCTAAAAAAACATTGATAAAAGAAGCATCATTATAAAATCTAAAAATTATGTTCAAAAACTATTTAAAAATCGCCTGGCGCAACTTGATTAAAAATAAAGTTTATTCTGCCATTAATATTGTTGGACTGGCTGTTGGTATGGCTGTCGCCATGCTGATTGGGTTTTGGATTTGGGATGAACTTTCCTTCAACAAAAGTTTTGCTAATTACAATCGTATTGTACAATTCATTCAAAATTCTACTAACGGTAAGGATGTTTCTACTCATAATACAATTCCAATTCCTTTAGCGCTGGAACTCCGAAGTAAGTATTCTTCTGATTTTAAGCATATTGCTTTAAGCAGATATAATGAATCACACATTCTGGCCTTTGCAGATAAAAAAGTAAGTAAAACCGGAATTTATGCCGAACCAGAAATGCCTGAAATATTATCTTTAAAAATGGTTGAAGGGCAACTACGTGGAATACAAGATGAATCAAACATCATGATTAGCCAGTCGCTATCTCAAATAATTTTTGGTAAAACCGATCCCATAGGAAAAATACTCTTAACAGACGACAAAAAATCTTACAAAGTAAGTGGTGTTTTTAAGGATTTCCCCCCGAATACAGATTTTAAAGAGATAGATTTTTTAATGCCTTGGGCAGCTTTGGTTGCCGAAAAAGATTGGATAAAAAAAGCATATCATGAATGGAACGATAATTCATTTTTCCTCTATGCTCAAGTTAATGATAACACTAACTTAACCCAACTAAATGCTAAGGTTAAAAATCTTTTTATTGGAAAACCTGATCGAGATGATATGCCGGAAATTATATTACAACCTATAAGCAAATGGCACCTGTACAACGAATTTAAACAAGGTAAAAATATAGGTGGGGCTATTCAATATGTTTGGATGTTTGGCGTGATCGGTTTATTTGTATTGCTTTTAGCTTGTATCAATTTTATGAATTTGAGCACGGCGCGATCTCAAATTAGGGCAAAGGAAGTTGGTATCAGAAAGACTATTGGATCAGAACGTAAACAATTGATCTTTCAATTCCTGCTTGAATCCGTATTGATTGCAGGACTTGCTTTATTACTGGCTGTTTTATTAGTACAACTTGCATTGCCTTTGTTTAACAGGTTGGCTGATAAAAACTTAAACATTCCGTGGAAAAACCCTGCATTCTATTTGCTTATCGTTGGGTTTACGCTAATTACAGGTTTAATTTCGGGAAGTTATCCGGCATTATATCTTTCTTCATTTAATGCAACTGCTGTGTTAAAAGGAACATTCAGAGTCGGCCGTTTTGCCGCTGTTCCGCGCAAAGTTCTGGTAGTTTTACAGTTCACTATTTCTGTTTCACTCATCATTGGCACAATAGTTATTTTCCAACAAATTCAGTATGCTAAAAACAGGCCGATTGGTTATAATAAAAATGGATTGATTACTATTAATATGTCAACTCCAAATTTGTATGGAAAGTACGATTTGCTTCGGAGTGAACTATTGAATTCGGGTGCAGCCGTAAACATGGCAGAAGCTTCAAATGCTGCAACTAATGTTGGTGCACATTTAATTGGTTTCGATTGGCCGGGAAAGGATCCAAATCTCAATACGGTTATCAGTATTTCTTGGGTAACACATGATTTTGGAAAAACAGTAGGCTGGCATTTTGATACCGGCCGTGATTTCTCTAGGCAATTTAAAACTGACACGGCGAGTATGGTATTAAATGAAGCTGCTGCAAAGCATATGGGATTGAAACATCCAGTAGGTGAAACTGTAAAATTTAATGGTGTCAACTATCATGTTATAGGCGTTGTAAAAAATGTGGTGATGGAATCTCCTTATGAACAGACACCACCTACAGTTTTTTTTATGAATTATGGACAAGTTTCTTCCATTACAATAAGGCTTAATCCAGATATGGGTATGAACGAATCCATATCAAAGATAAAAGCCATATTTGATAAAATTGATCCGGCTGCTCCGTTTGACTTTAAATTCGTTGATGAAGAATTTGCTAAAAAGTTTGTTATCGAACAACGTATCGGCACTTTAGCTACTTTCTTTGCCGTTTTTGCTATTTTAATTAGTTGTCTTGGGATTTTCGGCCTGGCTTCCTTTTTAGCGGAGCAGCGCGCAAAAGAAATCGGTATCAGAAAAGTACTCGGTGCAACCGTATTTAACCTTTGGACTTTACTCTCTAAAGAATTTATCAGCTTGATTCTAATTTCTTTATGCATTTCTACGCCGATTGCTTACTATTTTATGCACAACTGGCTCCAACATTATGAGTATCGAACTAATATTTCTTTTTGGATATTCTTCATTACTGCAATAAGTGTAATTTCAATCACCCTTGCCACCGTCAGTTTTCAGGCGATAAAAGCAGCATTGGCCAATCCGGTGAAGAGTTTGAGGAGTGAATAGGTTTGGGGTGAGAGGTAGGAGGTAGAAGCATCTTGCAAAGCCTCATACCTCGAACCCCTTACCTAAAGGAGCGGGCTTTTGCATAGCGAATCTGAAAGGTCTGCACCTGGGTTCCTCCCCTTTGGGGAGGTTAGGTGGGGCTAAAAAAACATTGATAAAAGAAGCATCATTATAAAATCTAAAAATCATGATCAAAAACTATTTAAAAATCGCCTGGCGCAACTTGATTAAAAACAAAGTTTATTCTGCCATTAATATTGTTGGTTTAGCCGTTGGAATGGCGGTAGCAATGCTGATTGGACTTTGGGTTTGGGATGAATTATCTTATAACAAATCGTTTAGAAATTATGGGCAACTTGCTCAGGTTATGCAGCACCAGACATTCAATGGTGAAACGGGCAGTCAAACTTCTTTACCGTATTTAGTTGGAGACGAACTCCGCAAAAATTACGGTAGTGATTTTAAGTATATTTCCATGTCTGGTTGGACAAACGATCATATTTTAGCTTTTGGAGAAAAGATTATAACACAAAGCGGAAACTATTTTGAACCGCAAATTATCCAAATGCTTTCCATAAAAATGTTGGAAGGTTCAACTTCTGCCTTGCTGGACAATCACTCAGTTATTCTTTCTAAAACCACGGCGAAGGCTTTGTTTGGTAACGCTGATCCAATGAATCATCGCATTAAAATTGACTCAAAATTTGATGTGAAGGTAAGTGGCGTTTATGAGGATTTTCCATACAACTCCGAGTTTAAGGCCTTGTTGTTTATTGCTCCCTGGAATTTGTACATTGATAGTAATGTATGGAACGAAAAAGCAACTAATCCTTGGCGCAATAATTCTTTCCAAGCTTGGGTGCAATTACCAGATCATGCCGATTTAAACCAAGTCTCTGCAAAAATAAAGGATGTAAAACTAAAGCGGGTTAAAGCAGAAGATGCTGCTTTTAAACCGGTAGTTTTTTTGCAGCCCATGCGCAACTGGCACTTGTATTCAGAATTTAAAAATGGTATCAACACTGGCGGTAGAATTCAGTTTGTTTGGCTTTTTGGGGTGATCGGTTTCTTTGTATTACTACTCGCTTGCATCAATTTCATGAATTTAAGTACAGCACGTTCAGAGAACCGCGCCAAGGAGGTTGGTATCCGCAAGGCTGTAGGTTCGCTGCGTGTGCAATTGATCGGTCAGTTTTTATCCGAATCGTTATTAATTTCCTTGTTCTCTTTTGTATTGGCTTTGATTTTAGTGCAACTGGCACTACCTTTATTCAACGAAGTTGCTGATAAAAAAATAATTATTTTATGGAGTAATCCACTGTTTTGGATGTCAGGATTTTGCTTTACCCTGATAACCGGTGTGCTGGCAGGAAGTTATCCGGCACTGTACTTATCATCATTTAAGCCAGTTAAAGTTTTGAAAGGAACTTTTAAAACAGGCCGTTTTGCAGCCTTACCTCGTAAAGTACTCGTTGTATTACAGTTTGCTGTATCAGTAATTTTGATTGTTGGAACGATTATCATCTTTCAACAAATAAAATTTGCTAAAAGCAGACCAGTTGGTTATAGTCGAAATGGTTTGGTTATTATTCCTGTAGTAACTGAGGAAATACACAAGCATTTTGATGCTATTCGCAATGAACTTAAAAACTCCGGAACAGTTGCAGAAATTGCAGAATCGTCCAGCCCAACAACGTACATTAATGAAAACGATAATGGATTTGATTGGAAAGGGAAAAACCCTTCTTTACAGGGTGATTTTGGTGTTGTTTATGTGTCAAACGATTTTGGGAAAACCATAAATTGGAGTCTAAAAGCGGGTCGAGATTTCTCACGGTCTTTCCTAACAGATTCTTCTGGGATTATTTTAAACGAAGCAGCAGTAAAATTTATGAACTTAAAGGATCCTATTGGCGAAACCATCCATTGGGACGGTAAGCCTTTTCATGTTGTTGGTGTAATTAAAGATTTATTGATGCAATCTCCTTACGAACCGGTAGTTCGTACCGTTTTTGTATACAGTAAAAATACAGAAAACGTATTGAATGTAAAGCTAAATCCTTCCTCTGGTGCCAGTGGCGCCATTGATAAAATAGAAAGCGTTTTTAAAAAATACAACTCGTCGCAGCCTTTTGTATACAAGTTTGTTGATGAGCAATATGAAAGGAAATTTGATGACGAGCAGCGTATCGGCAAACTTTCAAGCTTTTTTTCAATTCTTGCTATTTTAATTTCCTGCCTGGGTTTGTTTGGAATGGCGTCTTTTATGGCTGAGCAGCGCGTAAAAGAAATAGGTATCAGAAAAGTATTAGGTGCAACCGTATTTAACCTTTGGACTTTACTCTCTAAAGAATTTATCAGCTTGATTCTAATTTCTTTATGCATTTCTACGCCGATTGCTTACTATTTTATGCACAACTGGCTCCAACATTATGAGTATCGAACTAATATTTCTTTTTGGATATTCTTCATTACTGCAATAAGTGTAATTTCAATCACCCTTGCTACCGTCAGTTTTCAGGCGATAAAAGCAGCATTGGCCAATCCAGTGAAGAGTTTGAGGAGTGAATGACAGATAAAAAACTAAACCTAAACAAAAAACTTCAAAACATTTATCATGATAAAAAACCTCATTCTTGTTGCCATTCGAAATTTTAAAAGAGATAAATGGTATAGTATTCTTAATATCCTGGGGCTTACGATTGGTATAACATTTAGCCTGTTTCTAATTTTTTATATCAAAGATGAATTGAGCTTTGACAGGTATAATATAAAAGCAGACAGGATATATCGTATTACTTCTTATATAAAAGAACCGGAAAAGGATGCTATGAAAGGGGCAAGAACGCAATTTCCTCTCTCACCGGTTCTAAAAAAAGATTACCCAGAAGTAGAAGAAGCTGTTCGATTTGTTGCAAATAACAGAACGATGTATAAAAATGGGGATGCACATTTTTATGAAGACAAGGTTTATTTTTCTGATAGTAATTTGTTCAAAGTATTTACTTACAGTTTTATTGAAGGCGATCCTCAAAAGGCACTGGTAGAACCAAATTCGATTGTACTTACTCAATCAACAGCACAAACTTTTTTTGGGAGTAATAAAAGCATAGTTGGTAAATCACTTCAGAATGATAACGGTGATATTTATAAAATAACAGGTGTGGTAAAAGATGTTCCTAAAAACTCGCACATTATTTTCAATGCATTGATTTCGATAAGTTCTTTACCTAAAGACTATAACAATTTCTGGGGAGGTTTTAATATGTACACTTATGTATTACTTCGGCCTAATACCAATGCAGCCTCATTTGAAAAAAAACTGTTGCCTCTCTGGGATAAATATATGGCACCTCTTTTTGCACAGTTTAATATTAAAATACATTATGTTGTGCAACCAATTACAGCTATTCATTTATATTCTGACCTGACAGATGAGCCGGAAGAACTTGGAAGTATTTCCTACATTTATATTTTTGCTGCAGTAGCTTTATTCATGTTGATAATTGCCTGTATCAATTACATGAACCTAACTACAGCCCGTTCTGCAAGGCGCGCAAAAGAAATCGGTATCCGAAAAGTAACAGGCTCTACAAAATCTCAGTTGGTTGCCCAGTTTCTTGTTGAGTCTTTATTGACCGCATTATTTGCTTTACTGCTGAGTATTGGTTTCATTGCTTTGTTTTTGCCTGTATTTAATTCACTCTCTGGTAAGTTTATTTCTTTTAATACTTTATTAGAACCGGGTACTTTTCTAATATTGCTTACTATTGTTTTGTTTGTTGGTTTAACAGGTGGAAGTTATCCTGCATTTTATCTTTCGAAATTTAACCCCGTTAATATTCTAAAAGGCAACCTTTCGAAAAGCTCGGGTAATGTAACATTGCGTCGTTCCCTTGTTGTAGTGCAGTTTACCATTTCTATGATAATGCTTATCTGTACCTGGGTGGTATATGGCCAATTGAAATATTTGCGTAATAAAGATGTAGGATTTAATAAAGAACAGGTGCTTTCTTTAACTGCAGATGCGAATACTGATATACGGGGGAAATCCTTGCTTTTAAAAATGAGGTTCAAAAATATCCACATATACTTTCTGTGAATACTGCTCAATCCACTCCTGGTGGCAACGGTTCAAGCTTTGATTTGCTTTCTGTAGAAACTAAAAATGGTTTTAAGGACCAGGGCATTGATAATTATGGTATAGACGAAAATTATTTCAAAACTTTGGGAATGCATATAAAACAAGGACGGAACTTTTCCAGCCCGTCTGATACTTTAAGAAGCGCCATTGTTAATGAAAATATGGTGAAATATTTTGGATGGGATAATGCAATTGGAAAAAAAATAAAATTTCCCGGCGATACTTCCGGGTTTTATCTTGAAGTAATTGGCGTTGTAAAAGACTTTAACCAAAAATCTCTTTATAATCCTATTGCGCCATTAGTTTTAAAATACAGACCCAACAGTAACAGCATACAGCTTAAACTTAGTAAAGAAGATATTTCATCAACTATAACAAATATTAAAAAAACATGGAAAACAGCTTTTCCTGATCTTCCTTTTTCATACACATTTCTCGACCAGAATTTTGACTCGCAGTATGCGGCCGATCAAAAACGTGGCAAAATATTCACTGCCTTCTCGATTCTTACAATATTAATTACCTGCCTCGGTTTACTTGGCCTGATTGCATTTACTACAGAACAAAGACAAAAGGAAATAAGTATAAGAAAAATAATGGGCGCAGGCGTAAGGCAAATTGTTCCTTTGATAACTGCCAATTTTGTTGTACTTGTTGGCATATCCTGCCTTATTGCATTTCCTGTAGCTTATTTATTTATGGATAAGTGGCTAAAAATATTTCCTTACAATACCGGTTTAACCTTTGCTCCATTTTTACTTTCTGCCATTGTCGTATTGCTTATTACCATGCTTACAGTTATCTTTCATACTATAAAAGCGGCAGTTGCAAACCCCGTAAAAAGTTTACGCACAGAATAAAAGCCTCACTCAAACGCTCTCCAAAAGATAGGGCTTTTGCATTGCGAATATGAAGGTCTGCACCATGTTTCCTCCCCTTTGGGGAGGTTAGGTGGGGCTAAAAAGAAGCCGATTGCTGAAAACTGAAAGCCGTTCACTATAATTGCTTTACCAAATAATTTTATGAGCCTGAAACATGCCTGCATCCTGATTATTGATGACGATACCGATGTGCTCACTGCCGTTCGGCTGCTGTTAAAACCGGTGGTAAAAGAAGTAGTGACCGAAAAGAACCCGGAAAATATCCGTTCGATTTTGGCAAAAAACACGTTCGATTTGATCCTGTTGGATATGAATTTCAACAGCTCGATCAATACGGGCAATGAAGGTTTGTTCTGGTTGAAAAAGGTCCGGGAGTTTAAGTCGGATGCTGCCGTGATCATGATCACCGCTTATGGCGATATTGATTTGGCTGTCCGTTCCTTGAAAGAAGGTGCGGCAGATTTTATGGTGAAACCCTGGCACAACGAAGTACTGCTAAATGTGATTACAGAAGCGTTAGACAAGCGTTCCAAAGTAAAAACGACAACAGCTTTTAACCTCGAACGCAATTCCATCATCGGAAAAGAGCTTTTGGGTGAATCCGAAATCATGCACGAGATTTTCTACAAGATTGAAAAGATTGCACCAACGGATGCCAATATTTTGATTTTGGGCGAGAACGGAACGGGAAAAGATTTAATTGCCAAAGCGATCCACCAGCAATCGCTTCGTTCTGCAAAAGCTTATGTTAAGGTTGATGTAGGCGCACTGTCCGAAAACCTATTTGAAAGCGAACTTTTTGGCCATAAAAAAGGCGCTTTTACCGATGCCCGCGAAGACCGGATCGGCCGTTTTGAAGCTGCCCATAACGGCACTTTGTTTTTGGATGAGATCGGCAACATCGCTTTGCACCAGCAGTCTAAATTGCTGACCGTTTTGCAAAACCGACAAGTAACCAAATTGGGCAGCAACCAATCGGTTGATGTCAATATCCGGTTGATTTGTGCAACGAATGTTCCGCTTTCTGAATTGGCCAACGAAAGCCGTTTCCGCCGTGATTTAATGTACCGGATTAATACGGTAGAAATAACCGTTCCGCCGCTGCGCAAACGTGGAAAAGACATTGAAGTGCTGGCCAATTATTTCAGTAAATTGTACAGTGCAAAATATCTGAAACCGGTTTTAGAATTGGATCCGAAAGCCTTGCTCAAACTCCAGCAGTATTACTTTCCTGGTAACGTGCGCGAGCTGCAATACATTATGGAACGCGCCGTCATCATGTCCGACGGGCCGGTTTTACGTGCCGATGAACTCATCTTTTCGCCCATCGAAACCGTGCACGAAGCAGAGCAGCCGGACGAACTTCGCCTGAGTTCCATCGAAAAAAACACCATTTTACGCGTGATCGAACTCCACAATGGCAACATCACCAAAGCTGCCAAAGAATTAGGTTTAACCCGAACGGCTTTGTATAGGAGGTTGAGCAAGTATGAGATTTGAAAGTAGGCCGTCAGCTTTTAGCCTTCGGCACTCAGCTAACTCAAATAATTCGATATCGATATACAAACTTTACATCCGCTGAAAGCTGATTGCTGACAGCTTTTAGCATCCTCAAATGAAATCCTACCGCTGGCCCATCCTACTACGCATACTGTTTTTACCGGTAACTTTTGCTTTGGCAGGCTTTCTTTTTTTTCATCATTGGTTGGGGGTTTTTTATGGGATGCTGGTTGTAATCTTGGTACAACTAATCGAACTATACAACTTTCACCAAAAGATTTATGTCGAATTAGACCAGTTTTCTGAAGCGATTCGTTACCGGGATTTTTCCCGACATTACAATACCAAAGGTTCTACCGTTGGTTTAGAAGAATTGCGCGTTGGCTTTAACTCGATCAACACCACGTTTAAAACCATTTCGCGCGAAAAGGAAACGCAATACCTGTACCTGCAAAAAATTTTGGAACTGGTAGGAACGGGAATTTTGTCTTACGAAGCCGAAACCGGCGACGTGCTTTGGATGAACGAAACGCTGAAATCGATGCTTCTTTTACCGTACTTAAAAAATATCCGCTCGTTGCAAAAGCGCGACGGGCATTTGTACCAGGAAATTATCAGCCTTAAAAACAGCAACAGTTCGATTGTTACTTTGCAGGGGCCGCAATCGTCCATCAAAGTGCTGTTGTCGGCCACCGGATTTCAAACTGAAGGAAAGCGATATAAATTGCTGGCTTTGCAAAATGTGAACGAGGCGTTGGACGAAACCGAATCGCGCGCCTGGCAAAAGTTGCTGAGCGTGATGACGCACGAAATCATGAATTCGATTGCGCCGATTTCTTCTTTGGCCCACACCCTGAAAAACCGGCTGCAGGAAGCCAATGCTTCTTTTACCACCCAAAAACCGGAATCTATTTTGCTGGAAGATTTGGAACTGGGCATCGATACCATCCAACGCAGGAGCGAAGGCTTGCTCAAATTTGCCGAGACTTACCGTAACCTGAACAAGATCATGACTTTAAGTGTCAAAAAAGTTTATGTGCGAGATTTGTTCGAAAGTTTGAATACGCTGATGGAACCAACCTTGGATCAGAAAAACATAGAATTAAATATCGTTTTAAAAGATCCGGGTTTAACGGTAGAAGTTGACCCGATGCTGATCGAACAAGTGCTGATCAACCTTTTGGTGAATGCCATTGAAGCCGTAAAAGAACGCGAAAAGCCGCTGATTGTACTTTCTGGTTATATCTTGAACGATAAAAAAACCGTGATCAAAATAACCGATAACGGCACCGGCATGGCCGAAGATCTATTAGAACAAATTTTCGTCCCTTTTTTCAGCACCAAGAAAAACGGAAGCGGCATTGGTTTGAGCTTGTGCAAACAAATTATGCTGTTGCATAAAGCACAAATCCAGGCACAATCTGTAGAAGGGGAAGGGACAGCATTTTTGTTGCAGTTTTAGTTGGATAAGATTGGTAGAAAACAAATATCAGGCAAATTAAAATCTATGAGCCCTCTCCTGTAAATTTAAAGTTTAAAATATGAAGTTTTTTTAATTTTTTTTGGGGAATGATTTTTTTCGGATAAAGGAAATCATCCCCCTAACCCCCTTCAAAGGGGGAAATATAGTGCCTATCTTTCCAACACACCCGGTAGAATTTGGTAGGTTCGGTTGCAGGGCAAGGGCGACAGCCTTGTTTTTTATGCCATAAAAGAAGCATCACGACAGAAAATCAACAGGAAAATAAGTTTAAACAACTTCTATGCTTATCCGCAGGATAAAAAAATGTTTTATTGATTTTAGGTCGATAAAAGAAGCATCGGATTTATTCAAGCAGGCAGCTATTTATACGACTTCTACTTTTGGTGTCTCGTCATGCGCCACTGTTTTAGGGTCTTCTTTGCTTTCTTCGCCCAGCAGCATTCCCCAGGGTTGTAAGCTTTCAATCCGGTCAAAAATTATTTTAATGACTGCTATCACCGGGATCGACAAAAACATTCCCGGGATCCCCCACAGCATTTCGCCGGTAATCACACCTAAAATAGTAATCAGCGCGTTGATCTTTACTTTAGAGCCTACAATTAAAGGTAAAAAAATATTACTGTCGATCAGGTGCATGGCTACAATCACGATCACTACCAATAATACTTTTGTGGTGGTAATAGCGGTTGCAAAAGTGATCAGCACACTAATCAGCAGCGCGGTAAAAATGCCCAAGTATGGAATTACGTTGAACAAGCCGGTGATCAATCCAAGTAAAATAGCATATTTTATACCCAGAATTAAAAAAGCCACACATACAATCGTGGCAACCAAAGTCATTTCCAGTAGCAGGCCACCGATATATTTCCTGATGATCAATTGTACCTGCTCCACAATAGCATGGACAGTGGCATCATTCTCTTTTTTAAATACCGACACTAAAAACCTCATGATCAGTCCCCGGTACAATAGCATGAAAAAGGTATCGATCAGCGTAAAAATCAAAAACAGCATCACTGAAGAAACCGAAAGAAAAGTAGTGCCCACCACAGCTGTTCCGGAAGCCATGATTTTTGAAGTGGCGCTGTGGAAGTAGCTTAACTGCTTGCTGGCATCGATCCCGTATTTTCCAGCGATCCAGGTTTGCAGGCTATCAATTGAGGTGCCTAACTGCTCCTGGAATTTTGGCCAGTCGTTGGCCAGGTTAGCTACCTGCGACCCTACCAAATAAAAAATCAGTGCGATGGCTCCAAGAAACAGAATAACAGACATGCCTGAAGCAGCAGACCGGGGAAGATGTAATTTTCTCTCTAAAAAAGAAGCTAAAGGCAGCAGTGCAATCGAAAAAAGTGTAGCAAAAATCAGCGGGCTGAGGATTTCTTTGGCAAGAATGGCCAGGTAGCCTAAAGCTAAGAGGCTGAACAGAACATAAAATAAACGTTTATAAAAAGGTGTTTGGTCAGTTTGGGTAATGTTTATCATGGAGGAAACAGGCTTTGAAATAGTAAGAAATATAATGAATAGGTAAGTTAAGGCTGGGCAACAGCGGTAGAAAACGTAAACAAAATAGTGTCTGAAAACAGGAAAATAAGTTGTCGGGCAGTTTTGGTCATGTTAGGATTGATCATGATTGATAAATGTTTGTGTAGCAATTTTTTATTGAGTTCGTCGTTCAACAACCAGTCCTTTGCGTTTTTGTTTAAAATCCGGCAATTTTCTGTCCAAGCGATAAATTTTTTTAATCCAAATTGGATATGTTTGCTGCATCAAAATTTGTTCAGCTTCGTTTGATATACTCTTTTTACCACCTAAAAATTGTAACTTTTTGGTTATTGTTTTATTCAAGTGGCTGCAAAACAGCAAATTTTAACAGGGTAAAAAAATATTTTTATTCTTGCTGATACAAGTTTGATCGGTCCTAATTTCGAGGAAGTTATTATCAGATGTTATTACAAAAAAATTTATAATTTGATAAATGTACTTACCAAATTACTTGATTGTTGGATTGTAACCGATAATTCAAACAAACCAATTCTTGATCTTTTATACAGGGCTTCGGTCCCAACACTTATTTTTATGGCATAAAAGAAGCATTTGTATTTTTTAAGATATAATTTAAAAGAAGCTTTCAACGATTATTGTTAATCCCTGTGTGATTTTTGCCAAATGACAAATGTAAGCTTTGGGGCAATTGTTAACTTGCGCCAATGGAAGCACTCATTAATTACCTATTACAATTTGGACATTTAAACCAACAACAAATTGACTTGGTAAAAAGCAAAGGAACCTTTAAGGAATTAAGAAGAGATGAATATTATGCTGAAGCCGGAAAAACACCAAGGGAAATTGCATTTTTGACAGAAGGCATTTTCAGGATTTGTTATTACAACAATCAGGGACAAGAAATCACCAAATACTTTATAGATGAAAATCATTTTGTGGTTGACATCAACAGTTATAATCAAAATATCCCTTCTTCAGAATATGTACATACGATTACAGATTGCAAGATGATTGTTTTTTCAAAAGAAGCGATGCAAGAACTGTCTATGACGATCATCGGTTGGGACAATATTATCAGCAAGATCACGGCAAAAGGATTGGCAGAAAAAGTAAATAAAATCAGTTCAATGATGGCAGAAGATGCAACAGAACGTTACCTTAGCTTCTTTACAAAATTCCCCAAACTTGCAAACCGTATTCCCTTATCTTATTTAGCTTCTTATCTGGGTATTACCCAATCATCCTTAAGCAGAATCAGGAAAAATATCAGTGGTTAAATTGCTTTTTGCCAAATGGCAAATGGTTTCATTTTTTAAGTGATGAGCTTTGTATCACAATTTTAAAATAAAAACATGAAAACAATTATTATTACAGGCGCAACAAGTGGAATTGGCTTTGAGTGTGCAATGCAAATGGCTAAAATTGCACCTAACGAGCAAATCATTATTGCTTGCCGAAATCAGCAATCAGGTAATAAAGTAATTCAAAACATTAAACAAAAAACAGGGCATAAAAATATAATTTGTATGCCTTTGGATTTGGAATCTTTACAATCTGTACGGGAATTTACAGCGCAATTTTCAAAACAACCTAACAACAAAATAATTGCGTTGATAAATAATGCCGGCATCCAAAATGTTGCAGAAACACAATTCACAAAAGAAGGTTTTGAAATTACTTTTGGTGTAAACCACTTGGCTTCTACTTACCTTACTTTATTGCTTTTACCATTTATGGACAGCAATGCAAGTATAACATTTACGGCAAGTGGCACACACGACCCAAAACAAAAGACGGGAATGGAACCGCCCATATTTAAAAGTGCAAAGGAATTGGCGTATCCAACCGAAACAAATGAGAAACTGATGAACGTGGGACAGCGCAGATATACTACTTCAAAATTATGCAACATTCTGACGACATACGAATTGCAAAGAAAGTTATCCGAAACCAATATCAGGGTAAACGCTTTTGATCCGGGATTTGTGCCAGGAACCGGACTTGCAAGAAACTATCCGCCACTGTTGCGCTTCATATCGAATAATATATTGCCCGTGCTTAGATATTTTGTACATAATGTTAATACGGCACCAGTTTCTGGTAAACGCCTGGCAAACCTTGCTTATTCTGACCAATACAAAAATTTTAAAGGAAAATATTTTGAAGGCGACAAAGAAATCAAATCTTCAACTGATTCGTACAATAAAAAATATCAAGATGTTCTTTGGACATCAACCATTGACCTACTTGGAATAAAACAGAATGAAACTTTTGTTGAATTGGCTTAATAGACTTGTAATACTTAAAAAGAATGTGATACTAAATATTAAACAACTTAAACTACAATTCGGATCAAGTTGCCTTTATTTGTGCTATAATAAATACAATGATAAACAACATAAAAGCCTACCGAAACAATCTGCAATTAAAAACACCAAAAGCCCCTGAAGGATGGCAGGGGACACCTGTTGATCAAAAAGGTAAGTTTCTAAACCTTAACCATCCTTTTGTTCCAAATCTTGCCGATGTCTTTCGTTGGAAATTGGAGAGCAGCCCGTTTAGAAAAGACAAAAAGGCAGAAGTTTGGAACCCAACTGTTTTTAAGGACGCTTCCTGGTTAAAAGGAAGTGATGATATAATTGTTTGGCTTGGGCACAGTACTTTTTATATCCGCATTGCTGGTATTCAAATACTAACCGACCCGGTATTTGGTGATATTCTTTCTGTTAAAAGACGGTCTGAATTTCCTGTTGACCCTCACCGGTTAACAAATCTTGATTATATTTTGCTGTCGCATGACCATCGTGACCACTTGGATGATAAAAGTCTGAAACTATTATCAAAGCAAAACCCAAATGTTAAATATCCGACCGGATTAGGTATGAAAAAGATCGTACATAGTTTCACCGGGTCTGAAAAAATAGAAGAAGCAGGCTGGTATCAACAGTACAATACCGGGAACGGTCCTTTAAAAATTACATTTATTCCTTCCAGGCATTGGTCAACACGCGGATTGTTTGATACCAACCAGCGGCTTTGGGGAGGGTTTGTAATTGAAACGGCAAACAAGCGTATTTTATTTGGTGGCGATAGCGGTTATGATTCGCATTATACACAATTAGCAGCAGTTTTCGGCAGCTTTGATTATGCAATTTTAGGTATCGGCGCTTATGAACCAGCCTGGTTTATGAGTGCTAACCACCAATCTCCGGCAGACGCGCTTAAAGGGTTTACAGAACTTAATGCCGCTCGTTTTATACCAATGCACTACGGCACTTTCGATCTTTCTGATGAGCCGTTAAGCCAGCCTTTAAAAGATTTACAGACAGCGGTAAAGAGGCTTAACTTGGAAGGGAAATTGGATGTACTTAACATTGGTAAACCGTTGGTTTTATAATTTAATTCCAAATGCTTCTTTTAGCACCTAAAAATCTTGATCTTTTTAAACTTGGATAACAATACCAATTTTTATGGCATAAAAGAAGCATTGTATATTTAGAAACTTGGAAACACAAAGTATATTCAAGAAGATAAAGCAACCATAATAATTTCAACTTAAAAAAACTGGAAAAGGTAAATTTATTTTTTGGCAATCTGCTGTTTTATAGTTTCGCGGTGCATGGTGCCCCATTTACTTAAAGATTGTATTACATCTTTTAAAGTATCGCTATAAGCTGTAAGTTCATATTCTACTAAAACAGGTGTTACTTGGGCATTAACGTTTCGTTTTACAAAGCCATTCATTTCCAAATCTTTCAATTCATTGGATAACACTCTGGCCGAAATTCCGGTTACGGTTCGTTGCAACTCATTAAACCTTTTATTGCCATTAAACAAAGCAATAATAATTCTTAGCTTACATTTTCCACCCATCGCATACAAGGCATCTCCAACAGCCTGAAGCATCGACGCGCATTGTTCATCTGAAGCGTTACTGTTTATCTTACAAAGCTCCTTTTATTTAAAACTTATTAACCTAAAGGTTACCGCTAACCTTTAGGTTACTACTAACATTTGATAAGCTAAAGTACCTATATTTGAACAAGGAATCTCAAATCTTTTAAATTATAATGTTGAATAAAAAAATTGTTAGACAAGCTAAAAAAAATGAACCAAATTTTCATCATCGTTGTTGTCTTGCTAATTCTTGGACTAATTGCCTACTTCTATTTTGCTTATACACCTGTTCCTAACAAACCTCAATTAAGTGCAAAAATAGAACAAGCTACAATACAAGTAGCCAACCAGAACCGAAGCTACTTATACTACATTCCTAAAAAGTTAAGCATTAATCCTGCTTTGATTATTGCCTTGCACGGAACCGGAATGAATGCATCCAGAATGCGGCAATGGACAGCTTATGAGTTTGACCAACTTGCAGACCAACAAGGGTTTGCAGTAATTTATCCAAACGGTTACAAAGGTAATTGGAATGACTGCCGAAGCGATGCGCCTTTTCCGGCAAAAAAAGAAAATATTGATGATGTTGGGTTTATCCGAAGCCTGGTTAATAAGTTCCGGAATGATTACGGAGTTGACCCGGGCAAAGTGTATGTGTTCGGATTTTCCAACGGCGGACAAATGGCCTTGCGGCTTGCCATGGAAGAACCAAGTTTGGTAGCTGCAGTTTCGGCTATTGGCGCCAATCTTCCAACGCCAGCTACTTGTTCCTGCACTTTGGAAGGTCAAACATCAAGGGTAATGTTGGTTGCGGGGACCAAAGACCCGATCAATCCATATAACGGCGGCAAAGTAACGCTGTTTGGATTTAAAAAGATCGGGACAGTTATTTCTGCCCAGGCTACCGCAGAAAGTCTGGCTAAACGGAATGGAATCATAACTAAGCCATTAACAGAACAAATGCACGATTTGAAAAAAAATGACTTGGAAGAAAAAAATTCAATTTATACAGAACGACAGGTTTGGACGAAAGCAGGGCAAACCATAGTTGAACAATACAGCGTTCATGGCGGCGGACATGTAATCCCTCAACCTAATTTCAGATTTCCCCGCCTGATGGGTAAAACTTCCGGTAGCTTTGATGCACCTAAACAAGCTATTGCCTTTTTTGGCATTTAAGCTAATAAAAAAGACTTTCAATTTTATCGACAACTACCATTTTGCATGCTTCTTTTATGCCCTAAAAATCTTTAAACTTTCCATACAATTATTGATATAAAAATGTGCAAATTTACTTTTGTACGCTAAAAGAAGTATTGATCAAACTTATTTGAATTATGTAACTTTGACATATGGAAAAGTTGCAAAGCATAGAAGAATTTTATCAGGATAAACTCAATTGGATGCCTGATAACTTGAAAAAAGAGATAGGGCATTTCAATGTTTTCAGGCTGGACGACTTTGTAGGATGCCATTCAAAACCTATCCCTTATAGCCGAAAAGATTACTATAAAATAAGCCTAATTATTGGTAAAAACAGGGTTCATTATGCGGATAAAGTGGTAGAAACAGAACAACAGGCACTTTTATTTGCCAATCCGAAAGTACCGTACAATTGGGAGCAATTAGATGAAAAGCAGTCAGGCTTTTTCTGCATTTTTACCGAGGCTTTTTTTAATAGCTTTGGCAACCTGAAAGAATATCCGGTCTTTAAACCTAATGGAACACCTGTTTTCTCAATTACAGATAAAGATACGGAGAGAATTACTGCAGTTTATCTTAAAATGTTTGAAGAAATTAAATCAGACTATACTTATAAATACGATGTATTGAGAAATCTTGTATTTGAACTAATCCACAATGCTATGAAAATGCAGCCATCCAATCTTTCCATTCATAGCGAACACAATGCTTCGGGCAGAATTTCATCTGTTTTTTTAGAATTATTGGAAAGGCAATTTCCTATAGAAAATCCAAACCAACGATTTGCGTTCCGTTCGGCTTCCGATTTTGCCAATCAACTTTCAATTCATGTAAATCATCTCAACCGTGCTTTAAAAGAAACTACCCTAAAAACCACTTCGGAAATAATTGCAGAACGCCTGGCACAAGAAGCCAAAATGCTATTAAAACATACCAATTGGAACGTTTCGGAAATTGCTTATTGTTTGGGATTTGAAGAGCCAACTCATTTCAATAATTTTTTTAAGAAAAATGTGCAACAAACGCCAACTCAGTTTAGGTCTGTTTGATTTTTGTAACCTTTCGTTTGATTTGCGTTATATTCTTCCTGCTTAACCATTCTACTTTTGTGTTATAAAAAACAACAAAAATGGAAAACAAAAAAGTATGGTTTGTAACAGGAGCCTCAAAAGGTTTGGGACTTACATTGGTAAAAAAACTTTTATTAGCAGGATACAAAGTTGCAGCAACTTCACGAAACAGTAGTGCATTAGTAAAAGAAATCGGAACACAATCAGCAGATTTTTTACCACTTGAAGTTGACTTGATGAATGAAAGCGCTGTTCAAAATGCAATTGAAAAAACTTTAAATCATTTTAAAACCATTGATGTAGTTGTAAATAATGCAGGTTATGGCCAAATTGGAACATTAGAAGAACTGACAGACAAAGAAGCAAGAACAAATTTTGAGGTCAACGTATTTGGGATGCTCAATGTAATCCGCAATGTCATGCCGCATTTCCGTTCTGCAAAATCCGGCCACTTTTTCAATATTTCATCTATCGGGGGTTATTACGGAGGTTTTGCAGGATGGGGAATATATTGTGCCACAAAATTTGCAGTAGCCGGATTAACAGAGAGTTTGGCAGCAGAAACAAAAGCTTTTGGGATTAAGGTAACACTTGTTTACCCAGGATATTTTCGCACAGATTTTCTTTCTGAAGGATCTATTGCTATGCCTTCCAATGCAATTTCAGAATATGAAGAGGCAAGACAATCTCAGGAATTGCATCAAAACCAAATAGCCGGAAACCAACCTGGCGACCCGGAAAAAGCAGCATTAGCTTTGATCAAAATCAGTAATGAAGATGCACCTGCCTTACACTTATTTTTAGGGCAAGATGCTTATGATTTAGCCAATCAAAAAATAGAACTTGTAAAGATTGATTTGGAAAGCCAGAAGCAGCTTACGAGATCTACCGCATTTAACAATTAATCAATATAACACCAAATTATTATGCAAGATAAAAAAGTATGGTTTATTACGGGAGCTTCTAAAGGATTAGGGCTTTCTTTAGTAAAAAAATTATTGAATGAAGGTTACAGAGTTGCCGCTACATCTCGAAATAAGAACAAACTTACAGAAGCTGTGGCGGTTGATAGTAACTTGTTTATGCCTTTGGAGGTGGATTTATCGGATGATCAAAGTATCGGCGAAGCAATCAAAACAACGATCAATACATTTGGGGAAATTAATGTAGTAGTTAACAATGCAGGATATGGAATTGGCGGAACTATTGAAGAGTTAAGCAGTGAAGAAATCATGAAAAGTTTTGACGTAAATGTATTTGCTGCTTTTAAGGTAATTAAAAGTGTAATGCCATATTTGCGAGGTTCGCTTTCTGGCCACATCATCAATATTTCTTCTATTGCAGGGTTTGCGGCTGCTACGGGATGGTCTGTTTATGCTGCCACAAAGTTTGCAGTAGTAGGCTTTTCTGAGGTGCTGGCAGATGATGTAAAAGAATTTGGGATACATGTAACAGTTGTTGAACCGGGTGCTTTTCGTACCAATTTTTTGAATGAGGCATCTTTAACAATTGCAAAGCATCCTATTGAAGATTATACATCTGTTAGAGCAACACATGCTAAGTATCTATCTATGGATGGAATACAATTAGGAGACCCGGATAAAGCAGCAACTGTATTTATCAAGATTGCAGAAAGCCCTAATCCTCCGGTACGTTTGTTTATGGGAAGCGATGCTTATGAAAGAGCGGTTCAAAAAGTAGAAATCTTACAAAATGATTTAACTAATTGGAAAGAGGTTTCGGCACTAACCGATTTTTAAGAGTTTCTTTTTTAAACCTGTTTTAGATGCTTTTTTTATTTGATAGAAAAACTTAATGTTAATATATTTCTAAAAAGGGTAATGCCTAATATTATAAGTATTAACCGTAAATTTTATTTGTTGTCTTTAAGGTTCAATGATTCAGTAAAAACAAAAAGAGTTTCCAATTTAACGGAAACTCCTTTTGTTTTTAATGCTTTTTTTAGCACCTATTTTTATACATTATGTTAAGAATTCAAGAACACAAAGTTGTGGTCAAATTCATCCAATTTGATATTGCTGTCTTTGTTGATTTTGCCAGAAAGGATTTGTTTAGATAGTTCATTCAAAACTTTTTTCTGGATCACCCTTTTCAACGGCCGGGCACCAAATTGCGGATCATAACCCAATTGTCCTAACCATTCCAATGCAGCATCTGTTGCTTTAATAGAAATCCCCATTTCGTTCAAAGTATCTTGCAATTGTTTAAATTGTAATTGTACAATTGCACCAATTTCATTTCGGCTTAACGGCGTAAACATGATGATCTCATCAATCCGGTTTAAAAATTCCGGACGGATGGTTCTACGCAATAATTCAAACAATTCGTTCTTGGTTTTGGCAACCACTTCATCATGGTTTTCGTCATTCAGGTAAGTGAAATTTTCCTGGATTACGTTAGAACCAATATTAGAAGTCATAATAATAATTGTATTTTTAAAGTTCACCACACGGCCTTTGTTATCCGTTAAACGGCCATCATCCAACACTTGCAATAAAATATTAAAAACATCAGGATGCGCTTTTTCAATCTCATCCAGCAAAACAACACTGTAAGGTTTCCGGCGAACGGCTTCGGTCAGTTGTCCGCCTTCATCATAACCAACGTAACCCGGAGGCGCACCGATTAATCTGGAAACCGCATGGCGTTCCTGGTATTCACTCATATCGATCCGAACCAAAGCGGTTTCATCATTAAACAGATATTCGGCCAATGCTTTGGCCAATTCGGTTTTACCCACACCGGTTGTTCCCAGAAAAATAAAGGAACCAATTGGTTTACGCGGATCTTGCAAACCGGCACGACTACGTCGAATCGCATCAGAAATGGCTTCAATGGCTTCTTCCTGACCGGCTACGCGCTTGTGCAGTTCGTCTTCCAAATGCAGCAATTTTTCGCGCTCGCTCTGGATCATTTTAGAAACCGGGATACCTGTCCAGCGGGAAACCACACCGGCAATATCATCAGCTGTAACCTCTTCTTTCAACATCCGGCCTTCTTCGCCCTGTTCAGCTTCCAGTTGTTTTTTCAGTTTTTCAACTTCTGCTTCTGCCTCTTTAATCTTACCATAACGCAGTTCGGCAACTTTGCCGTAATCACCTGCACGTTCAGCCTGGTCTGCTTCCAACTTAAAGTTTTCGATCTGTTCAATTTTAGTATTGACATTATCCACAAGATCTTTTTCACCTTGCCATTTGGCACGGACAGAATCACGTTCGTTAGAAAGGTTTGCAATTTCTTCGCTTAGCTCTTTCACCCGTTTTTCATCGTTTTCCCGTTTGATGGCTTCACGTTCAATTTCGAGCTGCATAATCCTGCGTTCGAGTTCATCCACCACTTCCGGAACCGAATCCATTTCCAAACGTAATTTAGAAGCTGCTTCATCCATTAAATCAATGGCTTTATCCGGTAAAAAACGATCAGAAATATAACGCTGCGACATTTCTACAGAAGCAATGATCGCTTCATCTTTAATCCGCACTTTGTGGTGCGTTTCGTATTTTTCCTTGATTCCGCGTAAAATCGAAATTGCATCAGCAGTGTTTGGCTCATCAACCGTTACTTTTTGAAAACGGCGTTCCAGCGCTTTGTCTTTTTCAAAATACTTCTGGTATTCGTTCAATGTAGTTGCGCCGATCGCCCTTAATTCGCCTCGGGCCAAAGCTGGTTTTAAAATATTAGCGGCATCCATTGCACCTTCGCCGCCGCCCGCACCAACCAAAGTATGGATCTCATCAATAAACAAAATAATATTGCCTTCGGCCTGGGTTACTTCTTTTACCACTGATTTTAACCTTTCCTCAAACTCACCTTTGTATTTGGCACCGGCAATCAGTGCACCCATGTCCAGCGAGTAAACAGTTTTGGTTTTAAGGTTCTCCGGAACATCGCCTTTGATGATCCGGAAAGCAATGCCTTCGGCAATGGCTGTTTTACCAACGCCGGGTTCGCCAACCAGGATCGGGTTGTTTTTGGTCCTGCGCGATAAGATCTGCATCACACGGCGAATTTCTTCATCACGGCCAATAACAGGGTCGAGCTTGCCCGATTCTGCGTATTCATTTAAGTTCCTGGCATATTTATTTAAAGCGTTGTAAGTGGCTTCTGCATTTTGGTCGGTCACTTTATTTGTTCCGCGCAGTTCCAAAATTGCTTTTTTTAAGTCTTTTTCAGTTGTACCAAAATCTTTCAATAAAGAACTGGTTTTATCTTTTGCCGCTAAAACAGCTAATAAAAGATGTTCTACCGATACAAATTCGTCTTTAAATTCTTTAACACACGCCAAAGATTTTTGTAAAGTATTATTCGTATCAGATGACAGATACACATTGCTTCCGCTTACTTTTGGGTAAGAAGCAATGAGTTCATCCAGTGATGTATTGAGGCGGTTTAGGTTAACGTTGACTTTTTTAAGGAGATAGTTGACAACGTTTTCATCCACCAGCAGCATTCCTTTCAGCAAATGCGCATTTTCAATGGCCTGCTGTTGGTTTCCAGTCGTAATTTCAGAAGCTTTCTGAATTGCTTCCTGGGCTTTTATGGTATAGTTGTTTAAATTCATATTGATAAAGAATAGCAAATCCGTTACCAATGTTTGCTAATAAAGCAGATTGGAAACTTTGTCAGTCAATCTTAATATTCTACGACAAAAAGTCAGTTTTAAGCAGATGCTTCTTTTATCACAGCAAAAACCAACAGTACATTTTAATTTATGCTGATGCTTCTTTTATGCCATAAATTTTGTCGTGGTATATTTTTGTTTTTGGCTAAAGCCTTTTGTTTACTGCCTTTAACCATGGCCTGAAGGCCATGGCAATTGAAGTCTGATTATCATTTTGCCTGAACAGGGCCGGTTGTTACCGCCTGATATTAAAAATGAAAAAACGATTGCCAAATTGCCACGGCCTTCAGGCCGTGGATTACAAATAAGTAAAATATGGCTTTAGCCAAAATAACTTAAAAAGAAACTTAAACAAGCTCTAAGCTGATGCTTCTTTTATCGCCTAAAAACTCCCGGGCAGTTTATCCTGATAAAACTTCTCATTAAAATTAATTAGGAACAGTTCTTTTGAAGCCCTTGTGCAAGCCGTATAAAACCAGCGTAAAAAATCGGTGTTCAGCATTTCCTCGGTCAAATAACCCTGATCTACAAAAACTGCGTCCCACTGGCCGCCCTGCGCTTTATGGCAAGTAACCGCATAAGCAAACTTGATCTGCAAAGCATTGAAATAAGGGTTTGCTTTCAGTTCTTCCATCTTTTTCTGGCGGCTTGCGATGTGCTCGTAATCTTTCATCACTTCTTCAAAAAAACGCTGATTTTCTGCCTGGGACAAACTCGGTGTTTCTGTGTATAAAGTGTTCAGCATCACTGTACAATCCAAAGTTAAACCATCCGAATAATCGGTAAATTCCAGCTGCACATCGGCAAACTGGAAGCCGTACATTTCGCGGATATTGCGTACTCTTTTAATCTGCCCGATATCTCCGTTGGCAATAAAATCGGTACTATTTTCTTCCTGATCTTTTATCCAGAAATAATTATTGCGCACCACCATCACAAAATCACCGCCGGTCAGTTCTTCTTCACGGTACAAAATCCGGGCGCGCACCTGCTGGTTGTAAGTATTGGCGTTTTTGTTGGAGCGGCAAATCAGCAGCGTATTTTCCATCCCATATTTTTGGTACGCATAATTTAAACCTTCTTCGAGCCGTTCGCCGGTCATGCGATAAATATCTTTAAAACCTTTGGTGATGATCTGCGGATATTCCGCTTCATCGTTTCGGATCAGGTTGCGCATGGCCGTAACGTTTTCCAGAATACCCGAATTTTTTTCCTGCCGCATTACTTCAGTTAATTCATAACTAAAGGTTTTCAAATGAAATAAATCTTTCAGCAGCTTCGGTTCTAATGCAACACTATGTTCAGAACCAACAGGCGGAAGCTGGGCCGTATCGCCAATCAACAGCAATTTGCAGTTACGGGAATTGTAAACGTATTCAATGAGATCATGCAGCAGGCTATTACCGTTCCCGGAGCTTTCCCCCGAAATCATCGAAGCTTCATCTACAATAAATAAAGTGTTTTCATGCAAATTATCAGCGGTAGAAAAAGCCATGTCCGGCGTTACGGCACTTCTTTTACGGTATATTTTTTTGTGGATGGTAAAAGCTTTCCGGCCGGAATAATTACTCATTACTTTGGCAGCCCGGCCAGTTGGCGCCAGCAAAACAGATTGGAAATTATAATTTCTAAGCAGCTTTACCAGTGCCGCCAACACGGTGGTTTTGCCCGTTCCGGCATAACCTTTTAAAATAAAACAGGTTTCGTCATCAGTACTGATTAAAAACCGGTGCAGCAAATTAAACAGCTCCGTTTGCTGTAAAGTTGGCGTATGCGGAAAGGATTTGCGGATAAGTTCTTCGTTCATGATCCTCAAAAATGAAATAAAAACGCTGAAAGTCTATCGGCAAAATTTTTTACTTTTGTTTACCGATGCACTTTGTCCCTTTAAACTTTACCGATCCTGGTTTTAACCCTGCTTATACGGCTGATTTTCAGTTGTTGATCATCCTGAACCAGCAAACTTTTAGTTATGCTGTCCGCCATCCTGCTACGCAAAGGCTGGTTCGGTTAAGCAACGGAAACCAGCTAAGCGAACTGTTTGAGCCGCAAAACCATTCAGGCTTATTTACTTCATCTTACCAAAAAATTATTGTTGCTGTAGAAACAAATAGCTTTTGCCTTATCCCGGATACTGTTTTTACCCCCGAAAGTTTACTGGATTTTGCTGCTTTTTTATCGGTAAAAGAGGCAGATGTGATTTTAACCGATCAGATAGAAAACGGACAAAACACCGTAATTTTTACTTTTCCGGAAGATTTGACCCAAAAGATAGCAACTCAATTTGGAACAACAAAAATTCAATTCGCCCCAAAAAGCTGGATCAAAACGGTGGTTGATGCAAAGCTTTCCGGCCAGAACCTGCATTTATTTTTGGATGAGAACTATTTACAATTGTTGTTTTCGGATCAGGAAAATATTCGTTTTTACAATCAGTTTTCCTGTTCAACAGTAGACGAAATTGTTTATTACACGGCATTGGTAACGCAACAGTTAGAATTAAAACCGGAAGAAACCACTTTAATTATTTGCGGCAGGGCAGAAGCCGGCAGTGAGCAACTGCTTCGTTTAGATGAATTTTTTAAAGCTGTTACGTTATTTGCTTCCCCTGAATTTAAACAACAGAATACTTTACAGCAACATCAGGTTGTTGATTTTTTAAGTTTAAGCTGATGCGGATTATCGGAGGACGCTTAAAAGGATTGCGCTTCAATCCGCCCAACAATTTGCCCGTTAGGCCAACAACCGATTTGGCGAAAGAAGCATTGTTTAATATTCTAAACAACTTACTGGATTTTGAAGGTTTAAAAGTGCTTGATCTTTTTAGCGGAACCGGAAACATTGCGATGGAATTTGCTTCGCGGAACGCAGAAAAAGTAACAGCGGTTGACCGGGCAGCGGCATGTATTTTCTATCTAAAAGATATGGCTGCGAAACACAAACTGCCGGAAATCACTACTTTTAAAGCTGATGTTTTTAAATTTATAGAAGCAGAAACGGAGCAATATGATGTAATTTTTGCAGATCCGCCTTACGAACTGGACAAACTCCCGCAAATACCAAATGCTGTTTTTACCAGGCATTTATTAGTGCCGGATGGTTTGCTGATTGTGGAGCATCCATCTTACCAAAACCTAAGTAACCAGCCTAATTTCAGCGAAAAACGAGTTTATGGGAATACGGCGTTTTCGTTTTTTAAAGGATAAAAGAAGTATTTAAATTAATTCAATCAAGTAATTCCCATACTGGGAACTTTTGATTATGTTTGTATTAAACATAAGTGAGAGTTATTTCAAAAAAAATACTTCGTGAATTTTGGGAAGTACATCCAGACTGTATGCAGCAACTAAAATCCTGGCATCAGGAAATGGACAGTGGTAGGTTTAATAGTCCGGCCGACATCAAAATAAAATATCCAAGTGCCAGTTTGTTGGCGAATGACCGCATAGTTTTTAATATCAAAGGAAATAATTACCGGCTTATTATAAAAATTTTATACAAACATCAGATGCTTTGGATAAGATTTATTGGCACACACACAGCTTATGATAAAATTGATGCAACAAAAATTTAATTAACATGAACATTAAACCCATCAAAACTGAACAGGATTACGAACAAGCTTTAAGCAGGCTTGAAGTAATATTTGACGCAGAAATAAATACTCCAGAAAGTGATGAATTGGAAGTGTTAAGTATTTTAATCGAGAAATACGAAGATGAACATTTTCCGATCGGTTTGCCTGATCCGATTGAAGCAATAAAATTCCGGATGGAACAAATGGGTTACAACCAAAATGATTTGGCTAAAATGGTAGGATTAAAAAGCAGGGCAAGTGAAATTTTAAATCGAAAGAGAAAATTATCGTTAGAAATGATTAGGTTGTTGCACGAGGGTCTGAAAATTCCAACAGAAGTTTTAGTCCAGGCTTATTAAAATTTGATTTTACTTGACTGATGAAAACTGCTCTTTTCCCAGGTTCTTTTGATCCGGTTACCAAAGCTCACGTAGATATTTTAAAGCGTTCTATCAGCCTTTTCGATAAAGTTTACATTGGTATTGGTTTAAACAGTACCAAAAAACCTTTTATCACAGCAGAAAAACGGGAACAGATGCTGAAAGCCGTTTTTGCAGATGAACCGCGCATAGAAGTAATTGCTTATGAAGGCTTAACGGTTGAGTTTTGCAAAAAGATCGGGGCAGGGTATATGATCCGCGGCATTCGTACCGTTTCTGATTTTGAGTACGAAAAAGCAATTGCACAAATGAACCACGCACTGGAACCGGGAATCGAAAGTATTTTTATCGTAAGCAAGCCAGGTTATTCGTCCATCAGCTCCACAATTGTACGCGAGATTTTAAAGTACAACGGCGATGTCAGTCAGTTTATCCCTAAAGAAGCTCTTCCTTTTCTGCAAGCAAACCCATCATTTCCAGCACATCAACAATAGACGGGTAGGTGTTTTTGGTTAAAATAGAAAACTTTTCACGCGTAAACCAGCAAGCTTTAGTGATGCCTTCTTCTTTTTGCGGCTTCAGTTTGTCTTGTCCTTCGGTTTTCATGCGGTACCAATGTGTTTTTTTCAAAGCCAGTTCCTGGTTACGCTGTGGATAAACGTGATAAGTTTTACAAATTTTCCGTCCGGCTTTGTTCACCCGGATGCCGCACTCTTCTTCCACTTCCCGCACGGCCGCTTTCCTGGTTTTTTCGCCTTCTTCAATTTTCCCTTTTGGCAAATCCCAGACACCGTTCCTGAAAATGACCAAGTATTCTTTGCGTTCGTTTTTTACCAACCCGCCGGCAGCTTCGATCAATTTGACACTTTTGGCTAATTTCCGCAGCGTTGTTTTTGCATTTTTGCACAAAAACAAAAATTTATGCTGATTAGGCAACCCGGCAACATGTGCATAAATCAGTTTCAAATCAGGTTTTTCCTGTTCAATTTCCTGGTAACCGGTAAAACCTTCGGGCACTGCTTCTGCTACAACCAAAAGCTTATCATTGATATAGATGTTATACGTAGTGTTTTGCATAGTTTCTTCCTGATTTTTTCCCGGGCAGTTTTTAGAAAAATGATCAACTCAATTTTTATGCGATAAAAGAAGCATCAACCATTAACCTTTTTCAAATAACGGAATAAATTTTATCGTCAAAAAAAAATCTTGCCCATCGTAGAAATAAAAAAAGGTTTGTACCCGTCAGCGTTTAATCTGACAGGCACAAACCTTCAATTCGGCAAGTATATTTTGATTTTTTACATCAGCATCGGCAATGCACTGAAGAGCGTGCTGTAATTTTCAACAGCAATTTCCAGTTCCAATTCTAATTTTACTTTACAGCTATAGCAATTATTGGCTTCGGCAGTAGCAAGCAATCTGTTTTTACTTTCTATTTCTTTACTTAGATTCTTTAGTATTTTTTGAATTTCCATGACAATATGGTTTGATGTTTTTCGAGAATTGGATTTTGTAATGGCTGTTATACGTGAACGCAATTATCAATGTTATAATTTTTTTAAATTATTTTGAGCGGTGTGCGCAAGCCAAAAAGCAAAGCAAAAACCTAAAGAAAAACGCTTGAATAGTATCGGTAAAAGCAGCACAACCATATTTTTCTTAAATATTATACGAACCGGATGCACGATAATCGGTAGGATTTTTATCTTTGCTAAGCTGAAAAATATATTATTTATCCAAGTCCAAATCAGCACAGAGTAGCAATTATGATAATATCCACCACGCCGGTAACTGATGCAACGGCATTTTTTTTTGGTATTTCCACCGATAACCATATTTTTTTTCATCTGATCAACTTTAGCTATGTTTCATAAAAGTGAAGTTGAGCAGCAGGTTGCAGAATTTTTGTTGCAGATCAAAGCCGTCAAACTACAGCCGGACAAACCATTTACCTGGGCTTCAGGCTGGAAATCGCCGATTTATTGCGACAACCGGTTAACGCTTTCCCATCCAACTATCCGTACTTATATCCGCCAGCAATTGGTGGCCATGATCCAGGAAGAATTCGGTGCCGTAAGCTGTATTGCCGGCGTAGCCACAGCCGGGATTCCGCAAGGCGTTTTGGTAGCGCAGGAGTTGGGGATGCCGTTTTTATATGTTCGGTCTAAACCAAAAGACCACGGCACCGGAAATTTGGTGGAAGGCGAATTGCACCGCGGACAGCGTATCGTGGTGGTGGAAGATTTGATTTCTACCGGTAAAAGCAGCTTGCAGGCAGTAGAAGCGTTGCGCGCAGCAGGCGGCGATGTGGCAGGATTGGCTGCAATTTTTACTTATGGCCTGGATGAAGCAAACGAGAATTTTAAAACCGCACGTTGCCGTTTTGCTACCTTGTCTAATTATGCTGCATTGATTATATATGCCGCTGCCAATCAGTACGTTAATGAAAACCAACTCAATGTTTTGCAGCAATGGCGCGCCAACCCGGCAAATTGGGGCAAGTAATGAGTACAGCTACAAATTATTATGACTGTTATTGAAAGTATAGTTACGCTGAATGCATCTGCTGCATCCGTATATAATTTTTTGACTGATTTGAACAACCATCAGCAATTGATGCCCGAAAACGTGATCAGCTGGACATCCACCAAAGACGAAGCCCGGTTCAATATCCAAAATATGGCCAAGCTGGCTTTGCAGGTTGCCAGCCGAAACCCAAACGAAATTATCATCAATGCTGTGGAAGCCCCGCCTTTTCCTTTGCAATTAAAATGGGAGATCAAAGAAGCAGGCACGCAAACACAAGTTGGTTTCACCATTTCTGCGGAGATGAATATGATGATGAAAATGTTGGCCAGCAAGCAGTTGCAGAAACTGGCGGATTATGAAACGGAGCAGTTGCAGCAATTAGTGAAGTAGTAGGTTTATTTGTAGGATACTTCTTTTATCACCTAAAAATAGTTGTCTATTAATTTTTACCGTGTAAAAGCAGTGTAAGTTTTAATTAGGGCCAACATAAAAAACACGCTCCTGCGTATCTTGCTTAGGACCGTAAATCTCATTCTTATGAAAATTCAATTTAAAATGCTAAACCTTGTTTTTGCTGCACTGCTGTTTGCTTCCTGTGGAAATGCAAGTTCTAATACATTGACTGCTGCGGATGGGCCGGGAAAAGATGCCGTTCGTAAAATTTCTGTAACGGCACCAAAAGGAAAAGCCGTAGCCGCTTTCGCCGAAGGTTGTTTTTGGTGTTCGGAAGAAATATTTGAAGATGTAGCAGGCGTAGATTCTGTGATTTCCGGTTATTCCGGCGGCCATACTCAAAGCCCGACTTATGAAAAAGTAAGCACCGGCACAACTGGTTATGCCGAATCTGTTCTGGTTTATTATGATCCAAAAAAAGTTTCTTACCCAGAACTGCTCAAGGTTTTTTATGCTTCGCACGATGCCACAACTGTAAACGGACAAGGGCCGGATATGGGAACACAATATCGTTCTGTGGTTTTTTATACTAATCCAACCGAAAAATCAGCAGCAGAAACGGCTAAAACCAATGCGCTGAAATCGGGCATGTTCCAGCGGGCAATTGTTACGCAGATTGTTCCTCTAAAAGAATTTTATCGTGCTGAGGAATATCACCAGAATTACGCCAAACACAATGGCGACAATCCATATATCCGGAATGTATCAGAACAACGCTTTAATCAATTTAAAAAAACCTACAAAGGCAAGCTGAAACAGTAACATGAACTTCCATACGCGAAAATGGGTAAAACCGGAAGACTTGAACCCAAACGGTACGTTGTTTGGCGGTAGTTTGCTGATGTGGATTGATGAAGAAGCTGCTATTTACGCAATTTGCCAGTTGGATAATCCGCATGTGGTTACCAAATTTATGTCGGAGATAAACTTTGTAAGTTCTGCCCGGCAAGGCGATATTATTGAATTGGGCATGACGGCAACCAGTTTTGGCCGTACTTCTATTACGCTTTGCTGTGAGGTCCGGAACAAAATCACCCGAAAAAGTATTTTGACAGTTGATAAATTGGTTTTTGTAAATGTGGACCGTGACGGTAACCCCAAACCTCATGGGAAAACTCATATCATTCGTTCAGACGAGAAGTTTAAAGATCTGTAAACCCGATACTGTTTTTATCAGTATAAAAACAGTATTAGTTTTATCAATTCGCGAAACATAATTTATGGATGCAGGTTAACAAAACAACCCACAAAATTTATGTTATCAGCACATCCAATCCAAAAAATCGTTGTTTTCCGCGCCTTGCAACTGGGCGACCTGTTGTGTTCTATTCCTGCTTTACGGGCTTTGCGCACCGCTTATCCTGAAGCTCATATTACCCTGATCGGTTTGCCTTGGGCAGAAAGTTTGCTTACCCGTTTCCCCGATTATTTCAATGCTTTTATCGCTTTTCCGGGTTATCCGGGATTGCCGGAGCAGGAAATCGATCCGCAGAAAATAACAGCTTTTTTGCAGGAAATGCAGCAGCAACAGTTTGACTTGGCTTTGCAAATGCAGGGGAACGGTTCTGTCGTCAATCCGTTGGTGGAGTTGTTCGGTGCTTTTTATACAACCGGTTTTTACCGCGAAGAGGATTATCGCCCGAACCCGTTATTTTTAAAATATCCCGAAGGAATCCCGGAAATAGAACGGCATTTATTGCTGATGAACCATCTGGGTATTCCGTCTGTCGGGCCGGAACTGGAGTTTCCGCTCAATAGCTATGATAATGATGCTTTTGATCAGTTGAACCTGCAAATCATCCCGCAGAAATACATTTGCATCCATCCGGGTTCCCGCAGTGAAGCACGGCAATGGCCGCCTGCCCATTTTGCTGCTTTGGCCGATTATTGCCAGGAGCAGGGCTTTGATGTAGTGATTACCGGAACAAAAAACGAAGAACATTTGGCAGAAGAAGTGATGCAATACATGCAGCACGAAGCTTATAACACATGCGGCAAAACGACTTTAGGTGCGGTTGCTGTTTTGATCAAAAATGCTTTTGCCTTGATTTCAAATTGCACCGGCGTATCGCACATTGCCGCTGCTTTTGGTACGCCAAGTATTGTGATCAGCCTGCATGGCGAACCGGAAAGATGGTCGCCTTTGAACAAATTAAAACACCGGACCATTGATTGGACCCAAACACCGCACTTTGATTTAGTAATGGCACAGTTGGTAGATGTGGTGGTTTAGGATTGTTTTTAAACAGATATTACAACGGTTTTACACCAATGTTGGTTGAAGTTTTTACTGGGTTTGTATTGCTTCATTTAAAGAAAATAAATGCTAAACAGTAACAACAAAATATATTTATTTAGGAAATCTTATTTTAAATGGAAACTTTTAATACAGATTTTCATGAGTTAAAAACAGCATTTCAGCTAAAAATATAATTATAAAAAAAGGGTATTTCATTTTAAATGAAATACCCTTTTTGGTTTACAGATTTTTAACTGCAATACCACCGCACAGATTTTTATCTTTGGGGAGGAGTAGTGGTAGTGCCGCTTCCTGTACCAGTGCCTGTTGTGCCACTTCCAGTACCAGTACCAGTGCCTGTTGTGCCACTTCCAGTACCACTTCTTCTACCATTTCTGCCGGAAGTGCTTGTGCCACTACCTGTTGAACCAGAATTACCTGTTCCCATGGTTGAACCAGAATTACCTGTTCCCATGTTTGAGCCGGATCCTGAAGTACCCATGTGTGAAGAACCACTTTTCATTGTACTTTTACCGGATTTACTTTTGCGGGAGCTTTGGTGTTGGCTGCTGCCGGATTGGCTTTGGCCACTTTGACTGCCTGTTCCCATAGTGCCAGAACCACCGGAAGTGGTAGAACTACCTGAACCTGTTTGATTTGTTTGTGCTGATGCATCCTGAAACATCCACATACACATTGCGAACATCATTGCTAAACTTACCTTTTTCATGATTAAAAATTAATTGATTTGTTATATAGTTCAACAATAAAACCTGGCTAAGGTTTTAAAAATGTTTCCCTAAAATAAAAAGTCTAAAAATTATTTTTATGGTTTCAATTGTTTACAACTGTCAAATTGCTTCTGCAAACGGAATCAGCTAAAATCAAATGCTTTACAATTTTACGCCTCGTAAAAATTCTTTTATGTCCATTCTTTTTTTACCTTCCAGTTGTACTTCTTTTACATTGATAAAACCATCGGTACAGGCAAATTTTAAAAACGTTTTATGATCGGTGAGGAAGCCGCCCGGATAAATAGCCGGTTCTGTAAACTGCTTCTCTGCCTTAAAAATTTTAAAAACTTTATTGTTCAATTGGGTAAAAGCGGTTGGGTACGGGCTCAAACCACGGATAAAATTATAAACATGCCCCATTGGTTGCGCCCAGTTGATGTTGCAGTCCTCCTTAAAAATTTTAGGTGCATGTTTGAGCGGTACAGCATCTCCACCAGCAACAACTTCATCCTGAGGTTTTTCCCGATAAGAATTTTCCTTGATGGTTTGCACAGTTTTTATCAATAAAGCGGCACCGAGGTGCATCAGTTTATCGTGTATATCTCCGGCAGTATCTGTTTCGGTGATGCTTGTTTTATCCATTAAAATAATGTCGCCGGTATCAATTTCCTGTTTTAGGAAAAAGGTTGTAACGCCGGTTTCAGCTTCACCATTGATAACAGCCCAGTTGATCGGTGCCGCGCCGCGATATTGCGGCAAAAGGGAAGCGTGCAGGTTGATCGTTCCTTTTGGCGGCATATTCCAAACAACTTCCGGCAGCATCCGGAAAGCTACCACCACCTGTAAATCTGCTTTCAAACTTTGCAATTCCCGCAGAAAACCTTCATTTTTTAATTTTTCGGGCTGCAGTACTCTAATATTGTTTTGCACCGCATATTGCTTTATTGCCGGTTCCGATAGTTGCTGGCCACGGCCGGACGGTTTATCTGGTGCGGTAACTATGGCTACCACATCCATTCCGGCCCTTACCAAAGCATCCAGCGAAGCAACGGCAAACTCGGGCGTGCCCATAAAAATAATTCTCATAGCATAATTTATTTATACAACAGGTATTTCTGCCGCATCGTTTTGTAACGGCCCAGTTCCGGTTCCCAGCTCTGGCGGATTTCCTGCTCGCTTTTGCCAGCAATAATTTGTTCCTTAAAAAGAGTAGTCCCGGCAAGTTTATCAATGTTTCCCATCTGTTTGCTTTGCGTCATGTCGAAAAATTTTTCTTTATCAGGATAGGCTTTATACAGTTCCATCATCCATTTCAGATTGATTTGTCCCGATTTACGAAGTTTGGCCGTATTGTAATTCCGCAGATCTAAACCAAAACAAACCTCGTTCTGGTGCAGGGGTGTTTCAGATTTCCCGGTAATGCTTATGGGCGTAAAGGAAAACCGGTAATTTTCTTTCAAATCCGGGCTGCCTAATACCGTGAAAGGTATGTATGTGCCACGGCCCTGGCTGATCGTAGTCCCTTCAAACAAACACAATGACGGATAAAGTAAAACCGATTGCTGCGTGTTGAGGTTTGGCGAAGGGTTTACCGGCAAAGTATAATCCATGTTGTGCCTGTAATTTTTGATTTGGATTACTTTGATTTTGCATTGCAAATTGTTTGGCAGCCAACCTTCACCGTTTACCATTTGTGCAAACTCACCAATCGTCATCCCATGGGTAATCGGAACTGGGAACCTGCCAACTCCTGATTTTAACTTCATATCCAAAACTGGCCCGTCCACAAAAGCATTTGGGTTCGGCCGGTCCAGGATTATTAATTCTTTGCCGTTTTCGGCACAAGCTTCCATCACATCAGCCAGCGTGTTGATATTGGTGTAGAAACGGCAGCCCACATCCTGGATGTCAAAAACCATGATGTCAATAGCATCCATATCTTTTTTAGAAGGCTTTCTTTTTTTTCCATACAAAGAAATAATAGGAATTCCGGTTTTGGCATCAACCTCATCGGTAACTTTTGCACCGTTGCTGGCGTTGCCGCGAAAACCATGTTCCGGGCCGAAAATTTCCGTTATGCGGATGCCCCGTTTCAACAAACTATCCGCAACAGAAACTGATTTTGTGCCGATCACAGAAGTTGGGTTCACTACCATCCCTACGTTTTTTCCCTGCAAAAGCGGCACGTACAATTCAGTCTGATCGGCACCGGTTTGTATTTTTGATTGTTGTGCGCTACAAAAATTTACCTGTAAAAGAAGCATGGCCGAGACCAGGAAGCTTCGTTTTGTACTTCTCGTAAAAATCTTTTTTATGTTCATCGTTGGTATTTGCAAATGCTTCTTTTATCGGGTAAAAACCTACATGGAACAATTAAAAACTAAAATTGCCATAACGGTGTTTTTGGTTCAGGTATAAGCAGGATATTTTCAGCTTAAAACTCCATCTTTGCCAAGATACAAAAATAGCAATATCCGCATTTGAACATAGCCACCTTTATCGCAGCCCGTATTTCTTTCCGCAGCAAACGTACCTTCTCCAAAATGATCGTGCGCATTGCCATTACAGGCATTATGCTGGGTTTGGGCGTAATGATTTTGAGCCTGGCCATTGTAAAAGGTTTCAAGCAAGAAATCCGGGAAAAGGTTAGGGGTTTTTCCGGTGATATTCAAATCGTCAAGTATGATTTAAATGCTTCCTACGAAAACTCTCCTTTTGCGGCTGATGCTTCTTTTCTTCAACAGGTAAAAACCAATAAAGCGTTCAGTCATATTGCGCCTTTCGCTACCAAACCGGCTATCATTAAAGCAAACGATGCGATAGAAGGCGTGGTGTTGAAAGGTGTGGATCAAACGTATGACTGGACTTTCTTCAAAAAAAACATGGCTTCCGGCCGGGTGATCGATTTTAAAGATCCGGCAGCAGCACAAAAGCAAATCCTGATATCGCAGTACACGGCCAATCGTTTGCAGTTGAAAGTCGGCGACGATTTCCTGATGTATTTTGTCCAGCAGCCCTTACGCAAGCGTAAATTCAAGATCGTCGGCATTTTTAACATTGGGGTAGAGGAAGTGGACAAAACCTTTACAATCGGTTCGCTTTCGCTTATCAGGCGTTTGAACAACTGGAAAGCTGATGAAGTGGGCGGCTATGAACTGCAGATCCCGGCTTTTGGGCGATTGGAAAAATCCGAAGCTGCTTTGAATAATATTTTGCCGGTCGAGTTTAAATCTTTTACGGTCGAGCAGTTTTATCCAACCATTTTTGAGTGGTTGAGTTTGCTGGACGTGAACACGCGTGTCATCCTGATTTTGATGCTGATCGTAGCCGTCATCAACATGATTTCGGCTTTACTGATCATGATCCTGGAACGAACCAGTATGATCGGTTTGCTGAAAGCTTTGGGCGCCAGCAACTGGAGTATCCAGCAAATGTTTTTGCTGAATGCGCTTTATTTAATCGCGGCAGGCTTGCTGCTGGGCAATTTATTTGGCGTTGGGCTAAGCTTTTTTCAAAATGAAACCCACTTTTTTAAATTAGACCAGGCCTCTTACTACATGAATTTTGTTCCGATCCAACTCAATTTGTCCGACGTGCTGCTGCTGAACGCCGGTACGCTGCTGGTTTGCGTGTTGGTGCTTTTGATCCCTTCCATGCTGGTGAGTTCTATTTCTCCGGTCAAAGCGATTAGGTTTAAATAAATTAGCCCCGCCCAAATCCTCTCGAAAGGAAGCCTCACCCCAGCCTTCTTCAATGGAGAGGGAGTTAACTGATATAATCTTAGTGATCTTCTTCATGGTCCGGTAATTTAGGTTGATATTCCGAAGAGGTTTCATTCAAAACAATTTCTGTGTTACTATACAATACCTCAAATTGTTGCTCAATATTGCGGTGAAATGTTTCGGGCAGTATAGCCCAATCCCTCAATTCTACCAATATCGGAATGTTGCTGTCTTTTATTTTTTCGCTCAACTCAACATAAATTTCTATCGGAAGAGGTTTCAGGTTATGGCTTCGTACCACTAAGTCCAAATCGCTGCCGTTATGTGCCGTGCCGTTTACCCTGCTTCCATAAGCCCATACTTCCAGAGGTGTTTCTACCAATGAAAAAATTTGCAGGAGTGTTTGCCTGTCCTTATTTCTTAGCAACATATCATTGTTCGTTGTGTTGTTTAATGGCTTCTGCAAGAGCTGTGGCATCAATAATAAATTGCGGAAGTAATTTAAGTGTTTCTTCTGCAAAATTTACACCATAATCATGGGCTGTATTATTCCGGTTGTCCCGGTATTGCAGCCATCTTTCACAACTTTCATCTGTAATGATAGTCCGCAGCACGGCATGTCGAAAAACATCTTTAAAAAATAATTTATCAACAGCACTTGACGAATGAAAATAAGGTTTCAATATTTTACGCAACAACTTACCGCTTTGCTCTAAAATAATTTCAAACTCTTTTATGCAGGCAGAACGGTACATATCGTAATCAATCTGTTCCGGATTTGCTTTTGAAAGTAAAGCATGTGCTTTTTCTAAAGTGCTGATGCAACGTTCATAATACAAAGTATCTATATACATCATTCAATCCCGTTTTAAATTTACTTTTAAAATTTGTTCTGTAGCTATTAATAGTTGAAAAGATGCAGCCTTGTCTAAAAACAAAAGTAAGTTTAAAATGAATGATGACATCTGTTTTACTTTGATCAACACCAAAACTATTGGTTTTTATTTATAATTTATTCGATCTGATAATAATATTGGAAGTACAGGGGAGCGTTGCCTGCCAAAATTTATCCCATAAAAGAAGCATTAGGTAAAATACCGGGTGTAAAAGTTTAACCAACATTAACCTAAAAAATCAGTAAATTATATTGTTTAAACTTATTTCTTTTAGGCGTCAGGGTATGTTTTAAATTTAATGCATTATATTTTTGATGCTTCTTTTACCCTATAAAAAACACCGGCCTTCCTATGTTTTTTTGCCAGGCTGCCATACAAACACTGATTTTTCAGGGCTAAAAGAAGCGGTTTTATGACGGATGGTATGATGGGTTGTGACCAAGCTGCAATTGCTACGGCCTTCAGGCCGTGGATAAAGAACAATAAACAAAAGGCCTGGCCGGACAAAAAACATAAACATGCCATGCACCAAAGTATTGATACATTTATATTAGGGCAACCCCGGGTTTTGGCTAAAGCCAATGCCTGGGTTTTTCATACCATCCACGGCCTGAAAGCCGTGGCAATTGCAGCAACACTGATTTTATAGGGCTAAAAGAAGCATGGTCATTTTTTCGGATAAAAATTTAAACAGGCCCTAAAAGTTTAAACAAATCAGTATCAGCAGTTTGTAAAGCAGCAGAATTATTGTCAAACGCCGGTAACAAGTTCTTTTACTTTAGCGCATTTAGATTGAGGTTGACACATTTGACTGTTACAACACACAACTATGAACACAACAGAAAATATTGCCGGACTCGATACCCTTTTTCGTCCGTTTAAATTAAAATCCCTCAACCTGAAAAACAGGATTGTGATGGCACCGATGACACGTTCTTTCTCTCCAAACGGTATTTTGTGTTGAAGATTTAAATTATAAAGTTTCAGGAAGAAAACATTTTTCTTTTTTATCATGCTTCTTTTACCCCATAAAAAATGTTGCTTCCGATTAAAACAAATATTGATGCAGGAACCATTCTAATTTTAGAACAGGAAATCGTTTTGTTGGAAGCGGAACTGATCCAATTGGAAACACAAGTAAGTGCTTTTCAATTGCAAACCCGTTCTGCTTTATCAACTCAAATTTTAAGGATACAACAATTAACAAGCTTGTATAAAAATCAAAAGCAATCAAAAAAGATAAAACGTTTAGCGCAGAAAAAGCGCGGCAAAAATTACAAGGAACCGGTTGGATTAAAAGTGGTCCATCCAACTTTAAATCAAAATCCAATTTCAATTAACGATCAGCAGGAACTAAAGCGTTTATTTAGAGAAGCCATCGTACAAATCCATCCTGATAAATTTGCGGATGCCGATGATGAACTAAACGAACGTGCAACCGCCGCAACAATTCAATTAAATGAAGTTTATCAAAGCGGCGACCTGGAAGAATTGAACCGTTTGCACGAACACATCATCAGCGGAAACGCTTTGAATTATATTCCTGACCAGCCTGAAACCGTGAACGACCTGCCGTCTATGATACTGTTTTTACAGCATAAAAAATTGAAACTGACACAAAGTTTGGAAGAAATAAAAACTTCAGCCATTTATGAATTATTGACGAGCGGAAAAGATATTTATATATTGATCAAGGAATTAAAAGTTCAGTTTGAAGAACGGATCTTAGTTTTGGAAAAGAGAACAAAATAGCGGCAACACAATTCCGGAACACTTCTGTTGAAATTTAAGTCTCAACAAAACACAACATGGACAGTACGACTAATTATAATCCGCAGAAAGAGGAAACCAACCTAAAAAAAACATTGGTTTTCCTGCATTATTTTGGAGGATCGGCACAAAGCTGGTTAGGGATTATTGCACAATTGGAAAACGATTTCAATTGCATTGCGCTAAACTTGCCGGGTTTTGGCGGAGAACCTGCTTTGCCCGACCCTTCTATTGCGGCTTATACTTTTTTTATCCGGCAAAAATTGGATGCGTTGAATATTGAATCTTATGTGTTGATCGGGCATTCCATGAGTGGTAAGTTTGCGGTTGATGTAGCTACAAATGATCCAAATTTTGCTGTTGAACAATTGATCTTGGTGGCACCTTCCCCGCCAACTGTTGAACACATTTCGGATGAAGAACTACAGCGGATGTTGCATCATCCGGACCGAAAAGAAGCAGAAATCACTTTTAAAAAAATAACCTTGAAACCATTGACAGAAGAGCAGCACGAATTAGTGATCAAAAATGATCTCGAAACAGATAACAAAACCTGGAACTGGTGGCTTACGGAAGGCGTACATCATTCAATTGCCGAAGATGCCGCAAATTTGTTTTTGCCCATCACAGTCCTGGCTTCCGAGGATGACCCTGCTGTTGGTTTTGACAGTATTTTAAAAGAAACCATGCCACATTTACCTGATGCTAAGTTGATCACAACAACAGGGATCGGACATTTAAGCCCGATGGAAGCGCCAGGGTGGCTGGCCAAGCAGATCAGGCTGACCTTATATCAGCAGAAATAAATGATGTTTTACTTATTTTTATGCCCTAAAAACAGCATCTCAAATTTGAAATTTAACAAACTTCTACTGCATGTTAAACCCAAAAGCAGGATTTAACATGCGTATCCGTTTGTTTGAGTTTGAAGATATGAGTTGGTTCCCAAATACCATTCGTTCGGGGATGATGGATTATTTGCGTTATCTCATCCGCTTGTTGGATGTTTATCAGTCTGTTACGTCATTATTGATTGAAGTTTTAAAGCAGACAAAAGAAAACCATATCATTGATCTTGGGTCAGGCGGGGGCGGTGCTATTGAACAGATCCACCAAAACTTAAAGCAGCAAAGCAGGCAGGAAGTACAAATTACCCTAACCGATAAATTTCCAAACCTGGCTGCCTGGCAATACATTCAGCAAAAAACAAATAATGCAATTTATTTTTATGCGGAACCGGTTGATGCAAACCAGGTTCCGGATGTTTTAAAAGGCGTGCGGACCTTGTTTTCGGCAGCACATCATTTCAAACCGGAACAAATAAAAAGTATGCTAAAAGAAGCAATAAAGCAGCAACAGGGAATTTGCCTGTTTGATGGCGGCGACAAAAGCTTGTTCCTGCTGCTGGGTTCCATCGTGTTCCATCCGCTGGTTTTCTTTTTTTGCACGCCGTTTTTTCGTCCGTTTAAATTCTCGCGGATTTTGTTTACTTATTTTATTCCGTTGATTCCGCTTTGTACTATTTGGGATGGTTGTGTTTCAATTTTAAGATTGTACCGGCCCAAAGAATTGCTGCAATTGGCCGAATCTATTTCCAACCAAAACTACATTTGGAAAGCCGGCCGCGTAAAAAATAAATTAGGGTTGCATGTAACTTATCTAATCGGTTATCCTAAAATTGGATAATTGTTTTTAGGTGGTAAAAAGAAACATTTATAGCTTTTCAGGTCCGTTTTTCGGACCTGGGAAATCTTCGTCCACATCACGCTCAAAAGGTTCTTCGTCCTTTTGGTTGCGCCAAATTAAAAAGGCAATTAAGGCAATAGCAGCTATTACTATTACGATGATCACAAGAAGGTTATTTTTGATAAATGTTTCCATAAAGCATTGTTTTTATCACCCTAAAATTATCTTTTTAATGTGAAGTTAGGGCAGAAGGTTTTACTTATTGTCTTTTATTGCCACGGCCAAATCCGTCAAGATCATTCAACAGCATATTTATGATAGCCTTGCGGCTTCACATAAAGGTCATTAACAACTGTCATCAAAATGGCAACAATTGGCGTTGCAAGCAACACGCCCCAAAAACCGCCCAAAATGCCCATTGCAACCTGGCTGATAATGATTAACGCTGGCGGAAGATTGATCATCTTTTTTTGTACCAAAGGCTGCATCACCGCACTTTGTATAATTTGAATACCGGTGTAAATACAAATAACGAGGACGGCTGTGTTCGGGCCTTGCAAAAGTGCGATTAAAACGGCAGGTATTAAGGCGATAATAGGCCCGAAGTTTGGGATAAAATTCATCAAGCCTGCTATTAAGGCCAGCGTAAGCACGAGCGGCATATCCAGGATCAGTAAACCTGTTCCGCTAAGCAGCGCAATAAAAACAAACCCGATCAGCTGGCCTTTGATCCATCTTTTCAAAACCTCACTGATCTGGCTGATCAGGTCCGCGCCTTTGTCTTTTGCTTTTGGCGGCAGCAGATGAACGATCCCTTTTTTGTAAAGAAAAGGGCTTGCCGTAAAAAACAAACCTATCAGGACAACAATATAAAAATCGCTGAGGATGCCAAAACCGGAAGAAAAAAAACTTTTTGCTACAGCCATCGTCTTTTGATTATCTCCGGAAGAATTTAAGTAATTAAGCACTTTATTGCCTAAGGGATTTTGTTTCATTTGATCTTTGGCTTGTTCGATGGTTTTTGGCAAAGTATCAGACAATGCTGATACCTGTTGCTGGATCCTTGCGCCAACAAACCAAAAAAAACCTGTCAATAACAGCAGGTTCAAAAAAACAGAAAGGATAATGCTGAGTTTTGCAGGTAAATGGAGATACCTTTTTAACAGGTTTGCACAGCCGTGAAAATAATTTGCTATTAAAACCCCGGCCAATATCAGCAAGATCAGGCTGAACAAGGTTTTAAACAACATTATAACGGTAACAACCAGTGCAATTATGCCAACAGCAATCCATACTTTTTTTGTATAAGATAATTTTTCAGGTTTTTCAGCAGGTGGAGAAACTTCATTTATCATAGAAGCGGATCGTATAAGGTTTAATTATTGTATAAGTAACATAACTTACATTTAATTGTTCAACGCTGCACGGTACAAAAAATGAAAGATTGTTTTTATGCCGATAAAATCCGGAACAGAATAATTGTGGCATTTTGATAAAAGAACAGGATAATTTTTATTTTGCAAAAATTGTTTTATCATCTCACAAACATAGAAAACCATGCTTCAGCCTTTTGATTTTGCTGCCGGTTATATTTTAGAAGATAACCTTGCATTGCTTCGCCCGCTAACCGAAAATGATTACGAACATCTCCTTCCGTTTGCTTTAAATGAACCAGGGACCTGGGAATATTCCTTAATTCCGGCAAGCGGAAAAGAAGGTTTAAAAAACTATATTACTTCTGCTTTGGCTGCGCGGGAAGAAAAAAAAGAATATCCCTTTATTGTATTTGATAAGCGCCAGGGAAAATATGCCGGTTGCACACGCTTTTACGACATGCAATTGGATAAGCAAACAATACAATTGGGCTATACCTGGTACGGCAAACAATTTCAGGGAACAGGTTTAAACAAGCATTGCAAGTTTTTACTGCTGCAATTTGCATTTGAAAAAATGGGCATGGAAAGGGTAGAATTTCGGGCAGACAACAATAACAAAAAAAGCATTGCGGCGATGAAAAGCATTGGCTGCCAGATAGAAGGCGTGCTTAGAAGCCATTTGCCTACACTCGATGGAACTCGTCGCGACAGTATTGTTTTGAGTATTTTAAAAGATGAATGGATGAATGGAGGAAAAACAGCATTGAAAGAAAAGCTGTTGTAGAGTCGTTTTTCCGTTGATTTTTACTTTAGCGGATACCGTTTTTAGTGCCATAAAAACAGTATCCGTAGTTTCCGGGTTCATTTTAATTACAAAAATAAATGACTGAAAACCCGATCATCCTCACCTTAAAAATAAACGCTGAAGCTGCTGAATATTTTACTGGTTTACGCAAAAAACATTTCCCTGCCGAACGCAATTACTTGGACGCACATCTAACTTTGTTCCATCATTTGCCGGGAAATGAACCGCAAATTTTAGAGGCGGTAAAAACAGTATGCCAACAACAAAAATCAATAGTTTTACAAGTTGCACGAGTGGTCAATATTGGTGCCGGCGTAGCTTTTAAATTGGAAACTGATCTGTTGAAGCAAATCCATAAAAAACTACAACAACAATGGATGCAATGGCTTACGCCACAAGACAAGCAAACTTTGTGGCCGCATATCACTGTTCAAAATAAAGTTGAGCGGCAAACAGCGGTACAATTGCAGCAGGAGTTGAGCTTGGGTTTTCTGCCTTTTGAAATCCAGGGTTTGGGTTTTACCCTTTGGGAATATCTGGGCGGGCCTTGGGAATTAATTCAAAGTTTGGATTTTGAAGGTTAAAAAAAGCCTCGCCTAAATCCTATCAAGGGCCTCACCCCAGCCCTCTCCAAGGGAGAGGGAGTTAGCTGCCATGGTTTTCAAATCTTCTTCAATTGAAAGGGTTTAGGTGAGGTTCTTGAGAGGATTTAGGTGAGGCTTTTTACTGCACCTTGTACCGGTAATTAAACCGTCCGATGTTGCCATCTTTGTCAATTCCTTCTGCAATTACGCGGTAAGTCCCTTTGCCGTCTGCATTATAATATTCAAAGGAAGCATTGCCTTTCTCATCTGTCAGCACGCGCGGATTCCAGTAAATGGTGCTCCGGTAATCCAGGCCTTGCATCGTACTTCGCGTTGCTTCATATTTGGGCGAATAAAAAACGCGGCTGCTGGTATAACCTTTGGGCACGAAAGTAACCACGCCCGGGTTTGGGATCAGGCTTTGTAGGTCTTTCATCGTCACCTTTTTATGTTCCACTTTTTTCATGTTGACTACCAACACGCCGTTTGTATTATAAGTGCGGTTGATGCCGCTCAAATCATCCTTCAAAAACACTTCTATGGATTCTACTTCGGAAGACTGCAAGCTGTTGAGATAAGAAATATCAACTGGCATTCCGCCTACAAAAGCCTGGACCGGTGTTCTGTTTCCCTGCTGGTAATCCCGGCGGACGTACAGGTTATTGTCCACATACGTCAACCCGAAAAGACTGCCTTGCAAACAAGTTAAAAACATGGCACAGGCCATCAGCTTGTCGCCCTGGATTAATTGGTCTGGCACCATGCTCAACCCGGTAAGTGCCGGATAATCTACATGGCTTGGTTTTTTTACATCCACCACTCCTTTAATGGTTACTTCTTTTAAGGTACGGCCGTTAAAATATTGTTTTTTGCTGTTTTGCAGATACACGCCCAAGGTACTGTCGATATTCATCACCTCATCCGGCAGCTGCGGGTTTTTGTTTACCGCCTGTGCATTGGTCCCGCTCAGCATAATCATCATATTTCGGCTGCTGGAGCTTCCGTTTGCGCTGATGGTTACTTTGGAAGAATCGCGCACCAGCACCTTTGGGAAAATGAAAACCCCGGAAGAATTGGTAACCACTTGTGTCGAAAAATTATGGTCCGGCACCTGCAGCTTCACCACGCCGCGGGCCAGCGGAAGGCCGGAAAGGTCCCGTAAAGTGCCTGTAATATCAATGCCGGTTTCCGGGTAAAAGGTAATTTCCGGAGCGGTGCCGGCAAGGATAGCCTGATAAGAAAAGCGGCGGTAACCTTGCGTAAGCATCAATATATCCAAATCTGCAGCGGTTTGTTCATTTGGATTTTTGAAGTAGTAGTTTGGTTTTTCGATGTAGCCTTTCAGTTCGGAAGTGAGGAGCAGATTGGTCAGGATGGTAGATTCTGCGTTTTCATCCACCGGAATTTTACTTTCATCAATAACCGCGACCGAAAGGTTAGCTTCCGAAGGCAGCGTTTTGTTTTTTGCTGTTACGTTTATTTTTACTTTTTCGCGGGTAAGGTATGCTGTTTTTACCGAACTTAAATTGATATACAATTGATCATTATGTCGGATAAAAGCGATGCGTTCGCAAACCGGGCGACCATCCGCAGAAAACAAAGTCAACTGGACAACGCCCGTTGGGAATTTGCTTTTGGCAATGGAAGCCGTGTAAACCAAAGCCTGCAAAGAAGTTTGTGCAGCATAGCAGATCACGCCGCCGCAACGGCCAACAATATAAAAGCCTTTGTTCTGATACTTTTTCAGAAAAACATCATTGGTTGCAATGCGCAAAGAAAGGTTGTTTTCATCAGCATTGTTTATGGCCAGACTGATGCCTTCGCTTAAAACTTTGGGCAGGTTTACGGTGCTTTTACTGCCATCGGCAAAAACCAGATTGGCACGGTAAGTTTTGCCGGCTTCCGGCATGAGCGCAAAGATGCCCATTCCCAAATGTTCAGCCGTAAAATCAGCCACCGTTTTGCCGTCATTATCGGTTACGGTGCCTTTCACTTGGATGCCCATTCCGTTTGCTGCCACTGCTTTTACCGCTACTTTTGTGCGGATACCGGCGATCAAACTGCCGCCTTCCGGAAAAAATTGCGCATCAGGCGTTGCCGTTGCCGTGCGCAGGGAAAAGGTGCTGGTAAATGCTTTTCTATCATTTGAAATAACGGTAAATAAAGTGCCCGTATTTAAAGGTGTGCCTGGTTTGCTGCTGATGTTGACCGGCAAAAAACCATTCTGATCGGTTGTGCCTTTGCCTTTGGCGACGGTTTCATAATCCACTTCCACGTGCCAGCTTACTTTTTTATTAGCGTAAGACGCGCCGTTTCCATCCTTGTAATAAATGCCGGCATTTGCTTTGGAAGGATTATCCTTAGCTGCACCCGAAAAAGAAATTTTGGTCAATACATTGTTCTCGAGCAAATCTCCGATGGCAATATTGGTATTGAAAAAATAGTCTGGATCATCATTGCGCATGTAGTTGGTATAAGCGCGGACGTGGTAATTTCCCTGTTTGTAAACCAATGGCTGCAAGGTAATATCGCCGGAAGCAATGCTGTTTACAACGGGCAATTTCAGGGTTTCTACCAACGAGTCCCGATTGGTATAAACATCTACATAAACAATTTTGCTCAAGGCAGAAGGCTCATGCAGCCCGGCGGTAAGGTAAGCTTTGAACCAAATGGTATCGCCGATGGCATAATACGGTTTATCAAAATGGAGATAGACTTTTTCGATGGGACGACTTTCCGAAAATTTGGCCGCTTTGCTGATAATGGTATTTAAACTAACGGTATCCTGGGCAAAAACGGAAGAACAGAAAACAGTAAAAAATAGGAGTGGAGATAGTAAAAACCTGACCGGGCGCATAAATTTTTTAATCATATCAAAAGAAAGCGAATATAGTTATTAACGCCACGCATCGGCAAAAGCGTGTTTACTTTAACAATTTTTAAATTTTGGGGCAGATGCTTCTTTTACCGGCATAAAATTGAAGGAAATTCTTTTTGCTGTTTTGAAAGAAAGACTGCCTTAAATTTTACCTTAGCTTGGAAACAAATTTTCAGTTTTTATACGATTGATGATACCGAAAGAAGAAGCATGGCCAAACAACACAATTACAATTTAACCATCATTTGGACGGGAAACAAAGGAACAGGCACTTCCAACTATCAAACTTATGAACGCAGCCATACAATTGTAGTTAAAGGCAAGCCGGAAATTTTATGTTCTTCGGACCCTAACTTTTGGGGCGACAAGTCTAAACACAACCCGGAAGAATTATTGGTTGCTTCCTTATCATCCTGCCACATGCTTTGGTATTTGCATTTATGTGCCGAAGCTGGGATTGTTGTAATGGATTACATTGATCATGCAACAGGAACAATGGTTGAAACAGCTTCAGGAGGAGGCTATTTTTCAGAAGTAACCTTGAATCCGATTGTAACTCTTAAAGAAAATTCTATGCTAAAAGAAGCATCAGAGTTGCACCAAAAAGCAAACGAATTTTGTTTTATAGCTAATTCTGTAAAGTTTCCTGTTCATCATCAACCTAAATTTAAAGTAGTAGAGCTATAAATGAAAAACCCTTTTAAATCATAAGATCAAAAGGGTTTTTAAAGAAGGTAACAACGAAGTTTTATTTTGCCTGTGCAAATTCTAATCTCAAATCAATAGTAACATCTTTACCAACGGTTGCGCCTCCGGCTTCGGTTGCCGTGTTCCATTTCAAACCATAATCAAAACGGTTGATTACAGTTGTAGCTTTGAACCCGGCTTTAGTATTGCCATAACCATCTTTAGCCGTTCCGCCATAAGTAACATCAAATTTTACCGGTTTGGTTACGCTGCGGATAGTCAAGTTGCCCATCAATGCATATTTGTTTCCGGCCAATTTTTTCATTGAGGTACTTTTGAAAACCATGTTTGGGTATTTCTCTGAATTGAAAAAATCATCGCTTTTCAAATGCTTGTCGCGCATTTCGTTATCCGTGTTCACGCTGTTTACATCGATGGTGAAATCAACTTGGGCATCGGTAAAATCCGGTTTGGTGTTCGTCAATGTTCCGCTGAAAGTTTTGAAATTCCCCTCCACTTCGGAGATCACCAAATGTGTAACGGTAAATTTGGCAGAAGAGTGGGCAGGGTCAACATTCCATTTAGTTTGTGCAAATAAAGCCGATTGGATTAACACAAGGGCAGTTGCAAAAATTAGTTTTTTCATTTTTGTTTAGTGTACGTTGAGTGTTTATTTTTCTTCCATAAAAGTAGTGTTCCATAAATAGCTTTTTGTTTGGATTACGTCAAAAAATATGTTTAAACATGTATTTATTTTAGGCATAAAAACTACCATGCTTCTTTTACCTGCCTAAATTCATATTAGTACAAAGACCGGTTTAATCAGGAAAAATTATAAATGGGATCGGTAACAGAAGCAGTTATCTGCGCTTGGCCAAGCAGAAACGCTTCTGCATATTCCTGGTTAAGCACCCGGCGTGGCTGTTCCCCTGGATTAAATTCCATATCCCACAAACCCGAGTGGTGCCATACCGTCAAATGGTCCCAGTCTGGCCGGTCAATGATCGGATAGATACAAACTCCCCATAAAGGAACATTATTTTGCAAGAGGATCGTTGTTTCTTCTGCAATGTACTTGATCCATTTTGGCCGGTCTTCTTTAGGATGGCTGGTTTCTGTAAGCACAACCGGATAGTTGTTATAACGCTTGTAGGCTTCCATCATCAAGCTGCTAAAAGGCCTCCAGCGGCTGTCGCGCGGGTTGTCAATCCACTTTAAATACTGGTGGGTTGTGCTTACCCAGTGGTTGTTGTAATAATAGTTAAAGCCTAAAATATCTATATAATTAGTAGCTCCGCCAAGTTCGGAGCACATCTTTCCGCAAAGAATATCTACTGCCTGGTACTGGTTTTCGTGGGAATTTTTTGCATAAATGATTTCTTCTTCGGTTGCATCAATGGGAGGTACTACTTGCATCAGCGGCTCGGTGGTCATGATTTTGACAGAAGGATCAACTTCGCGCATAGCAACAATACCTTGGATGTAGGCCCGCATCAACGCATATTTTACTTCCCAGCCCTGGTTCACGCAGTAAGGAGAAGTTGCACGGGCATCGCCGCCCAGCCAGGAAATAAAGCTGACTTCATTTATCGGTGTAACAATAAGCGTATCATCAGGATTGACCGAGCGGTAAAAAACAACAAAAGCGCGGCATAATGCAGCAAACCTTTCTGCAAACTTGGGGTGTAGCGGCGTTAAATCTGCCGCAAAACCAAAATGGCAAATGTCCCAAACTTGTTGTATGCCATTGGCCTTTCCCTTTTCAATCATCAAAGAAACGGTTGTCCAGTCGTACTCGTAAGGCTTTTTTTCCACGTGGCTCCACTGGATCCCTTCGCGTACCGTTTTAATGTTGAATTGCGACAGATCCTGGTAATCTTGATCTATCAATTCTAAATGTGCAGTTTCTTTGAGTAAATCCACGCGGTTTCCATAATAATTTAGTTGATCTGTGCATTCATAGCCTGCCATCCAAAATGAGCGGAAAGGGTTTTTGTTCATTTGATATAATTTTGTAAATGAAAATTGCTTTTGTTAATAACAAGAAGCAGGATCAGTAAAAGAAGTTTAATCTTTTTCTGCCAAAATTGTTTTTAATCCCACCTGTACCAGGTTACGGAACGAAGATTTCCCCTCGCAGAAAGGTAATTGCTTTGCCGGAGATCAGCACTCGGTCTCCTTTATTTTCGCACCAGATTTCTCCTTTCCGGGCAGATAACTGGTAAGCGTGCATGCTGTTTTTACCTAACCTTTTTGCCCAGTATGGGATCAAAGTACAATGTGCGGAACCGGTAACCGGATCTTCGGGAACGCTGCAAGACGGCGCAAAAAACCGGGAAACAAAATCAACTTCATTGCCCGGAGCCGTAACAATAATACCAATCACATCAATTTTGCCAAGCAAAGCAAAATCTGGTTTCAGGCTGAGGATGTCTTCCTCCTTTTCATAAACCAAAAAGTAATCCCGTGATTTTTGGATAATTAAAGGAGCAATGTTTCCGCCTAAAGCTTCTAATAAAATATTCGGGACTTCACAATCCTGTGGCGGACGTGAAGGGAAATCCAAAGTATAAAGATCATTTTTTCGGGAAACGACCAGCGTTCCGGCAACTTTTGTTTTAAAATTGATAGCTTCTTTTGCATAACCTAATTCCGTATAAAGCAGATGTGCCGATGCCAATGTGGCATGTCCGCAAAGGTCAATTTCCAGTTCCGGTGTAAACCATCTCAACATAAAACCTTCTCCGTCAGAAACAAAAAAAGCAGTTTCGGCCAGGTTGTTTTCTGCTGCAATCTGCTGCATCGTTTCGTCGGGCAGCCATTCCTCCAGCGGACAAACAGCAGCAGGGTTTTCGCCGAAAAGCCGATCGGTAAAAGCATCGGCCTGGTAAATCTTTATGTTTTTCATTTATGTTATTATCTTGTTGATGTAGCCGTAAGTTATCAACTCTTCGGTACTTTTAATGTGTTTTGTGCAGCCTTGATCAAGAAAAATAATTCTATCACTGATTTCGAGGATGTTACTATACAAATGGTCCGTGATAATGATACCTTTTTTACGTGCACATTTTTGGATAATTGGTTTAAATTCTTGCACTTGTATGGGCGATAATTGTGTAAATGGTTAGTCGAGTAAAATATAACTTGCCCTGCTATGTAACAACATTAAAGTTTCTATTTGCCTTAGTTCTCCGCCTGATAATTCACTTGCTTTACTCTGACTATACTTCTTGAAAATTGGATATTCGGCAAACTCGTTCCAAGCTGGTGGAGCGACCATCATTTTAGCTAATTTGAACAAAGACACAGCATCTGGCAAATAGTTGTGTTGTGGCATATAAGCGATCAAATTATTTTGATACCCTTTCGATGTTACTTTTTCATCAATACTGATATGTTTGAAACTTGGGTTTAACGTTCCGAAAATCACCTTTAACAAGCTCGATTTTCCGCAGCCATTTCTGCCGAGCAAACCAACAATTTCCGCAGGTTTACAATCTAAATAAATGTCTTGCAAAATCTTAAACCCATTAAAACTGAGTTCAATACTATCAGCCCTTAGCATATTAGTGAGGTTTTAGCAGAAGATACAATACCAGTAGTAAGGTATAAATGAAGAAATCGATCAAGAAAGCGTACAAATACATTTTCCGGATTTCGAAACCGTTATTGCGATAATAGTAGTAATCGTTCCGGTTGGAAAAATAATGCTGAAAAAAAATGGATGACGCGTAGCCGAGCAACTTAATCAAAAAGAAAACACCAATAAAACCAGCTCCAAATTGGGAAATACCAATGTATCCGGCCAAAGCAAACAAAAAGTTCCACAAAAATATAGGTCGGTAAAACCAGAACAGCAATTTAAAAAAGTTTTGCATTTTATTAAAAGTAGCTATTTAGTTAGAACAAATCCAACTGCGTACTTCTTTTATCGCCCATATTCTGTGTTCGCACTTGATTGACCAGCAAATGTGCCTTGCGCGTAGGTTCCGGGATGCGGTAACCATTGACACATTGTTTAATAATTTCTAAGCTTTGTTCCAAATCAATGCGATGGCCGGGAGAAATAAAAATAGGATTGACTTTGGTTTTGGTACGCAATGCCGCACCGATCACTTCTTCCTGATCGTAAATAAAACTTTGCGATCCGGCTGCTTCCGGTAAAGTTTCAAATTTCCCGGTCAGCAAACTTTTGGCACAACCTAAAGTTGGCGTATCCGTTACCAATCCAAAATGAGTGGCAATTCCCATCCTTCGCGGATGTGCAATTCCTTGTCCGTCTAAAACCAGCAAATCAGGTTTTATTTGGAGTTGGTTCCAAGCCAACAACAAAGCCGGAACTTCCCGGAACGAAAGCAAACCCGGAATGTACGGAAGGGTAGTTTTACTGATGATTGTAGATTTTGCAATCTCCTGCAAACCTGGAAAACTTAAAATAATAATCCCGGCATAAACCGTTTCTTCATATTTGTTGAAGGAAATATCTGCGCCGGCAATCGTTTGGATCGGTTTTAAAAGCGGTTCAATTTTGATTTGGTCCCGAAGTTGTTTTTGCAGTTCAATAGCTTGGGCAGGAGAGAGGCTTTCGTATTCTTCCGGAGAAATTTGTGGCATAAAAGAAGCATTTCCATTTAAAACCTATATTTGACAAAAGCGTTTGCAAGGAAGCCTGAAAAGAAAAAAGCCTTCGTTTTCTGAAAGCTTTTTTGTTGATTATCCTAAATAAGATTTCAATACTTTGCTGCGTGAAGTATGCCGCAACCTTTGCAAAGCTTTATCCTTGATCTGGCGGACACGTTCACGGGTGAGGCTAAATTTCTCGCCGATTTCTTCCAAGGAAAAAGGACTGCTTCCGCCCAAACCAAAAAACAATGTTACAATTTCGCGTTCACGCTCGGTAAGGGATGACAGCGAACGCCTGATTTCTTCTGCCAGTGATTCATCGATCAGCAACGAATCGGTGTTCGGTTCTTTGTTGCCCAAAACATCCAGTAAAGTGTTTTCTTCCCCCGTAACAAAAGGCGCATCCATAGAAACATGGCGGCCGGAATTGCTCAAGGTATCAGAAATTTTATCGACCGTTGTTTCCAAAGTTTCGGCCAGTTCTTCGGGCGATGGTTCGCGCTCGTATTCCTGCTCCAGTTTGGAAAAAGCTTTACTGATCTTGCTTAAAGAACCAACTTGGTTCAAAGGCAAACGGACGATGCGGGATTGCTCGGCAATAGCTTGTAAAATCGATTGGCGGATCCACCAAACGGCATATGAAATGAATTTGAACCCTTTGGTTTCGTCAAAACGTTTGGCGGCTTTGATCAAACCCAGGTTTCCTTCGTTGATCAGATCGCCCAAAGTAAGTCCCTGGTTTTGATATTGTTTGGCAACGGAAACAACAAAACGAAGGTTGGTTTTGGTCAATCGTTCCAGCGCGGCCTGGTCGCCTCCACGGATTTTTTGTGCTAAAATAACTTCTTCTTCTGCTGTAATTAAATCAACCTTTCCAATTTCGTGAAGGTATTTATCTAACGACTGCGACTCACGATTGGTTATAGATTGGGTTATTTTTAGTTGTCTCATCTATAAATTACACCTTATTTCTTGTATAGGATCCAAAAACGTCCAAAAGTAAAAAATATCTGCAAAATTCACCACCGCTTTAAAACACTATTCGTATTTATTGGTTAATGTAACTCGATTTTAAGGGTTTATTTTGAAGGAATACAAAGCGGATACTTCTTTTATCAGCTTAAATATCACTTAACCTGAAATTTTCTTTTAGCCGGATACCTTTTTCCGTCCGTTTTACCGCGCAGCACTCGTTCTCCGGATCATGTTCTAAAAATAGGATATAATTTTGATCGGCGGCTTCCTCCAAAAAAGCCTTTTTTTCGATGAGCGTTTGCAGCGGGAACATGTCATAAGCCGGGATATAAGGCACCGGGACATGGCCAATAGTAGGAATTAAATCAGCTACAAAAACCAGTGTTTGATTTTTGTATTTGATCTGCGGCAGCATCATGGCTTCTGTATGGCCGAAAGCAAAACGCACCGAAATTGTATCGGTAAAAGAAGCATCATCAGGATCAACGAATCTCAGATGCCCGCTTTCCTGGATTGGTAAAATATTCTCCTTTAAAAAAGAAGCTTTTTCACGTTCGTTTGGGTAGATAGCCCAGTTCCAATGCTTTTCATTACTCCAATAAGTTGCGTTTTTAAAAGTGGGAACAAAGTTTTCATTTTTCCGGACAACAGCTCCTCCAACATGGTCTAAGTGAAGATGGGTCAGGAAAACATCGGTTATATCATCGGGATGAAAACCAAGGTCATGTAAGGATTGATCCAACGAACCACCTCCATGCAAAAAGTAATGACTGAAGAATTTTTCGCTTTGTTTGTTGCCGATGCCGGTATCAATCAGGATGAGTTTTCCTTCATCTTCAACCAGCAAACAACGCATGGCAAGCGTACATAAATTATTTTCATCCGCCGGGTTGGTTTTGTTCCAGATGGTTTTGGGCACCACGCCGAACATGGCACCGCCATCGAGTTTGAACAATCCGGTGTTGATGGTGTGGAGTTGCATGGGAAAAAGTATTAAGTATTAAGTATCGGGCAGCAAGTATCAATATTATTTTTTCGATACAAAATCTCAAATACATTTTCTTAAATGATGGAAAGCTTTGACTTATGATTATTCTGAAGCTGGTTCAACGCTTCATTTAGTGCCGATTCTTTAATCAAACCTTTTAGCGATAAATCTTCATCCAAAGCATCCCATCGGATTCCAACCCCGTCAGCAATTAATTCCCATTGATTTAGTTGTGTTTGATCAGCTTCTTTTAACTTCCAATAACTGCTAATAGAAACTTTAAGAATCATGCCGTTATTTAACAGCACAACCAAACTATCCAACTTTTTATCTGCCAATAAAACCTGCTGAACCCGCAAACCTTGTTCAAAAATCAGCAGGTCAAAAGGGTCGGTTGCACTTTTGTTTACAATTTTATTTTCGTTCTTATTGATTAAAGTGCTCATACCATTTTTTTAACATAGATTCATAGTGTTCATGAATATGATTTTTAATATCGCGCCTTTCTTTTAGTTTGAACCCGTACGCATATTCTTCGACTATTTCTGGTTCTAACCAATATTTTGCGTTCCCTTTTCCTTTAGTAATATGAATGTGAGGAGGTTCATAATTTTCATTACTGTAAAAACTAAACCTGAAACCATTTATTTCTAAAACCTTTGGCATCTAAGCAAATCTACTGTAAATCCTCCGCACATATTAATCATTTTATTAAAAACCTCATTCTTTCGTTGCCAATTTCAAACCTAATATCGAAGCAATCAACATAAAAATAAAAAACAACCGCCAAAATTCAGCAGGTTCTTTAAAAAGGAAAATCCCAACTAAAACCGATCCGGTTGCACCAATTCCGGTCCAAACAGCATAAGCCGTACCAATCGGAAGCGTTTGGACGGCTTTGTTCAACAGCAGCAAACTTAAAACAATGCATATAAAAAAGCCAATGCTCCATTTAAAGTTGCTAAAGTTGTTGGAAAATTTGAGGCAAGTGGTAAAACCTACTTCAAATAACCCGCCAAGTATAAGGTAGAGCCAGGCCATATTAGTTTTGAGTTTTCAGTTGCGGGTTGTCAGTTCTGGGCGAATACAAGTATGGTTTTTCAAAAATAAAAAACCTGCGCTGCCACAGGTTTTTGCATGATAAAAGAAGTATTTCAACTATTCGTTTTCAGTTGCATGTTCTTAACGGATAAATTTACAGCTTCATCAAAAATAAAAAACCTGCGCTGCCACAGGTTTTTGCATGATAAAAGAAGTATTAATTAGTTAAGGTTTTATTCAGAACAGACAACTGGTAACCTGCAACAGACAACCGAACTACAAGTGGATCACTTCGCCGTAAGCATCGGCTGCGGCTTCCATTACGGCTTCGCTCATGGTTGGGTGCGGGTGAACGGTATGGATAATTTCGTGTCCAGTCGCTTCCAGTTTTCGGGCGGTCACTACTTCGGCAATCATTTCAGTTACGTTATTCCCGATCATGTGCGCGCCCAAAAACTCGCCATATTTGGCATCAAAAATTACTTTAACAAAACCATCTTTTGTGCCGGCAGCACTTGCTTTTCCGGAAGCGGAGAAAGGGAATTTACCAACTTTGATATCAAAACCGGCTTCACGTGCAGCTTTTTCGGTATAACCTACCGAAGCGATTTCGGGAGAGCAGTACGTACAGCCCGGAATGTTATTGTAGTTTAAAGGCTCCGGGTTTTTGCCTGCGATTTTTTCTACACAAATAATCCCTTCTGCAGAAGCAACGTGTGCCAGCGCCTGGCCTTTTACAATATCGCCGATGGCAAAAATTCCTTCTACATTGGTTTTGTAGAAATTATCAACTTCTACTTTGCCTTTTTCGGTTTTTATGCCCAATTTTTCCAAACCCAAGTTTTCTAAGTTTGTGGTTACGCCTACGGCAGAAAGCACTACATCGGCTTCAACTACTTCATTGCCTTTTTGGGTTTTGATATTGACTTTGCATTTTTCACCGGAAGTATCTACAGATTCTACCGTACAGCCCGTCATGATATTGATACCTAATTTTTTGAAAGAACGTCCTAATTGTTTGGAAACCTCTTCATCCTCAACCGGAACAATGTTGTCCAAGTATTCAACTACCGTAACTTTTGTGCCGATGGAATTATAAAAATAAGCAAACTCCACACCGATCGCGCCGGAACCGACCACTACCATGCTTTGTGGTTGTTTGGACAAGTTCATGGCTTGGCGGTAGCCGATCACTTTTACGCCGTCTTGTTTCAAATTCGGTAATTCACGGGAACGGCTGCCGGTTGCCAGGATAATATTTGTAGCTGTATATTCTTTTGCTGCACCGTTGGCATCTTTTACTTCAACACTGCCTTTGCCCTTTAGCTTTCCTGTCCCCATAATCACATCGATCTTGTTCTTTTTCATCAGGAACTGGATGCCTTTGCTCATACCATCGGCCACGCCGCGGCTTCTTTTGATGATGCTGCCGAAGTCAACTTCGCTGCCGTTCACCTTTAATCCGTATTCTTCTGCGTGATTAATATATTCGAAAACCTGTGCACTTTTTAACAACGCTTTGGTTGGGATACAGCCCCAATTAAGGCAGATGCCGCCCAAAGATTCTTTTTCGATGACCGCAGTTTTTAAACCTAATTGTGCTGCGCGGATAGCAGCTACGTAACCACCGGGACCAGTACCAATAACAATAAGATCGTAATCCATATATGTATTTTGTTTAAAACCTTTTTAATTGGCTTCAAAGCTAAATAAAATAGCCGTTTGTTTATAAGGAAAAGTGTTTGGAAGGCGTCAGTTTTAAGCAATTGGCAATCAGCTTTCAGCAATTGGCAATCACCCATAAGCTTGCTGTTTTTTAGGTGATAAAAGAAGTATGTGAAAATATATTGAACCTTTTTATACTGGTTCTGATAGGTTTTAGTAAAAATCAGATAAAGCAATGAAAAAGTATAAAAAAATTAGTATTAATTATAACTGTGTAAAAAACAGCATAAGTGTTAAGAAATAAATTATGAAAGTTAACATTGAATTAATCTAACATTTCTTTGAAGCTTTATCTTTGCAGGATAAAACAAGAGACTATTTATCAAATTTATTTACTAAAAATTTATTTATGAGGAAGAATTTACTTCTATTATTTTTTTCGCTTTTTGCTACTATAAGCGTTGCCTTTGCACAAGTGACAACTACAAGTAGTATTTCGGGTACAGTAACCGATGAAAAAGGATTGGTTCTGCCTGGTGTAACTATCATAGCGTTACATACCCCAACCGGAACCAACTATACCACAGTGTCCCGTCCCGATGGCAGGTATAATCTTCCAAACTTACGTATCGGCGGCCCTTATACCATTACATATAAATTTATTGGCTTTACTGATATTGTACAAAATGATATCACCCTATCATTAGGGCAGGATTTTAAGATTGATACAAAGCTTTTACCTACCAGCACGCAATTAAACGAGGTTACTGTTACGAGTAACCAAAACAAGGTGATCAATAATTCCCGGACGGGTTCACAGGAAATTATAAGCCGTTCACAAATTGACCGCTTACCAACGATCAACAGGTCAATTTATGATTACACTAAGTTAACCCCAACTGCCGTTACAACAAATAACAGCAATTCATTTGGTGGCCGTAACGGTAATGGTAACAACTTAACTGTTGATGGTGCATTGTTTAATAACTCTTTCGGTTTGTCAAACACTTTGGGTGGTCAGGCAAACTCTCAGCCAATATCTTTGGATGCCATCGAGCAAATACAGGTTTCTGTATCCCCGTTTGATGTAACACAAGGTAGGTTCGCCGGTACAGGTATCAACACGGTTACCAAATCCGGCACAAACGAATTTAGAGGAAGCGTTTATTTATACAAACGCACTGCAGGTTTGGTTGGTTTAAACACGCTTACCACTACTGTTGCAAGACCAACAGTGGATTACAACCAACGCGGAGTAAGTGTTGGCGGGCCAATTATTAAAAATAAATTGTTCTTCTTTTTATCAGGTGAGCAGGAACGAATAAACAATCCGGCTACATCTTATACGGCATTACAACCCGGCCAAACTCCAAGCGGTAGTGTTTCACAAGTATCTGCTGCTGATCTGAATACTTTGAAAGACTTTTTGCAAACCAAGTACGGTTATAACGCCGGCCCATACGAAAATTATCAGTTGCGCACGCAATCAGATAAAATTGCTGCTAAATTAGACTGGAACATTAATGATAATAATACCTTGTCAGTTAAATACTTCTACCTAAAATCTTTCCGCGACGTTTCTCCAAGCAATTCTGGTGCTCCGGCTAATGGCCGTAGTCCAAGTTTCACCACATTACCATTCTTCTCTTCCTATTATACGATCAACAATAATTTCAACATTGTTATTGCAGAGTTAAACACACGCATCAGTAACAGATTTGCCAATAAATTAACTGTCGGTTACCAGGCTTTGCGCGATTTTCGTACCTCACCGGGCGGTGGTTCATTCCCGCTGGTTGATATACAAAGTTCAGCAAGTACCGGTAACATCACATCTTTTGGTTATGAACCATTTACGGCGAACAACGTGTTAAACACAGATACCTACCAGTTTTCTGACAATTTTAACATTTTTGCAGGTAAGCATGAAATTAACCTGGGTACTTCAAATGAGTATAATAAATTTAAAAACGGGTTCGCCCCTAATTATAATGGCGGTTACCGTTTTGCCAGCTTAGCCGATTTTTATAATTCTGCCAATAACGGTGCCCCTACTGCGATCCGTTATGACTATCGTTATTCTGCTTTGCCTGATGGCTCATTTCCGTTTGCCTATGTAAAATCATACACACTTGGTTTTTATGCACAGGACAAATGGCAGGTAAACGACAGGTTTAAACTTACTTATGGTGTCCGTGCTGATATCCCTGTTTACAATACACAATCGCAGGCAAACCCTAATGCTGCTGCTTTAACAGGGTTTAGGGATGGTTATCAAATCAACACTGCTCAATTCCCAAAAACAGCCGTACAAGTTTCCCCAAGGGTTGGTTTTAACTGGGATGTAAAAGGCGACGGAAACACGCAGTTGCGAGGTGGTGCAGGTATATTTACCGGCCCTGTCCCTTATGTATATATATCTAACCAAGCCAGTAACAATGGCGTTCAATTTGGGTCATACAGTGCAATACCGGGAGCAGGCGGTGTTTTGCCAACGGACCCACGTTTAGTGTTTAACTCTAATGTTGATGCTAACAGGCCAACCAATGCCGCTGCAAATACTTCTTATAACCTGGTCGTTACAGATAAAAACTTTAAGTTTCCATCAAACTTCCGTGCTGATATAGCTTTAGACCAAAAACTACCGTTTGGTATTATTGGTACATTAGAAGGTATATATTCAAAAGATATAAATGCCGCTTATTTTGTCAACCTTGCATTACCTTCAACTGGCACTGCGCTCAATAGTTCTGATAACCGCATTCGTTACAGTAATACAACTGTGTATCCGTCTATACCTGCTGCATTAGGTGGCAATACGGCTGCCAATCCAAATGTTACGGATGCTATCCTGCTTAAAAATACAAGCAAAGGTTATACTTACAGCATTACCGGCCAGTTGCAAAGAACGTTCAGAGAGTTTTATTTTAACGTTGCTTACACCTATTCTGATTCACGCTCTGTTAACGATGGCGGGGCAATTGCGCAATCAACCTGGAGGGACCGTGCAGTTTCCGGCGATCCTAATGCCGATGTTACTTCCTATTCTAATTTTTATCAGCCTAACCGTATCATCGCATCAGCCTCCTATCGTAAACAGTATCTTAACCATTTAACTACTTCTATTGGTTTAACTTACGAATCTGCTAACGCTGGCGTAGCATCTTATGTTTATAACGGAGATGTAAACGGGGACGGACAGACAACTAATGACCTGATGTACATACCTAAAGATGCATCCGACGTTGTATTAGTTAAAGATAATCCCGCTGATACCCGTACAACCACGCAAACTTATGCACAGCTAAGTGCTTACATTAGCCAGGATCCTTATTTAAGTAAACATAAAGGCGAATATGCAAAGCGTAATGGTTTGATTCTTCCCTATTTCAATTTAATCAACTTCAACTTTACTCAAGATTTATATCAAACATCAGGAAAAATTAAAAATACCGTACAGTTTGAGTTTAACATAATCAATTTAGGTAACTTCTTAAATAGCAACTGGGGTAATATTAAATTTGTCAATCGGACAAGTTTATTGTCTTATAAAGGTATGGATCCGGCAACAGGACAGCCTACTTTCTCTTTCCCTTATTTTGATAATACTAACCAGATACCTCTTGTTAATTCATTTGGTAATGGTATAGGCCAAAGTTCAAGATGGCAGGGCCAGTTTGGTTTACGTTATATCTTCAACTAATTTATAACTCCTTTTTAGAAAATTTATTAAGATAACATCATTCATGAAACGATATAATTTAAATAAAACGGTTGTTATTGCTTGTATGGCATTTTTTTCAACAATGTTTTTTTCAGCATGTAAAAATAATATTGATGCACCAACAACACCAACACAAACAGCTATAACCACAAACGGCACCGTAACTACATTTGCAGGTAGCGGTGCTGCCGGTTTTGGGAACGGAACAGGTACTTCAGCTACTTTCAGCAATCCTAATGGTGTAACTGTAGATGCTGCTGGAAATGTGTATGTAGCAGACCAGGCTAACAATTCAATCCGCAAAATTACTTCGGCAGGTGCAGTAACCACAGTAACCACGCTTTCCGGCAACGGTAATTCCGGGAGAACAAATTCTGCTATTGGTGTATCTGCTTTATACAGTGGCCCAACAGGGGTAGCTGTAGATGCAGCAGGCGCAGCCGTATATGTAGCCGATTACGGAAACAATGAGATTCGTAAAATAATAACAGCAGCGGGTACTACAAACGGAACAGTAACCGTGTTTGCCGGTAGTGCCACTGGCTTAACAGGAAAGGCTGACGGTACAGGCACTGCTGCTTTTTTTAACGGCCCCGCAGGTGTGGCCATTGATGCTGCCGGTAATGTTTACGTAGCAGATTTCAACAATAACCTGATCCGAAAAATAACGGCTGCCGGTGTGGTAACTACGCTTGCAGGCAGCACGGCCGGTAAAGCAAACGGTACCGGAACAGCAGCTTCTTTTAACGGGCCAAGAGGTGTAGCAGTTGATGTAGCGGGTAACGTTTATGTTGCCGATGCAAACAACAACCTGATCCGTAAAATTACTCCCGCCGGTGTAGTAACAACTTTAGCCGGCAACGGCTCGATTGGAAATGCCGATGGTGCAGGTACTGCTGCTTCTTTTTATTACCCGGCAGGTATTGCCGTGGATGCAGCCGGTAATGTTTATGTAGCTGATGCAAACAATAACTTAATTCGCAAGATCACTCCTGCTGGCACGGTAAGTTCTGTTGCCGGAAGCGGTTATTTAGTTTTGAGAACCCCTTTTAATGGCCCTACCGGTGTAGCTGTTGATGCTTCAAGTACAATTTATGTAGCTGATGCTTACCGGCAACTTATTCAAAAAGTTAAATAAAAAGTATAGCTATACAAAAATAAAAAACCTCCGGTTCATTCGCCGGAGGTTTTTTATTTTCAACCCATGCTGTTTTTACCCGTAAAAAAACCATGTCCATTGGTTACTTTTACATTGATGCGTATTTGCAAATATATTTTTTACATACTTCTTTTAGTTGTCCTTTTTTCATCGTGCAAAACCCGGAAGCATAAGTTAAAAGGCCAGCCCGGTGAAGTTGTACAACCTTCAGCATCTATCGCCAAAAAATATTCGCAATTGATTGGAGTTGATGAAAGCAGCATCAACAACGGCCGTTTATATACTTTTATTGACCAATGGTTGGGCACACCTTACCGTTTTGGGGGTTTGGACAAAGACGGCATAGATTGCTCGGGTTTTGCTTTGTTGCTGGAACAACAGGTTTACGGTATTAATTTGCCAAGGATGACAGGTCAGCAGGTAACTGTAATTAAGCGGAAGTATGAAGAACAATTACAGGAAGGCGACTTGGTTTTTTTTGATTTCGACGGAAAGAAATATAGTCACGTCGGTATCTATCTGCAAAATGATTACATCGTGCATGCCAGTACGAAAAAAGGGATTATGCTGGTGAAACTGCATGACCCGGTGCTGTACAAGTATTTTTCGCGCTGCGGGTCAGTTGTTACGGAATAAAGATTTTACCTGGTAAAAGAAGCATTGACGGTTTTTCGTCAAGGAAAGATACAAAACGCAAATCAAAAAAACTCCTGCTAATTTTGATCCCGGTTGACGCAATTTAAACCAATATTTTTTTATGAAAAAACCAAAAGAAGATTATTCTTTCTGGACGAAATACAAACGTTTTGCCAGTACAGAGATACTGCTTTACCTCATCATGGTTGTAGGGATTATTGCCGGGATTTTGATTTTTGGCTGATTGACTTCTATTTTTTATTGATAAAAGAAGCATCAGCTAATATAAACGGGAATATCTGTTTTCGGTTAAAATGCTTTTTACCACCTTTGTACTTTATTCAACACATGAAATTAAACTTAAAACGTCCGCTTGCATTTTTCGATCTGGAAACAACCGGTGTACACATTGGCAACGACCGGATTGTAGAGATTTCGATCATCAAAATTTACCCTGAAGAAACGGAAGAAGTAAAAACATGGCGTATCAACCCGCAAATGCCGATCCCGCTGGAATCATCTTTGGTGCACGGGATTTATGACGAAGATGTAAAAGATGAACCTGCTTTTAAAGAAGTGGCCCGGCAGGTTGCCGCTTTTTTAGGTGAAAGTGATTTGGCCGGATACAACTCCAACAAGTTTGATATTCCGATGCTGATGGAAGAATTTCTGCGGGCGGAAGTAGATTTTAACCTCGAAAACAGAAGTTTTGTGGATGTGCAGAACATTTTTCACCAGATGGAACAACGCACTTTGCGCGCCGCTTACCAGTTTTACTGCGGAAAAGACATCGTGAACGCACATTCTGCCGAAGCCGATACCCGCGCAACGATGGAAGTTTTACTGGCACAGTTGGACAAATATCAAGGCGCAGAATGGGAAAATAAAAAGGGCGTAAAAACAGTACCGGTGGTAAACGATGTGGAAGCTTTGCACCAGTTCACCAATCTTTCACGCCCGGTTGATTTTGCCGGAAGGATGGTGTTTAGCGAAAGCGGGGAGGAGCTTTTCAATTTTGGGAAACACAAAGGCAAAAGGGTAGAAGATGTGTTCCAGATCGAGCCGAGTTATTACGCCTGGATGATGCAGGGCGATTTCCCGTTATATACCAAACGAAGGTTAGAAAGTATTTACAAACGTTGGACAGCTAAAAAAAACCTGGCAAAACCTCAGCCAAAACCAGAAACACAAAACAAGCCGGAACACGCAAAACCAGATCAGCCGAAACCTGAAAACCAACCAAAGCCAAAACAGGAAGTAAAACTTGTACAGCCTGTTGCAAACCAGCACCGGCCTCAGCATAAACCAAACTATCCGCAACAGCCGCGACGGGAAAACAAACCCGCTGAGCCGATCAACGACGATATGCTGAACCAGTTGAAGATGAAGTTTGGGAAATAAAATTTAAAAAGAAGCATTGCTAAATCAGCAATGCTTCTTTTATCCGGTTAAAATCTACCCGAGGCTTTTAAGGGTTTGAGCTTTCATCTTGCAAAGATTTTTCCTCCTTAAAAAAAAGCATTAATAGTTTTTTAGTTCAATATAAAGTCCCTGGTTTATATTTTATGCCTGCACTTCTACTTCAATAGGTGCCATAAAATTCACCATATAAGTTCTTCGGTCAGGGTCATGATGATTGGGCTGCACATTTCCTTTTTGATCTGTCGCCCGGGCCATTAGTTTATATCTTCCCGGCGTTGCAGGCACTGTCCAGTTATATTCCCATAATTGCCAGGAATTAAGCACTGGTTTATCTATCAGTTTGCTTGTTTGCCAGGTTTTTCCTTTGTCTGCACTCACTTCTACCCGGCTTAGCATATCTTCTCCCACCCAAGCTGCACCAAACACGCGGTAGGTACTGCCTGCCTGGATGAGTTCGTGTAGTACCGGGCGGGCAATTTCCGATTTTACTTGTACCGATGTAACCGGCGTGAGCGTTGGCAAGCCATTTTTTCTTTTCCAATAAGCGTATTCCAGGGTTTGCCAGTAGCCGTCATAAGGTGTGGCCGTTGCTGTGATTTTTGTCAACCATTTCACAAATGCCATTCCGTACCACCCGGGAATAATCGCCCGGACCGGGAAACCATGCTCGGCACTCAGCTCTTTACCGTTCATTTGGTAAGCGATGATCACATCTGCCTGCCTGGCCTTGCTCAACGGCATACTTCTGGAAAATTTAATAATACCAGGCGATTTGGGTTCCTCGGTAACCGTTCCCTGGTCTTCCCCTTCTAAAATAAGTTCGATAGTCCCGGGTTTAATACCAGCTTTGTCCAGCAAAACGGATAGCGGCACGCCCGTCCAATTTGCATTGCCAATACCCCCCTGTTCCCAAGGAAGGCCTTTCACTTTCGGGACAAGGTTAGCGCGGCCGTTTCCTGCGCATTCGATAGTTGCCATAACGGTTTTGGCAGGCAGTTTTTTTATTTCTTCAAAAGAGAAACTGATTTCCTGCCGCACCTCGCCGCCAATTGTCAAATGCCAGGAGGCAGCGTCAATTTTAGGGATGTTAAAATGGCTGCGGACAAAAAACAAATTGTTTGGCGTGATACGTTCTGCTAATGTGGGGAAAGGAAATTCCAGGTTCAAAGGTTCTTTTTCCCGGGTGATCAGGCCCGGAAACGTTCCCTGGCCGTTCGTTTGTGCGGCAGGTTCGGGCTGTGCTGCCCAGGCCGGGACACTTGCCGCAGCCAAAACAGGCAAAATCCCTCCGACAAAGGCGCGCCTGCCCATCAGGCCTGGTTCTTTCTTATTGTCAATGTTTTTCATTGTATTGGTTTGAAATTGATTTATCAGTAGCTTGATATTGTTTTAAAGCTAATATCAATTGAATGAAAAGAGACTGTCAATGTAAAAAATAATTCATCTACTTAGTTTAAAGACAACTCAAAATTATGTGTTGCCCTGAAGCTGTTATCTCCAAGTCCGAGTTTTAGGGTGATAAAAGAAGCATTGCAAAACAATAGGATTTTGCTTAGATTGAATTTAACAAATCCAAAATTGCAAAAGAGATTGCTTTTTTAAGGGCGGTGTTAAACCAAAAAAGGATTGATGGAACTTTCCATGTATTCTTTTGCGATCAATTTAAATATAAGCTGGTTATCCTCGCATTCATCGCAGCTATACTGCAGGTGTTGTTTAATATTGATATTATTGAAAGAACCGGCAATAGATTTGAGGATATAAAAGTAGTTTTTTTTGATGTTCAAAACCTTTTGCAGATGAAACACCAGCGACAGGTCTTTCGATAGCCCGTCGAGGTAGCTGTACCCTGAATCCGGCACCAAAACCTGCAAAACACAATTGGTGGCCGGACTTACTTTGCGGACTGGTACTTCTTTTAGCTGCAAAAAAATGTCATCAATTCGGGTGGCCTGGATGTTTACTTCTGACGTAAGTTCCAGGATTGCGTTTTGCAGGTCCCCATAACAGGTTGTACCAGCCAGTTCGGGCAAGTGGTTTTCCAGGTGCAGTAATATCGGATATATTTTGTTCAGGTTATAAATAAATATTTTTCTAAGGGCGGCTTCATCTAACTTAAGGTTACCTAACAAGAACGGTTTTTCCATAGTATCAAATCTGTTTATCACAAGTAAAAGCAATTTACAAGAAATACCAACTGTTAAATAGCTTTATAAATAGATATTGAAGCTAAATATTAAAAAATACAGAGATATTGTTATATATATTGGTTATAATTAAGAAGCTAAACATAAATAAAATTTACTTTTGTTGCGAATTATATAAAAAAATACTTAGTAATTATATTTAATAACGGGTATCTGGTGATTATACTTATATTATAAATAAAAAATATCGTTGTCCGATAAAAGTTAAAAAAGTAACGGGAAGGCCAAAGCCCTCTCCAACCTGGCCAGCTTTGCCCGCCAACAATTGTTCAGCTCCATAAACTCATAGAACTGATCGAAAGGCCAGAGAAGGAACGGCGGAGAAAATACACTAAAAAACAAGATATACAGATATTTATTTTTGACGGGGAGTGGTTACTTCTCCAATCGGACGCAAAAAAATGCCCTGTCAAACCAAAAAAAACTATTTTTATCATTGCCCATTTTTACCGGACAGTAATAATTTAAAATGAATTTTAAACAGGCCCTAAGAATTGGTTTGAGTGAAATAAAACTATGCAAACCACTGATTTTTAGGTGATAAAAGAAGCATCGTATATTTCAGACATTATTTTGCAAGGCTTTAAAGCAGGTGTCAAATATTTTCTGCAACATCAAACTATGCTTTCGGGCCGCGTTTATAAATAATCAAACCATTCAGGAAATTGCGCAAAATCTGGTCTCCGCAGGGTTTAAAGTTGGGATGGTCTTCTTTTCGAAATATGGCACTGATTTCCGTTTTCGTGACCCTGAAATTGGCCAGGTCCAATACTTTTATAATATCATCATCCGTGAATTCTAAAGCTACCCGCAGCTTTTTCATGATATCATTGTTACTCATGCTGTTTTTTAAATTGGTCAGGGTTACCTGGAAACTTCTATTTTAATTTTTTTGTTCTTTATTTTTTCCGCTTTAACTAAATCAACGGTGCGGTCGATACGGTTACTTTTAATTGCGGCGTAAGACGAATAATCCAATACTTCTATCAGCCCTAAATCTTCTTTCGCCAGGCCGCCTTTTTGCAGCAGCAAACCTACAATATCTACTTTGTTTACCTTGTCTTTTTTGCCGGCCGCCAGATAAAGCGTCATCCAGGGCGAAGGCTGCGGTATCACCGGCTTTTCCGGAAGTTGTTCTACTTCGGGCAGTTCTTTTAAATAAGCCGGTTTTTCATCAGGCAGCAACAACAAATACGAAGTGCCTTTGGCGTGCATCCGGGCGGTACGGCCGTTGCGGTGCAAAAAAGCTTCCTCATTATGCGGCAACTGGTAATGTACCACATGCTCAATTTCAGGTATATCCAACCCTCTGGAAGCCAAATCTGTGGTGATCAAAATCCGATGGCTGCCATTCCTGAACTTTAACAGAGTCCGTTCGCGGTCGTCCTGCTCCATGCCGCCGTGGAAAATCCCGTTTGGCAAACCTTTTTCCCAAAGCAGTTCGCTGATACGCTCAACGGCTTCCCGGTGGTTACAAAAAACAAGTGTTGCTTCGTTCCCAATTTTACAAATCAGGGCGAACAGCGCGTCCAGTTTATCAGCCGCTTCTGCTATGACCATTTTTTGTTTGAGGTCAGGTGTTGAGGCCGAATTGCTCAGGTAATCCAGCAAAATTGGTTTTTTCATCCCGGTAAAAGCTGGTATTTCCTGCATTTTGGTAGCCGAGGTCAGCATCCGTTTTTTGATGGCCGACAGTTGTCTGATGATAAAAGCCATATCTTCCTGAAAGCCAAATTCGAGGGCTTTGTCAAACTCATCCAAAATAAGCGTATGGATAGTGGCGGTACTGAAACTTTCCCGGCGCAAATGGTGGGCAATGCGGCCTGGCGTACCGATTAAAACAGCAGGCGGCTGAGACAGGTTGTTCCTTTCTATTTTTACTGGATGGCCGCCGTAACAGCAGTTTACCTTAAAACCACTTCCAATCGTCCTGAAAACCTGCTCTATCTGCAAAGCCAGTTCGCGCGAGGGCACCAGGATCAATGCCTGAACCGTAGGTAAACCCGCATCCAGCAAACCTAATAAAGGCAATAAAAAGCCCAATGTTTTGCCGGAGCCAGTGGGCGAAAGCAAGATCACATCACTTTTTTTGGCGGCAACGAGCGCGGCCTGCTGCATTTCGTTAAGGGCATTTATTTTGAGGTTGGCAAGGGCTTGCTTGATCATTGTCCGGGTTGGGTTGAAGCCAAAGTTAAGGTAAATATTAAGTTTTGGCCGGTTTCTAAATTTTGTTGGCAGAGAGTTGTTCTATAATCCTTAACTTTTATCTTTTAGTTTGATCCAATCCTGCTGCCTGTTTGCAAGAGCAGGATACTTCTTTTATCGGCATAAATTTGCTATTTGCATTTCCTGTTTCAGCAGTAAAATGTTTTATGGTGATCATGATTTTTAGGTGATAAAAGAAGCATGGCCATCAAACCAAACAAAAAGTACATCGAAAAATTGAAATCTAAAAATCCTTCATTTTGGATACAACAACAAGAGATTAGGTTACTTTTCCGGTCGCGGGCCTGCTGATATTTGTATCCTGAATCAATCATTCAACATAAAAACAAAAGACGAACAATATGGAAAAGACAAAATTAGGCAGCCAGGGATTGGTTGTCCCGTTGGTAGGGTTGGGCTGTATGGGCATGACGAAAATTGCAGGAATGGATATTTATGGCAAAGCTGATGAAGCAGAATCCATTGCCACTATCCATCGTTCGCTGGAATTAGGCGGCAATTTTTTGGATACGGCGGATTTGTACGGGCCGCTGGAAAACGAAAGGCTGATCGCTAAAGCCATCAAAGGAAACCGCGACAAATATATCATTGCCACCAAATTTGGCTATGAAATAGATGATAACGAACAACTTACCTGGCAAATCAACGGTAAAAAAGACTACGTAAAAAAAGCAGCGGAACGTTCGCTCAAAAACCTGGGCACGGATTATATCGACCTTTACTACTTGCACCGCCTCGACCCAAACACACCGATAGAAGAAACGGTGGCAGCAATGGCAGAACTGGTAAAAGAAGGAAAAGTTGGGTATATCGGCCTTTCGGAAGTCTCTTCGGAAACGATCAGAAAGGCGCACAAAGTCCATCCCTTAACCGCGCTGCAAACTGAGTATTCGTTGTTTGAACGAACTTCGGAAGAAGCAGGTATTTTAGATACGCTCAAAGAACTCGGAATTGCATTTGTGGCGTATTCCCCCTTGGGAAGAGGGTTTATCTCCGGAGATATTAGAAGCCCTGATGATTTTGCCGATGATGATTTCAGAAAAGCCATTCCGCGTTTTCAGGGCGGACAGTTTTACAAAAACCTCGAATTGGTAAACGCAATCAAAAATTTAGCTGATAAAAGAAGTATCACCGCTTCCCAATTGGCCATCGCCTGGATTATTTCAAAAGGAATTGTGCCAATCCCGGGAACCAAACGCGTGAAATATGTAGAGCAGAACATTGCCGCCGCAACTGTTGCCTTGAGCCAAGAAGAAATAAACCGGTTGGAATCTATCGTACCTTTAGGAACCTCGACCGGTGCGCGCTATGATGAAGCAAACATGCAATCCATCAATCAATAAAAATGATATTCAACCAGGAAAAGCTATCTTTAAGCCATAGCTTCTCCTGGTTTTATTTGTAATTTACAACATGAAAAAATCAGACAACCAGCCTTATACCATCAATTCCATTTCTGATCTGCATCGATTGCTGGAGTTGCCCAAACCATCGCATCCATTAGTAAGCGTGATCAACCTTGCTGAAATTAAATGTTACTTGGATACAAGTATGAAAAGTTGGATCTATAACTTTTATTCTATTTGCATCAAAAAAGACTTTAAAGGAAAGATGAAGTACGGACAAAATTATTATGATTTTGATGAAGGCATCATGACTTTCTTTTCGCCGGGACAAGTAATCGCAACGGAAGTTACGGCTGATTTATCACTTTCCGGGTGCTGGCTGATTATCCATCCTGACTTTGTCCGCAATTATCGATTGGCCAAAACCATCAAAGATTACGGGTACTTTTCTTATGCTGTAAACGAAGCATTGCACCTTTCTGAAAAAGAAGAAACAATGATTGTTTCGATCATGAAAAACATTGAACAGGAATATCATTCTGCAATTGACAATTTCAGTCAGGATGTGATGATTTCTCATATTGAATTGCTGCTCAATTATTCCAACCGGTTTTACAACAGGCAATTTATCACCCGAAAAGCGGCCAGCCATGATTTGCTGATTAAATTGGAAGATGTGTTAAATGAATACTTTAACGACAGCAAGAATTTAGAATCCGGACTGCCGACCGTTCATTTTATTTCAGGCAAGCTCCATGTTTCTTCCAATTATTTGAGTGATATGCTACGGATGCTGACCGGCCAAAGCACGCAGCAGCACATCCACAACAAGCTGATCGAGAAAGCAAAAGAAATACTGACCACCACTTCCTTGTCCGTCAGTGAAATTGCGTATCAACTTGGATTTGAATATCCGCAATCCTTTAGTAAACTGTTCAAAAGTAAAACACAGGTTTCTCCTTTGGAGTTCAGGCACTCTTTTAATTAAGCTTTAATATTTATTTCTGAATCCTTTCAACCAAAACCTGATGCTTCTTTTAGCACTATAAAACTGACTTAGATCTGAACACCAGGAAAATTTCAAACCGGACAAAACCCATAAACTATTCCTGTTATCTTTGATTTGAATTATTTTTTTATGGAAAATCCAGAAAAATTAAACCGTATCGTGGAAGCGAGGATGAAGCTGAAAGCCCGTTTTGAAGAAAAAATGAAGCTGACACCTTCCGTAGCTGATGATGCACCTAAAGGCTCGGGAGAAACTAACCGGCATGGTATGCCTGCCATTCCCATCGGGCAAACGGCAACTGTCAAATGGCCGGTGCTTGATTTGGGTTATCAGCCCAATATTTCGCTTGACCGATGGCGGCTCATCATTGACGGCGCAGTGGAAAACCCGGTACGCCTCACCTGGAAACAGTTTATGGATTTGCCGCAAACCAAAGATACTTCTGATTTTCACTGTGTTACAACCTGGTCGAAATTAAACATGCATTGGAAAGGGGTCAGCCTGCTTGACCTTGCGGCTTTGGTTCAGCCAAAAGAAACGGCCACGCATATTTTATGCTACGGATACGATACTTATACCACCAACCTTTCTTTGGAAGAAGCTTTGAAACCGGATGTTTTGCTGGTCCACACTTTCGACGGACAGCCGCTGGCAAAAGAACATGGCGGCCCGGTCCGGATGATCACGCCGCAATTGTACGCCTGGAAAGGTTCGAAATGGATCAAAAGAATTGAATTTCTGACCGAAGATAAATTAGGTTTCTGGGAAGACAGGGGTTACTCCAACACCGCTTATCCCTGGAGAAACGACCGCTACAGCGACTGATGGTTTTTACCCGGTAAAAGAAGCATTAATAACTAAACCACTTTCTTTTGCGCCGAAGGATCATTCCGTTTTTTCCTGAAGTTTCTTCACTAAATCATTGGTTACCTGATCGCTGTAAACGCCGTAACCATTAATTAAAACTCCTTTTATCTCATTCACGGTAGAAGAAATGGCATAAACAATGGCTTCATCTTCCGGGTCAGAAACGCCTTCAAAACGGTAATGTTTATCAATGATAAACTCTTCCGGGTGGGCCTGGAGGTATTTTCCGGGGCCGTCTGTAGTATTTTCAGTTACGTTAAAATCAGTGGTATAACCTTCAGCCAAAAGTTTATTCGTGATTTGTGAAAGGGTAGTCATGGGTTCCATAAAAGTAATTTTTGAGGTTGAAGATCGGCAAATATTTTGTTAAAGCTTCATCTATGTTAAATACACCATTTCAAAATTGTATCCTATTACAGATAGCTGAAAACTGCTTTCAACCTTTAATATGCTTCTTCCTTTCTGCTTCTGCAAAAATATTTATTGTTTCTTCTCTGTTTGACCAAAGCCATAATCATCAAAGCGAGGCCAAGACCTTGTAAGAGGCCTGTCAAAAAGTCTGACATCATAAAATATTGACCGAAGAGCAAGCAAATGGATTGCGTTAATAAACCAATGATTAGTAATAACCTGACCTTTAAGGTAAATTTTTGCTTTTTCATGATGCTTTCAGTTGGTCGTTGAGTTTTTCTATATGGTTTAAAAAAGGTTCAAATTTTTCTTTTCGCCGCAGATAAGTTTTCGGCCTAAGATAAAACCAGCCGACTAGCAAGGCCAAAACCGTTAAAAAGTACAGAATGATGGCGAGATATAGGTTTTTGTAAACCAGTTCGTACAAATATAAAAGCAGCCCGATTGCATAAAATGCCATGCCCAGCACCTGCGTTCTTTTGTAGTAAATGATCCTGTTCAGCTGTACTTCCCGCAGATAGTTGATGAATTCCTGGTTGCTGCAATTCCTGATTTTATAGATCCGGTTTAACGATTTAAAGTTAGACCAGATCAGGATAGCCAAAGCAATCAAAATAAAAATTTGCCCCAACCTTGTACTTAATTGTGCCGGTTGATAAAAAAATATACTGACCACAAATACGGCTGACAAAAGCAAAGTCATCACCGCCATCCATGCTTTTTTTACCAGTGTCTTTTGCTGATAGTTTTTAGAAATCGATTTAATTTCCTTTGCCTGCGGTAAATCGGAGGTATCGGCCGTTTGCCAAATTGCTTTCAGCTCATTCAAATTGTCCATGTTTCTTAAATTTTAGGCAGAGTTTTTCTTTAATCCGATGCACTTTCACCCGCACATTGGCATTGCTCAAACCAACGATAGAAGCAATTTCTGTCTGCGGCAAATCCTCCAAAACCAAAGAAATAATGATCCGGTCAATTTCTTCCAGTTCCGCAATACAGCGGTATAAAAATTGGAGCTTTTCCTCCGGGGATTCTTCGATGATTTCAGGCAAGTTGACGGGTAATTCCGTTTTGATAATCCGTTTAGACTTTTCAATTGCCCGCAAACAATTATTAGTGGCGATGCGGAAAATCCAGGTGCTGATCTTGGAATCGTTCCTGAAAAAAGCCAGGTTCCGCCAAACTGATATGAAAGTTTCCTGCATCAGGTCGCGCGCCTGGTCAGCATCGTTTACATAACCCATGCACACGGCGGAAAATCTGCGGCGAATATTGCTGATAGATCTCTTCAAACTCAGCCATCGCCTACGCCAGTATTAGGTTGATAAAAACAGTATCGCTGCTAATCGCTAAACTCATGTTCGTTATTTTGCCCCATGAGATACGGCGAGGAGGGAAATGTTACAGGTTGAATTTACAATGCTTCTTTTAGCCTATAAATTTTGGAACACGCCCCTTTGAAGTGTAACTTATACGAGATTAGATAAAAACATTAGGAGGATTGGAAAGGTAAGTAGAGGTGAAATAAAAAACCCCTTATTCAGGGGCTTCTTTATTTTCATTTAGTAAACGATACAATCTGGATGTATGAAATATAGCATTAAATTCTATAATCTTATCCTGTTCATCAATATCAAATAGAATAACATGCCTGTTGCCAGCATTTACATAATATTGACTGAATACAGGAAGATTTGTTGGTATAGCTATAGATGTAGGATTTTCTGACAAAGAATTAATTTTATTAGATATTCCAGGATATCTACTATCCAATACTTGCAGTTCTTTCAAAAACTCACTTGAAAATTTCAGATTATACATTATTAATTTTTCAACATTTGCGACAAGTCATAACATGAATATGTTGATTTTTCAACTGGTGTATTAACTTTTAATATTAAACTAATATAATCGAATATATAAATTAGATAAGACTGAGCTTTTTTCATGTTTCCAAGAAAATGTAACATTATTTCATCGTCTATGGTAACTTGATTTTTTTCTTCTTTTTCAAAAAGATAATCGATCGTATCAAAAAGTTTATTTACTGCAAGTTGATTTTGTTTAGTAGTCTCTAAAGCTTCTTTTAATACATCAATTTTGACATCTTTTTTTTCTTTTGGTAATTTTTTGATATCATTCTGTAATTCTTCAAGTATCTTTTTAGACACATCAAGACTGTTTTGGTCGGTAGTAATTTCAATTATTCTTTTATACGTACTAACAGCCTTTATATTTGTTGGAAATGCTAATAAATAATCAGCTATCGAACCCATCGGGTTGTAGCTAGAAAATACTTCTGTGTTTGTCATAATGATTTATGCTTCCTGGGCTTTGATTAAAGACGCAACAAACCTTTACTTATAACTACGGTGTATAGGTTTGTCACTTTTCTAATAAACAATTAGAACATTTTTTGGTTTAAGAAAAATTATTGATAGTTGCTAATAGTCAGGCACTATCGTCGTCGAGAATGACTTTTTATAGATGAAGTTTTCATAAGTGCATAATTTTAGTTTTTGCTAAATATACAAATTAAAGATAATTAATTTGCAAATTAATTTGTGCTGTGTAATAATTTTCATAGAAAATAAGCTCATATAAATTTATAGCATGCAAGCTTGCATTGAATCTGTTCTTATTTTCTACTTCCCATGTTTCCCGCTCATCACAAAAACCAGTTTCCCGCCGTTCATAATTTGCTGGTGCGTAATAAAGTGCTGGTTTAAAGGCTTTCCGTTAAGCAATACTTCTTTTACATATACATTTTTGTCGGATTGATTTTTGGCGATAATTTCCAAAGTTTTTCCTTCGGGAAGCTGGATAACTGCGCCACTCACCGCCGGGCTTCCCAGCGAATACTGATCCGATCCCGGCGCAAACGGATAAAAACCCAGCGAACTGAAAATATACCACGCGCTCATCTGGCCGGTATCATCGTTTCCGCCCAAACCATCGGGCGTTGGTTTGTACATTTTCGGCAAAATCATGCGCACGCGTTCCTGCGTTTTCCAGGGCTGGTTGGTCCAATTGTACAAATAGGCCACATGGTGCGAAGGTTCGTTGCCATGCACATAATTGCCGATGATGCCGTCGCGGGTAATGTCTTCCGTTTCGGCAAAATATTTATCCGGCAAATTCATCGTAAACAAAGAATCCAGACGGGAAATAAAACGCTTGTTACCGCCCAATAATTTAATCAGTTCGGTTGGGTTTTGCGGGACGAAGAAAGTATAGTTCCAGGAATTTCCTTCAATAAAACCCTGATTATTAGTGGATAACGGATCAAAGTTTTTGCGGAAAGTACCATTTGATAACTTCGGATGCATAAAACCATCAGCCGGATCAAACACATTTTTATAGTTTTCAGATCGCTTGATAAACTCATTATAAATCTCCGTTTGTCCCAACTTTCTGGCCATTTGTGCAATCGCCCAGTCATCGTAAGCATACTCCAAAGTGTTGGAAACCGAAACCCCGTTCTTCTCATCTGCAATAAAACCTTTGTCCATATATTCGCCGATGCCTTCATAATCGCGTTTTCGAGCGGTAGCCACGCAGGCATCCAACGCTTTTTGGGTGCTAAAAGAAGCATTGCCTTTCATCACCACATCGGCAATCACGGCTACGCTGTGGTAGCCGGACATACACCAGTTTTCGTTGCCGGAGTTAGACCAAACCGGCAGCATGTGTTCCGGACTTTGGTCAAAATGCGCCAGCATGGATTTGATCATATCATCATTCCGTTTCGGTTCAATGATGTTGAAAAGCGGATGCAGTGCGCGGTACGTGTCCCACAAAGAAAACGTGGTATAATTGGTAAAGCCCTGAGCAACATGTACATTCTGATCCAAACCTTTGTATTTGTCATCCGCATCCATATAAATGGTTGGGTTGATCATGGCGTGATACATCGCTGTATAAAAATTCTGTTTTTCGGCCAAGCTTTTGGATTGGATCGTAATTTTAGAAAGTTCCTGTTCCCAGGTTTTTTGCCCTGCTTCTTTTACCGCATCAAAATCCCAGCCCGGAATTTCAGTTTGCATATTTTGCAGCGCACCTTCCATGCTCACCGGCGACAAAGCAAATTTGATCTTGATTTTTTCGCCATCTTCTGTTTTAAAATCAAAATAAGCGCGAAGCCTTTGTGCGGCCACTTCCGGGAAGTTTTTACTTTGATTAAATTTCCCCCAAAAACCTCTGTAAACCTCTTTTTTAGAATAATTACGGTTACCGTAAGCGATAAATGGTTTTGAAAATTTCATGGCAAAATAAAGCACACGATTTTTGGCCCAGCCGTTGGTTTGCCGATAACCAGTCACCAAAGTATCGTTCACCACGCGCAAATATGTCCACACATTTTTATCATCATAATTGTAAATGCCGGCCATCAAATCTAAAATAATGTGCGATTGATCTGATTTCGGGAACGTATATTGATGGAAACCAACCCGCGTACTGGCCGTCATTTCTGCTGTGATGTTGTAATCATCTAGCTTCACTTTGTAATAATCCGCAGCCGATACTTCGTTTGCATGGGAAAAATTGGAGCGGTAACCGCTTTTGGGTTGAGTTGCCGTTCCGGGATTGAGTTTCAAAGTTCCAACAGTTGGCATTACCAGAAAATCGCCCAGATCCGAATGGCCGGTCCCGCTGAAATGCGTATGGCTGAAACCGGTTATCGTGTGGTCATCATATTGATATCCAGCACAATACTTGTAAACATCAGGATTGTATTTGCCGTTTTGTTCATAGCTGATCGTGTCTGTTTCCGGGCTTAATTGCACCATCCCGAACGGAACAGTTGCGCCGGGATAAGTGTGGCCCATGCGCTGCGTGCCGATGATTGGTTTTACGTATTGAACTAAACCTGCCGATGATTTTTGTTGTGCAAAAGAAGCAAACGAACAAAAAATCAAACCAGCTAAAATTGTTTTATTGCTCATGGCAGAATATTTTATCAACATAAACAGATTCAAAGGCAATGATAAGCAGGAATTTTACCTGATTCTAATTTCTTTGCAAAAACAGGTCGTTTTTTAAATTTTCAATACCAACAAAATCATTTGGAGTTATTGGCCATGCTGTTTTTATCGACCCAAAAAATATTTCTTTCTTATCCAAAGAAATCCCTTCCCCATATAAAAAGGTTAAACAAATTTTTTATAAATCTAATTTGTAAAATTTTTATTCCTTCTTTCGGATTATTTTTGGCAGATACTTCTTTTATAGGCTAAAAAATTATCTTTAGCGCGTTACAAAAAACATATTGATGAAAATACTGAACACTGTTTTTATGGCTGCTTTTTTTACAGCGGCAGCACTTCCATCTTTCGCACAAACCACTCCTGTCCCGGTGAGCAAATACGATCAGCATAAAGTTTTCGACCCTTTGTTTTACACCGATAAGGGCAATGTTTTTCGTAATGCCGGCGGCGCGCCTACGGCAAAATATTGGCAAAATCGGGCTGATTATCAAATTAACGTTGTTCTGGATACGGTAAAAAAACAGGTTTCTGGCAGTACCACGATCACCTATACGAACAACAGCCCTGATGGATTGCCTTTTTTATGGCTGCAATTAGATCAGAATATTTACCTACAAAACTCCCGCGCGGAAGCAGCTACACCGGTAACGGGAGGCCGGTTTGCCAACAAAGCTTTTACCCAGGGCGATGTGATCAAAAAGGTTACGGTCATCCGAAACGGGAAAGCGGAACCGGCAAATTATTTGGTTACGGATACACGCATGCAGATCAAACTTAAAGATTCTTTGAAAGCAGCGGGCAGTAAAATCCAGATCAAAATAGATTACAGTTTTGAAATACCGGAAAACGGAACGGACAGAACGGGAAGGTTGAAAACCAACCACGGCTGGATCTACGAAATTGCGCAATGGTATCCGCGGATGGAAGTTTATGACGATGTGAGCGGCTGGAACACGATTCCTTATTTGGGTGCTTCCGAGTTTTATCTGGAATATGGAGACATTAATTACACGATTTCTGCACCGGCTAACCTTATCGTTACCGGTTCCGGCGAACTGCTGAACCCGGCAGAAGTGTTATCGCCAACAATCCTCGGCAGGCTGGCCAAAGCCAGAAGCAGCGATCAAACGATTTTTATCCGTGATTCTACGGAAGTAATCAAACATGAAACTTACTTTAAAAAACCAGTGCTTACCTGGCATTTTCTCTGCAAAAACACCCGTGATGTGGCCTGGGCTGCTTCCGATGCTTTTGTGTGGGACGCCGCGCGCATCAACCTCCCCAGCGGAAAAAAAGCTTTGGCACAATCTGTTTATCCTATGCAAAGCGGCGGACGGGCAGCTTGGGGCCGTTCAACAGAATATGTAAAAGCCAGCATCGAAATGGATTCTAAGCAATGGTTTGAATTTACTTATCCAACGGCCACCAACGTTGGTGGCATTGTAACTGGGATGGAGTATCCGGGCATCGTTTTTTGTGATGCCACAAGCCAGGGAGGAGAATTATGGGACGTAACCAACCATGAGTTCGGGCACAACTGGTTCCCGATGATCGTAGGTTCCAACGAGCGGAAATATGCCTGGATGGACGAGGGTTTTAATACGTTTATCAATATGATTGATGCCGAGCTTTTTAACAAAGGCGAATACTACACCAAGCCAGATGCAGAAGCAGACGCACAACGTGCTTTTGGTCCGCAGGCAGAAGCTATTTTTAATACGCCAGATGTGATTCAGGCTTCGTTTTTGGGTGAAGGTGCCTACGTTAAACCGGCCTTTGGACTAAAAATCCTGCGGGAACAGATTTTGGGAAAAGAGCGTTTTGATTATGCTTTCAGGACATATATCAAGCGTTGGGCCTTTAAACACCCAACGCCCTGGGATTTTTTCCACAGCATGGACAATGCAGCAGGAGAGGACTTGAGCTGGTTTTGGAAAGAATGGTTTTTGACGACCTGGAAGCTGGACCAATCTGTAAAAAGTATTGATTACATACAAAATGATGCGGCAAAAGGAGCATTGATCACCATCGAAAACCTGGAAGAAATGGCCCTGCCGGTAACCGCGATGGTACAGGAAGAAAATGGCAAAACCGGCACCGTAAAACTGCCTGCCGAAATCTGGCAGCGCGGCGGTAGTTGGACTTTCAATTATCCTTCTACCTCAAAAATTAATTTGGTAGTGCTGGACCCCGAACATGTTTTACCGGATGTAGAGCCGGACAACAACAGCTATAGCGGAATTGCCATGCCAGCCGGAACAACAGCCGCCAGCGTGATCAAAAAATATCTGGATGCCATTGGTGGAACTGAAAAGTTGAAAAACCTAAAAGACCTAACCGTTACTTCTGCCGGGCAAACGCATGGCATACAAGTACAAATGGTCAATAAATACAAAATGCCGGGCCAGTTTGCCCAGGACGTTACTATTCCTGCTTATAATATTGTTCGGCATACTACGGTAAACAAGGACAGCGTCAAAACTTTGCAAAACAATGAACCGGTGCAATTGACGAGCAGCGATAAAGCTTTGATCAAACAATCTGATACTATTTTCCCTGAATTAAATTACAACACTTCAGGCATAGTACCTATGTTGTCGCCCGGTATAAAAATGGTAGATAACCAGCCGACTTTTATGATCATGTTTGCTGCTGCAAATGGTGATTCTACGAAGTCTTACTTTGATATGATATCCGGCCTGAAAATAAAGGAAACCAAGACAATTTCAGGTTATACAACCACTTCGGATTTTGGCGATTACCAGAATGCCGGCCGCGGGATCAAAATTCCTTTCACCATAAAAAAATCTTTGTTTGGAGAAAATATCGGGTTCAAAGTTTTGGAAGTCAAGGTAAACAGTAATCTTTCCGATAATACTTTTCAATAAAAAACCATTGTAAAAACAGTATCCATTATTTGGGCACAATAAGAGGGGTTCTGGTTTTGGGCTCCTCTTGCCGGTTAAAGCAAGAAGTAATTTTATAGGACTGGAAATTTTGTCTCATCAAAAATAAAAATCACTATTTTAGGCGATAGATCTGCTTTTCCTAAAACAGGCCAAACCTAAAAAAACACACATAAAAGAAGTATCCATTTCTAAAACCAATTGTTCCATGAAACGCTTATCCCTGTTTTCAATATTATTTTTTATTTATATGCAAGCATTCAGCCAGCAAACGGCACAAGCTGTTGTAAATGGTAAAGGTGCCAAAACAAAGATCAGCAAGCATATTTACGGCCAGTTTTCAGAGCATTTAGGCCGAAGCATTTACGATGGCTTTTGGGTTCCGGAAGGGTCAGCCATACCCAACAATGGCCGTATCCGCATGGATATTGTGGAAGCTTTAAAGAAAATACACATCCCAAACCTGCGCTGGCCGGGCGGTTGCTTTGCGGATGAATATCACTGGCGGGACGGTATCGGGCCGAGGACGCAACGGCCGAAAATGGTGAACACCAATTGGGGCGGCGTTACCGAAGACAATAGCTTTGGCACACACGAGTTCCTGGATTTGTGCGGAATGCTGGGCTGTGAGCCTTATGTTTCTGCAAATGTGGGCAGCGGCACGGTAGAAGAAATGTCTAAATGGGTGGAATATTTGAACTTTAACGGCGTTAGTCCGATGGCTGCCTTACGTGCACAAAACGGTCATCCTAAGCCTTTTAAAGTAAGTTTTTGGGGGGTAGGAAATGAAAGTTGGGGTTGCGGCGGCGATATGAGGCCGGAATTTTATGCCGACCAGTACAAACGCTATGCTTCCTTTGCCAAAAATTATCCGGGTGCAAGTTTGAAGAAAATCGCCAGCGGCGCTAACAGTTTTGATTACAATTGGACAGAAGTGGCTATGAAAAACATCGGCACCAGGATGTGGGGTTTGTCGTTGCATTATTACACCGTTCCAACCAGCAACTGGGGCAAAAAAGGTTCTGCAACGCAGTTTGATGAGAAAGAATATCTTACAACAATGCGTAATTGTTTGATGATGGACGAACTGGTTACCAAACATGCAGCCATCATGGACAAGTATGATCCGCAGAAAAAAGTAGCGATGGTGGTAGATGAATGGGGCGTTTGGACGGATGTAGAACCGGGCACCAATCCCGGATTTTTATTCCAGCAAAATAGTATGCGTGATGCTTTGATTGCCGGAACAACATTGAATATTTTTAACAACCATGCCGACCGGGTGCGGATGGCAAACTTGGCGCAAACGGTAAATGTGCTGCAATCTTTGGTGTTGACACAAAAGGAAAAAATGATCCTGACGCCAACTTATCATGTTTTTGATCTGTACCAGGTGCATCAGGATGCCACCTTGCTGCCTATTGCCATCCAATCCCCGGATTATACAATTGATAATGTAAAAGTTCCTGCTGTCAATGCTTCGGCTTCCCGTGACAGCAGCGGCGTGGTGCATGTTTCTTTTGTGAACTTGGATCCCAAAAATAAAATCACCATCAGTACAACGTTGCAGGATGTGGATTGGAAAACTGTACAAGGCCGGATGGTTACTTCTCCCAAGTTTACCGATTACAATTCTTTTGACCAGCCGGGAAAAATCAAATCTGCTGTTTTTAACGGTGCCAAAAAACAAGGTGGTCAATTGGTTGTAGCATTGCCACCGTTGAGTGTAGTTGTTTTGACATTGAAAAAGTAGGGGTAAAAGAAGTATGAGGTTGTAGTTTTTTGATTGAGTTATTGTAAACTAAGGATTAGAAATTATGGGGTTTATAAAGTCGGAGTTACAAACAACAACCAGCAGGGAACTTGAATACTATGTTTACAGTCAGGCAATTAATTACGCAGGGCAGCAGGGATTGATTGATGTTTTGTTATTGGAATAGGCAGGATTAAAGATCTTTGGCTCAGAAGGACGGGATTGCAAACCCCAACCAGCAGGGTGTAAAAGATTTTAAGTTCCCTAAACTTTTTTTATTTTACCCAAGCATTTAATTTACAAGTGTAAATTTTCCTACCTTAACTCTTAACTAAACCCTTATGTAAATTCCAACAAACAGGATTAACCTCAATCCTGCTATTTAAATTTCTCAGTTATAGTTCCTTTAAAGTAATAGTTCCTAAAATTCAAATAGCTGACTGTTTCAAAAGAATATTTAATGTATAAGTAGGATAGAAAGGATTAAGAAGGTTTGCTTCTGTTATAGGCTGAACTTTTTAACAATTTGCTTTACTAATACTCCTATTTGTTACTCAAATCAAGTAGGTATATCTCCAATAGTCCCTTATCATTGGCATACAAAATCGCCTTAATTCGGTCAATATGAATTTGCAACAAACTTGCTCTTTCTAAAGCTGATTGTGAAGCGGCTTTCGCTGGTCGGAATTTGCAATCCCGTCCTTTTGAACTAAGGATTTTTAATCCTGTTCTATAAACAAAATATCAAGAAACCTCTGCTCTTCAGTATAATTGATGGTAAAAACGATAAACAAAAATGTTAACTTTAAATCTCATTCGACACTCCTAAATGCTCAAGTTTAAAAGTTTGACAATCTAAAAACCATTAAAATGAAAAATGTAATTTTTGTACTTATGTTACTTGTTGCTACGGTTTCTGCCAAAGCCCAACTGAATGGTACCAAATGGCGTGGAAATGTGAATGTACCGGAAGACGTTACTGTATTGCTGAATTTTCAAAAACAAACTTTGGAAATGACGGCTATGGACGGAAATCAACTGGAAAGTATGTCTTACACAGTTAAAGGTGATACAATACTATTAAAGAAGTTATCGGGCGGAAGCCCTTGTGATTTAGATTCAACATTTAAAGTTAAATATACCATCAATTACGACAAGCTAAGTATTACACCATTAACAGATGATTGCGAAGGCAGGCAAAGAGCTTGGCAAAAGCAACCTTTTACGAAAGTTAAAGACTAAAAATTACTATTGGTAAAAGAAGTATTTATAAGAAAACAGGGAATAAGATTATGTTGTTAGTTGGGATTTAATCTGCACACTTGAGTTTTACAAATCACTAAAATGTAAGTAAATTATATTGTTAAAATTTATGCCTAAAATCTAATTGAAAAAATTGAAGAGTGGTTAACAAAAACAGGTTATCCGCTCGAATTATATTGTGCCGATCAACTTTCTAAAATTTGTTTCTCGTTTAAATCCTCTACTTTGTATAAAGACTATGAAACCTCCTTGTTACGTGAGACTGACCATATAGCTTGGAAAAGTTGGGGAAAAGATGATAAGTTAGGTTTGGGATTAAAGCTGGTTATTGAATGTAAAGATCCGATAAACCATTTTTACTACTAGAAACTATTAATAAAAGTGAAATAGAAACATCATTATCATCTGTTATGGAATTTTATGACGGAACATATGAAGAGATGATACCATTATTATATTTTGTAACAAATAGCAATTCGACTTATAAATCAGTATTACCGAAAAATGCACCAAGCGGTTATAAAATTATACAAGTAATGAATGAGAATGACAAGGTAATTTATTCTGGTCTTCTATCATTAACCAAGTCATTAAAGTATGAATTAGAGTCAGATAAATCTGTACGGGATTCGTTTGTAAAAGATAATAATCATTCATATATAATTCCAACATTACTTATAGAAACTTCATTGTTTAAATTAAATATTACGGAAGGAAAAGTAAAGTTGGAGGAAATTGATTATGGCTTTATTGATTTTATAGCTACTTGGGATATAGATATTTCATTTAAAATTCCTGTAATCACAAAAAAATATTTAGATAATTATTTAAAACATATCTCACTTATAGGAGATTAGATTTTCCAATTTTTGAAAGATAATCCTAAACTTCAACTGAAAAGTATTCATAAAAGAAAGCAGAAGATAATCAAAAAAAAATAAAGGATTAGATATTTGGAACTTATAATGTATTAGTCAAGATTTGTCATTTCGTTAGTCAGATTTTGTAACCCCGTTCTTTGAGCTAAGCGTTTCCCGTTAGTCCGAATTATAATCCAGTCTTTTAAACTTTGGATTTCCAAATCCAATTTTAAACATTATTTAGATAATTATTAAACACAAGTCCAATAGCAACAGCATTCAGGATGAAGGTTTTATAAGACTGGGGGTTACAAACCGCTACTAACGGGATTTTTGTAATAGCAGGATTAAAAGTCTTTAGTTCCAAGGAACAGATTACGAATTCCCCAGCAGGGGAACCATTGTTGTACTTTGCTTTCATTCTTTGAACAATTGATACTTGGAACAACTTTTATGGCCCGCTGGCCGTCATTTCTAATTCCAATCTTTAAGTAATGGGTTTTGAATACAGCATGAGGAACCAATGGAATATATTAATTGACAATTACGGCTTAAACAAAAATAATTTATAGTCCTAAAAGAAGCACCTTCTTGCGATAGTTAAACTATAAAATAATCAACACGTATATAAAATCAGGTTTTTGAGTCAAAAAAAACCAGTGCTATTTGCAGAAACTATTTTTTACACTTACTTGTTGATTTATCATGAACCATAACGTATTTCTTTTAATAAAGGACCCAAAAAATTCCTGCCGGGACATCATCCGCTCCAGAGATACAGACCTTAAAATTATGGTTTATTGTTTGAATGAATTTGATTTTAAGCCGCATCCTGACGAGATCCAACTTTATGCTGATGACCGCGGAAACCCGCTCGCTTTTGAGACCATCAATATTAAAGCAGAGGATGCGCTGGATATGGCTTCGGCCATTCAATGGTACGCCAAATATATCGGTTACCCGGAAATGGAGATCCTGCCCGAAGACCCGCGTTCGGAATATAATTTGGACTGATGCTTCTTTTAGCATAGTTTTTTCTGATTGTTTCTTTTAACCAAAAGATTGCTTCATAACTGCAAACAGGCTTAACAAAGCAGTATGAAAATAACGTTTAACAGCTTTCATTTCTCAACTTGTTAATATTGTCCGGTTTAATATCTTTGTTTAGAAGCTAATTACGCCCGCAAAAAGCAATAACCGAATGAGCATCTTAATTTTATGCTATAAAAGAAGCATCCATTCCGGCTATGTTAAAATTAAGTATTATAAATAAATCAACTTGAAATGTCCAACAATTTTTCCCGCGTGCTAAGTGTGTTATTGCTGCTTGGCGCAACTTTAAATTCCTGTAAACAGGCATCGACCCAAAATCAGCAGACGGCTGCTGCTGCCGATACCACCGGAAAAGCTTGGTGGAAGGAAGCAGTGGTCTATCAAATCTATCCGCGGAGTTTTAAAGACAGCAACGGTGATGGTGTGGGGGATTTGAACGGCATTACTTCAAAATTGGATTATATAAAAAGTTTAGGGGTGAATGTAGTCTGGCTCAACCCGGTCTATTCTTCCCCCAACACCGATAATGGTTACGATGTCAGCGATTACCGGAACATTATGAAGGAGTTTGGTACAATGGCGGATTTCGATACAATGTTGAAAGCCATGCACCAGCGCGGTATCAAATTAGTAATGGATTTGGTGGTGAACCATAGCAGTAACCAACATGAATGGTTTAAGCAGTCCCGCAGTTCGCGCAATAATCCCTACCGCAATTATTATCATTGGTGGAACGCCGAGCGCGGAAAGCCAACGCCACGCTACAGTTTGTTTGATGTAAACCATGATGCCTGGAAATATGATTCGCTCACCAATGCTTATTACCTGCATTATTTTTCTTTGCAGCAGCCGGACTTAAACTGGGAAAACCCGAAAGTCCGTCAGGAAGTGTACGGCATCATGAAATTTTGGGCTGATAAAGGTATTGATGGTTTTAGAATGGATGCCTTTCAGTTTGCGGCCAAGGATACTACTTTCCCCAAATTTCCGGCTGGTTACGAAAAGGATTTTATGAAATATTACGCTATCGGGCCGCATTTGCATGATTATCTAAAGGAGATGAACCATGAAGTTTACAGCAAATATAATCTAATGAGTGTGGCGGAAGGTGCCGGAAATTCCTTTCAGGATGCGCATGACATGGTTGATGCCGACCGGCACGAACTAAATATGGCTTATGCATTTGATGGAGTGGGTATTGCAGGGCCAAACGGTTACAGCCTATTGGATTTTAAGCATATTTTTAGCCGTTGGGACAGTGCTTTTGCAAAGAAAGGATGGCTGTCGGTTTTTCTTTCAAACCATGACCAGGCAAGGTTGGTAAGCAGGTTTGGAAATGACAGTCCGGCTTTTAGGGCTGTTTCTGCAAAAATGCTGGCTACTTTTCTCTTGACCATGCGTGGTACACCTTATATTTTTAACGGGGACGAACTGGGCATGACCAACGCCGGCTTCACCAAAATCCAGGATTACAACGATGTAGCTTTACTGAATGAGTATCAGCATACCAAAAACATCGGAGGGAATTTGAACGGGCTTTTAAAATTGGCTCAAAAAGAGAACCGGGACAATGGCCGTACACCTTTTCAGTGGGACAATACTGTCAATGCCGGTTTTACAACGGGTACTCCCTGGTTAAAAGTAAACCCGAATTACAAGTTTATCAATGCTGCTGCCGAAGAAAAAGACTCGAACAGTCCGCTCAACTATTTCAAAAAAATTGTAAAAATGCGCAGGGACAACCCGGTTTTGGTTTATGGAAAATACACACTGCTGGATAAAAATAACCCGAACATTTATGCTTATACCCGGGAACTTGACGGTAAAAAAGTGCTTGTATTGCTTAATTTTAAAAGCAAAGCAGCAGAAGTAAAAACTGGCATCGATATGAGTAAAGCAACAGTTTTGGCAGGCAATTATCCGTCTCCTGCCCAGGATGGAAAGTTGCGCCCGTATGAAGCCGTGGTTTATCAGTTGTAATTTGGGGAAGTAATTATATAAGCCGGAATCAAGAGCTTGTTTAGATTTACACAAGATCCTTCGATATGCTCAGGATTGATGGCAATACTTCTTTTACCCTATAAAAACTGGTGCCTGTCGCAATCAAATAAACCAACATCAAGTACTTGCCCTTTTTTAGGTGATAAAAGAAGCATGGAAACTTAATCAAGCAAATTTAAAACATGCTCCAAAAGCTAAATATTATATAAAAATATTTTAATGTCTGAAATCCGGTTTTTAGAGGCGGAGTGGCGAAACCTCGTTATGCTGAATTATGAAGTTGACCCGGAAATATTAAAGCCTTATCTGCCGGCAGTAACCGAGCTTGATCTTTGGCAGGGAAAAGCTTTGGTGAGCATGGTTGGCTTTATGTTTCTGAATACCAAAGTTTTAGGTATAAAATGGCCATGGCATGTCAATTTTGAAGAAGTAAACCTGCGCTTTTATGTCCGGCATTTTGATGGAAAGGTTTGGAAGCGCGGTGCTGTTTTTATCAGTGAAATAGTCCCGAAACACATCATTCCGATTGTTGCCAATACGATTTACAACGAACACTATAAAGCTATGCCGATGCGGAATGCTAAGGTAAAATTGGACAATCAACAGACAAAATATTTATACGAATGGAAGATCAAAAATCAGTGGAACCAGCTTGGTGCAACAGTTGGGGCCGAACAATTTGAGATCGAAAAAGGAAGCCCTGAGGAATTTATTTTTGAACATTATTGGGGATACAATCGCCTGAACGACCATAAAACAGTGGAGTACCAAGTAGAACATGTTTCCTGGAAGATCAGGCCTGTAATTGATTTTGCATTCAAAGCAAACGTAACAGAACTGTATGGCGATGTATTTGAAACATATTTGCGGCAAGAACCTTATTCTGCATTTTTTGCCGAAGGTTCTGAAGTTAACGTCCGGGTTGCAGGTAAAATTTCAATTTAAATATTGTGATTGTTAGAGCCTGTTGAAAATATGTTCCATATATTTTCCATGCTTCTTTTATCACCTAAAAAATGGCAGGCGTTTGGTTTTGGTTTATTTAAATTGGTGCAGACACCAGTTTTTATTGGGTAAAAGAAGCATTAACATTTTTTCTTGTATAAATTTAAACAGGCACTTAAAATCTAAGAAATAAGTTTTACAAGCAGTCCTATTACAATTCCAAAAAGAGTCGGCATAATTCCAATTTGCCATTTAAAGTTACTGTCTATTCTGGTAAGCAACTCAATTTTATCGTCTTTGGTCAACAAAATATCCTTTTTGGTATTGATTTTTTCTTCAACAATTTGCTCAATTTGTTCAACAACTATTTTAGCATCTTCAGAATTATTGAAACGTTTATTAAGTGTTTCGTAAATTTTAAGGATTATGAAGCCGTCATGCTTGTCAAAAATACAGATTTATGTGATTATAAAAAGATAAATACTGAAAAACTATATTTTCTACTTGCATCCTAAAACTTTCCTGATCGCACTTGCTTTCAGCATACATTCTTTGTATTCTGCTTCCGGTTCGGATTGAAAAGTAATGGCACTGCCGACTTGGAAACTCAGATAATTAAGTTCAGCATTAAAAAGTATGGTGCGGATGACTACACTAAAATCAAAATCATCTTCCGGAGAAAAATAACCCACAGAACCGGCATAAATGCTTCTTTTACTGCCTTCAATTTGTTCCATCAATTGCATAGAACGGATTTTGGGTGCGCCTGTCATCGAGCCAGGCGGAAAAGTATTTTTAACGGCATCAACCGCATTTACGTTTTTACTTAAAGTTGCGGTGATCGTCGAGATCATTTGATGAACGTGGCTGAAACTATAAATGCCAAATAATTCTTCTGCTTTTACCGTTTTAGGAACAGCGCTTTTGGTCAAGTCATTTCGTACCAAATCCACGATCATTGCGTTTTCTGCTTTTTCCTTGATACTGTTTTTAAGGCTGTTTTTTTGGTGTTCGTCTTCCTGGGGAGAAGCTGATCTCGGTGCCGTGCCTTTGATTGGCTGACTAATCAATTTTTGATCTCTTTTTGCCAGAAACCGTTCCGGGCTAGCAGACAAAATGTATTTGTTTCCGGCTTTAAAATAGCAGGCAAAAGGCGTAGGGGAAACGGTGTTTAGCTGATCAAAAACATAAGTTGGGTCAATTTGGGCATTTTCAGCATAAAACTCCTGACAAAAATTAGTTTCGTAAATATCGCCCCGGATAATATGCTGCCGGATCTGTTCCGCTTTTTGCAGGTAACTTTCTTTACTGATCCTTGCCTGGATTTTAACGTTATTTTTCAGTGTTAAATTGGGAAGGGAAGTTTCGTTAATCAGCTCAAAAACTTCTTCAGCCTGATCAGAAATAATTTCAAGCTGATTGTTCTTCATCAAAAGAACATGCTTTGGGACAAAAAAATACAGGTCAGGAAACTGTAACAGATCAAAGTTTTCGGAAGTCAGGTTCTCGGTTTCGTTTTTCAGGTCATAACTTAAAAAACCCGGCAGCCATTTGCCGCAATGTTTTTCTTTGAATAATTTTAGGTCGATAAAAGAAGTACCGGCATTTGCTTTCAGTTCATCTGTAGCATCGGCAGCAAGCATGAAATCGAACTTGGAATAAGCATCGGTAAAAGTATTGGAATCAAAAACGCAAGCCGTATCAAAAGAAGAAGCCCAGTAAAGGGCTTTTCTTTTGAAGGTTTTTGTATCTTGAATGAATGCTTCTTTTATCAAGCAAATTTGTTAATGCAGCATCAAAGTTTGTTTCCTGTCCGGGCCGACTGAAAGATATTTTATTGGAACGCCTAATTCCGCTTCCAGGAAATCAATATAAGCTTTCAATTTTTTAGGGATTTGATTGATCTCTGTGATGTCGGTCAAATCTTCGTGCCAGCCATCAATTTCTTTCAATACCGGTTCTGGTTTTACCGTGCAAATATCATAGGGCATATAATCTATGGTCCCGGTTGAATAAGCATAACATGTACAGGCATAAATTTTTTCAAAACCGCTTAATACATCCGCTTTGGTCATCACCAGTTGTGTTACACCATTCAATAAAATTGCATATTTCAAAGCAGGCAAATCAATCCAACCAGTACGGCGTGGTCGACCGGTTGTTGCGCCAAATTCGTGACCAATCTGGCGTAATTCTTCACCAGTTTCATTTTCCAGTTCAGTTGGAAAAGGACCGCTACCTACGCGTGTGCAGTAAGCTTTAAAAATACCGATCACCTCGCCAATGTTTTTCGGGGCAACGCCCAAACCGGTACAAGCACCGGCAGCAGTTGTGTTAGAGGAAGTTACAAAAGGGTAGGAGCCAAAATCAACGTCCAGCATCGCGCCTTGTGCGCCTTCTGCCAAAACTGTTTTTCCTTCTTTCAGATATTTGTTCACCAAATGCTCACTATCTACATGCGGAATAGCTTTCAAAAGTTCTATCGCTTCAAAAAATGCAGCTTCTTTTTCAGAAAAATCAGGTATCTCACCATGATGAACCAGGATGGATTTATGCTTTTCAACTAATTTATCATAACGTTCCTTAAAATCCGGCAGCATCGTATCGCCAACGCGCAAACCGTTGCGGCCGGTTTTGTCCATATAAGTTGGGCCAATCCCTTTTAAAGTAGAACCTATTTTATTGGCGCCCATTTTACTTTCAGAAGCTGCATCCAGCAACTGGTGTGTTGGTAAAATTAAGTGTGCTTTGCGGGCAATTACCAATTTGTCTTTTGCAACCGGGTCAAACCCTGCTTTTTTTAAGTTGTCCAGTTCGCGTTTTAAAATAATCGGATCTATTACCACACCGTTGCCAATCAGGTTCAGGGTTTTCTCATTAAAAATACCGGAAGGAATGGTGTTAAGCACATATTTTTGTCCATCAAATTCCAACGTGTGCCCGGCATTCGGGCCGCCCTGAAAGCGTGCAATCATATCATATTGCGGACAAAGTACATCCACAATTTTACCTTTACCTTCATCGCCCCATTGAAGGCCTAACAATACATCGACAGCCATTTATTTAGTTTATCGGAATTTAATTTTTAGAATAATATTCGCAGGAGCCTGCTGCTTTTAGCCGGGAACAATCACCGTACATATTCATCGAATGATGCTTGATTTCAAATTTCAACAGATCGCCCATCATGTTTTGGATTTGGCCGATGCGCGGATCGCAGAACTCGACCACCCTGCCGCAATTGAGGCAAATGATATGGTCATGCTGTTTGTAGCCGTAAGATTTCTCAAACTGGGCCATATTTTTACCAAACTGATGCTTGGCAACCAAATCGCACGACAGTAGGATTTCCAGCGTGTTGTAAACTGTTGCCCGGCTTACCCGGTACTTTTTATTTTTCATGTGGATGTAAAGCGATTCTACATCAAAGTGATCACTGCGGGAGTATATCTCTTCGAGAATAGCAAAACGTTCCGGTGTTTTACGAAGACTTTTGTTTTCGAGGTATGCCTCAAAAATTTTTTTAACCATTTCTATGGTTTCCTGTTGGGCCATGCTGATTATTTATCAGATCAAAGTTATTAATAAATCAAGAAAATGCGAATACTTCCTCAGGAAGCCTTTTCCATCGGCGAGTCAAAACGGGACACCGTGGTTACGCCGCGTACCAATTTTAATTTCTTGATCAGGTTGTCCAGATGTTCTTTATCTTGCACATAAACCATAATTGTGCCTTCAAAAATACCATCGTTGCTGTCAACCGTCAACGAGCGCATGTTCACTTTAAAATCATTGGAAATAACGGTCGTTAGCTTGTTGATCAAGCCCACATCATCAATTCCTTTGATACGCAAACCGGTCAAAAAAGCCAGTTCCTGCTGGTTGGTCCATTTTGCTTTTACAATGCGGTAGCCGTAGTTCGACATCAATTTGGTTGCGTTCGGGCAATTGGTTTGATGGATTTTAATGCCTTCGCCAACAGTAACGAAACCAAAAACATCATCGCCCGGAATTGGGTTGCAGCAACTTGCCAAACGATAATCAATCTTTTGCATATTCTCGCCAATCAGTAAAATATCGCTGTCTTTAGTTTTGACGTTGCGGATCAGCGTTTGAATCTGTTCTGCATCGATCTTTTCCTGCGGCCGGTTTTCTACTGTTTTTTCGGATAGCAAATACTCTTTCAGGTCTTTTAAATCAATTAATCCTTCTGCTACATTGTAAAATAAGTCTTGGGTAGATTGCAGTTTGAAAAAGTACGACAGTTTGTACAAATTGTCAGATGTGTAGGAAATTTTCAGCGATTTTAGTTTTCGTTCCAACATCTCTTTCCCGTTCTCGGCAATCTTACGTTTTTCTTCTTTTAAGGCTGATTTAATTTTTGATTTCGCTTTCGCCGTCACCACAAAGTTTAGCCAGTCCTCTTTTGGCGTTTGCTTTCCCGACGTAATGATTTCCACCTGATCGCCGTTTTGCAGCTTGTAACTTAACGGAACTAATTTGTGGTTTACCTTGGCACCGATACAACGCGCACCAACATCCGAGTGGATTTCAAAAGCAAAATCTAACGCAGTAGCATTTGTCGGCAGTTGAACCAATGCCCCTTTTGGGGTGAAAATAAATATCTCATCCGAAAAGAGGTTCATTTTGAAATCATCCAAAAAGTCCAGCGCATTGGTTTCAGGATTTTTAAGCAGTTCCCGCACTTTAAAAATCCATTGATCCAATCCATTTTCAGAAGACGATTCCTTGTATTTCCAATGTGCTGCAAATCCTTTTTCTGCAATTTCGTTCATTCTGTTGGTCCGGATCTGGATTTCTACCCACTGCCCGCGCGGCCCCATTACTGTGGTATGCAAAGATTCATAACCGTTTGCTTTAGACGTAGAAATCCAATCGCGCAACCTGTCCGGGTTAGGCCGGTAAATATCCGTTACGTCAGAATAAGCTTTCCAGCAATCCGCTTTCTCATTTTCGGGCTGGCTGTCCAAAATAATGCGGATGGCAAAAAGATCATACACCTCTTCAAAAGGAATATTCTTCTTTTTCATTTTATTCCAAATGGAATGAATGGACTTCGGCCTGCCATAAACATCCGAAACCAGATGCTGCGTTTGCAATACTTTTTTTACAGGTTCAATAAAATCCTGGATAAATTTTTCGCGTTCGGCTTTCTTTTCGTTTAGTTTCTTTTTAATGAACTGGTAAGTTTCCGGCTCCATGTATTTCATTGACAGGTCTTCCAGTTCAGATTTGATCGCATACAAACCCAGCCGGTGGGCCAAAGGCGCGTATAAATAAATCGTTTCGGAAGATAGTTTCAACTGCTTATCGCGCGGCATAAATTCCATGGTACGCATATTATGCAGGCGGTCTGCTAATTTGATCAGGATCACGCGTACATCATCAGCCATGGTTAGCAGCATTTTCCGGAAATTCTCTGCCTGCAAGGAACTGTTGGTATCAAAAACGCCGGAAATTTTAGTGAGCCCATCGATGATCTTGGCTACTTTTTTTCCGAAATCGCGTTCAATATCATCCAAAGAAACGTCTGTATCTTCCACCACATCATGCAAAAGCGCGCAGGCAATGGAAGTTGGGCCGAGGCCGATTTCATCCGCCGCAATATGGGCAACCGCTATCGGGTGATAAATATAAGGCTCGCCGGATTTGCGCCGCATATCCTGATGGCTTTCTACTGCTACTTCAAAAGCTTTGCGGATCATCCGCTCGTCCCCCTTTTGTAAAGTTGCTTTACAGGCCCGCAGCAGTGCGCGGTATCTTTTTAAAATTTCCTTTTTCTCCGCTTCCAGGTCTATCACAATCTCTTTCATACTGCTTCTTTTACCCTATAAATTATTTGTAAATAACACTTTGATCAATGTTTACGTAATTACTTTTTGCTAAAAGTTATTAAAATAACACTAATTTTGCGTTAGGTAAATTTATGAAATATCTGTGGTTTTTAGGGCTTTTTTCCTGTCTGTCTTGTGTTATAAAAGCACAATCTACAGCAGAAACTAATACCTTTAAAATTAAGCCCGGCAAAAACGATAGTATTAAAGTGGCCGTTACCCAGCTCGACGGGGAATTTGTACCCTGGGTGTTACTGCCTGATGCCAACGTCCGCGACCTGCGGGTTTTTAAATCACCGGAAGACCGCGCAGCATATAATCGCTTGCGTTACAATGTATTAAAAGTATTGCCTTATGCCCAATTTGCCGGACAACGATACCGCAAATTACAGCAGGACCTGGCACTCACCGGAGACAAGCGCAAGCAAAAAGAATTAGTGAAAGCCTGTGAAAAAGAAATTAAAGGGCTTTTTAACCAGCAGATAAAAAACCTCACCATTACACAAGGGGAAATCCTGATTAAATTGGTGCAGCGTGAAACAGGAAATACCAGTTTTGAGTTATTAAAACAACTGAAAGGCGGCTTTCAGGCCTTCATGTTTCAGTCTGCGGCACGTGTTTTTGGCCATGACCTGAAAGAAACTTATAATCCTGAAGAGGACAAGGACATTGAAGCCATTTTGCGGTCAGCCGGTTATTCAGTTTATTATTAATGATAATGGCCGGAAAAAATATTTATCAGTTCAATGTGGAAACCATTGACGGAAAAGAAGTAAGCCTGAATAATTTTAAAGGGAAAGTTTTATTGATCGTAAATACAGCATCCGCTTGTGGATTTACACCACAACTGAAAGAGTTAGAAGAATTACGACAATTGTATGACGGACAGAAATTTGAAATCCTCGCTTTTCCTTCCAATGATTTTGGCGGACAGGAACCGTTGGACGGACAAAAAATCCAGGAATTCTGCACGGTAAATTATTGTACCAACTACCAGATTTTCAATAAGATCAGGGTCCGCGGCCCTTATGCACACCCTTTGTACCAGTTTTTGTCTGATAAAAACATGAATGAACACATCAATTGTGTTCCACGCTGGAACTTTCACAAATATCTGGTGGACAAAGAAGGAGAGGTTTGTGACTTTTTTTATCCTTTTACCAAACCTACTTCCTCCAAAATAAAGAAAAAAATTGACCGGTTGCTGGTTGTCAAAAATAACAAATAGGCACTGTTGAGGGGTTTTTAACTATGAAGTTGTTTAAACTTATTTTAAAGGAAAATGGGGTTCCCAATAAATGCTGAGTTTTGTGGTGCTAAATCATAAAACGCCAGATAAAGTTGGGAACCATTGATAAAGATACGATAGAGAAATT
>JAABUR0100000257.1_pt1 | contig 123780 bp, 138 predicted proteins | sample 5560091 | NCBI WGS metagenome assembly JAABUR01 (sample SAMN10711879, study PRJNA513375) | rock metagenome | isolation source: Antarctica rocks | place: Antarctica: Victoria Land, University Valley sud | reverse complement strand
GAGGACCTCGAGCTGCTCTGTACGACTGAGGCGGTTGCCATACGGGCTGACGCCATCTCTCACCGTCGACCTCCATTTCGGTCATCTCAACAGAGCCACTGTTGCGATGACCGATGGAGACCACCGGGTGTAAAGCAGGACAGTGCCGGAAAAGTCCGGCGACACCGCCCATCTTCGGGCGGACTCCCGAGCAGCCGACGACGACGAAGCGGTAGTCGGGTGCAGACAGCCGAGGCGTTCCGACGGCGTCTCGACTACTCCTCTCCGCCGCCCCCTCGCGCCGCCGCGGCTCCCGCGACCAGCACGGCCGCCACCGCGGCCGCGGCGATCATCTTCATCCGTTGCTGCCTGACCTTCCGGCGTGCGGCCCGTCGGGCGATCTGCCAGACCACCCAGCCGAGCACCGTGTAGCGCTTTCCCATCATTTCCCTCCCTTGTTTCGCTCGCGCACCGCGTGGGCCATGCGCGATTGCAGGCTCCAGAGCTCGATGAAGCCCGGGCTGGCCTGCTGTGAGAACAGACCGCCCGACTCGCCGAACCCGGCGAGCGCGGCATCGTAGAGCGCGTTCGGAGACGAACGGGCGACCGGTCCCGACTTGCCCTTGTAGAGCTTGAGCGTGATCGTGCCGGTCACCTGCTCGTTGACGCTGTCCATGAAGGCGTTGAGGTCGCCGAGCAGCGGCTCGTACCAGAGCCCGGCGTACACCAGGAAGGCCCACTGGTGGTCGAGCTGGGTCTTGAACTGGTTCTGGTGGATGGTCCCGACGAGCTTCTCGAGCTCGCGGTGGGCGGTCAGGATGATCTCGGCAGCCGGCACCTCGTAGAGGTCCCGAACCTTCAGCCCCACTATGCGGTCCTCGAGGTGGTCGACGATCCCGATCCCGTGCCGCATCCCGATCTCCCCGGCGCGCTCGAGCAGCTCCACGAGCCCGAGCCGCTCGCCGTTGAGAGCCACCGGCACGCCCCGCTCGAACTCGACTGCCACGAGCTCCGGCTCGTCCGGGGCGTCCTCGGGCCGGGTCACGAGCTCGAACACATCGTCGCGCGGAGGCTCCGAGAGATCCTCGATCGGACCGCCCTCGGAGGAGCGGCCCCAGAGGTTGTCGTCGATCGAGTAGGGCGGCGCCTCGGTGCCGCCCTTAACGGGGATCCCATGCTCGCGCGCATAGGCGATCTCCTCCTCGCGCCCCATCTGCCAGCCGCGGACGGGCGCGATGATCTTCATCTCCGGGTCGAGCGCGGCCACCGTGCCCTCGATGCGCACCTGGTCGTTGCCCTTGCCGGTGCAGCCGTGGGCGATGGTGTCGCAGCCGGCCTCGCGCGCGTGCTTCACGGCCAGCTTGGCGATCAGCGGGCGCCCGAGGGCGGTGAAGAGCGGGTATCCGCCGCCGTAGAGGGCGTTTGCCTTGATCGCCGGGAGCACGTAGTCGCGGGCGAACTCCTCGCGCGCGTCGACCACGAAGCAGTCGACCGCCCCGAGCTGCATGGCTTTCCCTTTGATGACGTCGTAGTCCTCGTCCGGCTGGCCGAGGTTGACCGTCAGGGCCACGACCTCGGCCTCGTACTCATCCTGGATCCACTTGAGCATCACGCTCGTGTCGAGGCCGCCCGAGTAGAGGAGCAGCACGCGTCCGACCTCGTCGGGATCGGCCTCGTAGGAGGCGGTCTTTGTGAGGGTGCGGCGCTCGGTCACCGGGCGGTTATAGCGGGAGGAGGGTGCGGGGCGGGATCAGACCCCGCTGAGCGCGGCCTACCGGCCGTGCTCGGAGCGCGGCATGGTGGACGAGGGGGGCGGGTCCTCGGCACCCAGGATGACGTGTACTGCAATCGGGACAACGATCGCGGTCGCCAACACAGCGCCCAGGTAGACGTACCCATCGCTCGGCGCGTACAGACGCAGTATGAGTCCGGTCACGGCCCCTACGGCGGCGCTGAGAGCGAACATCGCGAAGAGCGCACGCATGCGGCGCCGGACCGTGGCCGTTCCTCCCCTTAACACAGACATCAGTCTAGGACCACCACCAGGAGCAGGCCGCCAATCGTGCCGAGTGCTGCACCAAGCGCATAGGCCTCGCCGTAGCGCGGGTGACCGATGCGGCTCATCGCGGCGAACAGCACTCCGAAGACGCCACCGACGGTCGTGGTCAGACCGACGACGGACGCTTGTTCACCAGACGACTCGATCAGGGCCTCAGGTGGTATCGCGGCAAGCGCTTGCGAAAGCGGCATGCCCGGTCAAGTCACAAGCGCCGTTTCTTCGCCCCGCTCTCCAGAAGGCGCGCTACGGGACCGCGGCGGCGATCCGCTCGAGCCCCACCGTGATCTCAGCCTCCGTGACCGTGAGTGGCGGCAGCAGACGGATCGTGTCCGGCCCGGTGGCGTTCACCACCAGGCGCTGCTCGAGCAGCAGGCGGCGGGCGACATCCGGCGCGTCGGGCATCTGGAAGGCGAGCATCAGGCCGCGCCCGCGCACGCCTTCGAGTCCGAGCGAGTCGAGGCCGCTCCGGAGACCGTCTCCCTTCATCCCAACGGCGGCGAGGAAGTCGCCGTCGTCGACCACGTCGAGCACGGCGTGCGCCGCGGCGCAGATCAGCGGTCCTCCGGCGAACGTGGTGCCGTGATCCCCCTTCTGGAACACGTCGCCGTACTCGGGGGCGGTCACGCACGCGCCGATCGGCAGGCCGCCGCCGAGGCCCTTGGCGACGGTCATCACGTCGGGCCGCACGCCCAACCCCTGCCAGGCCCAGAGGTCTCCCGTACGGCCCATCCCACACTGGATCTCGTCGAAGACGAGCAGCGCACCGTGCTGGTCGCAGGCCTCCCGGGCCGCCTCCAGCACGTCAACGGGGATCGGGTGGATCCCCGACTCGCCCTGGATCGGCTCGATCATCACCGCGGCAGTGCCCTCGTGCACCGCGGCGCGCAAGGCTGCCGCATCGTCACGCGGGACCACGACGAATCCGGGCACGAGTGGCTCGAACGGCTCCTGCTTGGCCCGTTGCGGGGTGGCCGACAGGGCGCCCATGGTCCGCCCGTGGAATGCGCCCTCCAGCACGACGATCTCCCCCCCGTGCCTGTGCCTGCGGGCGAGCTTGATCGCGCACTCGTTGGCCTCCGCCCCCGAGTTCGTGACGAACACCTTGCCGCCCAGCGACCGCTCGGATAGCCGCTCGGCCAGGCGCAACGCAGGCTCGGTGTAGACGAGGTTGGTCACGTGCATCAGGCGCGCCGCCTGCGCCGTCACCGCCTCGACCAGCGCCGGATGCGAATGCCCGATCTGCACCACCGAGATCCCGGCGAGGAAGTCGAGGTACTCGTTGCCCTCTGAGTCCCACAGCGCGCACCCCTCACCGCGCACGAACTCCACCGGCGCCTTCGAGTAGGTCGGCATCAGGTAGTCGCGCTCGAGCGCCTGGAGATCGGCGAGCGTCACGGCCAGATCTTCGTGCCGATGCCGTGGTCGGTGAACAGCTCGATGAGCAGCGAGTGCGGCGATCGCCCGTCGATGATGTGGGCGTTCTGTACCCCGCCGCCCACGGCGTCGAGGCAGGCCAGAAGCTTGGGGCGCATGCCACCCGAGACCTCATCGAGGCGGGCGTGCACCTCCGCCGCGGTGGCGCGCGAGATGCGGCTGGCGGGGTCGGCGGGATCGGCCAGCCAGCCCTCGACGTCTGTCAGGAAGATCGCCTTGTGTGCCCGCAGCGCCACGGCCACCGCCGCGGCGGCAGCGTCGGCGTTCACGTTGTAGGACTGCCCCTCGGCATCCGCGCCGACGGAGGCCACGACCGGGATGTAGTCGGCCGCGATGTGGTTCAAGACATCGACGTCCACCCGCTCGATCTCTCCCACGAAGCCCAGGTCGTGCCCGTCGGTCTCCTGCTTGCGCACCGTGAACAGCGATCCGTCGTCCCCGCAGAGTCCGACCGCGGACTGCCCGAAGCGGTTCAGGAGGAGCACGATGTCCTTGTTGATCTTGCCGACGAGCACCATCTTCACCACCTCGACGGTCTCCTCGTCGGAGACCCTGAGTCCGTCGACGAACCTGACGTCCATGCCCAGGCGCTCCATGTAGCGCGTGATGTCGGGGCCCCCGCCGTGCACCACCACGGGGTTCATGCCCACGAACTTGAGCAGCACCACGTCGCGCGCGAACTCGGCCCGCAGCGCGGGGTCGGTCATCGCCGCGCCGCCGTACTTGATCACCACCGTCTTGCCCTCGAAGCGACGGATGTAGGGCAGGGCCTCGAGGAGGGTCGCGACCTCTCCGGCGGCCACCTCGGGACGGACGTCGCCGGCCATCAGGTCGTGTACTCCGCGTTGATGGTCACGTAGTCGTGCGAGAGATCGGAGAAGAAGACCTCGGTCTCGCCGCCATGGCCGGGGATGGTCAGCTCGTAGTCGACCTCCGGGCCGCTGACCGCCTTCACGAGCCCCGCCAGCTCGTCGGCGTCGGGGCCGACCTGTGCGCCCCCCGACACCACCCGGTGGCCCTCGATGTCCAGATCCAGATAGGACCCTCCGGCCGCGGCAGCGCCGTCCACGGTGCCCAGCGCCTGCCCGGCTGCCTGCAGGATCCGTCCGAAGTTCGGATCGGCGCCGTGCAGAGCGGTCTTCACGAGTGGCGAGTTGGCCACGGCCCGGGCAACGGGCTCGACGGCCGCGGCGTCGCCTCGGACGATCACTCTTCCCACGCGCCCGGCGCCCTCGCCGTCGGCCACCACGTCGATGGCCAGCTGTCTGAGCAGCGCGTCCAGTGCCTCGCCCAGGCGCAGCTCGTCCTCGGACTCCGGCTCGACGGTGACTCCCGCCGCTCCACTGGCCAGGCAGAACACCGTGTCGCTCGTGGAGAGCTGTCCGTCGACGGTGATGCGGTCGAAGGAGCGCTTCACGCACACCCCGGTCAGCAGGTCGAGCGTCTCGGGCTCGAGCGCGGCGTCGGTCTCCACGAAGCAGAAGAGGGTGGCGAACACCGGCGACATCATCCCCGCGCCCTTGGCCTGGGCCGCCAGTCGCACCGGGCCGGACGGGAGAGTCACCTCCAGGCATGCCCGCTTTGGCCCGCTGTCGGTGGTCATGATGGCCTCGGCCAGGTCGCTCGCGTCGGGGCCGAGCGCGGACGCGGCCGCACTGACACCCGCGAGCAGCCGGTCGCGCGGGAGCTCGCGTGCGATCACGCCCGTGGCGGCCACGCCGACCTGCTCGGGCTCCACGCCGAGGAGCTCGGCAGCGGCGGCCTGGGCGGTGAGCGCGGTGTCCAGCCCGCGCTGGCCGTCGGCCACGTTGGCGTTGCCCGCGCTTGCCACCACCGCCCTGATGCGGTCGAGTGCCGCCCCACGCGAGACCATCACCGGCGCGCCCACCACGGCGCTGCTCGTGAACCGCGCCGCCGAGACGGTGTCCGGTGAATCGGACACCAGTAGGGCCACGTCGAGGCCCTTCGGCTTGATGCCTGCGGCCACCCCCGCGGCACGGAAGCCCGCCGGCAGCGCGGTGGGCTCGAGCTCGCGAACGTGCTCCGGGGAATCGACCCACCGCGAGCGGAAGAAGCTCATGTCAGCCCCTCGGTCTCGGGCAGGCCGAGCATCACGTTCAGGTCCTGCACCGCCTGGCCCGCGGCGCCCTTCCAGAGGTTGTCGATTGCCGCGAACACGAGCACCCGGCCCGTGGCCGGCTCGACCGTGGCGTGGATGCGGCAGCGGTTGGTCTCGCGCACGTCGCGGACTCCCGGCGGCAAGGGGGCCAGGTCGACGAAGGGCTCGTCGCGGTAGGCGTCTTCGAACAGCTCCCGCAGCTCGTCCGCCGTCAGGTCGCGCGAGGCGGTCACGTAGCAGCTCGCCAGGAGCCCCTGGTCGATCGGCAGCAGGTGCGGCGTGAACGTGATCGGCAGCCGGCCATCGCCGGCGGCCAGCTCCTGCTCGAGCTCGGCGCGGTGGCGATGCCCCTCGACCCTGTAGGGGTTCACGTTGTCGGTGACCGACACGAAGTGCGTGATCTGGGTGGTCTCGCGACCGGCGCCGGACACGCCGGTCTTGGCGTCGACCACGACGTCGGCGATCAGCCCCCGCAGCGGGGCCAGCGCGAGGATGGCCGCGGTCGGGAAGCAGCCCGGACCGGCCACGAGACCGGCCTCCGCGATGGCCTCGCGGTGCGTCTCGGTTAGCCCGTAGACCGCCCGGTCGAGCAGCTCGGGAGCGCCGTGCTCGCCGTAGTAGCGCTCGTAGCCCGCACGGTCGAGGCGGAAGTCCGCCGACAGGTCGACGACCTTGAGGCCGTGATCGATGAGCTCGCGCGTGACCGGGGCCGAGGCCCCGTGCGGATAGGCCACGAGGGCGACCTCCGCCCGTTCGGCCACGCGGTCGGCGTCGAAGGACTCGAGCTCCACGGGAACACGGTGGCGCGGGTAGAGCTCGTCGAGCCGGCGGCCCGCGTCTGTGCGGGCGGTGGCCACGGTGAGTTCGAGCGAGGGATGGCCGTGCACGAGCGCGGCGCAGAGCGCGCCGGCGAAGCCGGAGGCGCCGATCACGGCCGCCCTATGCACGCAGCCGCCCCCCGATCGTCTCGAGCTCCCGCTCGATCCGCTCCCGCAGTCCGGCCACGTCGTCGTCGGTGAGCGTGCGGTCGGGCGCGCCGAATTCGAGACGCAGGGCGAGGGAGCGCCTGCCCTCACCCACCTGCTCGCCCCGATAGACGTCGAAGAGCGTGGTACCGGAGAGCAGATCGCCCCCTCCCCTGCGCACCACCGCGTCGACCTCCCCCCCGGTTACCGCTTCGGGCACGACCACCGCGATGTCCTGTAGGAGCAGCGGGAACGTGCTCACCTCGCGGAAATCCGCGCCGGTCGGCGCCAGAGCGGCGATCGAGTCGAGGTCGAGCTCGAAGGCGGCCGCACCCTCGACGCTCCACTCCCGCGCCACGGCAGGGTGCAGCTCGCCGACCCAGCCAAGCTCCTGCCCGCCGCTCACCACGCGGGCGGAGCGTCCCGGATGTAGAAAGGGCCTCTGACCCGGCGCGACCGACCACTCGATGCGTAGCGCTCCCAGCAGCGCCTCCACGAGCCCCTTTGCGGCGAAGAAGTCCGCGGCAAGCGGCGGCCGGCGCCAGGTCCCGGGTGCCGCGCGGGTGAGAAGGGCGGCCAGATGGTGGTGCTCGTCGGCGGGAACGCCGGCCGGCGCGCCCGGGGGCGGCTCCGCAGCCTCGCCGGGGCGGTACACGTGCGCGGACTCGAACAGCGCCACCCCGGGCCGACCGCGGGCCGCATTGCGCGCCGCGGCGTCGAGCAACCCGGGCAGGAGCAGCGGGCGCATCACGCTCGCCTCCTCGCTCAGCGGGTTGCCGACGGCAAGCGCGTCCTCTTCGAGACGCAGGCGCGCAAGCGTGCTCGGGGCGGTGAAGCTGTAGGCCACCACCTCGTGGAGGCCGCGGTCGCGCAGGGCGTCCTCCGCGCGGCGGCGCACGCGCTGCGCGGGAGTGAGCCGCCCCACGGCACGGCGGCGGGCGGGCAGGGTCGCGGGAAGGCGCTCGAGCCCGTGGATGCGGGCCACCTCCTCGATGAGGTCCGCCTCGCGCTGGACATCGGCATCGCGGAACGGAGGCACCTTCACATCGAAGCCCGCGTCGGTCGCCTCCGGGGCAAAGCCGAGGCGGCCGAGGATCGCCTCGACCTCGGGGCGCGGGATCTCGGTCCCCAGCAGCGCGCCGATCCGCGCGTGACGCAGCCCCACCACCCGCGGCTCGCTGCGCCCCGGGTACTCGTCGATCGTCCCGGGCGCCATCCGCGCGCCGCACAGCTCCACCATCAGCCGCGCGGCCAGCCGCTGCGCGGCCGGCGCCTGCTCCGGATGCAGCTGCTTCTCGAAGCGTGCGCTCGCTTCGCTGCGCAGCCCCAGCCGCGCGGAGCTCCGGAGCACGTTCGGCCCCACCCACGTGGCGGCCTCCATCAACACGCGCGTCGTGCGCTCAGACACCTCGGACACCCGCCCGCCCATGATCCCGGCCACGCCGGAGGGCCCCTCGGCGTCGCACACGAGCGCCATCGAGGAGTCGAACGTTCGCTCCTCCCCGTCGAGGGTGAGCATGCGCTCGCCGTCCGTAGCCCTGCGTACGACGATTCGCCGGCCGCGTACCTCGTCCAGGTCGAAGGCGTGCAGCGGCTGGCCGGTGAGGAGCATCACGTAGTTGGTGATGTCCACGACGTTCGAGATCGAACGCTGCCCGGCCGCGGCCAGACGCGCCTTGAGCCACAGGGGAGAGGAGCCGACCTTCACGCCGTCGAACACGCGCGCGGTGAAGCGCGGACAGATGTCCGGATCGGCGATCTCGACCGAGGCGTGATCGCCGACGGAGTCGGAGCCGCTGGCCGCGGCGTCCTCGTCGGTCGGATCCGCGGCGAGCGGCGCCTCGCTGGCCGCGTGCAGCTCGCGCGCCACGCCGTACACAGACAGGCAGTCCGGGCGGTTCGGCTCCACCTCGAGGTCGAGCACGTCGTCGACGATCGTGAGGTGGTCGAGCAGTGGAGCGCCCGCGGTGAGCTCGTCCGGCAGCACCATGATCCCGCCGTGGTCCTCCCCCACCCCCACCTCGTCCTCGGCGAGGATCATCCCGCTCGACACCACGCCGCGCAGCTTGGCCTCGCCCAGACGCTGCCCGCCCGGCATGATCGCTCCGGGAAGGGCCACGGCCACCGTCTGGCCGGCCGCGACGTTCGGGGCGCCGCACACGATCGTGCGCGGGCCGTCGCCGTCGTCCACCCGGCAGACCCTCAGCCGGTCGGCGTTTGGATGCTGCTCTGCCTCGAGCACCTTGCCGATCACGAAGCCGTCGGCCGACGACACGCCGAAGTGCTCGATGCGGTCGGGCTCGGTACCGGTCATCGCCAGCCGGTCGCCGATCTCGGCCGCGGTGAGCGGCGGATCGCAGTACTCGCGCAGCCAGGAGATGGGAACGCGCATCAGCCGAACTGCTCCAGGAAGCGGACGTCGTTCTCGAAGAAGAGGCGCAGGTCCGGCACGCCGTGCTTGAGCATCGCGATCCGCTCGATCCCCATCCCGAAGGCGAAGCCCTGTACGCGCTCGGGGTCGTAGCCGCGCTCGGCCACGAACCCGTACACGTTCGGGTCGATCATCCCGGCGCCGAGGATCTCGATCCAGCCCGATCCGCGGCAGAGCGAGCAGCGCGAGCCGTCGGACACGAAGCCGGTGCCCGCGCACGCGAAGCAGGAGACGTCGACCTCGACGCTCGGCTCGGTGAACGGGAAGTAGCCGGCACGCAGGCGGATGTCGCGCTCGTCTCCGAAGATCGCGCGCGCGAACTCGAGCAGCACGCCGCGCAGGTCCCCGAGCGTGATGTCCTCGTCCACGGCCAGTCCCTCGACCTGGTGGAACATCGGCGTGTGGGTGGCGTCCGAGTCACGCCGGTAGACCTTGCCCGGCACGACGATGTAGAGCGGCGGCTCGTGGGCCTCCATCGAGCGCACCTGCATCGGCGAGGTGTGGGTGCGCAGCAGCACCTCCTCGGAGAAGTAGAAGGTGTCCTGCAACGCGCGTGCCGGATGCGCGGGCGGCATGTTCAGCGCCGTGAAGTTGTAGTAGTCCCACTCCACCTCGGGACCCTCGACCACCGAGAAGCCGAGGCCGAGGAACACGTCCTCGATGTCGCGCCGCGTCTGGGTGATCAGGTGGAGATGGCCCACGGGTTGGGCCGGATCCCCCGGCAGGGTCACGTCCACGCGGTCGACCGCGAGGCGGGCTTCGAGCTCGCCGGCCTCGAGCGCTTCCTGGCGCTCGGCGATGAGCGCCTCGAGCCGTACCCGAACGGCGTTGGCTGCCTGACCGACCGGACCCCGCTCTTCGGGCGCCAGGCTGCCGATCGAGCGCAGCAGGCCCGTGAGCTCCGACTTGCGCCCGAGGAAGTGCACACGCACCTCCTCCAGCTCGGGCGCTCCCGCGGCACCCGCGACGGCGCCCTCCGCTTCACCCGCCAGCTCCTCCAGGCGATGCTGCGTGGAGGCTTCAGGCATCGGCGGCCATCCTAGCCCGCTCGTAGAGCGCCACCGCGGCGGCCATGGCCACGTTCAGCGAGTCCGGGCCGTCCTCGCGGAGGGGAATGTGGGCCACCGCCTGCGCCCCGGCGAGCACCGAGGCGGGGAGTCCCTCCCTTTCGGCACCGAGACAGACGACCTCGGGTCCGCCGACCGGCACCTCGCTGAGCGGCCGCCCCTCACGAGCATGGAGCGCAACGGCGGTCCCGGCCAGCTCGCCGAACCCAGCGCGGGCGGGCGGGCGGTGGAAGACCGATCCCATGCTCGCGCGGACCGCCTTGGGCGAGTAGGGGTCGGCGCAGCCGGGCCCGAGCGTTACCGGCCCGTCGGCCAGCGCGTGCGCCGAGCGGATGATCGTGCCGATGTTGCCCGGATCCCCCACGCCCTCGAGATAGACCGACAGATCGCCCCCCGGCTCCGACCAGCGCTGGCGATAGACGCCCATCACCCGCGTCCCGGAGCCCAGCGTGCTCACCGCGGCGAGCAGGGCGGGCTCCACGTCGACGCCCGAGACGAGCAGGGCCTCCGGTTCGAGGCCCGCGGCCTCCGCGGCGGCGATCAGGTCCTCGCCCTCGGCCACGAACAGGCCGGTGCGGACGCGGTGGCGCTTGTCGGCCAGCTTGCGAATGGTCTTGAGCTGTTGGTTGTCGGGGGAGGTGATCATGCTCTTTGGTGGACGGTGGACGGGCAAAAAAAAGGGCGCCTCATGGGCGCCCCGGGGATCCTCTGCGTCGGTTGCCGTTGATCAGGCAGCCGCCGCCTCCCGGGCGCTGTCGGCAAAACGTCGGAAGGTCTCGGGGTCGCGGACGGCGATGTCGGCCAGCACCTTGCGGTCGAGCTCGATGCCGGCCAGGGACATGCCGTGCATGAACTGGCTGTAGCTCAAGCCGTGCTGCCGCGCAGCGGCGTTGATGCGGGTGATCCACAGGCGGCGGAAGTCGCGCTTGCGGTTGCGACGGTCCCGGTAGGCATAGGTGTCGGCCTTGAGCAGCGTCTCCTTGGCGAGCTTGTAGCTCGAGTGCCGTTGCCCGCGGTACCCCTTGGCCCGCTCGAGTACGGCCCGACGCTTCTTGCGCGCGTGGACCGAGCGCTTGACGCGGCTCATTTGCGCAGGAGGGCCTTCGCCCTCACGGCGTCCTCAGGGGCGAGGATGGCCGGCGAGTCGAGGTGGCGCTGGCGCTTCGAGTTCTTCTTCACGCGGATGTGGCTCGTCATGCCGTGCCGCCCGCGGACCTTGCCCCCGGCGGTGATCTTGAAGCGCTTCTTGGCGCCGGAGTGGGTCTTCATCTTGGGCATGCGAGCCAGGGAGTTAAGCAAAGGCGGAGCAAAGGCGGAGCGGGCGGTGCGGGCAGCCGCGCCCATCGGCCCGATGCTGCGGCGGCTTTCCGAGGTCCGTCCGGGGCTCGGCGTGCGGGTCAGCCGGCGGCCGCGGCGGGCGGTGGGCTGTCGGCTTCGGTCGCATCGCCGCCGGAGCTGCCCTCGGCCGGTTCCTCGGGCGGCGAGACGGCGGGGGTCGGGTCGCTCGTCGGTGCTGCGGCTGCAGCCGGCGCCGGAGCACCCGCTGCGGCAGGGGTCGCGTCGCTCGCCGCAGCATCGCCGCCGGCCGGCGGAGCACTGCCCTCGCCCGGCTGCTCGCCATCCGCCGCCCGCCGTGCCACCGGGCCGAGCAGCATCGTCATGTTGCGCCCGTCCTGGGTCGGCCGCTGCTCCACCGCGCCGTAGTCGGCCACGTCCTCGGCCAGGCGCAGCAGCAGGTTCTCGCCTCGCTCGGGGTGGGTGGTCTCGCGGCCGCGGAACATGATCGTGACCTTGACCTTGTCCTGGCCCTTCAGGAAGCGCTCGACGTGACCCTTCTTGGTCTCGTAGTCCCCGGTGGCGATCTTCGGCCGCAGCTTGATCTCGCGCACGTTGATCGACTTCTGATGCTTGCGGGCGGCCTTGGCCTTCTGCTCCTGGTCGTACTTGTACTTCGAGTAGTCGAGCACGCGGCAGACCGGCGGACGGGCCTCGGCGGCGACCTCGACCAGGTCGAGGTCACGCTCCCGGGCGTAGGCCAGCGCCTCGTCGCGTGACACCACGCCGATCTGGTTCCCGTCGTCCCCGACCAGGCGCACCTGGGGCACGCCGATGCGCTCGTTGATCCGGGTCTGGTCCCGCTCGGGGGGACGCCGGTCGAACCTGCGCGGAATGGGCACTAAGCGAAGGCTCCCACACCCGTCGCTGAGTCAGCGGACCGGCTAGCTGTCAAAGGCGAGGGACGCGATGAGTCGAAGGGGAAAGGGCACGGGCGCGCGTCAGGAACGGCGCGGGGTCGTGGTGCTCCTCATCTGACCGGCCAGTATAGCGGCGCAATCGAAGCGTTTGCAGCGGGTCAAGCGGGGGCGCGGACCTTGATCTCATCGGTCGCCAGGGTTGCGAAGTCCGCGGCGCCCATCGCGCCGCGGTCCCCCTCACCGTGACGGCGAACACCCACCTGGCCGCTCGCCTCCTCGCTGTCCCCCACCACCAGCATGTAGGGCGCCTTGCGCAACTCGGCATCGCGGATCTTGCGGCCGACGGACTCGGAGCGGTCGTCGACCTGGGCCCGCACGCCGGCGGCTCGCAGCTCGCCGGCCACGCGGCCCGCGTAGTCGACGTGGCGGTCGGCGATCGGCAGCACCATCGCCTGCACCGGGGCAAGCCAGAGCGGGAACTCGCCCGCGTAGTTCTCGATCAGGATGCCGATGAAGCGCTCGATCGAGCCGAGCAGCGCACGATGGATCAGCACCGGGCGGTGTTCGGCGTTGTCGGCGCCGGTGTAGGTGAGGTCGAAGCGCTCCGGCATGTAGAAGTCGAGCTGGCACGTGCCGCACTGCCAGGAACGGCCGAGCGCGTCGGTGATGTGGAAGTCGATCTTCGGGCCGTAGAAGGCACCGTCGCCGGCGTTCACCACGTACTCCTTGCCGAGGCCCTCGAGCGCCGTTGCGAGGGCGCGCTCGGCACGCTCCCAGGACTCGTCGGAGCCGACTGCCTTCTCCGGCCGCGTCGAGAGCTCGAGCCGCACGTCGGCGAAGCCGAACAGGCCGTAGAGCTCGTCGATCGCCTGACAGATGTCCTGAACCTCCGCTTCGATCTGCTCCTCGCTGCAGAACACGTGGGCGTCGTCCTGCACGAAGGCGCGAACGCGCAGCAGGCCGTGGAGCACTCCCTCCCGCTCGTTGCGCGAGCAGAGCCCGAACTCGGCCAGGCGCAGCGGCAGCTCACGGTAGGAGCGGCGGTCGGACTCGTACACGAGGCACGCGCCCGGGCAGTTCATCGGCTTGAGGGCGAAGCGGCGCTCCTCGGCCTGGGTGAAGTACATGTTGTCGCGGTAGTTGTCGAAGTGCCCCGAGCGGTGCCAGAGCTGCTCGTCCATCACCTGGGGGGTCTTGATCTCGGCATAGCCGCGCTTGTCGAGCTGCTCGCGCACCACGGCCGACACCTCGTTCTGCAGGGTCATCCCCGCCGGGAGCCAGAACGGCATGCCCGGGGCCTCGTCGCGCAGCAGGAAGAGATCGAGCTCGCGGCCGAGGCGGCGGTGGTCGCGCGCGCGGGCCTGCTCGAGGCGCTCCAAGTGCTCCTCGAGCTCGGCCTTCGAGAGGAAGGCGGTGCCGTAGATGCGGGTGAGCATCTGGCGGCTCTCGTCGCCGCGCCAGTAGGCGCCGGCCACCGACATCAGCTTGTAGGCCTTGATCCTCCCGGTCGACGGGGCGTGGGGGCCGAGGCAGAGGTCGGTGAAGGGGCCGTTGCGGTAGAGCGAGACGGTGTCGACTCCCTGGTCCCGGACGAGGTCCTCGATCAGCTCGACCTTGTAGGGCTGATCCTCGGAGCGGAAGCGCTCGAGCGCCTGATCGATGGACACGTCCTCGCGCTCGAACGTCTCGTCGGCCTTGATGTGCTCGCGCATGGCGGCCTCGATGCGCTCGAAGTCGGCGTCGCTGACGTGGGCGTCGGGGGGGAACTCGAAGTCGTAGTAGAAGCCGGAGTCGATCGGCGGGCCGATCGACACCTTGGTGCCCGGGTACAGGCTGAGCACCGCGGTGGCCAGCACGTGGGCGGCGTCGTGGCGCACCAGCCAGAGCGCCTCCTCGCTGCGCGCCGTGACGATCTCGACGCGGGCGCCATCGTGCAGCGGGGCCGACAGGTCGCGCAGCTCGCCGTCGGCCTTGATGGCGAGCGCCGCCCGGGCGAGGCCCTCGCCGATGGCGCGCGCGGCCTCGGCGCCGGTGGCGCCCGCGGGAAGCTCCAGCGCGGTGCCGTCGGGTAGGAAGACCGTCATCGGCCCGGACGGTACCGGCCGTAGTGCATTGATCCGTGCAGGACAGTCCGGACGTAACGCTAAGGTACTTAACCTTAAGTTGGTCCGGAGGGGCGCCGAGAGGTGCCGGATCGACGTCCACCCGCACTGTAGGCGGGACCTGAAGCAAGGGAGGGGTCTGCGGCAATGACCCCGACGAGAGGCATTTCCTGTGTGGAAGCTCCTCGTAGCCGCCAGTGTCGCCATGGCAACTGCCCCGATGGCGCTGGCGTATGCAGCTACGGATGAAAACGAAGCAGCAATCGTCGACGTGCGCGTGAGCGCCGTTGTCGAGAAGACCGCGAAGGACCTGCGTGAGGAGGGTAAGCGGCAGCTCCGTGCCGCCGCCGCGCGCGCAGAGCGCAGAGAGCGGGCCAAAGAGGCCCGCAGGAAGGCCGAGCGCCGGGCAGCGGCGCGCGCTCGGGCCAAGCGGCGCGAACAGCAGGCCGCGAAGGCCCGCGTCCAGGCCGTCTCCCCCGCACTCGAGGCCATAGCGGCCTGCGAGTCGGGCGGGAACCCGGGCGCGATCGGCGGCGGCGGGACCTACCGCGGCAAGTACCAGTTCGACTACGGCACCTGGGCCTCGGTCGGCGGAAGCGGCGATCCGGCCGCTGCCTCCGAGGCCGAGCAGGACAGTCGAGCCGCCGCGCTCTACGCCCGTACCGGTGGCAGCGCCTGGCCCGTCTGCGCCGGGTAACGCCGGCGAGGTTGAGTCAGCAGGGCAAACGAGCGGCGCCCCGCCCTTTGGAGGCGGGGCGCCGTCGTGGAGCTACGAGGCCGGAGCGGTCTCCGGGGCAGGCTCCGTCGCATCGGGCTGCTCGGGAGCGGGCTGCTCGGGAGCGGGCTCCGGAGCCGGAGCCGGCTTGACCTTCTTGCCGGCCTTCACGCACTGGCTGAAAGGCGTGCCCTTCTCGCCCTTCACGTGCTTCTTGCTCACGCCCTGGCAGCGCTTGCCGTTGGCCTTGGCGTGATCGGGCGCGGCGGCGCTTGCGGCGGGTGCCGCGGCGAGTGCTACGAGTGCGGCCAGTGCGGCCGCGTTCTTGATCTTCCTCATGGGTGTTCCTTTCGGTAACTGGGCTGTCTCGCGGGCGAGACCCCTGGTTTTGCGCGACCGCCTCGCGGCGGCGTTGCCTTTGTCAACGAGGCGCTGGCCTCATGGGGTAGAACGGCGCGGCCGGGCTGAAGTTGTGATCTGGGGTGCCGAACGGACGAATGGACCAAGGCAGACGGTGATTGCTCATGTCTGCGGGCCTCTCGACGTCGCCCCGGTCGACTTCGACACGCGGACGGAGCGCGGCCACCACGCCCCGCAGGCTCTGAGATGCTCTCCGCGTGGACCCCGCCGCCTTTCGCGCCGAGTTCCCGGGGCTCGACGGGATCGCCTACCTGAACGCGGGCACCGACGGGCCCATCCCCCGCCGCTCGGCCGAGGCGGCCGCGGCGCAACTGCGAGCCGAGACGGAGCGCGGCCGGTCAGGTGCGGTGCACATGGAGCCGCTCGGCGCCATGAAGGCCGGGGTGCGTCGGCACCTGGCCGAGGCGCTCGGTTGCGACGTCGGAGAGCTGGCGCTGACGCACTCGACAACCGACGGTATGAACACCGTGGTGTCCGGCCTCGGGCTCGGGCGGGGCGACGAGGTGCTCACCAGCGATGAGGAGCATCCCGGCCTGCTCGCCCCGTTGGCCGCCGCCCGGCGCGCGCGGGGGTTCGAGATCCGTGTCGTGCCCTTTGCGGAGCTTGCCGGCGAGGTGCGGCCATCGACACGGCTCGTGGCGTGCTCACACGTCTCCTGGGTGAGCGGCCAGATGGTGGCGGCCCCGGAGCTCGCGGCCACGGACGCGCTGGTGCTGCTCGACGGCGCCCAGGGGCTCGGCGCGGTGCGGAGCGACGTGCGCGCGCTCGGCTGCGACTTCTACGCCGGGGCCGGCCAGAAGTGGCTGTGCGGCCCGGACGCCAGCGGGTGCCTCTACGTCCGCGCCGACCGCGTGGAGGAGCTTGCGACGCCCTGGCCGGGGTACGAGTCGCTCGCCGATCCAGGCGAGGCGCTCGAGCTGCGGCTGCGCGAGGACGCCGGTCGGTTCGACATCGGACCTGCGCCGGGACCGCTGGCCGCCTGGTGGCTCGCCTCCCTCGAGCTGCTCCGCGAGGCGGGCTGGGAGTGGGTACTTGGACGCGGTCCCGAGCTGGCGGCCCGGCTGGCGGAGCGACTCGCCGAGCGCGGGCTGGATGTTGCTCCGCGCAGCCGATCCACGCTCGTGTCGTGGAACGCTTCCGACCCGGACGAGGCTGTCGAGCGCATGGCCCGTGCGGGCGTCGTCGTCCGGAACCTTCCGGGGCGTGGCCTGGTGCGCGCGTCGGTAGGGGCCTGGTCGAGCGAGGAGGACCTCGAGCGCGTCGTCGGTCTGGTGGCCCTCTAGATGTAGTTCCGCAACCCCTCACCGGACGGAGTCCCTGCGTACGGCGAGAACCGCGCCGCTCGGAGCTAGGATGAGACTGCGCAACGGGCGCGTGAAGGAGGACCTTCTTGGCGCAGAGGCCGCTTGACCCACCGGAGGGCCGAAACGGAGCCGGCGAGTCCGGCGACGGACCTCGACCTCCGGGCGAGGCCGAGCCGGCGGTGCCCAGCACCACCGAGGAGCTCGTCCAGAGCGAGCGGCGTCTGCACCTGCTCGCGGACAACATCCGCGACGTGATCTTCCGCCTGGAGGTCCATCCCGAGCTTTGCCTGGACTACGTCAGCCCCGCGATTGAGCGGGTAGGCGGCTATCCGCAGCAACGCTTCTACGACAATCCGCGTTTCTTCCTCGAGCTGCTGCACCCGGACGACCGGGGAACGCTCGAGGAGCTCGTGGCGGCTCCGAAGGGGGAGCCGGGGGTGCTGCGCTGGGTTCGGCGAGACGGAGCCGTCATCTTCCTCGAGTGGACCAGCGCCCCCATCCGAGACGACACCGGTCGCGTCGTGGCCATAGAGGGCGTCGCCCGTGACGTGACGGAGCGCCAGCGCGTCGAGGAGGAGCTCCGGTTTCGGACGACACAACTCGCGGAGGCCCAGGAGGTGGCCGGAATCGGAAGCTGGGAGATCGACCTCGAGACGCGCGAGATCTGGTGGTCGGACGAGCTCTACCGCCTCTACGGGGTTGACAAGGCAAGCTTCGAGCCTTCACCAGGGCGGGTTTCCGAGTTCGTCCACTCCGCCGATCAACCCGCAGTGCGCGACGCGCTCGAGTCGCAGCTACGCGACCCACACCCCCAGACCCTCGACTACCGCATCGTTCGGCCCGACGGCGCCGTGCGCTGGATGCACGCCGACTCCAAGGTGGCGCCGCCCGAGCACGGTCGACCTCAGCGGCTGATCGGGACGTCGCGCGACGTGACGGACCAGCGCGAGGCCGACGACGCCGTTCGTAGAAGCCAGGAGTTCCTGGCCGCGATCACGGCCAACATGGCCGAGGGGCTCTGCGCCGTGGACACCGAGGGCCGCATCACGTTCGTCAATCCGGCCGCCGAGCGCCTCCTTGGGTGGACCGAGTCGGATCTCATGAGCACGCACATATACGAGACCATCCACGACCGGCGCCCCGACGGCAGCGCTCAGCCCGAGGGCGATTGTCCCACGATGGACTCGATCCGCTCGGCCAAGCCGGTCTGGCGCGAGGACGACATGTTCAGCCGCAAGGACGGCACGCGACTCCCCGTCGCCTACAGCGCCTCCCCGATCGTCAGCGACGGCGAGGTGGGCGGGGCGATCGTGGTCTTCCACGACATCAGCGAGCGCAAGGGGCGGGAGGAGGAGCTCGAGCGCGAGCTCGACTCGCTGGCCTGGGTCGGAAGGATTCGCGATGCGCTGACGGAGGATCGGATGGTCCTCCACGCGCAGCCGATAATCGATCTCGCGAGCGGCGAGGTGGTACAGGAGGAGCTGCTCATCCGGATGCTCGACGGGAATGGGGGGCTCGTGGCGCCAGGCCGCTTCCTCCCGACCGCCGAGAGATTCGGACTGATCAAGGACGTCGACCACTGGGTCGTGGCGCGTGCGGTAAAGCTCGCCTGCGAGGGCAGGAACGTGGAGGTCAACCTCTCGGGTGCCTCGATCGGCGATCTCGACATGCTGGCCGTGGTGGAACGGGAGCTCCAGGAGAGCGGTGCGGATCCCTCGAAGCTCGTGTTCGAGATCACCGAGACCGCCCTCATGCAGAATGCCGAGACGGGCGAGAAGTTCGCCCATCGCCTGAGCGAGATCGGCTGTGGGTTCGCTCTCGACGACTTCGGCACGGGCTATGGAGGCTTCACCTACCTCAAACGGCTCCCCGTCCAGTTCCTGAAGATCGACATCGAGTTCGTCCTTGGCATGAAGGAGAGCTCGCAGGACCGGCACCTGGTGACGGCGGTGGTGAACCTGGCGCAGGGGTTCCAGAGCAAGACCATCGCCGAGGGGGTCGAGGATCAGGAGACGCTCGAGCTGCTGCGCGAGTGTGGAGTGGACTACGCGCAGGGGTACCACCTCGGACACCCGGCGCCCCTTGTCTCGACCGGGGGGCCCGGGGGCTAGCCGTCGTCCTGACCACGCTGCTCATCCGGACCTCCCTGGAGGCCCCCGGAGCCAAGTGGGTCTAGACGTCGTAGGTCGCGCGTTCGATCCGTCGCGCCACCGTCTCGCCCCAGGCGGCGAACCGGTCCCGGACGGCAGCGGCGCTCGTCCGGTGGTCGTAGGCCACCCGGCGGTGCTCGATCCCGCCGTCGTCGCGGACGAGCGCGTACGAGGCCCGCGGATCGCCGTCGAAGGGCATGCCGACACTGCCCGGGTTCACCAGCTCGATCCCCGCGTCGGTCCGGCGCACGAACGGCAGGTGCGTGTGTCCGAACACGACGCCGAGCTCGCCGGCGGTCTGCTCGCCCAGGAGATCGCGGCACGAGGCCACGGCGCCCTGCACCAACTCGTTGTCGGGTGCCTGCGACGGCTCCGCGGTCCAGCGCTCGCCGTTGCCGCGGATCCACTCGGCGTCCAGCTCACTCAGCCGTGTGACGCACTCGACCGGCCAGGCGCCGAACAGCGCGTAGTCGCCACCCAGGAGGAAGCGGTCTCCCCCGGCGGCGTCCGCGTCGGCCAACACGGCCTCGAGCGCCGGGAGGTTGCCGTGCACGTCGTAGAGGAGGGCGAGCATCACTGCCTCGCCCCCGAGAAGACGTACATCGATCCCAGTGCCAGCGACTCGACCTCCCGATCGAAGAGCGACCGCTCCAGGAGGCTCCATGGCTGGCGGAAGCCCTCGAACGTGGTCGTGTAGGGAAGCGAGGTGAAGGCCAGGACCGCGTTAACCGGCACGGCCCACCACGGTGCCCACTTCGACCCGCAGGCCACGACGCGCCCGCCCGGCGCGAGGGCTTCGGTCACCCTCGCGACCGCCGCCGGCGAGCGGAGCACGTCGTGCGTGAACGACAGGAGCGCAGCGTCGACCGGCACGGGAATTGCCGCAGCTTCGACGGGGCTCTCGATCAGCTCGACGTTGCTCCACCCGTGGGACTCGATCCGGCGGCGGGCCACCGCCAGCATGTCCGCCGTCAGGTCGACGCCGATGAGGCGCCCCTCGGCTCCGATGGCCGCCTCGATGCCGGCGAAGTTGAGGCCGGTGCCGCACGCCACGTCAAGCACCGTCTGGCCGGGCCGCAGCTCCAGCCGCTCGATGGCGCGGCGCTGCACCGGGGCCACGATGCGTGTGGCCAGCCGGCGGTCGTACGAGGTGGCGGCGCGCCCGTACTGCCGGCGGGCCCGGCCGGGCGTCGGCGGGCCGCGGCGGCTCCGCTTAACCGTCTCCGACCCGCTGACAGCGCTGCGCATGCGGCCCCGTGCGCCGCTGCTCACCCCGCTGGGGAGAGCAGTCACCGTCCGAGCCGCGGCCACGCCTCTGGCGCACCGCGGTGACCCGCGCGGATGCCGCCTCGATGCCCGCCTTCGTCGCGCGCGCCCGGAATATGCCCGGGCGCCGCAGGCTGCGGACCATGGTCGCATTGCCGGTCGAATCGGTGCGCGCGCTACCCCCCGCGAAGCGCACGACCGCGCCCTGGACGGGCTGCGCGTCGCGCCGGGTGGCCTGGAAGCGGAAGGCGGTGCGCCTGCCCACGCGGGCCCGGCGCGGGCTGACCGTGAGGCGCATAGCGTCCGCCGCGGGAGCTGAGTCGGCCGCCAGCACGGCCGTGCCCATCCGCATCCGCTGCGGATGGTCGCCCACCGGGAAGCGCGCGACCTCCTTCTCGGTGTCGTAGGAGATCACCGACACGCGGTCGTCGCCGCTCACGGAGACGAAGCAGTAGCGGCCGTCCGCGCTGTTGGTGGACCAGTACGGCTTCTGGCCGACCGGGACGATGGTGTGCTTGAACGTCGTGCGGGACACGATCGCCGCGTAGTCGGAGATCGTGCCGGCCGCGCACAGCTTGGTGCCCTCCGGGTTCATCGCCAGGCCGTGATGCGCGGAGTCGAGGAGGTACTCGTCGCGCCTCTTGCCCTTGGCCTCGTCGCTGAGCGGCAGGTCGGCCAGCCGCAGCACCTTGTCGGCCTCGAGGTCGTACTCGACGAAGCCGTGGAAGAAGGACACCTGGAAGTAGAGGGTCGTCTCGTCGGGGGACAGTGCCATCGGCCTGACGGCACCGCTCATGTCGGGGCGACCGAACTCGTCGAGCTTCTGCCCCATGTCGATCCGGCGGAGAATCTGGAGGGTGCTCGCGTCGACGATCTGTAAGTAGCGATCGCCCTTCAGCGCGTCCATCACCGGGTCGTCGGCGGGCGTGAACACCGAACCGATGCTGGCGTGGTAGATCAACTTGCCGTCGCGGGAAAAGTTGTTCTCGTGCGGTTGGTCGCCGGAGGGGAAGTTGCCCACTATGCGGCCGTCGCTGGTGTCGATCGAGTGCACCATCTTCGCCGTGGAGGCCGATACCAGCACCCGCGTGCCGTCGGGCGATATGGCCATGTGATCGGCGCGGTAGCCGGCGACCGGCGTCCGCCAGACGATCTTCTCGGTGCTCAGGTCGAAGGCCACGACGTCCGCGAAGCTGGGGCGTGAGACGTAGAGGAAGCGGCCGTCGGGCGAGGTGAAGGAGTCGTCGACGAACTGGTCGTGCCCCTCGCCGACGAGCTCGCGGATGCCGAGGAAATACCCGAGCTTCGCGGGGTCCGACTCGATCTCGGCCATACGCTCCTGCTTGTCGGGGATGATGTTGAGCCGAGTCAGCCGCTTGAAGGTCTGCGGATCGATGAAGTCGGCCGTCCCGTCCCAGTTGTTGGAGACCACCAGCACCTCGCGGGCCTGCCCGGCGGCGGCGCTCGTCGCGCCGAGTGCCGGGGCGGCGGCGAGTACCGCCAGCGCCACCGCCAAGAGCACGGTCGCGAGGATCGGCGACGCGACTCGCCTCGACTCCGAATGGCTACGGCTCGTGCGCATCGTCGATGTCCCCCTCCAGTGGCTGGTCGCGCGGGCCGCGCGGCATAGCCTCCGACCGTGAGCCGGAGCTGATACCCGGGATCGTAACGCCGGGAGCCCGGGTGCCGCGCGGCATATCATCGTTGGATCAGGCCAGGAGCGCCTCCAGGCAGCGGTCGACGTCCTCGGTCGTCGCCGGCAGGTGGCAGCTGAGCCGCACTTGTCCGGCTCTCACGCTGGCCCTGATGCCCGCATGCTCCAGTCGTGTCGCGGCCTCCGGAATCGCGCAGCGCACGATCGCGCTGCCCGAGGGCGCCAGTCCCAGTCCCGCGCATAGCCGCTCGCTGAGGCCAAGGTCGTGCTCCCCGATCGCCTGGACCCCGATGTCGGCCACCAGCTCCAACGCAGGTGCCGTGCCCGCCCAGCACGCCCACGCGGGGGAGACGTCGAGCCGCCGGGCGGTGAAAGGAAGCCGCAGCGGCCCGCCGTAGCAAGAGTCCCATGGTTCGGCGGTTGCGTACCAGCCCGCGGCGTGAGGCGTGAGGCGCTCCAGCGCGTCAGGGCGAACGGCCATGAATGCGGTTCCGCGCGGGCTGCACAGCCACTTGTAGGCGCCGGCGGCGACGTAGGCGAACCGGGTCGCATCGACGGGCAACCAGCCGCAGGCTTGTGTGGCGTCGAGCAACACCAAGGCCCCGTGATGGTCGGCGGGCGGCGAGGGTATCCAGGTCCAGCACCCGGCCGTCGGCCGACTGCACCGCGCTGACCGCCACAAGGTCGGTGCGGGCATCGATCGCCTCAACGAGCTCCTCGAGCGGGACCTTGCGCACTTGGACCCCGCGTGGCTCCTGGGCCAGCATGGGGAACAGCACGCTGGTGAAGTCGCCCGCGGCGGTGAGTACGCGCGCGCGCCGAGGTAGCGAAGCGGCGACAAGGCCGGCGAAGACCGAGACCTGTGCACCCTGCGCGACTTCGCGCGGATCAACGCCGACGAGGCGCGCAAACGCCCGGCGGCTGCGCTCGATCGCGTCGTCGTAGCTCGGCCCATCGATGCGGCCCTCGCCCCACGCGTCAACTGCTGCGCGCATCGCCGCCGCGGCGGCGAGCGGGGGCACACCGGACGTCGCCGCGTCGAGATGGCCGCGGACGGCCGGGAACTGCGCGAGAACGCGCGGCGACAGGCCGGTTGAGGTGGCGGGCATGGAGTCACCATGCCACCTTGTCGCTGCAGGCGCCACTCTGCTCCCAACTGAGCTAACGGCTTCGACCGGGCGAGGTCACCAGCGCAAGTCCGACCCTGTGATGGCGCCGTCAGCAACCGACCGCACTGCGCAGGATGCGGCACGCCTGCACCATCCGTGCCGCTGACAACGTGGCTACGTGCCGGCGAAAGGTTGTGCAACCTCACCTCTCTGCATCGTCCCAGTCAGCCCAGTCCTCGGCCGGCCCCCAGTTCGCGATCGCCACGAATGCGAGGTCGGCATCCGTGGCGGGAAGCGCCTCCCACGTCCCGGCGCCGTGACAACATCTCGCGCGAATGAGCCTGAAGAAAGACCTCAAGCCATCCTTGATGAGGCCGAGAATCAAGGATGCAGGTGCGAGTTGCAGAAGAGCGGCCACTGGAAGCTCTATGCGCCGGACGGCCTCCACATCGTCGTAACGGGCGGCACTCCCGGCGCGGCGGCATCGCTAAGGAACCTCGTCGCTCAGATGCGGCGGTATGGTTTCGTATGGAAGGGGCATTGACATGGAATACCGACTGACGATCACCATCCCGCAGCACGGTTCAGCCGAGGAGAACGCGGATCGACTCTTGGACGGCTTCCTCGATACGCACCCGGAAGTCGGCCCTGTGGTAGGCCAAGATCTTGAGGCCGCGACGCTGGCGGTGGTCTTCTCACTCGAGGCGGAAAATGTCTACGACGCCTTCGAGCGGGCTCGGGTGATCTTTGCCGACGGAGCGACGGCGTCCGGGCTCTCAAAGCCGGACGGACCCATCGGCGCGAGTGTCGAAGAGGTCGAAGACGAGGACTTCGCGAAGAACGCTGATCGCGAGCTCGAGTTGGCATAAAGCCGGCGGGACCCACATTACCGGGGCTTTCCTGCAATGGGCCGTACTGGGCTCGAACCAGTGACCCCCAGCTTGTCGAGCTGGTGCTCTCCCAACTGAGCTAACGGCCCCGTGAAGGGCACGAGCGTATCAACGCCCGCTCCGCCTCAGGCCCCGACCGGCACCCCCACCTGCGGCAGCCCCGAGGGCTCCTCGCCCCCGAGCAGCCCCCTCGTACGCATCGTGATCTCGAAGGTCTCGCGCGTGGAGTGGCGCGGGGTCCAATCGAGCGTCTTCTTCACCTTCTCGTTCGAGGCCACCCAGGGGTGGATCGCGAAATCGATGTTGCCGGCGGGCGTCTCGGCCAGCCGCAGACTCCACATCAGGCCCGCGAACTTCCGGTAGGCGCCCTCGTGCACGCGCCGGCGCTTGAGCCCGATCATGTCGGCGCACTCCCGCAGGGTCATGAGCCCGTCACCGGTCACGTTGAAGGCGCCGGAGTGGCGCCCGTCGAGGAGCCCGACAACGGCCTCGACCAGGTCGTCCTCGTGCACGAGCTGGAACGGCGGGTCCGCGCCGCCGAAGTCGGCCTGGAAGGGCTGCTTGGTCCACAGACGCACGATGTAGTTGTCGACCGTGGGGCCGAACACGATGCAGGGCCGCACGATCGTCATGGTCCGCTCGGGATGCCGGAGTGCCCAGAGCTGGCAGAGGCGGTCGGACTCCGACTTGTCACGCGCGTACTCGAAGTTCGCGACGCCGCGCACCGGGTGCTCCTCGGTGAGCGGCACCGGGTTGTCAGCGAACGCGCCGTAGGCGGTGGTCGAGGACGTGACGAGCACCTGTTCCGTGCCCGCCTCGGACGCCGCCTCGAGCACGTTCTGGCAGCCGTTCACGTCGATGTCGTACATCGCGCGCTCGTCGTGCATCGGGTTGAGCACGAAGGCCAGGTGCACGAGGGCGTCCGGCTGCTCGCGTTTGAGAATGTCGGTCGCCCGCGAGCGGTCCCTGACGTCCAGGTGCTGGAACTCCGTCTTCGGGCGGTAGGTGCGTGGCGGCCGGATGTCGCAGATGACGACCTTCTCGGTGTCCTCGCGGGCGAGCAGCCGCTCGACCAACCGGGTGCCGATGTAGCCGGACCCTCCTGTGACCACGTAGCGCATCCTTCGTCCTTCCTCTGGCCGTCGGGGCGCCGATCCTAGATGCCCGGCACGTCCCGAAGGACGGAAGGGGGCCCGAGTGGGCCCCCTTCCTCCTCGTTTCCCCGGAAGCGGGCCATCCGGGCCCGCGGGGGACTCAGCCGGCAGCGCCCTGCCGAACGCGCCGACTACGAGAAACAACGAACAAGGAGGCCCAGGGTTGCGAACTTGCGCGAACTCGACCGACGATCAGGCGATCTCGAGCAGGTCTATGACGAATACGAGCGTCTCGTTGGGGCCAATCGGCCCGGACCCCGCCGGTCCGTACGCGAGCTCGGGCGGAATCGTGAGCTTGCGCCGCCCGCCCACCTTCATGCCGACGAGACCCTGGTCCCAGCCGGGGATGACCATCCCGGCGCCGAGCTGGAACGGGAACGGCTGGCCGTTGTCCCACGAGGCGTCGAACTGCTTACCGCTCTTGAAGGAGACGCCGACGTACTGGACCGTGAGCTGACTGCCGGCCTGAGCCTCGGCGCCGCTGCCCTGCGCCAGGTCCTCAACCTCGAGCTGCTTCGGGGGCTTGCCCGCCGGCTTCTCGACCTTCGGCTTCTGGTCGAGCGGCTGGCCGAGCGAGTCCTTGCCGCCGGCGGGCCCCGCGGGGGTGGTCTCAGTCCCGGTGGTCTCGGTGGGCGTCGAGCTCGAACCGCTGTCTTCTGCTTTCTCGTCGTCTCCTCCGCAGCCGGTGAACGCGAGGAGCGCGAGGGCGCAGACGGCTATCAAGACGCGCTTGAGGAGCATCACCGCCACAGGCTAGGGGGTGCAGCAGTCGTCTTCGCAGCGGTCTGTCGTGCCGGCCAGTGGGGAGAAGGCGACACAGCAACCTTCCCCACGCCACGCCTCGCGCCCCTCCTTGATGGCGAGACCCGCCGCGATCGAGCTCGTCAAGCCGCTCGGTGATCTCGACCCGGCCAGCGACGGACCGGCCATCGAGAAGGCCATCACCGAGGCCGACGCCGTGGGCACCAAGGGCGAAGAGGCCGCGAAGGCCTACGGGTTCAAGGAGTGCGGCAAGGAGGGCGGCATCTAGCCGCTGGCTGCTCGGTAGGAGAGGCGACGACCGGAATCGAACCGGTGTAAACGGCTTTGCAGGCCGTTGCGTAACCACTCCGCCACGTCGCCAGGTGACCTGAGCGTAGCGCCGGCCCGGACGCTCGTTCAGGTGCTCAAAGCGCCCGGAGGCCGGCCGTGGTCAGCGCCGCGGCGAGCAGCACGACGAGAATGTTGGCGCGCAGGCTGATCGCGACGATCGCAGCCGCCACGCCGGCCGCGCGCGCGTCGAGCACGAGCTCGGTGCCGTCCGCGAAGGTCTGGACGATTACGAGCGCCGTGAGCAGTGCGGCGGGCAGCAGCGCGATCAGCCGTTCGGCCGCCCGCGGCAGTTCGCGTCCGGCGAGCGCGACCGGGCCGGCAGCCTTCACCGCGAACGTGATCACCGTCATCGCGGCGATCGTCGTCCAGACCTCGGTCATGACCTTGACCGCCCGACGAGGACCGCGGCGCACGCGGCGATCACCGGGACTCCGGGTGGAGCGACGGGAACGAGGACGATGGCGATCACCGCGGCCGCCGCCGCGGTCAGCCGCGCCGCGCCGTCATCGAGCTCGCCCACCACGAGGTAGACGAAGAAGGCCGGGAACAGGGCGTCGAGCCCGAGCGCCTCGGGGTCGACGATGCGACGCCCGGCCAGTACCCCGGCGACGGTTCCGAGCGTCCAACCGGCGTACTGGGGCAGGGTCGAGCCCAACAGCCTTCGCGGCCCGTAGCGGGCCTCGCCCACCCGTCCCAGCACGAGCGACGTGTCCACCACCGCCTGGCCCTCCAGCGCCCGCCGGACCGGTCCGCCTCGCATCGAGGGCCCGATCGCCACGCCGATCGCCAGGAAGCGGCTGGTGATCAGGGTCGCGGCCACGGCGGCGGCCACCACGCTTCCGCCCGCGCCCAGCACCGCGAGCACCGCGAACTGCCCCGCCCCCGAGAACACGATCGCCGACATCACCACGGGCGCCACCACGCCCCATCCCAGCGTCGATGCTGCAATTCCGAACGACGCGCCGACCAGCAGTGTCGGGATGATGAGCGGCAGCCCGGCGCGGATGCCGGCGGAGTAGGTGTCCTCGGGCTCCACGCCTGACATCCTCACGCACGGAGGCCGACGACGAGATTCACGGGCGAGTACCCGTCGCGCGTTGCCCTACGGTGGCAGAAGCTCCAGCGAGTCGCAGTGGCGAGGCCGGACGACCGAGAAATCGCGCCGGTCGAGCGTTGCGACCTTGCGCTCGTCGAGGCGCTCGCAGACCGCGATCACCGAGGCATCGACAAGTCCCAGGTCCAGTTCGGCGTAGGTGCCCTCGAGCTCCGCCGCGCGCACGAGGTCGCTCATCCGCAAGCTGTCGAGCTGGTAGGACCCACGCTCGAGGTCTTCGATGAAGATCGACCACGCTTCGTGACCGAGCAGCTTGAGGATCCAGTAGTCGACCTCTACCAGGACCGTGCTCGGCACGATCAGGTCCTCACCCACCCGCTCCACAAGGTCCACGCAGCGGGCGTGGTCCGGGTCGCCGGCATCGAGTAAGGCGAGTATCGGGCCGGTGTCGAGCACCAGTGCCATCAACTGCGCCCGCGAGCGCGTCGAGGGGCGTCCTCGTCCTTCGCGGCCACCCGGGCCGCGCCCTCGAGACTGCTGGCCACGCCGAAGCGCGGTCGATTCTCGCGGCGCAGCTCCGCCGCCTCACGGGATACGAGCTCGCGGAGGATCCGCGCGAGCGAGACGCCTCGGCGACGGGCCTCCCCGTGCAGTACCGCCAGATCCTCTCCCTCGGCCGCCAGTGTCGTGCGTCGCGTCGTCATGCATCTGATGCTAGCACCAGACTCCCCGCGCCACCCACCTCCAACCGGGCCGTACGCCCGAGCATCTACCGTTCGCGGGTTGATGGAGCTCGTCCCACCCCGCCCCAACGTCGAGCTTTCTGTCACCCGTGCGGGGCAGACTGTCGTCGTCTTCGCCTTCCCGTACGAGTCGCAGCTCGTGAACCGGATGCGGGCGATCCCCGGCCGGAAGTTCAACTGGGACGCCAAGGAGTGGATCGTGCCGCAGGACGAGCGTTCGGCTCCCTACGTGGCCGAGGTGATCGAACGACACCCGGAGCTCGTGGTCGCCGACGAGGTGCGCGCCTGGCTGGGTGACGCGCCGTCGAAGTGGATCGGCCACGCCACGGCCGCTCGCCACGCAGGCCGCGGGCGCTTCGTCGTGCGAACGCTCGTCGGCGAGGCGCCCGGCGATCTGGTCGGCCTCGCCGCGCCCGACAGCTCGGAGCGCATGCTCCTGCTCCCCTTCACGCGCGCGGTCGGTGAGGCGCTGCTCGACACGCCGGGGATGCGCATGACCCGCGGGGCGTCACGCAGCGCGAGCCTCCTGGCGGTGGGCATGGAGCCGCCGCCGGCCGAGCTCGTGGTCGAGCCGGCCGACCTCGAGGACAACCTCCGGATCGAGGTGCTCTGGGACCAGGACGCGCGCGCCGCGTTCTCGCGACTCCCGGGCAACGAGGACGGGGCCAGCTCCCTCCCACCCGACCCGGCACTGCTCGAGCCGCTGGAGGCCTTCCTGCGCACCCACGCGGTCCAGGTCGCGGACTCAGCCGTCCCCGTGCTCGAAGCGCTGCGAGTGGAGCACGACGAAGCGGTCGAGGCCATCCGGCGTTCTCGCGCGCGTGAGGCCCCCCCGCTCGATCCGCTGCCCCGGCTCGAGGGCGGCACGCTCGCCCCCTTCCAGTGGGCGGGGGTCCGGTACGTGTTGGAAGCTCGCCGGACCTTCCTCGCCGACGAGCAGGGGCTTGGCAAGACCATCCAGGCGCTGGCCGCACTGGAGGCCGAGGCGGCGTTCCCGGCCGTGGTGGTCTGCCCCGCCTCGCTGAAGCTCAACTGGGAGCGCGAAGCCGAGCGCTGGCTCCCGCACCGCACGCGCACTGTGGTTAGCGGCCGGGAGAGTGTGGCTCGGCGCGCCGACCTGACGATCCTCAACTACGAGATCGTCGCCGACCACCGGACGGCGCTGCTGCGGGCAGAGCCGCGAGCGCTCGTGCTCGACGAGTCCCAGTACGTGAAGAACGCCCGCGCCAAGCGCACCCGGGCGGTGCGCAAGCTCGCCGAGGCGCTGCCGCAGAACGCGCTTCGCGTGGCCCTCAGCGGCACGCCGGTGCTCAACCGCCCGGAGGAGCTCGTGTCGCAGCTGCGCATCCTCGGACGGCTCGACGAGTTCGGCTCCGGCGCGCGCTTTGCCCGCCGCTTCCGCGGCATCAACAGCGAGGAGCGCCTCCACTGGCACCTGCGTCGCAACTGCTTCGTTCGTCGGCTGAAGCGCGACGTGCTGCCCCAGCTCCCGGCCAAGCGCCACGTCGTGGTGCCGATGGCGCTCGGCAACGAGCGCGAGTACCGCCTGGCGGAGAAGGACGTGATCGCCTGGCTGCGCGAGCAGCCGCTCGACCTCTCGGAGCTCGACTCGAAGATCGCCGCCGCGCTTCGGGCCGAGCGGCTCGCCCAGCTCACGACGCTCAAGCGACTCGCCGCTCGCGGCAAGCTGGGGGCGGCGACCGGGTGGATCGAGGACTTCCTCGCCTCGGGGGAGCCACTCGTGGTCTTCGCCCATCACATCGAGGTCCTGGACGCCCTGATGGAGCGCTTCCCCGACGCCGGCCACCTCCTCGGGCGTGACTCGACCAAGGCCCGCGACGCGACCGTGCAGGCCTTCCAGGACGGCACCGGCCCCCCGCTTCTCATCGGCTCGACCCTCGTCGCCGGGCAGGGCATCACGCTCACGCGCGCCTCGAACGTGGTGTTCCTCGAGCTCGAGTGGACGCCGGCACTGCACGACCAGGCCGAGGACCGCTGCCACCGCATCGGCCAGCACGACGCCGTCACCGCCTGGTACCTACTGGCGGCCGACACGATCGACGAGACGATCACCGACCTGTTGCAGCGCAAGCGCGGGATCGTGGCCGCGGTCACCGACGGGCGCCGGCACGATCCGGGCGGCCTGGTGGACGACGTCGTCGCCTCCTTGCGGGACGCTCCGCTGCGGCACCTGCGGCCGGTGGCGTAGCGCACAGTCGCCGCTGGGCGGCGAGCGCAGGAACGGCGGCGCTGCAACGTTGCGGCAACGGTCGGGCGACACGCTCGACGCCCTCAGCGACGACGAACACGAAAGAGAGTGCTCGAGCTGCTCCTGGCCCTGGCGCGAAGCGAGGCTCAACCACCCGGTCGGTGTCGCCGCCCCACTGTTCCGAAGTCTGGCGGTTTGCACCAATGAGGGCGGTTCTCAGACTTCTCTCAGCTCCGCGGCCATCATGGAACCGTGCGACTGTTGCTCGTGGAGGACGACCTGCGCATGGCGGCGGCGATCCGCCGCGGGTTGCGCGCCGAGGGCACCGTGGTCGACGTCGCCTCGAGTGGCGAGGAGGGCGTGGCCATGGCGCGGGCCACCGAGTACGACGCGCTCGTGCTCGACGTGATGCTGCCGGAGATGGACGGCTTCGACACATGCCGGCTGCTGCGGCGGGAGCGGGTATGGGCTCCGGTCATCATGCTCACGGCGCGGGACGCGGTAGACGACCGGGTGCGGGGCCTCGACGCGGGCGCCGACGACTACCTGACCAAGCCGTTCTCCCTGGCGGAGCTGCTGGCGCGCCTGCGGGCGCTGTCGCGGCGGGGACCGGTGGAGCGACCCACGGTGCTCGAGGTCGGAGACCTGCGTCTGGACCCGGCCGCGCGGCAGGTCTGGCGCGGCGACGAGGAGATCGTCCTCTCCGCGCGCGAGCTCGCTCTGCTCGAGACCTTCATGCGCCGGCCCGGGCACGTGCTCAGCCAGTCGCAGCTGCTGGATGCGGCCTGGGACCTCGGATACGAGCAGCGCTCGAACGTGGTCGAGGTCTACGTGGGATACCTGCGGCAGAAGATCGACCGGCCGTTCGGCAAGCGGTCGCTCGAGACGGTGCGGGGAATCGGCTACCGGCTGCGCAAGGACGGTGGCGCTTGAGCAGGCTGCCGATCCGCGCCCGGCTGACCGTCGCCTTCGCGCTCGCGCTGGTGCTCGTGCTGGCGGGCTCGGGTCTATTCGTCTACAGGGAGTTGAAGGCCGATCTCGACGAGGCCGTCGACGCGAACCTCCGCGCCCGCGCCGCCGTGGTTGCCGCCGTCGCCGGTGATCCCGATGGCGACCTGACGGGTCCGGGGTCGGCCACCCTCGGAGAGGTGGACGAGAGCTTCGCCCAGATAGTGACGGTAGACGGGCGTCTGCTGGAGGCCAACAGCGCCTCGCGCCGGCCGGTGCTGACTCCCGCCGAGCTTCGGCGCGCCGGCGATGGCCTCGAGACGGAGCGGCGCGTGGCCGGAGTGGAGGGCACAGCGCGCGTATTCGCCCGTCGCGCCTCCGATCGACCAGGGGCGCCGGTGGTGGCGGTCGGCCAGTCGCTCGAAGATCGTGACGAGGCGCTGTCCGCCCTCGTCGCCTCGTTCGCGGTCGGCGGACCGCTGGCGGTGCTCGCGGCCTCGATCCTCGGGTACGTCCTGGCCGCAGCGGGTCTGCGCCCCGTGGAGGCGATGCGCCGCCGAGCAGCCGAGATATCGCTGAGCGGCGATCACGAGCAGTTGCCGCTGCCCACCGCCCGCGACGAGGTGCGCCGCCTCGGAGAGACGCTCAACGCCATGCTCGATCGACTCCGAGGCTCCTTCGAAAGCGAGCGCCGCTTCGTCGCCGACGCCAGCCACGAGCTGCGCACGCCGGTCGCGGTGCTGAAGACCGAGCTCGAGGGCGCCCTGCGCACCGGGGACTTCGGCCCGCAGGTCCGCGAAGCGCTCGTGGCCGCCGTCGAAGAGTGCGACCACCTGGCTCAACTCGCCGAGGACCTGCTCGTGATCGCGCGCGCGGCGGAAGGCGTTCTTCCGGTGCGGCCAGAGGAGCTGAACGCACGGTCGCTGCTCGAGGGGGTCCGCGATCGCTTCGCCGACCGTGCCGAGCAGCACGGCCGCGGCATCCAGGTCGAGGCCCCCCGGGATCTTCAGCTCTTTGCCGACCCGTTGCGCCTCCGCCAGGCCCTCGGCAACCTGCTCGACAATGCGCTCCGTCACGGCAAGGGCGATGTCCGCCTGGCCGCGCGGTCGTGTGACACCGGCATCGAGCTCGACCTCGCCGATCAGGGCGACGGCTTCGGGCCAGACATCGCCGAGCGAGCCTTCGAGCGCTTTACGCGCGGCGACCAGGCGCGCACCCGCGGGGGCGCGGGCCTTGGTATGGCCATCGTGCGAGCGGTGGCCGAGGCCCACGGAGGGCGGGTGGCGATCGTTCCCGGATCAGGCGCCACCGTGCGCGTCTGGCTGCCCAGCCCCGCGACTCGCTAACCGGCCCCGCGCCGCCCTGTCGCGGCGCTGGCGGGCGCCCTCAGGATCGTCTCAGCCGGGCTGCCTACGGTGCGCCGGGCACGCTGACCAACCACAGGAAGGAAGTCCATGAGGGACAAGTTGAAGGGCATCTTGATAGCGGCGGTGGCCATCGTGGCGCTGTCCATCGGCGGCGCCACGATTGCCGGCGCGCAGGGAGGAGGCTCGACGTCGGGCGCCGAGGCTGCGGACCAGCCCGACGCGACAGGCGGGGCCGAGGGCCGCGACGACGACGCCGGCGAGAAGGGCGAGGCCGACGACGGCGGCGAGAAGGGAGAGGCCGACGACGGCGGCGAGAAGGGAGAGGGCCGCGACGACGGCGACGAGAAGGGCGAGGCCGACGAGCAGATCACCGGGCCCACGGGCAAGCGGGCGAGTGCCGCCGCGCGCGAAGCTACGGGTGGCGGCAGGGTGACCGAGGTCCAGGCCGCCGACGAAGGTGACGGCGGCTACGAGGTCAAGGTCAAGCGCAGCGACGGAAGCTTCGTCGAGGTGGCCGTCGATCCCGACTTCACGGTGGTATCGGTCGAGGAAGACGACGACTGATCCGCGGCGTCAAGGAGCCCTCGGCAGCGACCGAGGGCTCCTGACTCCCAGGAACCGCCCGGGCTGACCCAGGATCCAGGCTCAGGCTAGCCCGTGAAGCGAGGGCGGCGAGCGGCCCCGCACGCCCGTACCGTTCGAGCCGTGCGCACGCTTCCTCTTTGTGGCAACGTGGCGACCGCCGAGATTCGAAGCGATCCTCCACCTCGTGTGCGAGGGGCCACGATTCGACTGAAGGGGGCGCGCCGGTCGCGGCCCGCCCGTCGCCCGTTCGCGTAGAAGTCGACGTGCCGGGCAGACGATCCGCGGACGATCGCCGTCGCCCGAACGCCATCGGAGGTGCATCGAGCGCGCAGCAGCATCCGCGGCGAAGGTGAGGGCCCGGCGCCCGACCCGCATCCGCGGGCAGGACTCGACGCCACGCCGGGTGCGAGTTCCTGGTCGGGAGGTCGCAGTGGTGCGGCGGTCGGGAGCACCACCCGGCAGTCGGGCCGCTCGCGCACCGGCAGCCTCAGCTCCAGCCCTTCCACCTGGATCTGAAACGGCAGATTCGAGGCCCGCCCGTACGGCGAGTCTGCGCCGAGCAGCTCGAGCCTGGGCACGTGACCGGCGGCGAACGTCCAGCCGTTCGGGTGTAGCTGAAAGACGTCGCTCGAGCCGCCCGAGGGCCTGTAGAGGCCCCGCGCCACGAGAGTTTGAGACTGCCCGTCGGGGGCCACGTCCCATAGGCGCGCGGCCACCTGCGTCACGCTGGGCTCTCCGCTTACCTCTAGCTGCGCGGCCACCGTGGGCGCGCCCAGGAGCGTGTAGCCGGCTGCCGGCGCCGGAGGCAGGCGGTAGCTGGCCGTGCCGGGGGCGTCGTCCGCGGCGGTCTGCGCGCATGCGTCGCCGCCGCCGGCGGCCGGGTCGATCGCGAGGCCGACCGACGGGTCGCCACCGCCGGAGACGATTGTCTGAGCAGCAGTCGACGAATAGCGCACCTCACCGCCTGCCAGCGCACTGAACGAGGGCGCTAGGAACGGCCCATCGGACGGCGCGCTCCGCGGGCAGGTCTGCGTGAAGGCCTCCACGCCCTGCGCCGGGGCGCCGCCGCCGCCGCCGCGCACGTAGTGGTCGAACCAATCGTGGATGGCCTCGATGAGGCGAGCTCTCTCCGGCGCCTTGTTCGAGGCGCGCTGGTGGCCGTAGTCGCCCAGGAGAAGCGAGATCGGCGTGGTCGGATGATCGCGCCGCGTGCGGTTCACGAACCGCAAGGTCTCGTCGACCGGAAAGATGTCGTCGGTGAAGCCGCTCCCGACGAACAGCGGCGGGGGCGGGCTGCTCGGCTCGATGTAGTAGGCGGAGCGAAAGCGTTGAAAGCGCTCGATCAACGTCCGCGCCATCGGGTCGTCGTACGGCTCGCCCGCATCGGCGCGCGCGACCGCGCTCACCACGTCAGCCTCCGGGTCGACGCCCGGGGGCACGAGGAAGCCGATCGGCCGACCCGGTACGAACGGCTCCCCGGTCGGCTGCCCCGGACCGATCGCGAACTGCGCCGCCGCGAAGATCGCGTTGGCGATCGTGGTCTTGAAGACGCCCACGGGCGCCGCGTCGGCCTCCGGTGGAACGACCGTGTTGGTGAACGTACGACCGTTTGGAAGGACCGCGTACACGAGGTCGGTCCACGGGATGACGGGTGCCGAGGCCGCGAGCCGCAGGGCCGTCCCGCGCGGGCTGCGCCAGGGCACAAGCCGCCCGTCGGGCAGCATCACGCGGTCCCTCAGGGCTGTGAGGATGAACGACTGGCCGCCGCCGTACGAGTCGCCCGTCACGCCGATGCGGGCGGCGTCCGCCACACCGTCGTCCACCAGGCGGCCGATCAGCTCCTGGGTGTCGCGCACCTCGTAGCGCGCGTCCGCGAGATGGATGTATCCACGCGAGCACGGCTCGGGGTTCGCCAGGCGCGACTCCGGGGTGCCGCAGGAGCCCCAGAAGCCGCGGGCCGTATAGGTCAGGACGGCATAGCCCTCCTTCGCCCAGCCGTACGCGTTATCCGTATAGGAAGTCGATCCAGGGTCGAGGTACTCGTACTTGCTGTTGCCCAGGCCGTGCTGCTCGACCACGAGCGGGAGCCTCGTGGCCCCGGCGGACGGGAGCGTGAGCGTGGTGTCGAGCGGTACGCCGTCCCACGTGCGTACGAGGCCCGAGCACTGGTAGACGCCCTGGGCGGGTCCGCAGTCGGTCAGGCCGAGCGGTGGGGCGGCACGAGCGGATCCCGGGGCGACGGCGCCCGTCGCGAGCGCCGCGGCGAGGGTGAGCGCCGCGAGATACGCATGTCGCCGCCTGGTTGATGGTCTCCTCGGGTACGTGCCGGAAACCTAGCGACTTCCCGCGGTACGCTCGCCACGCTCGCCCCGCACCAAGGAGGGTCCCGTTCTCCCGAAGCTCATTCCCTGATGGCGCCCGACGCGCTCGTGGTCGGATCAGGGCCGAACGGACTGGCCGCGGCGATCACCCTGGCGCGCGCGGGGCGCAGCGTCGTCGTGCTCGAGGCGGCGGAGCATGCGGGTGGCGCGGTGGCCACCGAGGAGCTGACGCTCCCGGGCTTTCGCCACGACACGTACTCCTCGGTCTATCCCGCGGGGGCGGCTTCCCCGGTGTTCGCCGCCATGCCCCTGGAGCGCCACGGACTGCGCTGGATTCATCCGCCCGCGTGCTTCGCGCACCCGCTGCCCGACGGTCGCGCCGCGACGCTATACCGCGATGTCGAGGCCACGGCTGCCAGTCTCGACGGCATCCATCCCGGGGACGGCGGGCGCTGGCGCGACTTCGTCGCGCCCTACCTGCGGAGCTTCCCCGCCGTGCGCGCCACGCTGCTCTCGGGCTTCCCGCCGGTGGCAGGACCGCTGCGCATGCTCGGCGCCCTGGGCCTGCGCGCCGTGCTCGACTTCGCCCGCCTGCTGCTCATGCCGGCGCACGCGCTCGGGCACGAGCTCTTCGGGGGCGAGGGCCCGCGTGCCTGGCTGTACGGAGCTGCGCTGCACGGCGACGTGGCACCCATGGGAGCGGGAAGCGCGATCACGGGCGTCTACCTCAACCTGCTCGGGCACGCGGTGGGGTGGCCGAGCCCCGCGGGTGGCGCGGGTCGCCTGGCCGACTCGCTCGTCGGCTACCTCTCTGAGCTCGGTGGAACAGTGCGCACGGGCGCCCGCGTCACGCGGATCGCCGTCGAGCAGCGCCGGGTCGTGGGCGTAGAGCTCCAGAGCGGCGAGCGCCTGAGCGCGCCGCTCGTGGTCGCCGACGTCATGCCCGGCGCACTGTTGACCCTCGCCAACGGGGCGCTCGACGGCCACTACGCGAAAGCCCTTCGCCACTATCGCCAGGGTCAGCCGACGCTCAAGGTCGACTGGGCACTCGACGGCCCGATCCCGTGGACCGCGCCCGGAGCGCGCGAGGCGGGCACCGTGCACGTTGGCGGCAGCGAGACCGAGGTCCTCGAGACGACGGCCGTCGTGACCGGTCTACCAGCGCGGCCCTTCCTGCTGCTCGGCCAGCAGTCGCTTGTCGACCCGTCGCGGGCGCCGGCCGGCCAGCACACCGCGTGGGCCTACACCCACGGGCCGCAAGGCGTCGACTGGAAGGCCGAGCAGGATCGCCACGTGGATCGGGTCGAAGCCCAGGTCGAGCGCTTCGCCCCCGGATTCCGCGAGTTGATCCTCGCCCGCCACGTGCTCGGCCCCTCGGACCTCGAGCGGCGCAACGCCAACCTCGTCGAGGGTGATGTCGGCGGCGGCAGCTACACGCTCGACCAGGTGATCTTCCGTCCTCGCCCCTCTCTCTCTCCGTACCGAACGCCGGTCCGCGGCCTGTATCTCGGAAGCGCCGCGACGTTCCCCGGCGGTGCGGTGCACGGCGTTCCCGGCCACGCCGCCGCGCGTACGGCGCTCATGGAGGCGCGGCTGCGGAGGCTGCCACGCGTTGTCTAGGTGCCGCCGGGTGTTCATTCCGACGCCCAACCCGCCGGACGGCCCGCGGGTCGACGCGGACGCACGCCGCACGCGTCACGAGGGCCATCGTGCGCCGTCGCGGTTTCGGGCCAAGCGGCCGTCGAGGCCCCAGACCATGCCCGCTGAGACGAGCGCGAGGATGAGCGGGGGCACCCATTCATGCGGCTGTTCGAAGGCGAACCGTCCGCTGGAGAAGTAGAGGAGCTGGAGGAAGAGGTGCTGGGAAAAGACGATCAGCGCGGCGCCGCGCGATAGCAGCCCCAGGATGAGCAGCGCGCCCGTACCGAGTTCGGTGAACGTCAACAGCCAGCCGAAGAAGTCGTAGTTGGGTATGAAGACGTCGTTGACCAACGTCGGCAGCAGCGGCAGGTCGTTCCGACCGATCTCGATCTCGAGGATCTCCCGCGCCTCGGGACGGTCGATCAAGGTGCTCGAGTAGGGGCCGACGTCGATCTCGCGGAACGAGAACAGCTTGGCCAGGCCGTTCGTCAACGCGATGACGCCCACGAAGATGCGCAGAACAGCGAGCCCGCGCCCCAGCGCGGCGGCGTCGAGCGCTCGGCCGATCGACCCACGTGGTGACGGCGTATCAGAGACGGGTTCACCTTGGCTGCTCAACATCTGCCCCTTTCGTTCAGCTCGGCGCGCGACCGCGCGCCCCCAGGTCACGCTCAGCGGATGCCGAGGCGCGCATCGTTGCCCGCGCCCTGGCCTCCGGCCGCGCGCACCAGCGCGCCAGCGGCCACGGCCAGCGGCGAGGTCGTACGGGTCACGAGCAGGTCGGTGTCGAGCGCACCCGCGCGCACGGTGGGTCCGAATGGGCTCCAGAACGCGCCATCCGCCGTGATCGTCAACTCGGGCTCGAGCTCGTCGGCCCCCGCGGGTACCCCCATGCCGCCGGTCGCGGCGCGGCCGCGGCGGATGATGGGCCGCACGACGTGGTCCTCGTCGCCCACGCCCAGCGAACGGTGCAGCTCGCACAGGCGCTCGAGCTCCTCGGCGTCATGGCTCGCCGGATCCTCGAGCGTCGTGGCCAAGCGCACCCCGATCCCGCGCCGCACGAGCTCAGAGATCGCGGCCACCACCTTGGCGAAGTTCCCCGGTCCGCGCATGTCGTCGTTGACGTGCGGCTCGGCGCTGTCGAGCGAGATCTGGATGTGGATGGGTAGGCCGGCGAGCGGCGCGAGCGCGGTCAGGCGCCGGCCGGTGAACAGCGTCGCGTTGGAGAGCACGATCACCGGCAGGATCTCCGCCAACTCGATCAGCAGCTCGGGCATCCAGTCGAGCAAGAACGGCTCACCGCCGGTGATACCCACCCCTGTGAAGCCGAGCGCGCGCGCCTCGCGGACGCGCTCGACGATCGTCTCCGGCCCGAGCAGCCGCCGCGCGACGCTCGGACCGGACTCGGTGAGGCAGTAGGTGCAGCGCAGGTTGCAGTGGTAGTTCGGGTACAGCCAGAGCCGCTCGCCGACTCGCCCCTCCGCGATGGCCTCGGCCACCGCGCTCACAGCAGGCCCTCGGCGGCCAGGCGCTGCAGCGTGGCCGCGCTCGCGGGCAGCTCGAGCGCGGTGCAGTAGCGGTTGAGCATCACCGTCGCCGCGCACAGCAGGGTGAGCTCGACGACCTCCGCCTCCGAGAAGTGCTCGCGCACCTCCACGCTCGCCCCGGCCGGCACCGGGCCGACCGTGCCGGCCACGGCGTCCACCCAGCCCAGCAGGACCCGCTCGTCCTCGGCAGGGAAGGCCTCCCGCCAGGAGCCATCCCCTCGCAGCGCGCGCACCTCGGCCACCGAGAGGCCGCTGTCGAGCGCCACGCTCGAATGGGTCTGCACGCAGTAGGAGCACTCGAGCCGGGCCGAGGTGCGCAGGATGACCAACTCCTTCGTGCGCGCGTCAATGGCCGAGGGACTCAGCACCGTGGCGATGAACGGCATCGTCACCTCGAGCGCCTCCGGCACGTGGGCCAGGGAGCTGACGAGCGGGCTGGTGCCCTCTTCGTCGTAGTACGGACGGGCGAGGAGCGGTGCCTGAGCGGGCTCGACCGGGGTCACCAACACACGCGCCATGCTAGGTCTCACGACATTACGCGCGGGTGAAATCGAGGGCCGACGGGGAGCCGGGCTTGGCGGCTTGCGCACAAGCCAGCAGCCAGTGGCACGGGCCTTAGCTAGCATGCCTAGCTATGCAGGTGAACATGCACGAGGCGAAGACCACCCTCAGCGAGCTGGTCGCGGCCGCCGAGAGCGGCGAGGATGTCATCATCGCCCGCAACGGCACGCCCGCGGCACGGCTCGTTGCGATCTCTACTCAGTATGCACCGGTCCAGCTCGGTGTGCTCGCGGGAGAGATCGAGATAGGTTCCGACTTCGATGAGCCGCTGCCCGAGTTCGAGCGCTACACCGCTTGAGCGTCGTCGTCCTTGTCGACACGCACGTCGCACTGTGGGCGCTCGGGGAGCCGACGCGCCTAAGCGCCGAGGAGCGATCCCTGATGCTCGATCCGTCGATCGACCGCTGCTTGAGCCCGGTATCGGTGTGGGAGGCGGCGATCAAGCGCGAGGCCGGACGGCTGCGCGCCCCGCGCCGTCTAAGCGCAGTGCTCGCGGCCGAGTTCCGCATGCTCAGTCTCTCGGCGCTCCTCTTCGAGGCGGCTGCGGAGCTCCCACGCCACCACGGCGATCCGTTCGACCGAGTCTTGATCGCCCACGCACTCCAAGACGATCTCATGGTGCTTACCAGGGACGACACGTTCGCGGACTACGGGGTGCGACTGGCGCCCCTGAACGCCTGAGCAGCGGCGGTGCTCAGGCCTGACCGCGGTTGCGGGGCCCCCGTCACGGGCTATCATCCCGCGCTCGCGCGGATGTAGCTCAGTTGGCTAGAGCGTCTGCTTGCCATGCAGAAGGTCGAGGGTTCGAGTCCCTTCATCCGCTTCTCAGCTGCGCCCTCTGACGCGACCTGAGCCCATGGCAGCGTCCCGCGCATGAAGATCGTGGTCCCCGGCGGGACGGGACAGGTCGGTACGGTCCTTGCCCGGGCTTTCGGTGGACAGGGGCACGAAGTCGTCGTGCTCGGCCGCGGTACTGCCCGCGACGGCGGTCCCACCCGTCACGTGCGCTGGGACGCTCGCACTCTGGGCGCGTGGGCCGACGAGCTCGAGGGCGCGGACGCACTGGTAAACCTCGCCGGCCGCAGCGTCAACTGCCGCTACAACGCGACGAACCGCCGCGAGATCATGGACTCGCGCGTCGAATCGACCCGCGTGCTCGGCGAGGCGATGCGCGAGGTCGAGCGGCCGCCGCCGGTCTGGCTGCAGGCGAGCACGGCCACGATCTACGCGCACCGCTTCGACGCCGCCAACGACGAGGCCGGCGGCCGTCTCGGCGGAAACGAGCTGCCGGATCTGCCCGATACGTGGCGCTTCAGCTACGACGTCGCGCACACGTGGGAGCAGGTCGCTCGTGAGGCGGCCGGCGACCGCACGCGCCTCGTGCTGCTGCGCTCGGCCGTCGTCATGAACCCGGATCCGGGCAGCGCCTTCGACGTCCTGCTCGGCCTGGTGCGCCGGGGGCTCGGAGGGACGGCGGGCAACGGGCGCCAGTGGATTTCCTGGATACACCACGAGGACTTCACCCGCGCGCTCGCCTGGCTCTTGGAGCACGACACCGTTGCCGGCCCGGTGAACATTGCCGCGCCCGACCCGCTACCCAACGCCGCGTTCATGCGAGCGCTGCGCCGGGCCTGGGGCACGCGGGTCGGCCTGCCGGCGACCGCATGGATGCTCGAGGTCGGCGCGGTGCTCGTGCGCACGGAGACCGAGCTGATCCTCAAGAGTCGGCGCGTCGTGCCCGGCCGGCTCCTCGACGAGGGCTTCGAGTTCGCCCATGCGCGCTGGTCTGACGCGGCGCGCGAGCTCTGCACAGAGTGGCGTTCACAGCGACCGTGACGGCGGCCGGAGCCGGCATCAGTCCGCCTCGCCCAGCAGCTCCTCCGCCTCGCTCCAGAGGCCTGGAGGCACGCGCAGGGCGATGTCGCCGCGGTCGAAGCGGTCGAGGGGCCAGTCGCTCGTGAGGGCCGCGGTCACACCGCTCTCCCGCAGATGCTGGTGCCAAGCCCGGGCGGCGCTGAGCTCCTCGAACTCACGCACCACCTCCCAGTCGTCGTAGCGGGGATCGCCGATGGCGACCGCCGAATCCTTGCCGGCTTGGCGGGCGCGCCGCTCGGAAAGCCAACGCGGGAGGCGACCAGTCACGCCGACACGGTAGCCCTACGCCGCCGCCCGCGCCGCCGACAACACCCCGGTCTCCAGATTCAGCAGCTGCCGCTTGCGCTCCAGGCCGCCGCCGTAGCCCGTGAGCGTGCCCGACGCGCCGATCACCCGGTGGCAGGGCACGATGATCGAGATCGGGTTGCGCCCGTTCGCGAGGCCCACGGCTCGACAGGCGCGCACATTGCCCACCCGCGCTGCAAGCTGGCCGTAGCTCTCCGTGCGGCCGTAGGGGATCTCCTGGAGGGCTCCCCAGACGCTGAGCTGGAACGCGGTGCCGACCGGGGCCAGCGGGACCTCGAAGTCCGTCAGCTCGCCCGCGAAGTAGGCGGCGAGCTGCGCCCGTACGTCGGCAAAGGCGTCGTCGTCGCGCTCCCAGTCGTCGGTGGCTGTCTGGGCAAACTTGCCTCCTGACATGTAGAGGCCGGTGAGCGCCCGCCCGTCGCCCTTGAGCAGCAGCTCGCCGATCGGGCTGTCGACGGTCGTGTGAATCACGCGTGGCATGCGGTCTCCTCTGTCGGTTCGCTGGCTTTGGTGGGTCGTGTCGATGTCGCGGGGCGAGACAGCGATGCCCACAGATGCTGGGTCGCGTAGGCGCGCCAGGGTCGCCAGTGCTCCGCCAGCCGCTCCGCTTCCGCGGGGTTGCCGGGTCGCCCCAGCCGCTCGACGGCTCGACGCACGCCCAGGTCGCTCGGTAGAAAAGCGTCCGGGTCGCCGAGGGCGCGCATGGCTATGTACGACGCGGTCCAGGGCCCGACTCCCGGCAGCTCGAGCAGGCGGACACGCACCTCGTCGCGGTCGGCGCCGGGGTCGAGACTGAGGCCGCCGCCGGCGAGCGCCTGCGCGAGGGTGCGGAGGGCCCGGGCCCGTGCGCGCGGCACGGGCAGCTCGTCGGGGTTTGCCGTGGCGAGCGCGCTCGGCTCGGGAAAATGGTGGGTCAGGGACCCGCGCGGCTCGGTCAGCGGCCTGCCGTAGCGCGCCACCATGCGAGCCGCCAGCGTGCGGGCGCCTGCGACCGAGACCTGCTGCCCGAGCACGGCGCGCACCGCGAGCTCGGCCCCGTCGACGTGCCCCGGCACCCGCCGGCCGGGCGCTTCGGCCACGAGCGGCGCGAGCAGCGGGTCCGCCCCCAGAACGGCGGCGATCGCGAGCGGGTCGGCATCGAGGTCGAGGAGACGCCGGCAGCGCTGCACCGCGGCGCCGAGGTCGCGCAGGTCGGTGAGGGCGAGCCGGCAGCGCACGTGATCCCCGCCCGGGCGCAGCTCCACGATGCCCTCGCCGTGCGGCAGGGCGAGCGTGCGCCGATAGGCACCCTCGACGTACTCCTCGACGCCCGCCACGGCCCGCTCGCCGAGGAAGTCGAGCATGGCCTCTACATCACCGGGCGCCCGGTGCACGAGCCGCAGCTCGATCGCTCCGGTGGCCGCCTGCGAAGCACCCCCCGGTCGAGCGCGGCGGACCTCGGTCGGAGTGGCTGCGAACACGCTGCGGAAGGTCTCGTTGAACTGCCGGATGCTCGAGAAGCCCGCGGCGAGTGCGACCTCCGAAACCGGCAGGCGCGTGCTCTCGAGCAGCGCTCGCGCGTTGTGGGTCCGTTGGGCGCGTGCGAGCGCCTGTGCCCCCGCCCCCACCTCGGCAACGAGCTGGCGGTTCAGGTGCCGCTCGCTGAAGGCGAGCCGGCGCGCCAAGGCGGAGACCCCCTCGCGGTCGACCACGCCGTCCTGGATCAGCCGCATTGCGCGACCGACGACGTCGGCGCGCACGTTCCACTCCGGCGAGCCGGGCGCGGCCTCGGGCCGGCAGCGCTTGCAGGCGCGAAATCCCGCGGCCTGGGCGGCCGCCGCCGACGGGAAGAAGTCCACGTTCTCGCGCCTGGGCGCCCGGGCCGGACAGCTCGGCCGACAGTAGATCCCGGTCGAGGAGACGGCCGTGTAGAAGGCACCGTCGAAGCGGACATCCCTGCTCTGCACGGCTCGGTAGCAGTGCTCGAAGTCGATGACCACGCTGGCGACAGTGACACACCGGGCGGCCGGATGCTGGCGGTTATCGGACGGCGCGGACGCGCCGGTTCAGGGTACGTGCCACCAGCGGACAATCTCGGCCAGCGCGCGGAACTGCTGCGCGAGAGCGGGTGTGGCTCGCGCGGCTGGAAGCGTCAGCTGTCACCCGGCATGAGCGTGAAGGATCCCCCGTCGATCGGCGCGACCGCTCGAAGATGGCGCTCGTCGAAGCTGAGGATGCGCTTCGTCTGGTGGGCATGCGCGGTGACCACCAGGGAGCAGTCGGCGAGCCCTAATCGCAGGTCCGCGTAGCGCGCTTCGAGATCGGCCACGAGCTGATGGTCCTCGCGCTCGAGGCAGGCCACGACGAAGCGCCCAGCGGCGAGGTCGGCGATGAAGGCACGGCGCGCGGGTTGGCCGTGGCGGACGCCGAGGAGGTAATCGACCTCGGCGGTCACGGGGGCGGGCACCACGAGCGGCCCAGGGTCGGCAGCGAGGGCTTGCCGGACGGGCTCGCGCATACGATCCGCTACGTCGGCGAGCGCGACGAGCGGCCCTGCATCGACGATGAGGGTCACGTTCCGAAGCCGTCGAGCAGCTCCGCCTCGTCGATGTCGGCCACCGAACCGCCGGAACCCGTCACACAGCCGTCGAGCGAGAAGTTGCGATCGGCGCTTGGGGCCGGTCGGTAATCGGCGAGCGCGGCGCGCAGCACGTTTGCCTGCGAGCGCCCCTCCTCGCGGGCGAGTCGGGCGAGGCGCTTCGCCAGCCGCTCATCCAAGTAGACGCTTGTCTTCCGCACCGCCTGGAGTATAGGGCAGCGTGTAGGGCAGTTGGACAGGGGCCGCCAGCACGGCAGCCTTGCCCTGTCGGTCGCCAGCTCGGGTGGGTCGTGCTTGCGGCCAAGATCCTCCTGGGAGTCATGGCAGAAGCGGCTCGATCGGATCGGCGGCGCATCCGAGCGCGGGGGGGCATCGCGCGCCGTCGCGGTTTCGGGCCGGGCGGCCGTCGAGGCCGGACGGCGCGGACGCGCCTCGAATCAGGCAGTGCGGGCGACCACCGCGAGCGCGAGGTGATCCTCGCCGGTGGTGGTCACGCGGTGGCGGTACGGGCGCTCGGCGACGCTGCGAGCAAGCCGGCCGTCGAGCAGGTTCTCGACCAGATCCGGGTAGCCGCTCGCCCGCGCCTCGGCTTCGGCACGGTCGGGCAGGAGCTCGTCGGCGATCGGGAAGGCGATCAGGGAGCCGCTCGGAACGAGCCCCAGAGCACGCTCGAGCACTGCGGCCGGCACGTGCCCGAAGCCGAGGGCGGCGATCGCCACGAGGCAGTTGAAGCCGCGGCCGGCGAGCGCCGCCAGCTCGTCGGAAGTGGCCGTGCCCAGGTCCATCACGACGAAGTCGTCGTAGACGCCCGGGCGATCGCGCCGCGCCGCCACGGCCGCTGCCGGCTCGAGGTCGAGCCCGACCACCGACCGCACACCGATCCTCCGCAGCTCCTCGCCGCCGGCGCCGTTGCCCGCTCCGAAGTCGAGCACGCGCAGATCCGCGGGGTCGAGGGCCTCGGCGGCCAGGGTCTCGGCGAGCAGGTTCACCACCTCACTGGCCGAGCACATCCCCAGCTCCTCGTAGAACACGCGCTCGTACAGGCCGGGAACCGCGTAGAGCTCCGCGTAGTCGTGGAAGCCGATCCGTCGCCGTGCGGCCGGGGGGCCGAACTCGATCCATTGCTCGCCGCCGGGGGAGAACGAGATCGGACCGAGCTCCGGGGTGGCTTGCGGCTCAGACACGGCGCCGGAGCTTAAGCGCGGATCACCGCGCCGATCCATCCCGCGATCGACCCAGCCCGCGAGATCAAGCTGGTCGCAGACACAGAGGGCGTCAAGGATCGCCACGTCGCCAGGCCCTACCCGGCGTGGTCGGCTATCGGGGTCTCTGAGCTGATCACCGACGGCGCCCTCGTCGAGATCCGTGTCATCGCCCAAGATCCGATCGGGGTCTGAGTCGACGTCGCTGGTTCCTGGCGATGCGCGGGCCGGTTGGATCGAGCAACACCAGGTCGGCAGTGCTCGCGCGTGCAGCCCAGCGCCACGCGTCGTCAGCGCGTCGCCACGAGCAGGCTCTGAGTCGAGACCCCGATCCAGCCGGTGGAGTCGAACAGCTGGCTGCGACACAGCGCCGCACCCTGTGGACCCACCCGTGTCTCCGCCGCCATCGCCATCCACTCCCCGGCCGGAGGGCGGCTCAGGTGCACGCCCAGATCGACGTTTACGAAGATCCACCGGCTCCAGTCGAGCACCGAGCTCACGCCGCTCGCGGCGTCGGCCATCACCAACAGACGCTCGAGCGGAGTCGCCTCCTCTCCGGCCACCAGCGGCACGCGCAGGCGCGTCCACACCGTCGCGGGACCGGGCTCGTCGAAGGCGCCGTCGATGAACCGCCAGTCGAGCGCCCGGTGGTAGGCCACCTCGTCGCGCCAGAACCCGAACGAGCCCTCGCGGCCGTGCTCGGGACCCGGCGGAGGCGGCATCGGCTCCGCCGCTCGGGCCGGCGCCTCGACCCCCTCGGCCCGCATGCGCCACGCGGTGGCCCGCATGAGCGGCTCGCCCCCCTCCTCGGCGAGCTCCGCCTCCACGAGCTCCACCCGGCGTCCGGGCCTGAGCACCCGCGTCCGCGCGATCAGCGGCACGATCGGGACCGGCCTCAGGATGTCGAAGCTCAGCCGCGCCGGCTGCCCCGGCGCGATACCGCCGGCGCGTTCGACCACATGAGCGAGCAGCGCTGCCGGAGGACCGGCGTGCTGATGCTCCGGATTCCAGGGCCCGCGCGTCAACCCGGTCGGTCGAAAGGCTCCGTCGACGGGCTCGTAGAGCGCCGGAGGTAGCTCCGGCACGACTTGGAGGTCCCCCCTAGCGCCGAAGCGCCTCGTCCAGGGCCTCGTTCACGAGCTCGTCGGCGCGCGTGTTGCTCTCCCGCCTCACGCTTCGCACCGACCAGCGCTCGAAGCCGCGCAGCGCCTCCATCGTCTCCAGGTACAGGGGCTTGAGGCCCGCGTGCTTGACCTTGTACTGGCCGCCGATCTGGCGGGCCACGAGCTCCGAGTCGTTCACCACGTCCACCTCCCGGGCACCGAGGTCGCGCGCCAGCTTCAGCCCGAGCTGCACCGCCCGGTACTCGGCCACGTTGTTGGTGGCCTCGCCGATGTAGGAGCCCTCCTCGAGCAGCACGCCCCCGTCCGCAGCGCTCGCCACGGCGCCCACCGCGGCGGGTCCTGGATTGCCTCGCGCACCGCCGTCCACATGGACGACCACCTTCTCCAGACTGGCGATCAGACCGCGGGTTCGATCGGCGGGAAGCTACCCACCGGACGCTTGATCCGGCGGTCCCTGATCTCACGCCGCGAGTCCTCGGTCTGACCACGCGGGCCGCGGCGATCGGCCCCCTCGCGGCGGTCGATGATCACCTTGACGTTGTCGTCGTCGCGGTAGTACTCGGCCAGCCGGTCGTAGAGCTCGTCGGCCAACGCCTGGGGCACCACGCAGTAGATCACGGGCGCAGGTTAGCTGCCCTGGAGAAGACCCTCGGGCGAGGCGGAGCCGTTCCACTCGCGCAGCGACTCGTCGAGCTCGCCGAGCTCGTTGCCCTTCGCCACCAGCACGATCGCCTCCTGAGCGTCCCCCAGGTCGATCCGGTAGTGGTACCAGGACAGCTCCCAGGCCACGATCACCGCGACCTCGCTCGGAGAGGCGGCATCGGGCGCCGCTCGGACAAACGGCGAGCCGAGGGTCCGGGTGAGGCCCGCGACCGTGCGGCTGTGGTGGGAGGCGTTGAAGAGCTCGAGGGCACGCTCGACCTTGGCCTGGGCATTGGTCGGGACCGCCCGCACGTGGCGCGGGTCCCGCGGCCGGCCGGCGATGGCCTGACGCAGGGGCGCGCTTCCCTGCGTCGGCACCGCGCCCAGCTCGGCCCCCCGGTCGGACGCCGTCCCCGGGTCCAGGGCCTCGTCGACCACCGCATAGTCGCCGTTTTCGAACCCGCCGTTCAGGCTCGGGGCGAGCACCTCCTCCTCTCGGCGCCGCCTCATGCGGCCGAACAGCGAGCGGCGCGGCTCGGCTCGCCGGCTGGCCACGGGGAGGTCGGCGTGAGCGGACTCGCGGATCCAGCCCTCGTGCTCGGCGCGCGGCATGCAGAGCTCGCAGACCGGATGGCGCTGCCCCCCCGGAGCGAGGAAGGCGTGGGTACGCTCACCCTTGAGGATCGTCCGCCCGCAGACGTCGCAGGCCATGAGGTCGTCGAGCGGGCGCAGCTCCTTCTTCATCCGATGATCGTAGCCACCAACCGGGACCGCTTCCGGCCACCGGCAGACGGCCGGCGCCGAGTGATCTCTACGCGCCCACGGCCTGCCCGGCATCCGCCGCCGAGGCCACCTTCTCGGCCAGGTGGGCGGGGATCTCCTCGTACCTCGCGAACTCCATCGTGTAGTCGCCGCGGCCGCCGGTGATCGAGCGCAGGTCGGGCGCGTAGCTCAGCATCTCGGCCATCGGCACCTCGGCTCGGATCTCGGTCATGGAACCCTTTGGCTCCATCCCGAGCGGCCGGCCGCGCCGGCCGTTGAGGTCCCCGATCACGTCCCCGACCGAGTCCTCGGGCACCGCCACCGTGGCGGTGACGATCGGCTCGAGCAGCACGGGCTCGGCCGCCTCCAGGGCCTGCTTGAGCGCCATCGACCCGGCGACCTTGAAGGCCATCTCGGAGGAGTCGACCGAGTGGTAGGAGCCGTCGTAGAGCCTCACCCGCACGCCCTTGACCGGGTAGCCCGCCACGACGCCGTGCCCCAGGGCCTCGATGACGCCCTTCTCGACCGCGGGGATCAACCCCGAGGGGATCACGCCGCCCTTGATCGCGTTGACGAACTCGAAGCCGTCGCCGTCCTCGAGCGGCTCGATCTCGATGTGGCAGTCGCCGAACTGGCCGCGGCCACCGGTCTGCTTCTTGTAGCGCCCGTGCGCCCGGGCGTGCCCTCTGATCGTCTCCTGGTAGGGAACGCGTGGCGGCCGCAGGGTTACCTCGGCTCCGAAGCGGTCCTTCATTCGACCGACCACCACCTCCACGTGTATCTGCGACAGGCCGGCCACGATCTGCTCCCCCGTCTGCGGATCGCGGTGCAGGTCGATCGTGGGGTCCTCCTCCTGCAGGCGCCGTAGCGCGGTGAAGACCTTGTCCTCGTCTCCCTTCGAGCGCGGTTGGATCGCAAAGGCCATGACGGGCGCCGGGAGCGCGGGAGTGGGAAGGCTCACCGGATGGTCGCCCGTGACCAGCACATCCCCCGCCCGGGTGTCCTTCAGCTTGGCCACCGCGCCGATGTCCCCCGGGCCGAAGTCCTCCGCGGCGCCGTGCTGCTTTCCCTGTGGCACGAGCAGGTGACCGATCCGCTCCCTCGCGTGGGTCCGGCAGTTCATGGCGTGCGAATCGGCCTTCACCACCCCCTGATAGACGCGAAAGAGGTTGATCCGGCCGGAGTAGGGGTCCGCGAGGGTCTTGAACACGTAGGCGACCGCGTCGCGGTCCTCCACGGGCTCGAGCGTATCGTCGCCCGCGATCACGCCCCCCTTCATCTCGGGAGACGGGAGATCCTCGATGAAGGCGTCGAGCAGGCGGTTGACCGCCAGGTTCTTGGTGGCGACCCCACAGGTGACCGGGAAGATGCGGCCGTCGGTCACGCCGGCCTTCAGCGCTGTGACCGTCTCCTCGTGGGAGACCTCCTGCCCCTCCAGGTAGCGCTCCATCAGGTCGTCGGAGATCTCGGCGACCTCGTCCATCAGCTTCTCGCGGTACTCCTCGGCCTGCGTGCGAAGCTCCGCGGGGACGTCGACCTCGCTGCAGTTCTCCCGCGAGTCCCCGTCGTACACGAACGCCCGCATGTCGATCAGGTCGACCACCCCGCGTACGTCGTGCTCACTCCCGATGGGGATCTCCGTGGCCACCACGTGCGGCCCGAAGGCCGCCTTCAGCTGCTCGAGGGTGCGGAAGAAGTCGGCCCGCTCGCGGTCGAGCATGTTCACGAACAGGAGCCGGGCGAGGCCGAGCTCCTCGGCGCGGGCCCACAGGCGCTCCGTGCCCACCTCGACGCCCAGCACGCCGTTTACGACGAACACGGCCCCCTCGCATACCCGCAGGGCCGCGAGCGCGTCGGCCACGAAGCTCGGCTCGCCCGGCGTGTCGATCAGGTTGATCTTGCGCCCCTGCCACTCGAACGACGCGACGCTCGAGGAGATCGACATGGCGCGCGCCTTCTCGTCGGCCGCGGAGTCGGCCACCGTCGTGCCGTCGCCCACCGACCCGAGACGGGACGTGGCCCCTCCCTCGAACAGGAGCGCCTCGTCGAGAGACGTCTTGCCGCTTCCCCGATGGCCCACCAGGGCCACGTTGCGAATACGCCCGGCGCCCTTGTGCATCCCCGTTCCTCTCCTCGATTCAGGGAGCCCGCACGATACGCCCACATGACGGTCGTGGCAAGCGCGGCGCGCCGGATTGGACGTTCCTACGACCACATTGCCGGCGGTTGCGCTACGCTCGGCCACGTACGGCTGGGTCCACAGGGACGCGGCAAAGTAGTGCCAGCGCCCGCAGGTCGTTGCTAGATGCATCCTCCGCGAACGCAGTGCACATACGCGAGAGGACGGGCTAAATGCCTACAGGAACCGTTAAGTGGTTCAACGACGACAAGGGGTTCGGCTTCATAACCCCCGAGGACGGGTCCAAGGACCTGTTCGTCCATCACAGCGACATCAGCGGCGACGGCTTCCGCTCGCTCGCCGAGGGCGCCAAGGTCTCATACGAGGCAGGCTCGGGCGACAAGGGCCCCAAGGCCACGAACGTCACCACGCTCTAGAGCTCGAAGCACCGGCCGGCGGCTGCGCCGGGGCCCAACAGGGCCCTCGGCGTGGTCGCGGTCGTGCCACGCGGGAAGCTAGCCTCCCGCCTCCTCCAGCACGTCGCCCTGCAGGCGCGACTTCAGCCTCAGCACCGCCTTGGTGTGCAGCTGTGAGACGCGCGACTCCGTGACACCGAGCACCTCGCCGATCTCCCGCAGCGTCAGGTTCTCGTAGTAGTAGAGGGCCACGACCAGCTTCTCCCGTTCGGGCAGGCGCGCGATTGCGTCGGCCAGGCGATCCTTGGTCTCGGTGCTGTCCATGGCCGCCGCCGGATCGATGGCGTGCGGGTCCTGGATGGTGTCGAGCAGCGATACCTGGTCTCCCGAGGAGTCCGACAGCGTCCATAGCTCGTCGAGGGCGACCACGGCAGAGTTGGATATGCGGGTCAGCGAGGCCTGGAAGTCGTCGACCGAGACCTCGAGGGCCTCGGCCATCTCCACGTCGGTCGGCGCACGCTGCAGCTTGTGCTCGAGGGCGGCGTTCGTCCGCTCGATCTCGCGGGCCTTGGCGCGCACCGAGCGCGGCACCCAGTCGAGGGAGCGCAGCTCGTCGATGATCGAGCCCTTGATGCGGGTGATGGCGAAGGTCTCGAACTTGATCTCGCGCCCGGGGTCGAAGCGCTCGATGGCCGTGATCAGCCCGAGCAGCCCGTAGGAGATCAGGTCGGCCTCCTCGACGTGGGCGGGCAGGCCGCTGGACATACGTCCGGCCACGTACTTGACGAGCGGCGAGTAGGCGAGCACGAGCCGCTCTCGGGACGGGGGGTCGCCGCTGTCCTTGTAGCGACGCCAGAGTTCCTTGAGCTCGACCGCCTTGACGTTCGTTTCCAGCTTGTTCCCCCTTGCCGCTAGGCCCTTGGATGGGCCGCGGCATAGGCCTTCCGCAGCCGCCGCGACTCTACCCGAGTGTAGGTCTGAGTCGTGCTCAGGCTCGCATGGCCGAGCATCTCCTGGATAGAGCGCAGGTCGGCGCCTCCCTCGAGGAGGTGGGTGGCGAAGGAATGGCGCAGGGTGTGGGGCGTGACCCCGGCCGCGGCGCCGGTGCCCGCCCGACGTGTCCACAGCCGCAGCCGGCGGCGCACATCCGAGGTCGAGAGCCGGCGCCCGCTACGCGACAGGAACAGCGCCCGGGGCGGCTCGGCGCCGCCGGCCGCTGCGGCGAGGGCGGGCCTTCCGCGCTCCAGGTACCGCGCGAGGGCCTGCCACGCGGGCTCACCGGCCGGCACGAGGCGCACGCGCGAGCCCTTGCCGCTCACCCGCAGCTCCTCCCCGTCGGGATCGAGGTCGGTCACGGCGAGGGTCACGAGCTCCTCGGCCCTGAGGCCGGCCCCGTAGGCCAGCTCGAAGATCGCGCGATCGCGCAGGTCGAGGGCCGACGTGGCGGGGATGCGGTCGAGGACGGTGACCACCTCCTCGCTCTTCAGCACCCGCGGCAGGTGAACCTCGCGGCGAGGGCTCGACACGAGATCCGCGGGGCTTGCCACGAGATGGCCGCGATCGACGCGGTGACGGTAGAAGCTGCGGATGGCCGCCAGCTTGCGGGCGACCGTCGATTTCGAGGCGCCGCCCTCGCTCAGCACCGCGGCGTAGCGCCTGAGCTCGCGCGGGCCGATTTCGTCGGCCTCGAGCCGGCGCCGCCCCGCCCAGCCGGCCAACCCGCGAAGGTCGGAGCCATAGGCCATGCGCGTCCTGGCGGCCATCCCCTGGGCCACGAGCGCCTGGTCATAGGTCGTGAGCGCATGCGCCCACGTAGGCTGGAGCTCGATGGCGGTCTTCTTCGTCAACACGGAGGACGGGCGGGTGGCCACTCGGCGTCAGCTGGTCGCCGGCGGGCTTGCCGACGAGCACGAGACGCCGATCCGCCCATGGCACCCGATCCAGGGGCCGAGCGACGCCTCGACGATGTGGTACGCGGTGCTACGCAAGCGTCTGAAAGGGGTGTTCATCGGGAGCTTGTGCGTTCGACACACGGGCCGCCAGGCCTCCCTCGAGCAAGCCGGTTGGGAGGAGGTGCCGATGCGGGAGATCGGCGCCGGGGTGCAGGCGCCCGCCGACTAGGCGATGTAGATCGGCGTCTGCACCGGCACCTGGTCGTACAGCTCGATGACCTCGGGGATCGCCATGCGAATGCAACCGTGCGAGGCCGCCGTGCCGAGCGATGCGATGTCGTCGGTCCCATGGATGCCGGCGCCCGCGTAGAAGCCGAGCCAGCGGGCCTTGAGCGGATTCTGTGGGGAGCCGCCGGGAATGGTCTTGCCGGCTAGCTTGCCGCCCCACTCGGGCACGTTCCAGGCCACGTTCACGGCCTTGTCTTGGATGTTGTAGAGGCCGGTGGGAGTCTCGTATCCGGCGCGTCCGATCGCCACCCGGTAGCTCTTCACGAGTTGGAGGTCGCGATAGAAGCGCAGCTCCTTGCCCGTGCGGCTGACCGTGATGAAGTAGGGGTACTTGGATGCCACCTCGCTCGTACGGACCTTCGGCTGGACGACGCTGGTGCGGGCACGGACCACGCGCTTGCCATGAGGAGACACGAGCTCGGCGGACACCGAGCGCGTCAGGCGGCCGACCTGCAGCGCGACTCCGGTTTCCGCCGGAACCGTGCTCAGGCCCTCTCCGGAGTAGGCCACCTCCGCGTCCTTCGCAGGTTGATCGATCTCCTTCTTGAGACCCGCGACCATCCGCGCGACGGCCGCCTTCGAGTACTTGATCTCCGACGGGATCGCGAGCGGTACCGACTCGTTCCTGACGTCGCGCCAGGTGCGGCTGAGCACGTTCCCGTCGCGGCTCGTGGTCAGGGCCTTCTGCACCATCCCCTCAACGTCGGTCCGCACCCTGGCCCGCTTGGCGGTGAGCTTGACGCGCTTGTCGCCGTGGCGGATCCACACGGGCCGGGCGAGCGGTCGCGCCAGCTCGTCCTCCAGAGCGGCGCGGGCCTCGGCGGCGCGCATACCGCCGATGTTCACCTCGCCCGCGGTGATGCCCTTGGCGATCAGATCGCTGCGCGCGGCGTCGTAGTAGTAGATCCCCACCGCTCCGCCGATGAGCAGTACGACGAACAGCGTGGTGAGGATGAAGGAAAAGTGGCGCATGCGGCGTACCGCTCGAAGTCTAGGGGTCTGCTGATCCCGGTTCGCCGCACGCCGGGTCGCTGCAAGGAACCTTGCGCGGCAGGCGCCCGCTAACGACCGTCCGCGCCCGACCCGGCCCGCTCGAGCGCCCGGTCGATCGCGGCGAGTACCGTGCGGCGCGCTCGCGCCGCCTGCTCATGCGCGCGCAGCGTCTGGAGGTCCGATCGGTCCAGCGATCCCACCAGCGAGATGATCTCGTCGGCCCTCAGGTCGTCATAGCGCTCGACCGGCGCCTTCGGACCCTCCCCAGGCGCCACCGAGCCGCCGCCGTTTGCCTCGTGCTTCGCGAAGTCCGCCATCTCCTCGTACGGCTCGAGCAGGCGCCGAAGATCCACGATCTGGCGAGGGGAGAGCCGACCCTCACCGCGTACCGACGCCCCCCTGACGTTTGGACTCCAGCGTAGGAACTCCTCGACCTCGCGTTCGTAGCGGAAGGGCTCCTGCGCGTTGCGCAGGATCGGGTGAAGGCGCTGGTACTCGGCGAGCTTCTGCACCGCCTCACGCGTGGTGTAGCGGTACTCGAAGCCCGCGGCCTTGAGCTTGCGGTTGTCGAGGCCGCGTCCGAAGCGCAGTTGGCCGAGCATCTCCGGAGGGATGCTCAGGCCGAGGCGCCTCAGGCCGATCGCCGCCAGGGCCGTGCCCACCGGCGGGATCAGGGGCACGTAGGTCTTGCCGAGCAGCCCGGCCACCTCGGTGAGAGCGAGCACCCCGTCGGCGGCGACGTTGTAGATGCCGGGCACATCTCGGCAGGTCACGTGCAGGAGCGCCCCGACCACGTCGTCCTCGTGCACGAACTGGTAGCGAGGGTCGAACCCGAAGATCGTCGGGACGATGGTCAGGTCGAAGAGCATCGAATGGGAGGTCCGGACATCGGCCCCGATCACGTTGGCGCAGCGCATCAGCGAGACGGTCGCGCCGCTGCGCTCGGCGAAGTCGGCCACCGCTCCCTCGGCCTCGACGATGTCGCGCTCGATCGGGGTGCTCGGCGGGTGGGGCCGAGCCATCGCTTCGGTGAAGAATCCGGGGTCGTCCTGGGCGGTGCCGTAGTAGTGGGCCGAGGACTTGAAGACGAGCTTGCGCACGCTCGAGCCCGGCCCGCTGCACGCAGCCAGGATGTTCATCGTCCCGATGACGTTGTTCTCGTGTGCGTTGCGCGCCGAGGTGGTGGTCGAGTCCACCACCAGACGGGTGTCGATGACCGTGTCGATCTCCGCCGCGTCGACGAGCCGCCGCAGCAGCGCGTGCTGGGTGCCCACCCTGACGAACTCGGTGCGCTCGAGCTCGCGCGTCGGATCCTGCGAGTCGACCCCGATGATCGCCTCGATCCCGTCCTCCTGCTCGAGCGCCTGGGCAAGGCGACCTCCCCAGTGGGTCGACAGGCCGGTGATCAGCACCCGGCGCGAGCGCTCCGGCCGGCGGTCGATGCCGGCGACCCCCGCCGCGGCGGTTCGCTCAGCCAAACCAGACCGACTTGCGCGTGCGCACCATCTCCAGCACGTTCTCCTGGATGCGCGCCCGCACGTCGTGAGCAACGGTCTGGACGAGCGCCTTGTCCTCCCAGGGCTCGCCCGCGGGAGCAGCCTCTTCGGCTCCGGACCCGGGCGGGTCGAAGTAGATCGGCTCGAGGAAGCGGATCTTGAACTTGGCAGGCAGGTAGCCCAGCATCCCGAGCAGGCCGAAGTGAGGGAAGGTCGGTGTGATCGGGAAGTAGGTGAGCCCGGTGAGCCGCCGCATCAGCCCGACATGGGCGAAGATCGGCGCCGCCTCCTCGGCGCCCACGAGGCACACGGGGACGATCGGCACCCGGCCCCGCATGGCGGCCTCGACGAACCCGCCCCGCCCGAAGCGCTGCAGCTTGTAGCGGTCCTTGTAGAGCTTCTCGGTGCCCTTGCGCCCCTCGGGGAACACGAGCACGAGCTGCTGCTCGTCGAACAACAGGCGCTGCACATTGGCCGGGTGGGCGGCCACGCACCCGATCTTCGGCAGCAGCATCGAGAAGCCGGGGTAGCCCTTGAAGAAGTGCTCGACGGTGATGTTCAAAGGGCGCGGGCTCGAATGCTCCTCGCGAATCGCCTTGCCGATCATCGCCGCGTCCGGGGGCAGGGCGCCGGAATGGTTGGACACGAGCAGCGCGCCGCCCGCGGTCGGCACGTTCTCGACCCCCTCGACCTCGCAGCGGAACCAGTAGTGGTAGAAGAAGTCGAACAGCGTCTGGTCGACCAGCTTCTCGACCCGCTCCGACCGTCCCCAGTCGTTCAGCCGGCGCTCGGGCTCGACCCCCGGGAGATAGCCCCGCAGGTCATCCCCGCGACGAGCCGGGAGGGCGGAGTCCTCGGGCAGTCGCATGCCGCCTGTCGGCGGCTCGTGCACGCGGAGGCTGCTGCGCTCGTCCCTCGCCACCGCGCGATTGTCGCACGGCTGGCGCCGCTTCGGGCGGACGCCCTCGTCGGCGCGTTCGGTAACTTCGCGGCCATGGCCAAGGTTCCACTTGCGGGCGTCGTCGACAACGTGTACCCGGCGCGGGTGCGGCCGGCGACGCGACGCGACGCGAAGCGGGCCGCCGACGACTACGGACGTCCCGCGGAGCCGAGCTGGCGCGGGGTCGACTGGCGGGCGCACCTGCGGCAGACCGAGGTCGAGGGGCGGGCGGTCCACTACGTCGACATCGGCGCGGGCGACGACCCACCGGTGGTGTTCGTGCACGGCCTCGCCGGCAACTGGCAGAACTGGCTCGAGAACATCCCGGTCGCGGCCGAGGGCCGCCGGGTGGTGGCCATGGACCTCCCGGGCTTCGGACGCTCGGAGATGCCGCGCGAGGACATCTCGATCTCGCTCTTTGCCCGCGCGGTCGACCGCCTCTGCGAGCAACTCGGGCTCGGCCCCGTCGCGGTGGTCGGCAACTCCATGGGCGGCTTCATCGGAGCCGAGATGGCAATCGGCTTTCCGGAGCGCGTCGAACGGCTCGTGCTCCTGTCGGCGGCCGGGCTCTCAAGCACCAACCTCTACCGGCGCCCGACCATGACCGTGGGCCGCTACACGGTGGCCCTTGGAGCCCTCGCCGCCTCACGCAGCGAAGCGATCGTGTCTCGGCCGCGGCTGCGACACGCCGTGCTGTCCCCGGTCATGCGACACCCGACCCGCCTGCCGGCCGACCTCCTCTGGGAGGTCCTTCAGGGGAGCGGGCGGCCGGGGTACATCGATGCTCTGGAGGCGCTCATGACCTACGACTACAGCGACCGCCTGCCCGAGATCGGCTGCCCCACCCTGGTCGTCTGGGGCCGCGAGGACATGCTGGTGCCGGTGCGCGACGCCGACGAGTACGAGCGATTGATCCCCGACTCGCGCAAGACGATCTTCGACGACACGGGGCACGTGGCGATGCTCGAGCGCCCCGTCACCTTCAATCGCTGCCTGGCGTCGTTCCTCGAGGAGATGGGTGAGGCGCGGGATCACGCCGAGCCGGTCGGCTCGACCGCCTGACTGACCTCCGGATCCGCGTCCCGGTGATCGGTCATCGGAGGCGGATGCGCCCCCGTGTCGCGCCGGAGAGGTCGCCTTCGGCGCCGCCATTCCAGAGGTCGAGTTGGCGTGCACGGTCGCCTGCGGCGAGGCGGAACACGATCCGGAAGGTGGTGCGCTCTCCCGGTCCGAGTCCGCCCGAGCAGACCGACTCGTTGCCGAGGAGATCCTGGAGCTGTGTGATCGGTTCGATGTCCTCGATCGCGGCCACGGAGAGGGCGGCACCGCCGGAGCCGCAGAACGGGTCGACGGGTGCAGAGCCTTGGTTGACCACCTGGACGTCGGCGACGACGAACCGCCGGCTGGGACCGGGAACGAGCCTGCCGCTGCCATCTTCGGCGCTCAGGGGCACCGACGCCGTCCTGCTCACGCCCTGCAGGCGGAGGGCGATACCGTCGTCGACCACGAACTGGCCGAGCCGCGCGGGTGTGACCTTGGGGACGGGCGATGGCCCGCCCAAGCTGGGCGCTGGGGCCACCCTGCCCCTCTTCGGGGACTCGTCGGAGGTGAGTGCGCCGGTCGCGGCGAGGCCGCCCAATCCCGCCCCGGCCACCAGGGCGAGCCCGAGGGCCGTTCGGCGCCGGGCCGGGCCGCGCGAGGGACGCGGTACCTCCGCGGGCGTCGCCTGTGGCGGGGCCGGCAGGTCGGCGACCAGTTTGCGGAGATCGCCCCGCGTGCGCGCCGACAGGGCCCGGGCGAGCCGTTGCTCGAGCTCCTCGTCGCTCAAGCGTCCCTCCGACCAGCTTTCGCGGATGACGGCGACCACCCGCTCGCGGTCGCCGTCACTTGCACGCAACCGGGAGGGGCCGGTCGGCAGGCCTGTCGCCATCGGTCGCATGCTAGGCGCCTGGCCGCGCCGCCTCGCCGTTTAAGAGGCTATCCCCGGTTGGCCGTGCGTCCGGGCCGCCTCCGGGTGTGCGTCCCAAGGGGGATTGCTCCTAGGTCGTGAGGGCGCCCTCGGCCGCGGAGCCGACGTGACGGGCGTACTTGGCGATGACTCCGCGCCCGAAATTGTTCGGTCGCGGGGCGAAGGCTTCAACCCTCACCTTGATCTGGGCGTCGCTGAGGTCGACATCGAGCCGGCGATTGGGGATGTCGAAGCTCACGGTGTCCCCGTCACGGACAGCGCCGATGGGCCCCCCGCGGGGCGCCTCGGGCGCGACATGTCCCGCCATCAGGCCGCGCGTGGCCCCCGAGAAGCGGCCGTCGGTGAGCAGGGCCACCGAATCGCCCAGCCCCGCGCCCACGAGCGCGGCCGTCACCCCGAGCATCTCGCGCATACCGGGGCCGCCGGCCGGTCCCTCGTTGCGAATGACAACGACGTCGCCGGGCTGAATCTCCTGAGCAGACACCGCCGCGAACGCCTCCTCCTCCGACTCGAAGACACGAGCCGGCCCGCGGTGGTCACGCCGCGTGTAGCCGGAGAGCTTCACGACGCAACCCTCGGGCGCCAGGTTGCCGCGCAGGATCGCGAGTCCGCCCGTAGGACTGATCGGGTCGTCGAGCCCGCGCACCACGTCCTGCCCGGGCGCCTCTTCGGCCAGCGCCGCCTCCTCCCCAAGGGTCCGGCCGCTCACCGTGTGGGCGCTCGGGTCGAGCAGTCCGCCCTCGAGCAGCCGACGGGCCACGAGCCGGACGCCACCCGCGCGGTAGAGATCCGTGGCCACGTAGCGCCCGCCCGGCTTCAGGTCGGCGATCAGCGGCGTGCGGGTGCTCACGGTGTCGAAGTCGTCGATCGCGAGCTCGACGCCGGCCTCGCGGGCGACGGCGAGCAAATGCAGCACCGCGTTGGTAGAGCCGCCGGTCGCGGCGACACACGCGATCGCGTTCTCGAGCGCGGGCCTGGTGATGATCGAGCTGGGCCGGACATCGCGCTCGAGCAGCTCCATCACCAACCGGCCGCAGTCCTCGGCGACCTGGCCCTTCTTGCCGTCCTCGGCGGGAACCATGCCGCTGCCCATCGGCGAGATGCCGAGCATCTCGAAGGCGGTGGCCATGGTGTTGGCGGTGAACTGACCGCCGCACGCTCCCGCACCAGGCGACGCCACGCCCTCGAGCTCATCGAGGTCTTCGTCGCTCATGTCTCCGGCGGCATGGGCACCGACCGCCTCGAACACGTCCTGGATGGTCACGTCCCTACCCCGAAAGCGCCCCGGCGCGATCGAGCCGCCGTAGAGCAGCAGGCTGGGCACGTCCAGGCGCGCCAGCCCCATCACGCAGCCGGGCAGCGTCTTGTCGCATCCGGACATAGCGACGACCGCGTCGAACATGTGCCCGCGAGCAACGAGCTCCACCGAGTCGGCGATGACCTCCCGGCTTACGAGCGAGGCCTTCATGCCCTCGCTGCCCATCGTGATGCCGTCGGAGACGGCCACCGTGTTGTACTCCATGGGAGTTCCGCCGGCCGCCCTCACGCCGTCCTTCACGCGCTCGGCCAGCCGCCGCAGGTGGAAGTTGCAGGGCATCGTCTCGGTCCAGGTGTTGGCGATACCGACTATGGGCCGGCCAAGCGCCTCCGCATCGAACCCGATGCCCTTCAGGTAGGCCCGTGCGGGCGCGCGATCGGGGCCGTCGAGGATCTTGCGGCTGCGCCCGCGGGGGTCGACGCTCACGCGTAGTGCGGCGGCGCCGAGGTGGAGCGCCGGCGCTGGCGTTCCCACTCGGATAGACGCCACAGGTCGCGCCGCACCCTGGCGGGGTCGAGCTGGCGTCCGGGGAGATGCATGTTCGCGCTGCGGATCAGGCGCTGCTCGTCGCCCGTCAGTGCCATCCACTTGGCGAGTACGTCGTCGGAGTCCGGCAGGCGTGAGCCGGCGATGGCACCGCTCATGTCGGGAAACTCCACGCAGTACTCGCTGAGCAGGCGTCTGGTGCCGGTCACATAGGCCACGATCGGCTTGTGCGGGTAGATCAGGTAGGCGTAAGACGCCGCCCGGCGGGCGGGCGCCCCGGTGGGCCGCATCGGGTCCTCGGGCCGTGTCGCTGCCGGCGGCGGCGCGGGCCGGCCGGATGAGCGCCGATCGGGTGAGTTGGTGGAGAGCTCGGTCTCCGGCCCGAAGTCACGCCGTCCGCGGCCGTTCACGCGGATGAAGCCGAGGTCGCGGTACATGGCCCACTCCTCTTCGTTCACGCACGAGCGCAAGAGCTCGCGCGCCCGCTGCTCGGCTCGGCGCTCGCGGCCCGGATCGCGAACCTCCAACTGCCCAGCGCGGTGGGTCGGCCGCACTCGTGCGGCCTGTCGCCGCGGACCGCCCACGCGCATCAGTGTGGAGGCGAGCAGGACGACGGCGATTACGGCGAGGGCGAGTAGGACCAGCAGCATGCCCCGCGCCGGCTACTAGCCGCCGGCGGCGCGCGGGAAGAAGATCACGCGCTCCGCATCCTGTGGGATCTGCCGGTAGTCCTGGACCATCTCGGCCTGCCGGCGTCCGGTGACCCCGTCGAGCGACGGGACGGCGGCCCACATGCCCTCGTCGAGCTGGCGGCGGAACTCCTCCACCAGTCGCTCCTCATCCTGCTGCACCTCCGGATCGCCCTCGGTGAGGAGGACTTCTCCGTGCCCCGGCTTCATGCGTAGAAACTTGATGACGACACTCCTTGGCCGCTGATTGCCCGCTTGCGCGAGCACCCGGTTCGGACTCCCTCGAACGGGGGCAGACATTATGCCAGAGCCGGTCCGGCTGTCCGCCGATGCCCGCCGGAGCCGGTGACGGCACGGGGATCAACTGAGGCCGAAGACGTCCACCGGACCGACCCCCGCGCCGATCGCGCGGATTCCATCTCGCACGGCGCCGGAGGCCACAACCTTCGCGTGTCGGGCCGCCTCCAGCGGGGTGTCCCCGAGCGCGAGCCGCGCCGCGAGCGTCGAGGAGTGCGTGTCGCCCGACCCGTGCGCCGCGCCATCGGGGTGGCGTTCTCCAGCCAGCTCGACCGCACGGGTCCCGTCGAAGTAGAGGTCGACGGCCTGCGACCGGTGCCCGCCGGTCACGATGACGACGCCGGCGCCGAGGGCCTGGATCGCGCGCGCCAGCTCCTCGGGGGCAGTCTCCGCACCCGCCGGCGGGCCGGCGAGCACGCGCGCCTCCGGCACGTTGGGCGTGACCACGTCGGCGCGCGGAACCAGGCGCTCGCGCAGCACCACCTGTGCATCTTCCTCGAGCAGGGCTGCTCCGCTCTCGGCGACCATCACCGGATCGAGGACCACGGGCGCCGTCCCCGTGAGCTCGAGCGCCCGCTCGACCGCGCCAATCGTCGCGACGCTTCCGAGCATGCCGATCTTCACGGCATCCACCCCGATGTCGTCCACCACGGCCGCCACCTGCTCGACGATCGCCTGTGGGGGCAGCGGATACACGCTGCGCACCGCGACCGTGTTCTGAGCGGTGATCGCCGTGATCGCCGTCATTCCGTGAACGCCGGCGCGGGCGAACGCCTTGAGGTCGGCCTGGATGCCGGCGCCCCCGCCGGAGTCCGAGCCGGCGATGCTGAGGACGCATGGTGGGCGTGTGCGGCGTTGGTTCATGGTGAGGTGGTATTGCGGCCGCAGCGGGTCGCCCGCCACGCTACCGGCCCAATCAGGCAAGCGCCGTCCGTTCGTAGCTGCCGAAGCCATCGCGGGTGACCAGTCCGAGCGCCTCCAGGCGTCCCAGGGCAACGCGCACCTCTCGCGCCGAGGCGAGTGCTGCCTCCACCAAGGTCTCGACGCCCTGACCGGCCTCGACGGCGTCCAGTACCCGGCGCAGCCCGGGCTCGAGCTCCTCGGACCGACGGCCGGCCCCCTCCTCTCCCCCGCATCCCGCCGTCTCCGCAGCCGGCCGCACGCCAACCCCGTAGAGGAGGTCGAGCACGTCCTCGACGCCCCGGACCACGTGCGCTCCGTCGCGCAGCAGGCGGTTGGACCCGGCGGCCATGCGCGCCGTGACCCGGCCGGGGATCGCGCCGACATCCCGGTTGAGCGTCGTGGCGAAGGCCGCGGTGATCAGCGTCCCCGAGCGGTCGGCAGCCTCGACCACGATGGTGGTGGCGCCGAGGGCCGCCATGATGCGGTTCCGTGCCGGGAAGCTCCACTTGAGAGCACGTTGGCCTGGAGGCAACTCCGACAGGACCACACCACGGTCGAGCAGCCGCTCGTAGAGCGCGCGATGGGTGCGCGGGTAGATGACATCCGGCCCGCAGGCGAGCACCGCGATCCCGGCCCCATCGGCGTCCAACACCCCGCGATGCGCCGCGCCGTCGATCCCCAGGGCCAGGCCGCTGATGACCGGCACGCCCGCAACGGCGAGGCTTCGCCCGAGCTCTCTGGCGACCTCGGTCCCGTAGGGCGAGGGCCGGCGGGTACCGACGATCGTGACCAGCGGTTGCTGCGTCAACTCCGCCAGGCGCCGGCCCCCGCCGCGGACGAAGACGGCGGCGGGCGGGTCCGTCAGGTCGTGCAGGCCGGCCGGATAGGCATCACGGTGCCGGCACACGGCCTCGACGCCCGCCCCATGCAGGTGCTCCCGAGCCGCCACCGGATCGAAGCCCTCGACGAAGGCCCGTAGCGACTCGACCCGGTCCGGGGCGACGGCGGCGATCAGCTCGTCGTTGGAGAGCGCGAGCAGCCCGGCGGCTCTCCGCTGCGGATGGTCGAGCAGCCCGGCGATCCGCTCCGAGAGCCGGCCGAGGAGGTGGGCTCGACGGAAGCAGGCATCGCAGCTGTCGGTCACGCCGCCACTCGCTCCGACGCGCCGAGGCGGAAGCTCAGCGCCTCGTCGATGTCGTCGGCGCCAACCCGCTCGCGCCCGCCGAGGTCGGCGATGGTCCGCGCCAGGCGCAGGACACGGTCCCTTCCCCGGCCGCTCAACGGCACACGGCCGTGTCCCTCCAGCAGCCGCGAGCGCGCGCCGGCGCCGAGGCCGACGTGTTGCCGGGTGGCGGCGCCGTCCATCGTGGCGTTCGAGACCGCGGCGCAGTCGACCAGGCGCCGAGCCTGGAGCGCGCGTGCCGAGGCCACCCGGTCGCGCACGGCGGAGGACGCCTCGCTGGAGGCTCCGGGGCCGGCGGCGAGCTCGAGCGGCGGTGTAGCGCTCAGCGGGCACACGAGATCCATGCGGTCCATCAGCGGGCCGCTCAGCCGCCGCGCGTACCGCGCGCGGTCGGCCTCCGTGCAGAGGCATTCGTGCCGAGGGCGTGCGCAGGGGCAGCTGTTGCACGCGGCGATCAGCATGGCTTCGGCCGGAAAGCTGACCGTGCGCTGGCCGCGCGTGATCTCAATGCGTCCGTCCTCGAGCGGCTGCCGCAGGCCCTCGAGTGCGGGTCGGGAGAACTCCGCGAGCTCGTCCAGGAAGAGGACACCGCGGTGTGCAAGGGTGATCTCGCCAGGGCGCGGACTCGCGCCGCCGCCGATCAGTCCGGCCGGGGAGATCGTGTGATGTGGCGCTCGGAACGGCCGCCGCGACGCCAGGCAGCCGTCGCTGAGGCCCGCGACCCCGTGGATGTGGGTGATCTCGAGCGCCTCCTCGAAGGTGGGTGGCGGGAGGATCGAGGTGATCCGGCGGGCGAGCATCGTCTTCCCGACGCCTGGAGGCCCGACCATCAACAGGCTGTGCCCCCCGCCCGCGGCGATCTCGAGCGCCCGCTTGGCATCCGCCTGCCCGCGTACGTCGACGAGGTCGATCTCGTCCGGGCGCGCGGCGGCCGGAATGCGGGCGCGCGCCGGTGCCGGGCACCAGCGCCCCCGCAGGAGGTCGGCGATGCGGTCGAGGCTCGGGACGCCGAGCACCTCGATTCCTTCCACCAGCGCCGCCTCTCCGGCGTTCTCCTCCGGTACGAGCAACTTCGAGTAACCCGCCTCCCGGGCTCCGAAGGCCACGGCGAGCGCTCCGTGAACCGGCCGCAGCGCCCCGCTCAGCGAGAGCTCGCCGCAGACCGCGTAGCTTCGCAGCGCCTCGCGCGGGACCTGGCCGCTGCCCCCCAGCACCGCCACGGCCAGCGCCAGGTCGAAGCTCGGCCCGGCCTTTCTGAGGCTCGCGGGCGCGAGGTTCGCGGTCAACCGCTGGAGGGGGAACTCGAGGCCGGAGTTGAGGAGGGCCGCCCGGACACGCTCGCGCGCCTCCCTGACACCCGCATCCGGCAGGCCCACCACGGTGAAGACGGGCAGGCCGCGGCGCATGTCGATCTCGACGGTGACCTCGAGGCTGTCTATGCCCTCGAGGGCGAAGGTGGCGACGCTGGCGAGCACGAAAGCGACCCTAGGCAAGGCGGCGCTACCGGAGGATTACGAGGGTTACGACTCGGCTCGCCGTTGGGCACGATCTCGTGTCCCACCCACGCGCGTGCGATGTTTCACACGTCCGTGTCCGAACCGTCACGCTGCGGCGCCCGCGCGTGACCCGGACAGTCGTACGGTCGCCTCATGCCAGACAACCGACGACGGAGGCTCGGCGAGATCGGCGAGCGCATGGCCGAGGGACACCTGGTCCAGCGCGGTTACGACATCGTCACCCGCAATGCCAGGACGCGCTTCGGGGAGCTCGACCTGATAGCCGCGGATCGCCGCTGCCTGGTCTTCTGCGAGGTGAAGACACGCGTCGTCGGGGGCCGCTCGGGGCCGGCCACGGCGCTGGAGGCGATTGGACCTCGCAAGCAGCGGCGCCTGAAACGGCTCGCCCGCGACTGGCTCAGCGAGCACCGGGTCGGGCCCGATCGGCCGGGCCGGGACGAGCTGCGCTTCGACGCAATCGGCGTAACGGTCGCACCCACGGGCGAGCTGATCGCCATCGAGCACGTAGAGGGAGCGTTCTGAGTGGGCGCCGGCGTCCGGTCCCCCGTCACCCTCCCAGCGCGAGCTGTTGGTACGCGATGGACGCGAACGAGAGGCGGTGCAGCGGGGAGATGCCGTTGGACGCGATGGCGGCGCGGTGCTCGGGTGTCGAGTAGCCGACGTTGGTGTCGAAGTCCCAGTCGCTGTGGCGCTCGGCGGCGCGCCGCATGTAGCGGTCGCGCGTGACCTTGGCGAGCACAGAGGCGGCCGCTATGGCCGCGCTCGTGGCGTCCCCCCCCACCACCCGGCGCTGCTCGAAGCCGAAGTCGGGCAGCCGAAAGCCGTCGACGAGACAGAGCGTCTCCGGTTCGGCAACGCGCACGAGAGCGCAGCGGAGCGCAGCGAGGTTGGTCACGTGGAGCCCGCGCGCGTCGATCCCGCGCACGCAGCGCGACACGACCACGCCGCGCGCGGCGGCCCGAATCACGAGCGGATACAGCTCCTCGCGACCCTCCTCGGTGTGCTGCTTCGAGTCGTTCAGGCGCGAGAGCGCGCGGCGGTCGGCGAGCGTCAGACGCTCGAGGTCGAAGAGCACGGCCGCGGCCACGAGCGGCCCTGCCAGCGACCCCCGCCCCGCCTCGTCGGCGCCGGCCACGAGCCGCCGTCCGAGGCTGCGGTCGAAGGCGAACAGCCGCCGGCCGCTCGTCCGCGCTCTAGAGCTTCCCGACCCGCCTCGGCGGCCAGTACGTGGCGAAGGCCCCGCCGATGATCCAGTCCTCCGGGACGGGTCCCCAGGCACGGCTATCGGCGCTCTCTCCACGATTGTCGCCCATCATAAAAAAGTGTCCCGGCGGAATGGTGATCTCCTTGGGGAGCGAGCAGATCGGGCAGTCGGCGCTCGGGCGCGCGAAGGGCTCCTTCTGCCGCTCGCCGTCGATGAAGACCTGCCCGCGGATCACCTTCAGACGGTCCCCCGGCTCACCGACGATCCGCTTGATGAAGTTCGTGTCCGAACGCTCCTTGGTGGGCCGGGCGCAGGCCTGATCGGGCGGTGGCTCGACTCCGCAGACGTTCACGTCCGCACCGGCGGGGGGTTTGAAGACCACCACGTCACCGCGCTTCGGGTCCGACAGCCGGTAGCTCACCCGATCGACGAGCACGCGCTGGCCCACCTCCAGGGTCGGGACCATGGACTCGCTCGGGATCTTGAACGGCTTCACGAGGAAGGCCTGGATCCCCAGGGCGAGACCGAGGGCGACGGCCACGATCAGGAGCAGCTCGACCAACGAGCCGCCCGGCCGGGTGCCCTGCGTGCGCGCCGCGGTTGCTATCGGAGGGAGCGCAGCATCAGGAGCCGCCGGGAGTCCCGCTGGGCGGGCTTTCCTCGTCGCTTGGCTCAACGTCGGCGGCGGACGACTCGGGGTCCTCCAGGGCCGGCAGGTCCCCGTCTGCCGTGCCGGCCTCGGTTGCGGGCTCCGTGTGGTCGATCTCGACAGCCTCGCCTTCGGGCGCGGTGTCCATGCCGGTGTCGGTGTCCAGCTCGTCCGGGATGCTTAGTTCGTCGGGCGAACCGTCGGCCGGACGAGCAGTGGCACGGCCGCGCACGTCCTGGCGCTCCTTGATCCGAGCGCGACGGCCCACGCGGCCGCGCAGGTAGTAGAGCTTCGCCCGACGCACGTCGCCCCGGCTGGCCACCTCGAGCTCCTCGATCTTCGGAGAATGCACGGGGAAGGTCCGTTCGACGCCCACCCCGAAGGACTGCTTGCGGACGGTGAAGGTCTCGCGCGCCCCCTGGCCCTGACGCCTGATCACCGTGCCCTCGAACACCTGTGTGCGCCGCCTCGTGCCCTCGATGACCTGGAAGTGGACGCGCACCCGGTCGCCGGCATCGAAGTCCGGCACTTGGCGCAGCTGGGCCCGCTCGAGGCTGTCGATCACTTGACTCATACGAAGGAGCGCACCGCGGTGCGCGGCCCGTCCGAGGCTCGGCGGGGAGAGGCAATGGTAGCGGAGGCCGGACCGCCGCCCGCGTCCACTCGCCGCGCGTCTTCCCCGTCCCTCACCCGTCGCACAGCATGAACAGCGGCGCTCAGCGGCCGCCCGTGTCCGACTCCTCGAGACGCCGAGAGCTCGCCGCTCGGCGCCACGCGTGGATCTGCCCGTGGTCACCCGAGCGCAGCACGGTCGGCACCATGTGGCCACGCCATTCCGCCGGCCGGGTGTAGTGGGGATACTCGGGCGCGCCCTCCAGGGCGGCGCTGAAGGATTCCTCGACCACGCTGTCAGGGTGTCCGAGCGCACCGGGGATCTTCCTCAGCACCGTGTCGCAGAGCACCATGGCCGCCAGCTCGCCCCCCGACAGCACGTAGGGCCCGATCGAGACCACGTCGCTCGCCAGGTGGTCGTGCACGCGCTCGTCGAAGCCTTCGTAGCGCCCGCACAGGACGGCGAGGTCTGGCCCCACGGCGAGCTCGCCGGCGAGCTCGTCGTCGAGCGGGCGGCCACCGGCGGCGAGCGCCACGACGCGGCGGGGGCGCGCCGAGGGGTCGACGGGGTCGGCTCCGTAGCGGGCCGCCAGAGCGGCCTCGACCACATCGACGCGGATCACCATGCCCGCCCCGCCGCCGTAGGGGGTGTCGTCGACCTGGCCCGCGCCGAGGGGCGTCGTGGCGCGTAGATCGACCGCATGGAGCTCGTGTCCCAGGGCCTCGGCATTGCGAACGTGGCGCTGGTCGCGAAACCAGTCGAACCAGGCTGGAAACAGCGTGAAGACGTCGATGTTCAGCGGCGCGGCTCCCGTGGCGGCCGGGGCGGGGCGAGCGCGAGGAACTCGAGGTCGACCTCGATCCGCCGCGATGCTGAATCGACGCTGCGGACGGCATCGCGAACGAACGGGACGAGAATCTCGGATTCCCCCACCACAAGCAGATCGCACGAAGGCGCGGACACCACTTTCGTCACCTCCCCGAGCCCTTCCACCCGGCAGCCCACCAGATCGTCGGCGAGCCACTCATCGGCGTCGAGGGGGGTCTCCTCGTCGTCGATGAGCACGTCCTCCCCTCTCAGCGCATCTGCGTCAGTCCGGTCTGCCACGCCGCTCAGGCGCACGAGCGGCCGCGCCGCTGTGCCCGCCGAGCGCTCGACCCGTCTGGCGGTTCCGCCCGCGGTCACCGTGGCGCCCACCTCGAGCGCCCTCGATGGGTGCTCGAGGTAGAAGCTGCCGTCCACGCCGTGCGCCCGGCCGATGCGACCGGCGGTCACAGGTCGCCGCGTGGGCAGGTCCGGCGTCAATCGACGACGTCGACGAGCACCCGCCCGCCGCGCTTCACCGAGCAGGCGCGGACCACCACGCGAAGGGCGTTGATCGTGCGCCCTCCGCGGCCGATCACTTTCCCGACGTCCTCGGACGACACGTGCAGCTCGAGGACGAGGGTGCCGTCATCCTCCTCGAAGGAATCGACGGCGACCGCCTCGGGGTGTTCGACGAGCGAGCGCACGAGGTACTCGAGCAGCTCCCTCAAGACGCGCTTCTAACCGGTGCTGGGTGATCCGGCGTCGGGACCGTCTTCCGCGGCCCCCGTGGCGTCGGCGGAGTCGGCCTCGTCAGGCGCGGGGGGCTCTGAGGCGGTACCGACCTCGGGAGCGGGCGGTTCCGGCGGGGCGTCGCCCTGAGCCTCCGGCGGGGCGTCGGCCTCCGGGTCCGGCGCGGAATCGGCCTCGGGACCCGCGGCCGCTTCGCCGTCCGCCACGGGCGGCGTCGACTCCTCGGCCGCGAGGGTCGTCGGCTTGCCGTCGGCAGCCGCGGTGGGAGTACCGCCCGTCGCTCCGCCGCCGATTCCGCCTATGCCCTGCGTGCGCATGAGCTTCCTGACGGTGCTGGTCGGCTGGGCACCGCGGTCGAGCCAATGGGTCAGGCGATCGGCATCGAGCACGATCTCCGAGGGGTTGGTCTGCGCGTTGTAGCGCCCGACCGTCTCGATGATGCGGCCGTCCCGCGGCGACCGCTGATCGGCGACGACGACTCGCCATATGGGGTTTTTTCGGCCACCCACTCGGGTCAGCCTCACTCTTACCGACAAGCTCTGCCTTTCGCTGGGACGGCCGCCTACCTTACCGACCGCCGGATAACCGAGGGTCGCGGACGGATGCGACCAGCCTGTGGGTCAGCGTCCGCCGGCCATCTGCTGCAGCGACGGCATCTTGCCCTGCGACAGCTGCTTCATCATCTTCTGCATCTGGCCGAACTGCTTGACGAGCTGGTTCACGGCCTGGACGTTGGTGCCCGAGCCGAGGGCGATCCGCCGCCGCCGAGAGCCGTTCAGGAGCGCGGGATTGGCCCGCTCCTCGGGCGTCATCGAGGTGATGATGGCCTGCACGCGGTCGAGCTCACGGTCGTCGATGTCCAACTGGGAGAGCTGCTGACCGGCGAGGCCGGGGATCATCTTCAGGAGGCTGGTGAGCGGCCCCATCTTGCGCAGCTGCTCCATCTGCTCGAGGAAGTCGTCGAATCCGAACTGCTGCTTGCGGATCTTGCGTTCGAGCTCCGCGGCCTGCTTCTCGTCCATCTGACGTTCGGCCTTCTCGACGAGCGTCATCACGTCGCCCATGCCGAGGATCCGCTGGGCCATGCGGTCCGGGTGGAAGCGCTCGAAGTCGGCGAGCTTCTCGCCGGTGGAGGCGTAGAGGATTGGCTTGCCGGTGACCGCCTTTACCGACAGCGCCGCGCCGCCGCGGGCGTCGCCGTCGAGCTTCGAGAGGATCACGCCGTCGAAGCCGATGTCGGTGGAGAAGCGCTCGGCCACGTTCACGGCGTCCTGGCCGGTCATGGCGTCGACCACGAGCAGCACGTTGTGGGGCTTCGTGCGCTTCTTGACCTGGGCGAGCTCGCCCATCAGCTCGTCGTCCACGTGCAGGCGGCCCGCGGTGTCCACGATCAGCGCGTCGCGACGGTCGGCCTTGGCCTGGTCGAGTGCCCACTCGGCAATGTCCACCGGGTCGCGCCCCGTGCCCTGCTCGTAGACCGTCGCCCCGGCCTGCGCGCCGACCTTCAACAGCTGATCGACCGCCGCCGGACGGTAGACGTCGCACGCGGCGATGCCCACGTCCATGCCGTGCTCCTCGCGCAGGTGGCGCGCCAGCTTGCCGCACGCCGTCGTCTTGCCCGAGCCCTGGAGGCCGGCCATCAGGATCACGGTGATCGAGCCCTTGGCGAAGACGAGGTCGCGACCGGCTCCGCCCATGAGGGTGGTCAGCTCCTCGCTCACGACCTTCACGACCTGCTGGCCGGGGTTGAGGGAGTCGAGCACCTGCTCACCGAGTGCGCGGTCGCGCACCGCCGCGGTGAAGCGCTTGACGACCTGGAAGTTGACGTCGGCCTCGAGCAGCGCCAGGCGGATGGCGCGCATCGCCTTGGTCACATCCTCCTCGGTCAGCTTGCCGCGCGAGCGGACGTCCGCGAGCGCGTTCTGCAGTCGCTCAGAGAGGGTGTCGAGCATCGGCGCTTGAGGCTAGTGGCCCTGTCCCGCAAAGCCCACGCTCCGACCACTACGGTGAACGACGTGCCGATGCTCGGGCGACCGCGCCGCACGACCCTCCTGGCGCTCACCGCCGCGTGCCTCGCCATCGGTGCCTGCGGTGAGGAGGATGAAGGGCCGGTCGAGCCGCCCGTCGATCCCGCCGAGGAGCGGGCGGTGACCGGCGTGACCCGTGAATACATCCTGAACGCCGATCCAAGGCGGTGTGAGGAGCTGGCCACGGCCTTCGGCGTCAACGGCTGCCGCCGCTACGCCAAGGCCAACGATCTCGGCCAGGTCGAGTTGCGCATCGAGGAGATCGACCTGGCGCGCACCGACGCCACGGTCGGCTTCACCGTGCCCGGTCGCGGCCCCGGCTCGCTGCTTCTGCGCAAGGTCGAGGGTAGGTGGCGGGGAGAAGCGGTGGTCGGCCGGGACTACGTGCCCGCGGAGTAGCTACCGGGCCGCCAGCGGCGGGTTGCCGCCGTCGGTTGCCGGCGGCCGGACCTGCGCCGGGCCGCCATCCGCCTGCTCGGCGCCTCCGATCACCGATCCCAGGTTGCCGAGCGCCTGGGTGAACTCGCTGGGGATGATCCACACCTTGTTGGCGTTGCCCTGGGCTATCTGCGGCAGCATCTGCAGGTATTGGTAGGCGAGGAGCTTGGGGTCGGCGTCGCCGCGGTGGATGGCCTCGAAAACGGTTTCGATGGCCTTGGACTGCCCCTCGGCGTAGAGCACCTGGGACTCGCGCTGGCCCTCGGCGCGCAGGATCGAGCTCTGCTTCTCGCCCTCCGCGGTGAGGATGTGCGACTGCTTGACGCCCTCGGCGGTGAGGATCGCCGCGCGTTTGTCGCGCTCAGCGCGCATCTGCTTCTCCATGGCCTCCTTGATCGAGCCCGGGGGGTCGATGGCCTTGAGCTCGACGCGATTTACGCGGATGCCCCACTTGCCGGTGGCCTCGTCGAGCACCCCGCGCAGCTGGCCGCTGATCTGGTCCCGCGAGGTCAGCGTGTCCTCGAGCATCATGCCGCCGATCACGTTCCGCATGGTGGTCACGGTCAGCTGCTCGACGGCGGCTATGTAGTTGGCGATCTCGTAGGTGGCCGCCTTCGGATCGGTGACCTGGAAGTAGATCACCGAGTCGATGTTCACGACGAGGTTCTCCTCGGTGATCACCGGCTGGGGCGGGAACGAGACGACCTGCTCGCGGAGATCGATCAACGGCCGCATACGGTCTATGAAGGGGATCAGCAGGGCGAGCCCCGGCAGCAGCGTGCGGTTGTAGCGGCCGAGGCGCTCGATGATTCCGGCACGGGCCTGGGGCACGATGCGGACGGCCCGGGCGAGCACGAACAGCACCACGAGCGCGATGACGATGAGAACTACCAGACCGGCGGACATGTAGAACCTCCTGGGAGTCTGTTTCAGGGAGACACGAGCGCCGTGGCGCCCTCGATCTTGAGCACTTCCACGCGCGCGCCCTCCTCGAGCACGCTGTCCTCGTCGTAGGGACGAGCGGTCCAGACCTCGCCGCCGATCTTCACCCGGCCGCCGCCGGGGTGCACGCGCTCGAGCACCACTGCCGGGGCGCCGACGAGGGCGTCGGTGCCGGTGCGGATCCGCGGCGGAGTGCGCAGGTGACGCTGGGCGATCGGGCGGACGATGGCAAGCGACGCGATCGAGGTCAGGGTGAACACCGCAACCTGCACCTCGGCCGACACGCCGGCGAGCGCGACGAGTGCGGTGAGCGCCGCGGCGATGGCCACCGGCCCGAGGATGAAGCCGAGTGTCATGACCTCACCGGCGGCGAACGCCGCCGCCACCAAGACCCAGATCAGCCAGTCGGCCACGGTGCGGCCATCGTACTCCGCCCGGACTACCCCACGGCCGTCTGGAGCGCCGCCGCGATGTCTGCGAGCAGATCATCCGCGTGCTCGCAGCCGACGCTCAGGCGGATGAGCCCCTCCGGCACGGCGTCCGAGCCCCAGCGCGCCCGTCGCTCGGCGCTCGAGTGCAGCCCGCCGAAGCTCGTGGCCTCGGCGATCAGCTCGCAGGATGAGAGGAAGCGCTCCGCGCGCTCCCGGCTCGGGAGGGTGAACGTGAGCACCGGCCCGAAGCGGCTCATCTGGCGCGAGGCGACCGCGTGCGCGGGATCCGACGGGAGCCCCGGATAGCGCACGCCTGCGACGTCCCGGCGCTCGGCCAGCGCGCTCGCCAGCGCAAGCGCGCTCGCGCACTGGCGCTCGAGGCGCAGCTCGAGGGTCGCGACCGAGCGGTGGGCGAGCCACGCCTCGAACGGGCCGGCGAGCGCTCCCGTGAGGGTCCGGAAGGTCCGCAGGGCCTCGGCGCGGGCAGAATCCCGCACGGCCACGTGGCCCATCAGCAGGTCGCTGTGGCCGCTCATCGCCTTGGTGTCGGCGGCCATCGAGTAGTCCGCGCCGAGGGCGAGCGGGCGCTGCCCGAGCGGGGTGGCGAGCGTGTTGTCGACCGCCACCAGCGCCCCGGCCGCATGGGCGGCCTGGGACAGCGCGGCGATGTCACACGCATCGAGGCCAGGGTTCGACGGCGTCTCGAGCCAGACGAGGGCCGCGCCCTCGATCGCCTCCGGCCATCCCGGCCCGGGCGTCGGCACCTCGCGGACCTCCACGCCGCGCTCGCCCAGGTGCTCGTGCGCGAGCCTGCGCACCGCGAAGTACCCGTCGGAGGGAATCACGAGCACGTCGCCTGGTCGCAGGAGCGGCATCAGCACCGCCGCGGCTGCGGCCTGGCCGGAGGCGAACACGACCGCCTCCCCACCCTCGAGCTCACCGAGTGCCTGCTCGTACGCGGTCCAGGTCGGATTGCCGTAGCGCCCGTATACGTAGTCGGTGCCCGCGGGATCGCCGCTCAGATGGAAGGGCGCGGCGAAGGTGGGGCCCGGCAGAAAGGGCTGCCCGTCGACAGCTGCCGGAAGACCGGCGTGGACGGCCCGCGTGGCGTCCCGCAGTCGCTCGCGCGGGGCCCGCGCCGGCTCAGCCATCGCCGGGATCGAGCAGCGCCCGCGCGAAGTCGTGCGGATCGAAGGGACGCAGATCCTCGAGGCTCTCGCCGATGCCGATTAGCTTGACCGGCACGCCGAGCTCCTGCGCGATGGCCAGGGCGATGCCGCCCTTCGCCGTGCCGTCGAGCTTGGTGAGCACTATGCCCGTCACGTCGACCGCCTCGCGAAAGAGCATCGCCTGCCGCAGGCCGTTCTGGCCGGTGGTCGCGTCGATCGTGAGCAGGATCTCGTGCGGCGCGTCGGGCAGCCGCTTGGCGATCACTCGCCTGACCTTGGTCAGCTCGCTCATCAGGTGCTGCTGGGTGTGAAGCCGCCCGGCGGTGTCGACGATCACCACGTCGTGGCCGCGTGCCCGAGCCGCCTCCACGGCGTCGTAGGCCACGGCACCCGGGTCGGAGCCCGGTGCGGCGCGGATGACCTCGCACCCCGCGCGATCGCCCCAGGCCACGAGCTGCTCGACGGCGGCGGCGCGAAACGTGTCCCCGGCGGCCAGCAGGACCGACTTGCCGAGCTCGTTCTGCAGGTGCCAGGCCATCTTGCCGATCGTCGTCGTCTTGCCCGTGCCGTTCACTCCAACCATGAGGATCACGGTCGGCGCGGGCGTCAGGTCGATCCGGTCGTCTCCGACGGCGGCGGCCTCGGCCAGAAGATCCTGCAGCCGCCGGGTCAGGTCCTCCCCGCCCGCGAGGTCACCGGAGCCGGCCTCGGTCTCGAGCCGCTCGACGATGCGTGCGGTGGTGGCCGCCCCGACGTCGGCGTAGATGAGCGTCTCCTCGAGCCGCTCCCACGCCTCGTCGTCGAGGTTCTGGAACATCGTGGCCTGGAGCTCCGCTCCGAGTGCCTCGCGCGACTTCGACAGGTTCTCCCGCAGACGCCGGAAGAAGCTGCGCTGCTCCTCCTGCGGCTCCTCCTCGGCGCCGGGGGCGCCGTCGTCGCCGGTGATGAAGAGCTCCCGCCAGGTCCGCGCCATCGCGGCGGGAGGATACGGAGCACGAGGAGTCTCGTTGGCCCTCGCACGCCCGGCCGGGCCGTCAATTGGCAGCCTCCGGAGAAGCCGCAGTCACGAGGACCACGATTCCCGCCGCGACAATCGTGACGCCACCCAAGACCACCGGGACCGTGAGCGACTCCCCGAGCAAGGCGACGGCGAGGAGCGCCGCCGAGACGGGCTCGAGATAGGTGAGGACGCCAGCCGTCGTGACTGGTACCCATCGCAGCGCGGCCACGAACAGGACCGTGACCACGCCGGTCAGGACGACCCCGAGCGCGAGCAACGCGCCCACCTGGCCCGCATCCAGGGAGTAGTCCGCGAGGACCGCCGCGGGCGCGAGGAAGATCGCCGCGACCGTTGATTCGTAGAACACGACCGTGACGGGATCGAGGTCGGACGCGTAGCGTTTGAAGAGGACTAGAAGCAACGCGAAGGTAAGCGCCGCCAGGAGCGCCAGCGCCACGCCGAATAGACGCACCTCACCGGCGCCCCCGCCGAGCGAGATGAGGCCGACGCCCCCGAGCGACGCCAGCAGCGCGGCGCCCGATACCCAGGTCACTCGTTCGTTGAGCACGGCCGGAGCGAGCAAAGCGACGAACACGGGGGCGACGTACGTGACCACCACAGCACTGGCTATCGAGGTTTCCTGGATCGCTGCGAAGTAGAAGCTCCAGTGGACCGCGAGCAGCAGTCCGAGCGCGAGTGGAGCCCGATTAGCGAGGCGGAGCAGTTCGCGTCGACGAAGCAAGATCACCAGCAGCGCAATCGTCGCCGCGGCGAGGGCGACTCGGTAGAACACGATCGCCATCGCCGGCAGTTCGACCTGACGCACGAGAATCGCGATGGTCCCCTGTGCCACGGTGCAACCTGCCAGCAGCAGCAGGGCCACTACTGGACGCATGCGCTCATCGTGCCGGACGGTCCGGCGGACGTCACGCGGGTGGGTCAATCGACCGCCGCCTCGCCGCGATCGCGGGGGCGCACGAGCTTCGTGCCGAGGCTGGTCGTCCGCCGGCTCGCGCTTCTAGGCGGCGGCGGAAGCACCCCCCGTCGCGGGGGAGGCGTGCCGGGCAGAGGCGGGCCCCGTTTCACGGGCCAGGCGCCGCGAGACGACCTTCGATACCCCGTCGGAGCCCATGCTCACCCCGTACAGGCGGTCGGCGGCGTCCATGGTGCGCCGCTGGTGGGTCACGACTATGAACTGAGCACGGTCGGAGTAGCGCCTGACGAGCTCCAGGAAGCGGTCGATGTTGAGGTCGTCGAGCGCGGCCTCGACCTCGTCGAGGATGTAGAAGGGGCAGGGCCGGGCCAGGAAGACCGCGAACAGGAAGGCCAGGGCCACGAGCGACTTCTCGCCTCCCGAGAGCAGCGACAGCCGGCGTGCGGACTTGCCGGCCGGGGTGACCTCGAGGTCCACGCCCGGCTCGGTGATCGCGACGGGGTCCGGCTCGTCCCCTCCTTCCGGCTCGGGCTCGGCCACGGCTGCGCCGCCCAGCACCGGCCGCGGACCGTCGGGCCGTACGAGCGTGAGCCGCCCCCGTCCCCCGGGAAAGAGGTGGCCGACGACCTCCTCGAAGTTGCGTGCCGTGGACTCGAACGTCTCGTCGAAGGCCTCCCGGATCCTGCGGTCGGTGTCCCTGATCAGGCCCTGCAGCTCCGCGAGCGCGCTCTCGAGGTCCTCGCGCTGGGCCTCGAGCTCCTCGACGTGGCTCACGGCCTCCTCGTACTCGGACTGGGCCAGGGGATTCACCGGGCCCAGCTGCTCCCGGCGCCGCGCCAGACGCTCCAGGCGCGCCTCGAGCTCGTCGCGGCGGCCCTCGTCCAGCGGGGCGTCGGGAACTGCCGGCTCCGACCCGAGCCGCTCGGCCGTCCGGGCAAGCTCCTCCTCGGCCTCCCCCGCGGCGTCGCGCGCGCGCTGGGCGCGCACCTCGGCGGCCGTCACGACCTCCCCCGCGCTCCGAAGCGTCGCCTGAAGGTCTGCCTCCTGGGCCGCGTAGCGCCGCAGCTCTGCCGCCGACTGCTCACCGGCGGCGGCGCCCTCCTTCCACTCCGCCTCGACCAGGCGCTGGTGCGCGGCCACGGCCTCGCCGGCATCGGCAAGCGCCGCCGCAGCCCGGGCGGCGCACGCGAGCACCACGCCGTCGCCGTCGATCCGCCGGACCAGGCGCTCGCGTCGAGCGAGCCGCTCGCGGCGCTCGCGGGCCTCGGCCTCCAGCAACCGTCGCTCGCTGGCGAGCTCGGCCAGCAGATGGGCGTGGCGCGCCGCGCCCGTATCCCCGTCGGGCTCCTCGAGGGCCCGGCGCTCCGCCCGTTCGGCGGTGGTCGCCGCGTCCGCAGCCTCCTGAGCGGCTCGCCGAGCGGCTCTCAGCGTGCCTTCCGCAGCGTCACGAAGCCGATCGGCGGCGGTGACCGTCTGCGCGACGCGGTCGGCGTCCGCCTCGGCCGCCACCACCGCTCGCGCCCGGTCCTCCGAGGCGGCGATCAGCTCGTCGCGACGAGCGATCTCCTCGAGCAGGCGGCCCTCGTCGGCCTGCACCACCTGCCGGAGCTCGCCGCTTCCGGCTCTCAGCGCGCGGCCCGTCCGTGTGACCGCTACGCCGCGGAAGCCGTTTGGCAGCCGCGTCAGGTCGGGCACGACCCACGCGTCGCCGAGCAGCCGCTCCGCGAGTGACACCACCGCCGCCGCCGGCTCGACGTGGTCGAGCAGCCGCTCGGCGCCCGGTGGTAGCGCGAGCCCCCGCTCCCGCCCGTGCGCCTCGGCCGCCACGTCCCCGGGGCCCGGGCTCAGGAGAGCCTCGCCGCCGTCGGCCCCCGCTTCGTCCAGCAGCCGCTCACCTTCGGGCAGCGCCGCAACCACCGGCGCTCGCAGGCGCGAGCCGAGCACTGCCGCCAGCGCGAGCCGATAGTCCGGCTCTACGCCCAGCTCGTCGGCGAGCGTGGTGTGGCCGCTCGGCGCGGAGCCCGCCGTGCGCAGGAACTGCAGGACGGACGCAAGCCGGCCGCCCGTCTGCGCGGCCTCGCGGCGCTCGGACTCGACCAGCCGCTGCGCGTCCCGCAGCCGGGCGCGCGCCACATCGCACTCGTGATCGGCGTGTTCGAGCTCCGTGCGCCGGATCTCCGCGGTGGCGCTGCGCTCGTCGCGCACCCGCTCGAGCGCCTCCCGCTCCACGGCGATCTCCGCGGCCGCGGTCCGACGGCGCTCGTCGCGCTCGCCCTCCACCAGCCGCAGCTCCTCCTCGAGCTCGGCCACGCGGTCCGGACCGTCCGGCCGGACGCCGTCGCCTTCGGGCGACAGCCCCTCGAGCTCGGCGCTGCGGCGCGCGCGCCCGTCGCCCGTCGAGCGCTCGAGCTCGCGCGCGCCCTCGAGCCGCAGGCCGATGCGCTCGCGCGCCGAGCCGGCGGCGAACACGCGCCGCGACAGGCGCTCACGGGTCTCGCTGTGGGCCGCCAGCGACTGCTCGGCCGCCTGACGCCGCGCCGCCACCCCCGCGAGCGCCTCCTCGGCGCGCCCCCGCTCGTCGCGTGCCGCGGTGGCCTCGGTCTCGGCCGCCGACCGCTCGGTGCGGGCGGCCAGGACCCGGTCGCCGATCAGCTCGACGCGCGCCTCGAGCACCTGCCGCTCGAGGCGCGCGTGCAGCTCGGCGGCCTCGGCCTGTCGCTTGAGCGGCCTGAGCCGGCTGCGGGCCTCGCGCTCGACGTCGAGCGCGCGCGCCAGGTTGGCCTCGGTGCGGCCCAGCTTGAGCTCCGCGCTGCGGCGGCGCCGGCGATGCTTGCCGAGCCCGGCCGCCTCCTCGATCAGGAGCCGGCGGTCGCGCGGCTGTGAGTGCACGATCGACTCGACGCGTCCCTGCGACACGACCGAGTGCATCTCCCTGCCGAGGCCGCTGTCGGAGAGCACCTCGAGCACGTCGGACAGGCGGCAGCGTGCCCCGTTCAGCCGGTACTCGCCTCCCCCCGAGCGGTCGAGACGCCTCACGATCGACACCTCCGAGAACTCGCTCTGGAGCTCGCCCGAGGCGTCGTCGATCACCACCTCCACCTCGGCCGACTGGCGCGAGGGCAGGCCGGGACCGCCCGCGAAGATCACGTCCTGCATCGACTGGCCGCGCACGGCCAGCGGACTCTGCTCCCCGAGCGCCCACAGCACGGCCTCGGTGATGTTCGACTTTCCCGAGCCGTTCGGGCCGACGATCACCGACACGCCGGGCGCGAAATCGAGGCGGGTCCGGTCGGGGAAGGACTTGAAGCCCTTGAGGGCGATCGAGCGCAGGTGCATCAGCGCGGCTCCTCGGACGCCGCGTGGATCACGAAGCCTCCTCCAGGCGATCGAGCGCGCGCAGTGCGGCGGCCTGCTCGGCGCTCTTCTTGCTACGCCCCTCGCCGCGACCCAGCTCCACGCCGGCAACCTCGGCCACGACGACGAAACGGCGGTCGTGCGGCGGCCCCTCTTCGGCGTCCAGGCGGTAGGCGACGACCTCGGCGCGGCGAGCCAGCCGCTCCTGGAGATCCGACTTGAAGTCGTCCGGGCGCTCGAGCGCCTCGGCCACCTGCTCCCCGAAGGCACGCGCGACGGCGGGCGCGACACGATCGAAGCCAAAGGACAGGTAGGCGGCGCCGATCACCGCCTCGCACACCGAGGCCAGCACGCGCTCGCTGCGGATGAGCGTCTCGGCACCCTTCCCGGTACCGGCCGGCGCGGCCGCCCTCAACCGCTCCGGCACCCCGAGCCCGCGCGCCACCTCGGCACACGCACCCTGGGAGACGGCCTGGGCCCGGAGCTTGGTGAGGCGGCCGGCGCCGTAGCGCTCGAAGCGGGGGAACAGATCGGTCGAGATCGCGAGGCTCAGGACGACGTCACCGAGGAAGGCCAGGCGCTGGTAGGACTCGCCACGGGTCGCGACCCACGACGAGTGCGTGACGGCCTGGCGCGCGAGCTCGGGCGGCAGCTCATCGAAGAGATCTGCGAGATCGTCGTGCCCGATCAGCGAGCTTCCTGGGGAACGTGCGACGCCACGTAGTCGGCGGCCTGGCCCACGGTCTTCAGGCGAGCCGCGTCCTCGTCCGGGATCCGGATCCCGTAGCGGTCCTCGAGCTCGACCACGAGCTCGACGAGGTCCAGCGAATCCGCCTCGAGATCCTCGCGGAAGCGGGTGTCCTCGCGTACGGTGGACGGCTCGACCTCGAGCTCGGTCGCCAGGTGCGTGCGGATGAGCTCCATGACCTCGTCCCGGGTCATGGGCGGGAGCGTGCCTCAGTCATGACGGTCGGCGACGCTAGCAGTGGCCCCGGACCTCAGCGCGCCCGCGGCCGCGAGCGCCGATGCCGTCCGCTCGACCATGCGCTCGTCGATGGCGCGCTGGGCGAGCCTGACTGCGTTGGCAACGCCGTCCGGGGTGGACGCCCCGTGCGCGATCACCACGGTGGCCCGCAGCCCGAGCAGGATGGCACCGCCCACGACGTTAGGGTCGAGCTGCTCGCGAAGCGCCCCCATGCGGCGCCGAATGAGCAGGCCTCCGAGCGACGAGACCGCGCCCGAGCGCACCACGTCGCCCACCGCCCCTACCACGGTCTTCGCGGTGCCCTCCATGACCTTCAGTGCGACGTTGCCCGTGAACCCATCGGTCACGACGACGTCGGCGACACCCGCGGTCAGGTCCCCACCCTCGACGTTGCCCACGAAGTCGAGCGTCCCGCGCGCCAGGCGGGCGTGGGCCTCTCTGACGTCCGGGGTTCCCTTTCCGGCCTCCTCCCCGACCGAGAGCAGCGCCACCCGGGGGCGTCGCACGCCGTGCACCGCCTCCATGAACGCCGCACCCATGTGGGCGAACTGCACGAGCTGCTCCGGCCTGACCTCGACGCTCGCGCCGGCGTCAAGCAGGAGGGTCGGGCGGCCGGGGACCGGCACCAGCGCGGCCACCGCGGGGCGATGGACTCCACGCAGCCGCTTGATGTGGAGGACCGAGGCGGCGAGCGCAGCGCCCGTCGGTCCGGCCGACACGAGCGCCTGGGCCGTGCCGTCGCCGACCGCTCGGGCGGCCCGAACGATCGAGGCATCCGGCCGCGCCCGGACGGCGCGCACCGGCTCGTCGTCCCCCGTGATCGCTTCCGGTGCGTCCACCACCTCCGCACCGTGACCGGCGAGCGCAGCGGCCGGCCCGAATAGCAGCACGGGAGCGCCCGAGCCACGGCCACCCTCCGCCACCGCGGCGGGGCCGGCGTCCGCCCCGTTCGCATCGAGCGCGATCAACGCGCCGCGGAGCTACTCGTCGGCGTCGAGGGCCGCCGGCGCGATGACCTCGCGCCCGGCGTAGGTGCCGCACACGCCGCACACGCGGTGCGGGCGCCGCGGCGACTGGCAGTTCGGGCAGAAGCTGAGGCCCGGAGCCTTGATCTTGTGCTGCGAGCGGCGCTTGTTGGTGCGCGAGCTCGACTGGCGTTGCTTGGGGACGGCCATGACGGCGAGGGAGTGTAGTGACCGCCTTCGCGCAGCCATCGCTCACATGTCAGCGGCGAGTTCGGTCGCAAGCCGCACTTTGACCCCTCGTCGGTTCCGACCTCAAGCGGGGTGCGTCCAAGTGGCGGTCTTCGAGCGAAGTGTCAGGCGAGTGTTTTGGATCAAGTGGCCGCCTGCACTGAGGCAGGCTTCGCGTGCGACGGATCTACCGCCATGCTGATGGTGGGGCAGACGCACTCAGGCGGGGTTCGCTAGCCGCTTCGCCAGAACCTCCTAGATGCCGACGACGGAGATCGGCAGGGCGGCGTGCTCGGCGAGTGCACCCACATCGACCGGGTCGCTCGTCAGCACGACCGCGTCCGACCGCGTGCCGGCGAGGGCCGCCACGACCGCATCCACGGCCGAGATGGTTCCGGCGCGTCCCGTGGCGGTCCGTAGGCGGGCCGCTTCGCGGGCCTGCGTCTCGTCGACCTCACGGATCTGGCAGGCACGCAGCAGACGGTTGACGTGGAAGTCGCGACGGTGGTCCCCGGTGAGCGCTTCGGTCAGGACGACGGCGGGCACCTGCCCCGGCCACAGCCCTCGGCGGCGCAACTCCTGCAGCCGGGCGCGCTGGTGCGCCAATGCGCTGAGACCCCCGGCATCGAGCACCAAGGTCACGCGGACCGGTGCGTGTGACCGCTACTCCGCTGCCCTGCACCGCCCAATGCGCGATCGGCCCATTTTCGGGCCGCCGTCTCCTCGTCGCTCGAGAGCGGACCCAGCTCAGCGTCGAGCTCTTTGAGGTGGCTGTCCAGAGCATCGATCTTCGCGCGACGGTCCAGCTCCTCCGACAGCGCGGAAGCCGAAACCCGGGACACGTTCAGGCCCTCCGCCCGTGCGCGGTCGAGCAGGGCGTCCGGGACCGTGATGTTGACCCGTGCCATGCGCATACCATACACACTAGAGACGTCCTCTTTGCAGTTCCAGCGACCTGCGCGGTAGTGGACACTCTTACCCTCCCCCCATGGAGGGGCAAAGCGTCCAATCGATCGGCGACCAGGCGCAGCGCCTGAGCCCACGCCCTACTCGATGCTCAGCTCGCGCAGCTTCGCCCAGCGCGGGTCGGGCTCTCGCTCGTGCCCATGGTCGGGACCGGCCTCATTCAAGTCCGTGCCGCAGATCGCGCACAGCCCCAGGCAGTCCTCACGGCACACGATGCTCGTCGGGAGTGCCAGCACGAGCGCGTCGCGAGCCCGCGAGCGCAGGTCGAGCACGTCTCGATCGACGTAGGGAGACTTGAGCTCGTCGTCGCCCGCTCCGGGCTGGTCGATCTCGCGGGCGTCGACCGCCAGGGCACGGCTCGCCTCGGACAGACAGCGCGTGCAGGGGCCCTCGAGGGCGACCTCGAAGCGCAGGCGCAGGACGTAGCCGCTCGCGGTGGTGCGCGACACGTCGAGGCGAACGGGCACCCCGGCGCCTGCCGCCGCGTAACGCTGGCCGCCGAACGAGAGGGGCTCGATCTGTACGTGCAGATCGAGCCGGCGGCCCTCTCCGGTCGTGAGCCCGAGGCGCCCGAGATCGAAGCTGTCGGTGCGGTCCGACACGCTCTCCAGGGTAGCCGCGGCGCACCGCTGAAACTTCCTACGGGACGCCCGGTGGGGCCCCGCCACAATGGGCCGCTGAAGCCCTACCCGACCTCGGCCTCTTCGCGCCCCTGCAGGCGGTCCCGCCCGCGCTGCACGGCCGCGGTGAACTTCTGCAGGTTCACCTCGAGCGTGTTGAGGATGTCGTCGGCGTAGTCCTCGGCGCCGAGACGGATCTCGCGCTCGCGGGCACGGGCCTCCTCGACGAGGTCCTCGGCCTGGCGCTCGGCCTGCTTGACGACCTCCTCCTCGGAGATCAGGTGGGTCTGCTCGTCGCGCGCCTCCTTGATGATGCGCTCGGCCTCGCGCTTGGCCTCGGCGAGCATCTCCTGCCGTTCCTTCACGATCCAGCGCGCCTGCTTGATCTCCTCGGGGATCGTCGCCCGCATCTGGTCGAGGACGTCGTAGATCTCCTCGCGATCGACGCGGACCTCATCGGTCAGCGGAACGCGCTTCGAGTTGTGTATCTGATCGTCGAGCTTGTCGATCAGGACGAGGACGTCCATGGAAAACCTCTGTTCTTCAGCGCTTGAGTGCTTCCTGCAACCGCGCGGCCACAGCGGGCGGAACCAGGTCGGTCAGGTCCCCGCCGAACATCGCCAACTCCTTCACACCACTCGAGCTCAGGAAGCTGTACTGGGGGGAGGACATGAGATAGATGCTCTCGATATCGGGCGCCATCTTGCGGTTGAGCTGATTCATCTCGAACTCGTACTCGAAGTCCGAGATGGCACGAAGTCCCTTGACGATAGCGGAGGCGGCGTTGTCGCGGGCGAAGTCGACGATCAGCGTATCGAACGATTTGACCTGCACATTGCCGAGTTTTGCCACCTCGGCCTCGAGGAAGCCGACCCGCTCCTCGGCCGTGAACACCGTTTTCTGCTTGCGCACGGGGTGGTTGACCACGGCGACGATCACCTGCCCGAAGACCTCGGACACGCGAGCGATGATGTCCAGGTGGCCGAGCGTCACGGGGTCGTAGGACCCCGGGCACACGGCGATCCCGGTCTTCTCAGCGGCCACTGTGGATGGCGATCCGGGTATCGCCGTACACGCGTTCCCGCACCAGCGGCAGATCGAGCTCCAGCGGCTCGCGCTTGTCGGATTCGGTGACTATGCGGGCGTTGGCGGCAAGGACGGGCGGCAGCAGCTCGCCGAGCGGACCTGCCAGCGAGCGCGCGGAACTATACGGCGGGTCGACGAACACGAGGTCGAAGGGCGGGTGGCCGGCGGTCGGGGCGGCCGCCAGATAGGCGCGCGCCTCGCGCCGCTCCACCGAGGCTTCGATGGACAGGGCATCGAGGTTGCGGCCAATCACCGCGGCCGCCCGCGGGTCCTCGTCCACGAACACCGCGCCCGCCGCGCCCCGCGAGAGGGCCTCTATGCCGAGCGCCCCCGAGCCGGCGAACAGGTCGAGTACGCGGCAACCGTCGACCGGGCCGAGCATCGAGAAGAGCGCCTCGCGGACGCGGTCGGAGGTCGGGCGGGTGTCGCGACCCGGTGGGGCGTGCAGGTGCCTGCTGCGGTATATCCCCCCGACCACCCTCAAGGCGCCCTTCACTCCGGGTCCGGCAGGCGGATCCTCACGCGGCGCTCGGCGCTGCGCATGCGAACCCTCACGCGGCGATCGGCTCCTCATCCGAGCCGAAGCGCTCGGCGACGGTCTCGCGCAGGAGCACGTGCTCGGGAGCCCCGAGCGCAGGGTCGCGCTCCAGTAGCTCGTCGGCGCGCTCGCGCGCACGCTCGAGCAGAGCGGCGTCGTCCGGCAGTCGCGCCACCCGGAACTGCGGCAGCCCGGCCTGACGCGTGCCGAGCACGTCGCCCGCCCCGCGTAGCTCGAGGTCGATCTCCGCCAGGCGGAAGCCGTTGCCTTCCGCGGCGATGGCCTGCAGCCGCGGCAGCTTCGGGTCACCGAAGAGGATGCAGAGCGACTCGTGCTCCCCGCGCCCCACCCTCCCGCGCAACTGGTGAAGCTGGGAGAGGCCGAAGCGCTCGGCGGCCTCGACGATCATCACGGTGGCGTTGGGCACGTCGATCCCCACCTCGATCACGCTCGTGGCCACGAGCACGTCGGCATCACCGGACGCGAAGGCGCGCATCGCCTCCGCCTTCACCGTCGGAGGCATCTGCCCGTGGAGAAGCGACACGGAGTGGTCGCGGAACTCGGTGGCCGCCAGGCGCTCGAACTCGACCGTGGCCGCCCGAGCCTGCAGCGCCTCCGACTCCTCCACGAGCGGGCAGACCACGAAGCACTGGCGCCCGCGGGCGATCTCCTCGCGAACCCGGTCGTAGGCACGCGCTCGCGCTCGCGCCCCGTCGACCACGTGGGTGCGCACCGGCTGCCGGCCCACCGGCAGCTCGCGCAGCACGGTCACGTCGAGGTCGCCGTAGGCGGTGAGCTGCAGGGTGCGCGGAATCGGGGTGGCGGTCATGTGCAGCACGTGCGGCGCGAGCCCAGAGGACGCCTTGGCGTCGAGCGCCGCTCGCTGGCGAACGCCGAAGCGGTGCTGCTCGTCAACCACGCACAGGGCAAGCGAGCGGAAGCGCACCGGCGCCTCGATCAGGGCGTGGGTGCCGACGATCAGGCCGAGCTCGCCGGACTCGAGGCGCCCGAGCAGGTGGCGCCGGCGTGCGGCGGGGGTCGAACCGGTGAGCAGCTCGATCGGAGTGCGCCCGCCGAGCAGCCGGTCGAGCGTGGCCAGGTGCTGTCCCGCGAGCGTCTCGGTCGGAGTCATGAGCACGGCCTGGCCGCCCGACTCGAGAGCCCGGAGCATCGCGTGCAGGGCCACCACGGTCTTGCCGGATCCCACCTCGCCCATCAGCAGGCGCTGCATCGGTTGCGACCGCGCGAGGTCGCGGTCGATCTCGGCGAACGCCGCCAGCTGGTTCCCCGTGGGCGTGAAGGGAAGCTCGGCCAGCCAGGGCTCTACGAGACGGCCGTCACCGCTGAGCGGCGCGGAGCTTCCGGCCTCCCGCCGCGCGCGGCGGCGCCCCGCCACCGACAGCTCGAGCAGCAGCAGCTCCTCGAACGCCAGGCGGCGCCGGGCCTCGAGCTCGTCGGTCTCCCGTGCTGGGAAGTGGGCAGCGGCCAGGCACGCCGGCCGGTCTGCCAGCCCCTCGGCCAGCCGCAGCGCCGCAGGAAGCGGCTCGACGGAGTGGTGCACCTCCTCGCGAAGCTCCCAGGCCAGGGCACGCAGGCGGGTTGACGCCAGGCCGTGGGTGGCCGGATACACCGGTACGAGGCCGGTGGAGTGCCCTCCGCCGACCGCGCCGTCGGCCAGCTCGTGCTCGCTCACCCGGAAGCGGTTCTGACCCGCGTAGCGTCCGTGCAGCACCACGCGGGTGCCCGGGGCGAGCTGCTCCACGAGCCACGGCTGGTTGAACCACGTGGCCTTCATCACGCCGCTCTCGTCGGCCACCGTGGCCTCGACGAGCGTGAGGCGCCGCCGGCGCGTGGGCCGGGAGGCGATGCGCCGCACCTCGCAGATCACCGTTCCGTCCTCGTCCGGACGCAGCGATGCGATGGCGCAAGCGTCGCTGCGGCTCTCGTGCCTGAAGGGCACGTGCTCGAGCAGGTCGCCTGCCGTGCGCAATCCCACGGACTCGGCGGCGCGCACCGCCCGCGGGCCCTTGATCGCCAGAGACTCCGACAGCCGTTCGGGGCGCGGAAGCGACCTGAGTGGAGCGGCGCCCGCGACTTCGGTGGTCAGCTCGCTCGCGCTCGCGAAGTGCAGTGGCACGGCTGCGTGATACCCGCCTCGCCGGACGGCGCCAGCGGGGGCCACCTACTCGGCACAGAGGAGCCACCACCACGCCGGCTGCCCGCCGGAGTGGTAGTCGAGCTCGATTCCGTCGGGCACCGCCGCCTCGACGCCCTCCCGATCTAGTGGCGCCCCGGCCCCGGCCAGGCAGGTGAGGAGCTCGCGCCCGCGCGTGATGTCGGCGATCACGGCGGCGAGCGCGCCGTGCGGGTCGCCCCAGGCCAGCAGCTCGTCCCCGGCGTAGGCGACCGCGTCGCCGATGCGAAAGCGGCCCGCCGGATCGTCGCGGGCGGCCTCGGCGACGCCTCCCGAACGAAGGGCGGCGACGGCCCGCCCGACCACCCCGGCGTTGTCGACGGCCGAACGATCGGGATCGAAGGCCACGAGGGCGGCCAGGCCGGCCTGAGGTGCGTGGGTGGGCACGAGGCTCACCGGCTTATCCGCAAGGCCCACCGCTCGTTCGGCGGCGAGGATCACGTTCGCGCTGTTGGCCAGCAGCAGCACCTCGGTCGCCGGGGCGGCGGCAATCGCCTCCAACAGGTCGCGCGTCGATGGGTTGAGGGTGGGGCCGCCGTCCACGACGTGCGCCCCGAGCTCCTGGTACAGGCGTACGACCCCGCTGCCGCTCGCCACCGCCACGACCGCGCACCGCGCCGCCGCGGCGCCAGACGCGAGGCGCCTCACGCGGTCTTCCTCCTGTGCGCGCATGTCGGTCGCCTCGAACCGCGACACCTCACCCACCCCGCGGAAGAGCGCCGCCGCGCTCTCCGGCTCGTCGGTGTGCACGTGCACCCGCAACGTCGCCGTGTCCCCGACCACCAGCACCGAATCCCCGAGTCCTTCCAGTGCGGGCACGAAGGCCGTTCGGCTGAGCCCGTCCCCCGTGACCGCGAAGTTCGTGCAGTAGCGGTAGCGGGCGGACTCGTGCCCGGGGCCGTGCACAACGGCCTTCGGCGGCGGTTGATGGGCGAGGTCGGGAGCGGCCTGGCCGCGCAGGGCGGCCGCCACCCCGGCGACGATCACCACGAGACCGTAGGCGCCGGCGTCGACCACGTCGGCATCGCGCAGCGCCGGGAGCTGCTCGGGGCCGCGCCGGACCGCCTCCTGGCCGGCCTCGACCGCGCGCTCGAGCACATCAGCGAGCAGGGCGTCCTGCTGGGCGGGGTCCGCGTCGGGCCCGAGGCGCTGTACCTCCATGTGAGCGAGGTCCCGGGCCAGGCGATGGGCCATCGCGCGGATGGCCGACAGCATGGTTCCCTCCGCGGGTTCGCGCACCGAGGTGTAGGCGGCATCGACGGAGCGCGCAAAGGCGGCAGACAGCAGCACCGGATCGATCAGCTCTCCGGGGCGCGAGGCCAGCTCCTCCGCCGCCCCGCGCACGATCTGCGAGAGGATCACGCCGCTGTTGCCGCGCGCGCCGAGCAGCGCCGCGCGCGCCACCGTGTCCACGAGCTGATCGCGCCCGATCTCGTCGATCGCCCCCTCGAGCGAGTCGAGCTCGTCGAGTACGGCCCGGATCGTCATGGCCATGTTGTCCCCGGTGTCCCCGTCGGCGACGGGGAACACGTTCAGGTCGTTGACCTCCTGGCGCCTGCGCTCAAGCTCGGCGTAGGCGGCGGCGAGGACCGAGCGGAAGCGGAGGAGACTGGGGTCGGTCACCTGATCCCGGGCTGTCCGCTGCGGGCTACAGGGCCTTGAGGACCTTGCCGGCCTTGAGGCAGCGCGTGCACACGTACTCACGCCGAGGGGTGGCGCCCACGAGGATCCGGACCTTCTGGAGGTTCGGGTTGAAGCGACGGCGCGTGGCCACCATCGAGTGGCTGCGGTTGTTGCCGAAGGCGGGACCCTTCCCGCATGAATGACAGACCTTGGCCACGGCGGAGAGGCTACCAGCGCCCCGAGCCCAACTCGGCCCGCTCGCACGGGAGCTTGCGCAGGGCTTTGAGAGCGGAACTACGATAAGGGCGTGACCAGGCAGGGAGGCCACGAGCCGGAAACGGTGCTGAAGGAGGTAGGTGAACGCCTCGGCAGCCGCCTGAAGGAGGGTGAGGCCGCGGCCCGCAAGGCACGCGAGACGCTCGAGACGAAGCTGCAAGAGGTCGAGTCCGCCCTGCGTGAGGCGGGCACCCAGCTCGGTCCCGACCTCGATGGAGGCGAGTCCGCGATCGGTCGGCTCCGGGAGACGCACGAGTCGGAGCTGCGCGAGCGGGAGGAGGCGCGTGAGCAGACGCGCCGTGAGCTCGAGGGCGCGGTCCGCGAGCGCGAGCAGGCACTCGAGCGCACCCGGGCCGAGCTGGAGGACCGCATTCGCGAGAGCGAGGAGGCGCTCGAGCGCACGAGGTCCGAGCTCGAGGGTCAGATCAAGGAGCGTGAGGCCGAGCTCGAGCGCACGAGGTCCGACCTGCAGGGCGAGGTGAAGGAGCGTGAGGCCGAGCTCGAGCGCACGAGGTCCGAGCTCCAGGAGCGCGAGCAGGAGCTCGAGGGCGAGCGACGGAGCCGCGCCGAGGTCGAACGGGGCCGCACGACGGAGCGGCACTGGAACAACGAGCTCCGAGCCGAGCTGCTGAAGATGCACCACGAGCACGGGGCGCTCGGCGACATGAGCGACGTGCGTGAGCTCGTGCTGCGCCTGGCGGTGACGCTGCTCGACGCCGAGAAGGGCCTGCTGCTCTCGCGCGAAGACGAGGACGGCGACGGCAAGCTCGACTTCGTCGCCGGGCACGGGTTCGAGAACGATCCGAGTGAGAGCGCGCTGGCACAGCGCTTCGCCAACGAGGTGCTGGAGCGGGACGTGACGCTGCGCGAGGACGACGCCTCAAAGCTGCAGCCGTCCGACGGCGAGAAGGCCGACGAGGAGATCCGCAACCTGGTCGCGATCCCGATCTACATGCAGGACCGCTTCAGCGGCGTCGTGGTCTGCGCCAACCGCGAGGGCGGCTTCGGCGAGTACGACGACGAGGTGCTGCTCTCGGTCGGCGATCACGCCGCCGCGGTGCTGCAGAACGCCCGCCTACAGGGCCAGCTGCGCAACTCCTACCTGGCCACCGTCGGCATGCTTGCCGAGGCGATCGAGGTCAAGGACCCGTTCCTGCGCGGCCACTCCGACGAGGTCTCGGGCTACGTGGCCGCGGTGGCCGATCAGCTCGACGTCCCCCCCGCTCGCCGGGAGGAGCTCGTGTTCGGCTCACTTCTCCACGACGTGGGCAAGATCGGCATCAGCGAGCGCATCCTGCTGAAGCCGTCCGGCCTGACCGCCGAGGAGCGCACGGTCATCGAGCTGCACCCGCGCATCGGCTACCGCCTCGTGCAGCAGGTGCCCAGCCTGCGTCCGATCGCGCTCGCCATCCTCCACCACCACGAGCGCTGGGATGGCACGGGTTACCCGCGTGGCCTCAAGGGCGACGAGATTCCGCTCGAGGCCCGCATCATCTGCGTGGCCGACTCCTTCAGCGCCATGACCGCCGAGCGCCCGTACCGCCGGCGCATGTCGCTCGAGGACGCCTGCAACGAGCTCGAGCGCTGCGCGGCCACGCAGTTCGACCCCGAGGTCGTGAGGATCTTCGTCGAGGAGGTTCGCTGCCGGCCTCCCGCCGGGCGCAACGAGCTCGTGGACGCCCTCCACGACCCGGAGCTGCGCGGCAGCCTCGAGCCGGGCGAGCCCATCCTCGGCCTCGGTTCGATCGCGGTCACCGACAACCTGACGCTGCTCTACTCCCACCGCTACTGCCACGAGATGGCAGAGACCGAGGCCCAACGCGCGGCCGCCGAGGAGCGCCCGTTCGCGATCGTGATGGTGGAGCTCGCCGACATGGTCGAGGTCAACCGCCTCGAGGGCTACGCGGCCGGCGACGCCGCCATCCAGTCGGTGGCCCAGGCCATCCAGCGGGCGGCCGTGCGTTGTGGCGGCACGGCCTGCCGCTACAGCGGGCGGCGCCTGGTGCTGATCGCCCCCGGGGTCGACGAGCCGATGGCCGAGCGCCTGCGCACCGACCTCGAGCTCGACCTGCGCTCAGGGCCCGCGGTGCGGATCGTGGTGTCGGCCTGGCGCCTGGGCGACACCGGCGGCGAGGACGTGATCACGCGAGCGCGGTTGGGGTTGAGTCTGCAGGACGTGCCGGCGCGGTATGCGCGGCCGACGCCCACGTAGGGGCTCAGATCCACCCCTACGTGGTCGACATGAGCAACTGACCGGTCGAAGTGAGCTCCACACTCGAGGGCCGATACCGGGTTGACCGGGGATATGCGCCGATTCCTAGTAAGGAACGCGATCGCGCAACTGTGTCTCGCGGTCGTGATCGCGGGAGGAGCCATGTCCGCAACCCTCTTGGATTCGGCGATCGGCGCTTGGATTGCCCTAGTTGCCGTCTTCGTTTGGGTCGTGGTGAGGCTCGGGGCCAGCGGCTGACCGGATCACCACCGGCCCGACCACGCGAGGCCTCCTGACCGGGTGGTCGGGCCGGTGCGACACGTCCCAGGCGGCGTTCCTAGCGACGCGAGAGCGCCGCGGCGGCGCCGAGGCCGATCAACGTCGCCCCGCTGGCGCGATCCAACCACAGGCGCACGCGGAGGCTGCGACGCAGACGCTCGCCGACCGATCCGGCCGCGAGCGCCCAGGCGAAGTCGATAGCCGTCGCGACGGCGACGAAGAGCACCCCGAGGAGCGCGACCTGAGGCGCCACCGCGTGGCCAGGATCCACGAACTGCGGCAGGAACGCGACGAAGAAGACGGCGACCTTGGGGTTGAGGGCGTTGACCACGACCCCTTGTCGAAACAGGCGTGCCTTCGATTCCGGCGGCAGGTCGGCGAGCGTCAGGTCGCCATTCGACCTCAGCCTCTGCACGCCAAGCAGGATCAGGTAGCCGGCGCCGGCGTATTTGACGACCGCGAACGCCGTGGCCGACGACGCTACGAGCGCCGAGATCCCGGCCACCGCCGCGGCGACGTGCACGAGGGCTCCGGTCTCGATGCCGAGGGCGCTGACGATTCCGGCCGACCGTCCGTGGGCGATCGAGCGGGTCAGGATGTACACGACAGCGGGACCGGGAACCGCGACGAGCGTCGCGCTGGCGGCGGCGAAGAGCAGGAGGGTTGAAGGGTCGACCATCCGCGGATGTTGGCACGGTCAGCCGCAGAGCAAGCTCAACCGCATTAGCCCGCGCGGGTGCGTTTCGCGGCGACAGTCCTCGAGCCCGCGATCGTCGACATCGAGGCGAATCTAGAGGCGTCCGAGAGGCTCATGGCCGCGGCGGTGAGCGAAGGGGCGCAGCTCGCGGCCCTGCCCGAGTTCTTCACCACCAGCGCCACCTTCGATCCACGGCTCGCGGTCGAGTCCGTCCGCCACGCGCGCACCGACGCTCGCCGAGAAACCAGCTTGTCGCGGAGTCCGTCCAGGTCGGAGTCGTCGAGGTGACGGTGTTTAGGTGGGTCGATATCGTGCGGGCCATAGGTGCGGCGGCGGCAGACCGAGAAACGGTGGCGCCGGCGCTGATTACCGCCTGGTATCCCGAGCATGTGCCGCCGTACGGGACCCCAAGCGAGGCGGGATGGGCTCCGTGCCTCAAGGCCACCCTTCCAGGGGAGCGTGGGATCGTGTGGGAGCCGCCGGGGAAAGGCGGACGCGGCATCGTCGGCGTACTTGACTTCGGGGAGCCCACATCCGTTGTCCACAAGACGTTCCGCTATGCAGGGTGGTCAGAGCTCACGTTGCTAGACCCCCCGATCGACCCCGACGCCATCGACGCTGAGATTCGTCCACTCTTCTCCTTTCAGGGGACCGTCCGGGGCATCCCGCTTGAAGTCCGCAGTCGTGTCCATTCGCTTCTCCCATCCGTCCCGGTACGGATCCCGCCCCCAGCGCACGCGCGAGAGCGCCGCACGATGGACAAGCGCCCGTGGCGTCGCGCCCACGGCCGGTGGGAGAAGGAAATGGAGATCGAGCTCCACATCGCTCGCCGCAAACGGGCTTGGCAGCGGCTTTTTTTCCGCGAGGCTCCCCAGCGCCAGCGGGGAATCAACCCGAAGGATCGACCGGATCTCTACGCGCCCGGCGTGGTAGCTGAAATCAAGCTGCGCGCCTCGGCCAACGACGTGGACCAGATCGAGCGCTACCTACGCGCCCTCGGTGCCGACGAACCTCGCAGCCCAAAGTGGACGGGCGTGCATCGTGACCGGTCAAGATTCTTGGTCTACGGCCTTGGAGACGCGTGTAAGCGCTAGCGACTTCCGGGAGCAGCTACAGGTCTGGGCGTGCGAGCCCGGCCTCTTCGGCCTTTACCAACTTTGGCCCTAGGTCACCACGGGAGGTCGTGGGTCGGAAGACCGCGGTTGGCCTCATGCCGTTGGCAAGGAACCGGCCTGTGAAAGCGGAGGAGTCCTTACATTCGCGGCATGGACGCTTCCGAAGACTCATACGCCACTGACGCCGGACGCTCGCTCCAGCGAATAGTGATCAAGCTCGAGGAGAGTCGTCCGGTTGCTGGCGACCTCTCGCCGGCGGTGTGGCTCGCCCGAGTGACCGAACAGGCGGCCATGGTCGCTGTCGGAGTTCATCTCTCGCGGGAGAGTCTCGACGCTGACGCCGTCGCCGAGCTTGCGGAGATCGAACGCCAACACGCGCAGCAAACGGCTGGTGGGAAGCTGCTGCATCTAGCGGCGGAGGCGGTGGCTGCTCTGGCACAGACTGACCCCTACCTAGCTCGGCTTGCGACTCGGCGCGCGAAGGACGAGATCGTTAAAGCAATTGATAGCTATGTCGCTGACCTGATTGAGGACGACACGGAGACGTTGCATCGCCGATCGCCTGACGAGTGGTTCGTCGTGCTCATCGCCGCCCTTGGAGCTCCGGCGGCCGCGGCCGGCATCCTGGATGACGAAGGCCGTGAACATCCCGATCCGAGGGTGGAGGGAGCTCTGACCTTGCCGCCGGGCCAAGATCCAACAGAGGCCTTCTGCGACGGCCTGCTTTGCGCGGCGATTCAAGCAACCGTGGCCGCCGAGTTTCTTGCGTTCGCCTGACCCTGTCGCCATGCGGGGAGCGCACGGGCGGTTGGCTACGTCGTTGACCGCAGCTCCCGCCGCAGCCCCACCATCCACAGGACCGCCTGCGCCGCCTCCTCGCCCGTGTGCCGCTTCTCCCCCCCACTGCGCGCCATCGCCTGCTCCATGTTCTCCACCGTGAGCACCCCGAAGGCGCCTCGTCCAGGGAGTGCCCGAGATGGCCCCTAACGCGCTTCCCCGCCTTCGGGCGAGCCGCTGCGCGGGCCGCATCGAGGTATGGGCGGTCACCCGGCGGAACGAGGGGCGATGGTCGGTCGGACACCGAGTGAACCGTCTGTTCCCTGTGCCGCGCGGCCCTGATTGAGCCTCCTTCTGCCTGGTTACCTGGACGCGGCTCAGCGCTAGCGGCATGGGCGGGGGGGCGCCGCTCGCCTCGCTGGTGCGCCGTCAGGGTTCGAGCGGGGCGCCGCTGCGCTGCTCACCCACCCAGTCGTCGAGCACCTGCCAGCGCTCGTACAACCACTTCACCCGCTCCTCCTCCCCACTCGGCACCTCAGCCGCCGCAAACCGCCAGAAGCGCATGCGCACCGTCGTCCCGACCAACCCGCCGGCCCAGATGTCGCGGATGTACTCGAAGCCGTCGAGGCCCACGTGGCCGAACACCAGGACGTCGGCGTCGCGACATTCTTCGAGCAGCGCCATCGGGCCTCCCAGCCGGGGCGGGAGCAGGTTGCGCAGCCGGTTCGCCAGAGGGGCGATCCCCGGTTGGCGCTCGGCGATCAGCTCCTGCGCTCGCGCAAGCTGTGTGGCGCGTGCCCTCCGGGTAGATCAGCACGCCCTCGCCCTCGCCGAGGTCGTGCGCCAGGCGCCGCAGTCGCGCCACCTCCCCGGCCTTGTCGGCTGAGGCTCGCCGGACGAAGTTCGTCGGCACCCAGCGCCCGCCTATGTCGATCGTCGGGATCATCTGCAGCTCCTGTTTGATCACGAAGCGCAGGCCGAGCCCGTGCGCGCGCCCGATGATGGCGTCGGGGAGCGTGTTGTCGATGATGCTCGCGTGCCGGATGAGGATCAAGACGGGCCCGGGCCCCGCGTTCTCCAGGCCCTCGATCTCGAACCTGAGGCCGAACAGCACGCGGATGCCCTCGAGGTGGCTGTGCATCCAGTGGATGCGCAGGTCATAGACCAGTCGTCGACGCCGCAGCGAGCGGCGGGCGAGGGGCCCACCGGTGACCAGGTAGATGCCCGCGAGAGCGGCGATGCCCCGGAGCTCGCCGAACAGGAACCACCACGCCATGCAGGTCAGCCGGATGGCCATCCACGGCTTGCGGCGGACGAGCCACAGCGCGAGGTCGACCACTGCCGCCGCCGGCAGCACCAGCGGAAAGGCCAGCGTCAGCGCCACGAACGCGCCGGCCTCGATCGCGACGCCCTTCGCACGGCGCTGCAGCCGGGCTGCGCGCGGCCCTCCGTCCGAGAACAGCGGGCCGCGACTCACCCGCCTCACGCGCATGGTCACGAGGCTATTCGCGCTTCCCCAAAGCTGCGCCGCTTCCCCAGCGGATCGGGAAACCAAGGCGGGACTCTCCAACCAACCTCCACCGAGTCACCGCGGTTTCCGAGCTACTACTACTTCCGCTCGAGCAGACGGGCTAGGTCTCGGGCGAGCTGCTCCTCCCGCTTCCTGGAGTCGGCAAGTTGCACCTGCACCTCTTCGAGCAGGCGCAGTATGCGCTCGTTCGTCGCGGGCTGTTCGCTTCTACGCGTCATGGATCACCTCCTTCGCTGTAGAGCCGAAGGTTCCCACGGCGACCGTGTCCTCGCAACCTCGCCAACTTCCCCAGCGGCAGCGAAAGCTCGGGCTTGCTCGACTGGCCCGCGGCCGGCCGGATCACGGGCGATCGACGCCGCGTTCGGCTCCCACAGCGGTCGTGGTCGCGCGTCGGAATGCAGACGAAGTCGACGCTCCGAGGCGTTGCGTGATCGTCGCTGTTGACGACATGTCGTGGATGCGCCAACTGAGCCTCCGGCCTGGCGTGATCGACCGCAGATCTGGGCTCATGCGTCGCCTGGCCGCAGAGGAAGTGTTTCGGGGAGTCCGAAGCGTTGATGCAGCGCGGTGTCGAGGAAGCGGGTGATGGCCCGGATCCGACCTTGCTCGAGGGTCAGTACGAGCAGCCCGGCGGGTTGAGCGACCGGTGCTTCGAGCTCGGGGAGGTAGCACCCGAACGCGGGCTGGCCGTTGGCGCGTGTAGGAACGAGCCGGAGGTGCCGGCCACGGCGCCACGCGGCACCGGCCTCCAGGAAGCCGGCGATCGCGGCCGCGCCTTGGTACTCGTGCGGCGCCGGAGGCATGGTGAGCCATGCTTCGTCGGTCAGCAGAGCGACGAGACTGTCGATGTCGTCAGCGGTGAACGCCTCGGCGAAGCGGCGCGTGATTTCCCGCTCCTGCGCGGAGCCCGGAGGCGATGAGTGCACGCTTCCTGGGGCCGCTCGGGTTTGGTCCAGTGACGTGCGAGCCCGCTGGAGGGCGCCCTTGATTGCGGTCTCGCTGCTGTCGAGCATCGCGGCGACCTCCGCAGTGGAGTAGCCGAGCGCGTCGAACAGCACCAGCGTCGCCGCTTGGCGCGGCGGCACGCGCTGCAGCGCGACGATGAACGCCAACTCGACGGTCTCTGTGCCTTCGTAGCGCGCTTCGGGTCCGGGCGCGGTGTCCGCGACGTCTTGCAGGAGCGTGTCGGGGTAGGGCTGGAGCGAGGTCACCTCGCCTCGCCGAGTCGGCTGCGGTGGCTCGAACGGGGGGATAGGCGCGGGAGGGACTCGTCGCCCGGCGTCGCGCAGCGCGTTCAGGCAGCGGTTGGTGGCGATGCGGTACAGCCACGCACGCAGTGATGCTCGACTCTCGAAGCCGTTCAGCCCGCGCCAAGCGGCCAGCATCGTCTCCTGAAGGACGTCCTCCGCATCGATCAGCGAGCCGAGTAGCCGGTAGCAGTGAAGCTGCAGTTCGCCGCGGTAAGGGTCGGTGAGTACGCCAAACGCGTCCGAATCGCCGGCCCGAGCGCGGGCAAGTGCTGCCTCACTCACCACCGCATCCTTGCATGGCCGGATCGGTGATCTGCGCGGTATGACGGGCATGATTCGTTCCGTTTGGCGTTCGGGCGGTGTCTCAACGAGACCGCTTACCTGATCGAAGCGCGAGATTTCGTCGCCAGCCGCCAAACCCCGTCGAGAGGAACTGCCGTGAGCCAGAATCAGAGCCCAGCCCTTCAGATCGCCTTGGCGTACTACGAAGCCTGGACCAGCAAGGACTTCGAGCAGGCCATGACCTTCATCTCCGAAGACATCGTCTGCGACGCACCGGCGGGCCGCATCGAAGGTGCCGAGGCCTATCGAGCCTTCATGGGTCCGTTCGTGCAGATCCTCACCGAAGCGCGCCTGATCGCCGCCTTCGGTGACGACGAGACCGCACTGCTGATGTACGACACCGAGACGATCCCGGTCAAGAGCGCGCCGGGTGCCGAATGCGTAACGGTCACGGACGGCAAGATCACCCACAGCCGGTTCGTGTTCGACCGGGCGCCATTCGAGGCCGCGCGAAAAAGCGCGACGTGAACGCGTCGCCGGGATCGCCAGCACCTCAGCACGCGGCGGCGCAGCTCAGACCTGCGAGGGCTGGCGACGGTGGGCGCGCGTGTGCTCGGCAGGGCCCGGGTTGGCGCCCGTGCGCGGGCTCTACCCGCCAAGCTCCCGCCGCAACGCCGCCATCCGCAGCACCGCGTGGGCAGCCTCCTCCCCCGAGTGCCGCTTCCCCCCGCCGCTGCGCGCCATCGCCTGCTCCGCATCGTTCACGGTGAGCACCCCGAACGCACACGGCACGCCGGTGTCCAATCCCACCCGCGCGATCCCCCGCGCGGCCTCTCCGCACACGTAGTCGTAGTGATCGGTCTCCCCCCGTATCACCGCGCCGAGGCAGGCCACTCCCGCATAGCGCCCAGACGCGGCGCAGTACGACGCCGCCAGCGGCAGCTCGAACGCCCCCGGCACGTCGTGCACCTCCACCTCCGCCCCTGCCTCCTCCAATACTCGGGTCGCGCCCGAGACCAGCCGCTCGGCCAGCTCCTCGTAGAAGCGGGCCACCACCAGCGCGTAGCGGTCAGCCACGCGAGGTGTCGTCGGGCGTCGCCTGGTCGCGGTCGTGCGCGCGCTCCTCGTGGATCATCTCCTCGTCGAGTGCGAGCCCCTGGTGGTGCAGCATGTGCCCCATGCGATCGCGCTTGGCGCGCAGGTAGGCGCGGTTGCGGTCGGTGGAGGGATGCTCGATCGGCACCTGCTCGGTCACGCGCAGGCCGTAACCCTCGAAGCCGACGATCTTCTTCGGGTTGTTGGTCAGCAGGCGTATCGAGGTGAGCCCCAGGTCGACGAGTATCTGAGCGCCGATGCCATAGTCGCGCAGGTCGGCCGGCAGACCCAGCTCCAGGTTGGCGTCAACGGTGTCGAGCCCCGCCTCCTGCAGCTTGTAGGCGCGCAGCTTGTTGAGCAGCCCTATACCGCGCCCCTCCTGGGCCAGGTAGAGAAGGACGCCCCGGCCCTCGTCCTCGATCCGGCGCAGGGCGTCCTCGAGCTGCTGCCCGCAGTCGCAGCGCTGGGAGTGGAACACGTCCCCCGTCAGACACTCGGAGTGCACGCGCACGAGCACATCTTCTTCCCCGGACACCACGCCCTTGACCATCGCCACGTGGTGCTTGTCGTCCACCTTCGTGCGGAAGCCGACCACGGAGAAGTCGCCGAAGTCGGTCGGCATCTGGGCCTCGACCACGCGCTCGACGAGCTTGTCGTGCCGGCGCCGGTACTCGACCAGATCGGCGACCGTGATCATCTTCAGCCCGTGCCGGGCGCAGTAGCTCACGAGGTCGGGCACGCGGGCCATCGTGCCGTCGTCGTTCATCACCTCGCAGATCACGCCCGCGGGATTCAGCCCGGCCAGGCCGGCCAGGTCGACCGCCGCCTCGGTCTGGCCCACGCGCTCGAGCACCCCGCCCGGCTTGGCCTTGAGAGGGAAGAGGTGACCGGGCTGCACGATGTCGTCCGGGCCCGTGTTCGGATCGGCCGTGACCTGGATGGTGCGCGCCCGGTCGGCGGCCGACACCCCGGTCGTCACGCCGGTGCGGGCCTCGACCGAGACGGTGAACGCTGTCTGATACGGCGTCTCGTTCTTGGCCGCCATCAGGTTCAGGCCGAGCTCGTCGCAGCGCTCGGGCGTGAGTGCGAGGCAGATGATGCCGCGGCCCTCCTTGGCCATGAAGTTCACCGCCTCCGGGGTGGCGAACTGCGCGGCCAGCGTGAGGTCGCCCTCGTTCTCGCGATCCTCGTCGTCGCAGACCACCACCATCCGTCCTGCGCGCATGTCCTCGAGCGCCTCCTCGATGGTGCTGAAGGGGGACTCGCCGGCACTCACGCGCTCACCTCGACGCGGGCGGGAAGGAGCTTCTCCACGTACTTGGCGAGCACATCCACCTCCAGGTTCACGTGTTGGCCGGGCGTGGCGGCGCCCAGGTTGGTCCGCTCGAGGGTCTCGGGGATGAGGGAGACGACCAGGTCGGACTCCCCCACCTCGGCCACGGTCAGGGATACGCCGTCGACGGCGATCGAGCCCTTCTCCACGACGTAGCGCAGCAGATCCGCGGGCGCCGCGATCCGGATGAGGCGCGCGAACCCCTCGTCCTGCAGCGAGTCGACCGTGCCGAGCCCGTCCACGTGACCCTGCACGATGTGGCCCCCCAGCCGGTCGGCGGCGCGCAGGGGTAGCTCGAGGTTCACGCTGTCTCCGGGCTCGAGCGGCCCGAGCGAGGAGCGGCGCAGGGTCTCGGCCATCACGTCGGCGCCGAAGGCCCCGGCTTCGGCCTCGGCAGCGGTCAGGCAGACGCCGTTGACCGCGATCGAGTCTCCCTCCGAGAGCTCCGCCGCGAGCGGGGAGGCAACGGTGAGACGCACGCCCTCGTCTTCCCGCTCGATGGAGCGCACGCTGCCGGTGGTCTGCACAAGTCCGGTGAACACCGCGCTACCAGTCCTTCATCCGGGCTGTGATCAGCACGTCGTCGTCGATGCGCTCCACCTCGGTGGCGAGCGCACGGGGGGCGTCGTCCATCGCCTCCACGCCGCCGCCCTCGACCGGCACGCGCGCCTCGCGCCCCCCGGCCACCATCGGCGCGATGAACGTGCGCACCTCGTCGATCTCACCGGCGTCGAAGAAGGCACCGGCCAGGTGAGGGCCGCCCTCGAGCAGCACGGACTGAATCTCGCGGGCGCCGAGCTGGTCGAGCGCCGAGCAGACCTTCGCCGGCTCATTCTCGCCGGTGGCCACGATCAGGTCGACGCCCGCGGCCTCGAGCGCGTCGGTGTGGGTCCGGGGCGCCGCCCGGGAGCACACGACGATCACCGGGCTCGCGTCGATGGTCTGGACGAGCTGGCTCGTGACCGGAAGCCGGGCTTCGGAGTCGAAGACCACGCGCACCGGCTGCTTGCCCACGGCCTCCACCCGGGCGGTTAGCAGCGGGTCGTCGGACAGCGCGGTGCCGAGGCCGACGGCCACCGCGTCCGCCTCCGCGCGCCAGCGGTGCCCGCGCGCGCGGCTCGACTCGCCGGAGATCCACTTGGAGTGCCCGCTGCTCGTGGCCACCTTGCCGTCGAGCGTCATCGCGGACTTCAGGATCACGAGCGGCCGCCCGGTGCGTGCGTGCTTGCGGAAGGGCTGGTTCAGCAGGCGGGCTGCCGCGCCCACATCGCCGTCGTGGAGATCGGTGCTCACTCCCTCGTCACGCAGGATGCCGAGGCCGCGGCCGGCGGCCTTGGGGCTCGGATCGTCGGAGGCCACGACCACGCGGCTGATGCTGGCGGCGAGGATCGCGTCGGTGCATGGCGGAGTGCGACCGTGGTGGCAGCACGGCTCGAGCGACACGTACATGGTCGCGCCCGCGGGGTCCTCCTCGCAGGCCGCGAGTGCCGCCCGCTCGGCATGGTGCTCGCCGGGCGCGGCGTGGAAGCCCTCGCCGATCGTGCGCCCGCCCTTGACGATCACCGCGCCGACGAGCGGGTTCGGGCTGGTGCTACCCCTGGCCTCGGCCGCGAGCTCGATTGCTCTGCGAAGGTGGCGAGCGTCGCGCTCGCTGGCGGTCGTCTGGTTCATCGGGCGGAGTGAGGGGGACCTCCCGGCCCGCCGTAGAATGCTCGTTGACTCGTGAGTCAACTCTACCAGCGGGTTCGTGGTGCCGGCGGGCACATCGGCCCGGCCGAGGTGGTGCTCGTCGGCGTGCTCGCAGCCGCGCTCGCCCTGCGGCTGTGGTCGATCGACCACGGGCTCCCCTTCGTCTTCAACCCCGACGAGGCGGAGCACTTCGTCACCCCCGCCGTCGGCATGTTCGACGGCTCCCTCAACCCGGGCTACTTCGACAACCCGCCGGCGCTCACCTACCTGCTGTACGCGACGTTGCGAGCCTTCGAGGCTCTGGGCGGTGAGGTGCTCGGCGCCGCGGGGCGGCCGAGCGAGGCGGCCTTCCTCACCGGCCGGCTGGTGGTGGCGCTGCTCGGAACGCTCGTCGTGGCGCTCGTGTACTGGGCGGGAACGCGCTACTTCGAGCGTCGCGTCGGCCTGGTCGCGGCAGCGCTGCTGGCCTTCTCGTTCCTGCCCGTCTTCTACTCCAAGCAGGCCCTGAACGACGTGGTCACGCTCGTGCCGCTCACGGTGGGCCTGGTGGGCTGCCTACTTGTGTACGAGCGCGGCCGACCGCTTGACTGGGGGCTCGCGGGCGCGGCGCTCGGCGCCGCCGCGGCCACGAAGTACACCGCCGGGGCGATGGCCGCCACCGTCGCGCTGGCGGCGCTCTTGCGGGTGCTCGACCGGCGCAGCGCGCTCGTGCCGGCCGCGCTCGGCCTGATCGGCGCGGGGGCGGCCTTCACCGTCGCCTTCCTCGTGCTGCACCCCTACTCGGTGCTCGACTTCGCGAGCTTCCGCGAGGCCGTGGCCGACCAGTCGGGGACCGCCGGCGGGCGCCAGAAGCTCGGCCAGGAGGACGTGCCCGGACCCGTGTACTACCTGTGGACGCTCACGTGGGGCCTCGGCTGGCTGCCCGCCGTGGCCGCCCTCGCGGGGGCGGTGCTGGCGCTGCGCCGTGATGTCCGGCGCGGCCTGCTGCTCGTGTTCTTCCCGCTGCTTCTGCTCGGGTTCCTGTCCCTGCAGGCCCGCTACTTCGGCCGCTGGTACATGCCCGCCTACCCGGCGCTCGCCATCCTCGCGGGCTACGCCGTCGTCCGGGCCGCCGACGCGCTGCCGCTGCCGCGCCCGGCGCTGCGACCGGCTTTGCTCGTGGCGTTTGCCGTCCTGTTGATCGGTCAGGGCCTCGCGTCCTCGCTCCGATCGAGCGCGGTGCTCGCCGAGGACGACACCCGGACGCTCGCCCGTGAGTGGCTTCGCGCGGAGGTGCCGGCCGGCTCCCGCGTGGCCGCCGAGCCCTTCCTGCCGGAGGGCTTCCTCGACGGCTACCCCACACGCCCCGTCGAGCGCCCGTTCGACGTCTACGAGCGCCGCCTCGAGCCCGAGCTGGTGGATCGCTACGCCCGGGAGGGCTACTGCTGGGTCGTGGTCGGCAGCTACCAGAAGGAGCGCGGCCTGGCCGCCGGGCTCTCGGGCGCACGGGCCTACTACGCGCGGCTGGAGGACGCGTCCGTCCAGACGCTCCGGTTCTCCCCCTACCGGCTCGGCGCCGAGCCGGTGGACTTCAACTTCGACCTCTCGTTCAACTTCCTGCCGCGGGCCTATGAGCGGCCGGGGCCGGTGGTGGAGGTGCATCGGCTGGCGGGGTGCCGCTGATTCATCATCGCATCATGATGATATGATGCAGAGATGGGCAAAGTGCGGACCACCCTGACGATCACCGAAGAGGTACTCCGAGCAGTCAAGCTGCAGGCGGCGCGTCAGGGCAAGGGCGACAGCGAAGTGATCGAAGCGGCCTTGCGCAGAGACCTGGGCCTGGACGTGCTCGAACGCCTCTGGAGTCGAGCAGGTGGCCTGCCCGAGGAAGAAGCCATGGAGCTCGCGGTGGAGGCGCAGCATGCATCGAGGCGGGGCGCGCGCTGACCGGTGCGCGCCGTCCTCGACCCCAACGTCTTCATCTCCGCCCTCCTCTCGGCCGCCGGCGCCCCCGCCAGGGCCGTTCGAGCCTTTGCCGAGGGACGGTACGAACTGGTCGTGTCTCCGATGCTCCTCGAAGAGCTTGAGCGGGCGCTCGCGTACCCCAAGCTGAGCGCGCGTATCGACCGCGAGGACGCGGTGGCGGTTGTGCGCTGGCTACGGAGCTCGACCACCATTGCCGAGGACCCGAGCGAACAGCCAACGGTTCGGTCGCGCGACCCCGGGGACAACTACCTGATCGCCTTGGCCGGGAGCCAACGGACCGCCCTCGTGTCGGGAGATCGAGACCTGCTCTCGCTCGGGGACGAGCTACCCGTCTTCTCGCCCTCGGACTTCCTCGCTCTGCTCGAGGAGCACGAATAGCCTCTACTCGCAGCGCGCGTACACCCGCCAGCGCTCGTTCGCGGCCACGGGGCTGAACCCCGCCAGCGGCAGGTTCACCCAGCGCTGGCGCACGTCCCTCGGAGGCCGTGCCGGGGCATCTGGATACGTCGGATCGAAGAGGAAGCTCCAGCTGATCAGCAAGAGGCCGCTTGCCGGCGGCTCAGCCAGGGAGGTCGCGGCGCGGATGCCGCCCTCGCCCACCCCCGTCTCGTACCTGACCACCGGCACCGACGAGTGATTCGGCACCGTGATCGGTCCGCACGCGCCGAGCAGCGGCACCACGGCCGGATCGTCGAGGATAGCCTTCAGGGCCCGGGTTTGATCGCGGCTGGCGAGCACGCGATCGTTCAGCTGCTCGAAGTCGCTCGCGTATGAGGGAACCCGAACGGCCACCAGCGCGGCGCAGGCAACGGCCACCCCCACGGCCACCCGGCGCACGCGTGGCACGGTGGCCGCGGTCCAGCCGGCCAGCGCAACCCCGACGCACGCGGTCAGCAGCACCGAGGGCAGCAGCAGGTAGCGCGGGATCACCGAGAGCCCGGCCAATGCGATCACCACGAAGAGCCCGAGCCCGATGGCGAGCAGGGCGCCCGGGAGGGCCGCGCGCCGGCGCAGAAGCCACAGCGCCAGAAGCGATCCGGCGCCGCCCGCCACCACGTTCACGAGCTTCTCGCTGCCTCCGAGAAACGCCGGCATCTCCCGCAGGGCGTCGAAGAGTCCCTGCTGCCGCTCGACCTCGCCGGCCACCGCGCGGGTCGAGGTGAACGAGTAGAGCGGCTCGCCCGTGACGATCCAGTCCGAGGCCAGCCAGGCGACGGGCGCCAGCAGCGCCAGCGCGGCGTAACCCGGCAGTCGCTCGCGCGGTGTCGCCGGCAGCAGCCACAGGAGGTAGGCCACCGACAGCACCCACGCCTCAGGCCGCACCAGCCCGGCAAGCGCGACCAGCGCGAGCACCGGCCACCCGCGCCGCGGCCGCCGCAGCTCGAGCACGGCTGCGCCGAGCACGAGGGCCAGGAACTGCAGGTCGACCACTCCCCGGAGCGCGAGGAACCACAGGTCGGTGCGCGTGAGCAGCGCCACCACTCCGACCGCGGCCACGACCGTCCCGAGCAGAAGCTGGGCGAAGCGGAACACGAGCACCAGCACGCCGGCGAAAGTCGCCAGCGAGAGGAGCACGAGCAGCCGGTCGGCCGCCCCGCCGAGCGGCGCTAGCGTGGCGCCGAGCAGGGTTGCCAGGGGATGCGGCGTGGGCGTGCGGAAGACCTCGTAGTCGGGAAGATCGCCCGAGGCGAGCTCCGCGCCCCACACGAGCGAGTAGTAGCTGTCGTAGTTCGGGTACGTCGGCCGTAACGCGAACACGAGCACGACGGCTACGAACGTCACGCCCGCGGCGAGCCACCACGCGCTGCGCGGCTCCTGCGACGCGCCCTCCTCCGCGTGAGAGGCCGACGCGGACCGGGCACCGGTGGCGGTCTGCGTGGCGGCGGACACCGGCGGCCAGCGTAGTTCGCCCTGCCGCTCGATCATTTAGCCTGACCTGGAGCAATGAAGCTGATCATCCAAATTCCCTGCTTCAACGAGGAGGATCAGCTCGCGCGCACGCTGGGCGACCTGCCGCGCGACCTGCCGGGCGTCGACGAGGTCGAGTGGCTCGTGATCGACGACGGATCGACCGACCGGACCGTCGAGGTGGCACGCCGCGAGGGGGTCGAGCACATCGTGCGGCTCACCGACAACAAGGGCCTGGCCACCGCCTTCCAGGCGGGACTCGACGCGTGCCTCAAGCTCGGCGCCGACATCATCGTGAACACCGACGCCGACAACCAGTACAGCGGGGGCGACGTGCCCAAGCTGGTCGCACCGATCCTGCGACATGACGCGGACATGGTGGTGGGCGACCGCGAGGTCCAGACCGTCGAGCACTTCTCCCCGTGGAAGATCCGGTTGCAGCGCCTCGGCAGTGCCGTCGTGCGCCGGGCGTCGGACACCGACGTGCCCGACACCACGTCCGGCTTCCGCGCCTACAACCGTGAGGCGGCGATTCAGATGCAGGTGGTGTCGAAGTTCACCTACACGCTCGAGACGATCATCCTGGCCGGCAAGATGCTCGTGGCCGTCGACCACGTGTCGGTCGGGACCAACCCGAAGACGCGCGAGTCGCGCCTCTTCCCGTCGATGCCCTCCTACGTGCGCCGCAACGCCGTGGCGATCTTCCGCATCTACTCGCAGTACGAGCCGCTCAGGGTCTTCCTCGTTGCGGCCGCGGTGCTCGGGCTGGTGGCGGCCGTGATCTGGGGTCGGTTCGCCTACTTCTACGCGAGCGGCGAGGGCTCGGGACACCTGCAGTCGCTGATCCTGGGCGCGGTGCTGTTCATCGCGGCGGTGCAGCTCGCGGCGCTTGGAGTGGTGGCCGACATCCTGGCCGCCAACCGGGTGCTGCAGCTGCGCACGCTCGAACGGGTTCGCCGCGTGGAGCTGCAGCTCGGCGTCGAGCCCTCGCACTACGAGCCCGGCGACCTGGCCAGCGGCCGGCAGCGCACCACCGGAGCCGGGGCCGGGCGGGCCACCGGCAAGACGGAGGAGCGAGAGGCCCTCAAGCTGTGAGCGTCCCCGCGCCGGCGCAGGCGGTGCCGACCGGCAACACGTTCGACAAGTACGGCTCCACAAACCCGGTGGTCCGGCGCCTGATGGCCGGCTTCCACCGCACGCTGGACGAGCTGTGGCACCAGGCCCAGCCGCGCTCGGTGCTCGACGTCGGCTGCGGTGAGGGCGTGCTCACCTGCGAGTGGGCGGATCGCCTTGGCGACGGGCGCGTGGTGGGCATCGACCTCGACGATCCCAAGTTGCAGCGCGAATGGGAGCTGCGCCGGCGGCCCAACCTCGAGTACCGCACCGAAGATGCCGAGGCGCTCCCCTTCGGCGACGACGAGTTCGATCTGGCAGCGGCCATCGAGGTGCTCGAGCACGTGCCACGCCCGGAGGCCACGCTCGCCGAGATGGCCCGCGTGGCCGAGCGCCACCTGCTGGTGTCGGTCCCGCGGGAGCCCCTCTGGCGAGGACTGAACGTGGCTCGCGGGGCGTACTGGCGCTCGGGCGGGAACACGCCGGGCCACGTGAACCACTGGTCGAGGCCGGCGTTCGTCGCGCTGCTCGGCCGGTACGGCACCGTCGAGGAGGTCCGTTCCCCCTTCCCCTGGACCATGCTGCTTGTCCGCCTCGACTGAGGCGGAGGCCGGGGCCAGCCCGGCGGGCACCGGAGCGCCGGCGGGCTACGGGCGCAGCGCCGCGATCCTGTCGCTCGGGATCGGCGTCACCGGCCTCGTCACCTACTCCTACTTCTCGCTCTCGAGTCATTTCCTGAGCGAGGACGACTACGGACGGATCACCGTCCTGTGGTCTGCGATCTTCGTGGTGATCGGCGTGCTCTACCGGCCCGTCGAGCAGTTGCTCTCGCACTCGATCGCCGACGCCCAGGCCCGCGGCCGGCCGGAGGCGCACCAGCTGCGGGTGGCGGCCGGCCTCCAGCTCGGGCTGGGCGTGGCCTTCGCCGCCGCGGCACTGATCTTCCGCGAGCCGATCGAGGACGACCTCCTCGGTGGCTCGAGCCGGCTCTACTGGATCTTCGTCGTGGCCGTGCTCGCCTACGCGGCGAGCTACTTCGCGCGCGGATTCTTGGCCGGCAACCGGCGCTTCGGCCTCTACGGCGGGCTCGTGCTGATGGAGGCGGTGTCGCGCTGCCTGTTCGCGGTGGCGGTGGCGGTGGGGATCGCCGAGGGCCAGTCGGTGGTGGCGCTCGGGATGGCCGCAGCCCCGATCGTGTCGCTCGCGGTGGTTCCGCCGGCGCTCGGGCGCATGCGCGCGCGCCGGCGGAGCGGTGCGTCAGAGGGCGCGGACGGGCCGCTGCCCGCGGTCGTTCCCGGGTCGACCGACGAGGCATCCGAGGCGCTCACGGCCGACGCCGCCGCAGCCGCGGAACCGAGCGCGGAGACCGCGCAGATGAAGGAGACGGAGTTCACGCTGTCGCAGGGCACGGGCTTCGCCGCGGCCGTGCTCGTGGTGATGCTGTGCGAGCAGACGATCATCAACGCCGGACCGCTGGTGGTGAAGAGCACCGAGGGCGCGGCCGGTGCGGCGCTCGCGGGCTTCGTCTTCAACGCGCTGCTCGTGGCGCGCGCGCCGCTGCAGCTCTTCCAGGCGGTGCAGACCTCGATCCTCCCCCACCTCACCCGCCTGCGGGCCGGTGGCGAGCAGGACCCCTTCCGGCGCAGCGTGAACCTCACGCTGATCGCCGTCGCCGGCTTTGCGGCCATCGTGACGCTCGTGATGGCGGCGCTCGGACCGACGCTCATGGACGTGTTCTTCGGCGGCGAGGTCGAGTACGCCCGCGGCGGCCTGGTGCTCGTAGCCCTCGGCATGGGCTTCTACCTGGCCTCCGCCACGCTCAACCAGGCCGCGCTCGCCCAGGGACGCGCGGCGCGGGCGGCGGCGTGCTGGACGGTGAGCGCGGGCTCGTTCGTCACCTTCCTGCTGGTGCTGCGCCCTGACGACCGCGTGCTGCAGGTCGAGGCGGGGTTCCTGGGCGCGGCGCTCGTGTTGTGCGGGCTGCTGTATGCCGTCTTCCGAATGGAGCTCGCGCGTTAGACGCCCTGGGCTCCGACGATTCGGTGCACCTGCAGATCCTCTGAATCTAAGTGGTGCCCGGCCTCAGTATTTGCAATGAGTCGCTAACCGCAGCTCTTCATGCACCGTCCAGGTTGATCGTGGCCACGAGCACTGCTGCCACAAGGACGACGGTCCCGCCCACCACCAACCCGAGTAAACCACCGAGGAGTGCCTCTGGTCCAGTAGGGCGGAGCCTCCATGCTCGCCAAAGCAATAGACCCGTGAGCGCCAAGACCAGCAGTATCACACTGTCGAGAACTGATACGCGCCCGGCCACGACGATCAGTACCGCGTTGAATACAACCCACGTCAATCCCATTACGGAGACGGCCAGGTAGATAGCGAGCTTTACCACTCTTGTTGACTTCATCGTCTCCACCGTAGGCACACTAGTCCTCGGGAACAGCTGGCAAGAAGCGGGATACGACGGGGGCCCCGACCTCGGTAGGTCGCCGGGCCCTCAGGTCACCAGATGCGTTCGCGGATCGACTCGCTCACCTGCTGCTCTGCTTCCTCCCCAGAAACTGTGCGTCCGTTGCGGGCGACGTGCGCACGCAGAATCTCGGCCCCGGAGGGCAGGTCCTCCACCGCGGGGGCGTCCCAGAGCGACGCGCGGATCAGCGCCTTCGAGCAGTGGAGAAAGACCTCGTCCACCTCCACCCCGAGGGCGAGCAGGGGATTTCCTGGTATGCCCTCCAGCGTCTCGGGATCGGTGGTCGCCCACGCCCGGCCGTTGATGCGCAGCACCTCCGTACGACCGGGCACGAGGAAGACGAGGCCGCAGCGGGGGTTGACCAGCACGTTTCGGAAGGTGTCGATCCTCCTGTTGCCGGGAGCGTCCGGAAGGGCGAGACGGTGTTCGTCCAACACGCGGACCCAGCCTGGCGGCCCCCCACGGGGCGAGACATCGCAGCGGCCCTCGCCATCCGCCGTGGCGACGAACGCAAGCCGCGACCTCTCTATCCAGGCGCGCGCGTGTTCGTCCAGGCACGTGATCTCCTTCAGGACGCTCATCCGCTCCGGCGGCGGGGGTGGTACGAGCGCTCGAAGCTCGGCCTCGCTGCTCAGAACGTTGCGGAAGGCGACCGAAGGACTTTCGTTCGGAGCGCCGGACATGAGCTCCCTAGATCGCCCGCAGCATGTCGCTGCCGCAGGCGTTGCACTTGAGATCTGAGCTGCGCGACATGCGGGCGATCGTCGAATGCGCTCCGCAGTCCGGGCACTCCGAGCGCAGCTCGAAGCGGCACAGGCAGTTCACGCAGTGGAAGCGGCCGGGCAGATTGGTGGCCCGTAGCCACGGTTCGCCGCAACCCGGGCACGTGGGACCCAGGTCGATGCTGGCCTCTGTCTCGGTTCCCGACATTCGCTATCCGCCGGCCGGAAGCGTAGTCGGGACGACTAGGGCGAGCGTCTCAAGCGGGCGATGAAGAAGCCGTCGGTCCCGTCGCGGTGCGGCAGAAGTTGCAGGAAGCGCGGGGCATGCCGCCACGCGAGGGCCGGCCACTCGGCACCGAGGTCGTCGGCCTGGAGGTCCGGCCGCGCCGCGAGCAGGACCTCGATCCGCTCCTCGCCCTCGCGAGAGGAGATCGTGCAGGTCGAGTACACGAGCGTGCCGCCGGGCGCTAGCCGGTCGGCGGCCGCCGCGAGCAGGCCGTCCTGCACCTGCGTCAGCTCCTCGATCGTCTCGGGCGATCTGCGCCAGCGTGCGTCGGGGCGGCCCTGGAGCGTGCCGAGGGCCGAGCACGGGGCGTCGAGCAGTACGCGGTCGAAGGCGCCCTCCACCGGGAGGCGGGTGGCGTCGGCGCAGACGACCGCGACGCGCTCGGCGCCCATGCGCCGGCAGTTGACCTCGAGCTCGGCGGCTCGGCCCGCGTGGCGCTCGACCGCCACGATCTCGCCCTCCCCCTCGATCAGCGCGGCCAGATGGGTCGTCTTGGCGCCCGGCGCCGCGCAGAGGTCGAGCACCCGCTCGCCGGGCTGCGGGCCGAGCACGCGGGCCACGAGCATCGACGCTCGCGATTGGGGCATCAGCCGTCCGCTCTCGAAGAGCGGCGAGGTGAGAAGGTCGAGGGAGGTATCGATCACCAGTGCCTCCGGGGGCTGCTCGACCGGATGCGACTGCACCCCGGCGGCCCGCAGCGCCTCGGCCAACTCGTCCCGGGTGGTGAGCAACTCGTTCGCGCGGACCGCGCGCTCGGCGGGCTCGTTGTCGCGCGCGAGCAACGCGAGCGTCTCCTCGCGTCCGAGCAGCTCCCACCACATCCGCACGAGCCACTCGGGGTGCGAGTGGAGCAGCGCGGCCTCGGCGGGTGACGCGTCGCTCAGTGCCTCGATCATCGTTCGCGCCTCGCGCGTGGCACGGCGCATGAGCGCGTTGGCCAGCCGGTGCCCGCCGCCGCCTCCCTCCTTCGCGAGCTCGACCGTCTCCGAGACCGCGGCGTGGTCGGCCACCCCGTCGAGCCAGCCGAGCTGGAAGATCCCCAGCCGCAGGCTGTCGCGAAGCGGGGGGTCCAGGTCTTCGACCGGTCGCGACGAGAGGCGTCCGATCAGGTGGTCGATGGTGCCCAGCCGTTGCACGGTGCCGTAGGTGAGCTGCTGGGCGAAGGCTCGCTCGCGAGGGTCGAGGGCGGCACGGGTGGCCTCGGCACGGAAGGCGCGGTCCGCGTAGGCGTCCTCTTCGAAGACGCGTCGCAGAACGCGGTAAGCGCACTGGCGCGCCGGCGACACCGCCCGTCCCGGCGGCCGTCCGCTGCGCTGCCGCTGCGAGGCGTCCACGCTCACCTGACGGCTGTCACCCCGACTCCACAAGGGCCTTGCCACGCCCGCGCAGGTAGTCGCCGGCCGACATCGGCCGTCCGCCCGCCGGCTGCACCTCGATCAGCTCGATCGCCCCCTCGGTGCAACCGATCAGGAGACGACCGTCGCGGCCGATCGGGATGCCGGGCGGGGCATCGTTGACCGCCACCGCCGCGCGCCTGACGCCCAACCGCTCGCCAGCCAGCTCCACGTAGGCGCCCACGTGCGGATTGAGGGCACGCACGCGCCGCCACACGGCGACGGCCGGCCACCGCTCGGGCTCCAGCCGGCGGTCCTCGGGCGCGATCTTGTCCGCCAGGGTCACGCCCTCCGCCGGCTGATCGCGGAAGGGCGGTGACTCGTCGAGGGCTTGCACGAGCAGCTCACCCGCCATGTGGCTCAGGCGCCCCGCCAGCGAGCCGTAGTCGTCGTCGGGGTTGATGGGCTCGTCGCGAGCCAGGCAGACCGGCCCGGCGTCCATCTCGGCCACCGGTCGCATGATCGACACGCCCGTCACCTCGTCACCCGCGTCGATGGCCCGCTCGATCGGCGCGGCGCCGCGCCAGCGGGGAAGCAGGGAGGGGTGCACGTTGAACCACGCGTGGTCCGACAGCAGGGGCTCCTTGATGAGCGCCCCGAAGGCGCAGATGCACACGGCCCCGGGACGCTCGGCGGCGATGCGCTCCCGCGCCTCCTCCGCGTTCACGGACTGTGGCTGCTCGAGGGGGATGTCGAGCGCCCGGGCGGCGTCGGCCACGGCCGGCGCCTGCAGCCGACGCCCGCGCCCCGCGGGGCGATCGGGCCGGGTGATCACGAGCGTCGGCCGCTGCGCGCTGGCCTCTAGACGCTCGAGCACGGTGGCCGCGAAGTCGGTGGTACCGAGGTAGACAGTGCGCACCCCGCAAGGCTAGACCGGCCGCCCCAGCCTGACCCTTGCAGGCGCCCCGCCGGGCCTCTATCGCAGAAGCCGAGTGCGCCTAGACTCGCGGGCGTGGTGTTGCGCGCTTTTCCGGTGATCTACGCCAGGGACGTTGAGACGGTCGCCGCGTTCTACGTCCGGCTCGGTTTCGAGGAGCAGTTTCGGATGCCCGGGCAAGACGGCACCGTCGGCTTTGTCGGACTTCGGCGCGAGACCGCAGAGCTCGCGGTGACGACAGAAGACTCCCCGCGGATGCTCGCCGGAGTCGAGCCGGGGCCGGGACCGCGGCACGAGCTGTTCGTCTACGTCGAAGACGTCGACAACGCGGTGGCAGCCCTGCGCGACGCGGGCGTGAACGTCGTCCGGGAGCCGGCTGACATGCCCTGGGGCGAGCGTGTCGCCTTCGTCGCCGATCCTGAGGGCAACCTCGTGTCCCTCGCGGCATCCGGACGTTCTCCGGCGTAGCTGCCGTTCAGCGAAGCCTGGAGCAGGGTCCGACGTAAGTCAGGGACGTCGCCACGCTTGGCCGGCGGGCGCTCGCGCCCTACGGGCCCGGCCGCCGCAGCAGGCCGGCGATGAGGCGGCCGACGATCACGTAGACCACCAGCGCGATGCCCCAGTTGATCGCGATCTCGAGCTTGCGGTCATCGGGCTTGAAAAGTCCGTCGAACGGCCCGACGAGGAACCGAGCGGCGTCGTCGACCGTGCTCACGATGTCGTTGCCCATGTTGGCCCCGAGCACCACGAAGAGGATTCCGAGGATGATGATGAGGGCGACGATCCCCGTGATCAGGTCGACGAGCACGGCGAGGAATCCGAGCGGGCCGTAGACGCCGCTTGCTCTGCCGCGGCCGCGCGCGCCGTCGGCGTCGCCGTCGATCCCTCTACCCCTACGCCGGAAGCGTGACATTACGAGCGGAGCCCTCGGCGCCGTCAGCCGCTCACGGCCGGCGATTGGGGCTCGCGCAGGGCAACCGCGCCGAGGGCGGCAGCGCCCAGCGCCGTACCGGTGGCGAGCACGGTGGTCACCGGAGACAGGTAGCCACCGCGGCCACCCGCGATCGAGGCCGCGGCGTCGGCCAGGTCGCACGCCAGTCCGGTCGCGAGCCAGCGGCTCCCGCCCTCTGCCTGCTCGGCGAACGTCCCGTAGGCGAGCGCCAGGTCTCGGGCGCCAAACAACCGTCCGAGATACGCCGATTGAGGGTTGCGACCAGGGTCGAGTCCGAAGAGCTGGCCCGCGCGTCGTGGAGCAAGCCACGAGGACAGGCCGATCACCGCGCGGAGTCCGACGAGAGCCTTGAGAGAACTGTCCCGATCCATGATCGGACGCTATCGAAGATCGGGGGCGTCCGTCGGTCAGGCCGCCCTTCGTTCCTCCTCGGCCGCCCGCAGGGCGCGGATTGCCTCCTTGCGCTGTTCGCGCGAGGTCCGCTCGAGGATGAGCACGCCGTCCAGGTGGTCCATCTCGTGCTGGATCACACGCGCCTCGAGGCCCGAGGCCTCGACCAGACGCTCATCGCCCCGCTCGTCGCGGCTGCGCACGCGCACGTGCACCGGACGCTCCACGTCGACGAGCACACCGGGAATCGACAGGCAGCCCTCCTCCATGGTCTCCTCGTCGCGGCTCTCCCACTCGAGCTCCGGATTGACGAGGGCGATCAGCGGCGCGTCGGGCCCAACGCGGTACACGAGCACGCGCTGGGAGACGCCGAGCTGCGGCGCCGCCAGGCCGACCCCGTGGGCATCGGACATGATGCCGCCCATGCGGGCGACCTGCTGCCGCAGGCCCTCGTCGAAGCGGTCGACCGGCGTGGCCCGGCTCTTCAGGACCGGATCTCCAAAGCGCCTCACGAAAGAGAGCGCAGCCACGCGGCGAGCCTCGACCGCCGGATCCAGCCGCGGCTCCTCGGCGTCGCCCTCGGGCGTCTCCTCCTCCACTACCTCGATGTCGGGCTGCTCGGACACGGTCCGGCGACTTTACTGAGGGTCGACGTCCACCGAGAAGGCCACCCCGCGGTGGGTGCGGTCACCGGCAACGGCCTCCACGGCATCTCGCACCGCCTCTACCGCCGGAGCGCGGGCGGAGGCCTTAACCACGAGCTGCGCCCGCTCGCGGCCCTTCAGCCGGAACAGGGCGGCGGGCCCAAGCGCCGATCCCCACCCGGGAGAATGCGCGGCCACCCTGTCCATCACGGCCCGGGCGGCGACGGCCTCGGGGCCCGCCTCGGGGCTCGAGCAGACGACCCTGATCAGATGGCCGAAGGGCGGGTAGCCGAGTGCCTGCCGACGCTCGAGCTCACCGGCGAGGAACCCCTCGGCGTCGTGCCGCGCCGCGTACCCGAGCGAGCGGGCCCCCGGGTCGAGGGCCTGGACGATCACGCGCCCGCCCCCGGCCCCGCGCCCGCTGCGGCCGGCGAGTTGCGCGACCATCGCGAAGGTCCGCTCCTCGGAGCGGAAGTCGGGGAAGCGCAGCGTGGCGTCGGCGTCCAGGACCACGCCCAGGGTCACGGCCGGGAAGTCGTGGCCCTTGGCCACCATCTGCGTGCCCACGAGCACTCCGGCGGGCGCGGCATCGAAGCGCCGCAACACGTCTCCCACGCCCGTGCCCCCCGCCGCGGTGTCCGCGTCCAGGCGCACCACGGGCAGCGGGTCGAGGATGGCCTCGAGCTCGCCCTCGAGGCGCTCGGTGCCGACGCCGTGGCGGGCCACCGACACCGAGCCGCAGTCCGGGCAGGTCCCCGGCACGGGCTCGTAGTGCCCGCAGTGGTGGCACGCGAGCCGGCCCGCGGAGCGGTGGAGCACGAGCGACACGTCGCACTGCGGGCAGCCCCACACCCGCGCGCACGAGCGGCAGGTGAGGAAGTTCGACCATCCGCGCCGGTTGAGCAGCACGATCGCCTTCTCCTCCCGATCGCGGACCCGCTTGAGCGCGTCGCGCGTGCGCGGGTGCAGCGCACCGGCCGCGCCAACCATCCCCACCAACTCGACCGGCGGGAGCCCCCGGCCGTCCACCCGCTCGGGCAGCGCGAGGCGCCGCAGCGAGCGGTAGCTCTCGGGCCTCGGGGTGGCCGTGCCGGCCACCAGCACCGCGCCGGACTGCTCCGCCCGGCGGTCGGCCACCCAGCGGGCGTCGTAGCGGGGATCGCTCTCCTGCTTGTAGGACGGGTCGTGCTCCTCGTCGACCACGATCAGGCCAACGTCGCTGAGGGGAGCGAAGATGGCCGACCGCGGCCCGACGCACACCCGCGCCTGGCCGCGGCGCAGACGGACCCACTCGTCGTAGCGCTCGCCGGCGCCGAGGCGGGAGTGCAGCAGCGCGACCGCGTCCCCAAAGCGCTCGTGGAAGCGACCGGCGGTCTGGGGCGTCAAAGCGATCTCGGGCACCAGCACGATCGCCGAGCGGCCGCGATCGAGCGCGGCCGCCACGGCCTGAAGGTAGACCTCGGTCTTTCCGCTGCCGGTGACCCCGTGGAGAAGCAGGCGGCGGTCGCCCGTGGCGGGCCCGTCCATGCGCGCGACGATGGCCGCGAGCGCCGCCTCCTGGGCGGGAGTGAGCCGCGCGGGACCCTCGGCGCGTGCGCCCACGCCGGCCATCGACGGGCGCCGCCGGCGCTCGAGCGTCTCGAGGCTCACGAGGCCGCGGCGCTCGAGCGCCCGCAAGGTTGCGTGGCCGCCACCCGCAGTGCGCGCCGCCGACGCGGCGGCGGCCGGGCCGCCCTCGAGCGTGGCGAGCAGCGCGCGCTGGCGGGAGCCGAGTCGTTCGGTGCCGCTTCCGAGGGCCGCCCAACCGGCATCGGTGAGCTCGGCCACCAGCTCGCGCCGTGCGCTGACCCCCGGCCGCCCCCCGCGCCCGGTGCCCGGCGGAAGCACGAGCGCGAGCCCGCGCGCCGGGGTCGAGCAGTACTCGGCGGCCACCTCGAGCCCCAGGCGCAACAGCTCGCGCGGCACGTCGCGTTCGAGGGTGGCGAGCGGCTCGAGCAGTCGATCGGCCGGTATCTCGCTGACCTCGGCGAGGTCGACCACCACCCCCAGCATGCGCCGGCGCCCGAACGGCACGACCAGCATGCTGCCCACGTCCACCCCGCTCATGTGGCCGGGCACCAGGTAATCGAACGGGCCGCGCAGCGCCCGCGCGGGGGTCAGGGGCTCGACCTTGGCGATCACGAGGCTGACGGTAGGAGCGCTTGCGGACGACCTCCGCCTATCGTGGCGGCGTGGCTTCCCCGTCCGTCAGGCCGCCGGCGGTGCGGCCTGGAGACACGGTCGCCGTCGTCTCCCCCGCCTTCCCGGCCGTCGCCCGCTACCCCCATCGGGTCGAGCGCGCCCGCGCCTACCTGGAGTCGCTCGGGCTGCGGATGAAGCTCATGCCAAACGCGGCGTTGGACGGCGCCTGGGCCGCCGGATCCGGGGCTCAGCGCGCCGACGACATCAACGCCGCCTTCGCCGACGACGAGGTGGCCGCGGTGCTGTGCGCGCTCGGCGGCAACCACTCCAACCAGATTCTTCCCCACCTCGACTACGACCTCATCCGCAGCCACCCGAAGGTCTTCCACGGCTACTCGGACGTGACCGTCTTGCAGTGGGCCCTATTCGCGCACAGCGGCCTGCGCAGCCTGTACGGGCCGATGCTCGCCGCGAGCCTCGCCGAGGCCCCCGCCGTCCTTCCCTACACCGACCGCTGGCTGCGCGCTGCCTGGTTCGGTGATGCGCCGCTGCGTTTCGAGCCGGCGGACGAGTGGACCGACGAGGTGATCGACTTCGACCTCGATCCGCCCGCGCCGCGCACGCTTCGTCCGAATCCTGGCTGGCGAACGCTGCGGGAGGGCACGGCCGAGGGTCTACTGCTAGGCGGCTGCCTCGAGATCATCGCCTGGCACCTGAAGGGGTCGAGTGCGTGGCTCGACCTGAGCGGCGCGCTCCTCTTCCTCGAGACCGCGCCCGCGGCCACGCCGGGAAACGTCGACTCGTGGCTGAGCGATCTCGAGCAGCTCGGCGTGTTCGAAGCGGCGGCCGGGTTGGTGTGGGGCCGCCCGGGCGGTGTAGATCCCGCTCAGGTTGAGATCCTGTGGAACGTCGTCGCCGCGCGCACGCAGGCGTCCGGGATACCGGTGCTCGCGAACGTCGACTTCGGACACAGCGATCCGATGCTCACGCTGCCCCAGGGAGCGAACGCGCGGCTGGACGCCGGCCGGCAGCGCTTCGAGGTCACCGAGCCGGCGACCGGGCCGCCCGCTGGGCTGACTCTCTAGGCGCGCGTGACCGCGACGCCGAGACGTTTCTATGCCGACGGGACGAGCGTGTACTTAACCCCGTCACACGGGCACAACCACACGCTCGTCGCGGTGCCGACGAGACGAGGATGCACTTGAGCCCTTCGGTGGTGCTGAATCACACGCTCGTCGCAGCTCGAGACGGCCGCGCGCGCCAACCCAACGCCGCTCAGGCCGGGCACGGCTCCCGTGATCCCTGACCCAGCGCGCTCAACACAACCCCGACCAGGATGGCCGCGGCGCCCAGCGTCTGCGCCGGCCCGAACGGATCCTGGAACACGAGCGCTCCGGCCGCGGCACCCACGAGCGGCTCGAGGTTCACGAACGCCCCGGCCACCTCCACCGACACGCGCGCCTGACCGTAGGCGTACAGGGCGAAGGGAAGCACCGAGCCGACCAGGATCAGCCCACCCAGCGCCCAGGCCTGCGTGGCGGTCGGCGCCGCGGCGCCCACACCCTCGAAGATGAAGGCGATGGGCGTGACGGCAACCGCCCCGGCCGCCATCTGCACCGCGGTCACGGCCACGGGATCGCGGCCGGCGAGCAGCCGCGGCTGCGCGACGATGAACAAGGCCGACAGAGCGCCCGAGGCGAGCATAAGCAGATCGCCGACAAGCGAGGAATCCCCGCCCGACCCCGCGACCAGCCCCACGCCGAGCAGCGCCGCGATGAAGCCGATCCACGCCGAGACGCCCGCGCTCGCCCGCCCGAGTGCGAGGGCCGTGAGCGCCACGAGCACCGGCACGGCCCCGACGATCAGCGCCGCATGGCTCACGCTGGTGCGCTCGATGCCCAGGTTCTGGACCGCGACCATCGCGCCGTAGAAGAGGACGCCCCAGGCCATCACCCGCGGCGCCACGGCGCGGCGGAGGGTCCGCCGGGCAACCAGCGCCAGGATCGGCGCGGCGATCGCGAAGCGGGCCACGCCGAGCCAAAGCGGATCGAGCCAGCCGAGGGCCACCTTCGAGAGGGGAACGGTCAGCCCCCAGACGAGGCCGGCGGCCGTGAGCGCGAAGAGCGCGCGAGTGCGGTTCTGGTCCATCGGCGAATGGTCGGCCACACTCGGTCAATTGGTAAACAGGATTGCGCCTATTGCGGTCTATACGCAATAATATTTCGTTATATGCCCATCGAGCTAGACGAAATTGACCGCGTACTGCTCCGCGAACTCGAACAGGACGCCGATCGGCCGAACGTGGAGCTCGCCCGCGTGATCGGTCTGTCCCCCGCCGCCACGCTCAACCGCGTGCGGCGCCTGAAGGAGGGAGGAGCCATCACGGCCGTGCGAGCCGTGGTCGATCCCGACACCGTGGGCTACCCGCTGCAGGTGTACGTGGCCGCGACCCTCTCGCAGCACGACGAGCGCTCACACCAGCGCTTCGAGGCCGCCGTGAAGCGGCTGCCACAGGTGCTCACCGCGGACTGGGTCACGGGCGAGACCGACGCCCTGCTGCGCGTGGTGGCGCGCGACGTGGAGGAGCTTCAGAAGGTGCTCAACCTGCTGGCCCGCGCGGGCGCGGCGCGGCTACTCACCCTGCTGCGGCTGGAGGAGATGAAGGCGCGGACGCCGATGCCGGCGCCACCGCGCGAGAACGGCTAGGGCGCACCCTCCCACGAAGCGAGCCAGCGACAAAGAGCTTCAGTCATTCTCGGAAGCGCCGTGGCACGATGTTGTCAGTGCGGCGCGTGAACCTCTCAGATCCGGCCTTCAACTACGACTCTGACGACCCCGACGGCTTCCGCTCGGGCATGCTTCGCTTCGGCCCCCGGTTGGACGCGCAGGAGACCGGCGCCAGCGTCTACGACAAGACCGAGGACGTGATCGTCGTGCGGTCCAGCAAGGTGGACTACTTCCACGGGGAGACCGACTAGAGGCGGGTGGGGCGACTCCCCGCAGTCGGCCTACTAGGCCGAGGATGCCCCACTCTGGCAGGATTCGGGTGTGGACGACGCCGTCATGCGCTACCGGACCGCCTCCGAGGCCGGCGACATCGGCGGCCTCATGGACACGCTGGCGCCGGATGCCGAGCTGGTCTCGCCCATCTCCGGCCGCATGGTCTTCCGCGGAAAGGACGACCTTCGTGTTCTCCCTCACAGCGGTCTACGGCAGCATGACCGGGCTGCGCTGGCGCGAAGAGGTCGGCGACACCACCCTCCGCGTGATCATGGGCGGCGCCACGGTCGGGCCGCTCAAGCTCGGTGACGCAATGGTCCTCGAGCTCACCGAGGACGGACGAATACGACGGATCCGGCCGCACCTGCGCCCTTGGCTGGCGCTCACGCTGCTCGCCCTCAAGCTCGGACCGAAGGTCGGCCGCCACCCGGGGGTCGTCCGACGCGCGCTGCGAGGGGCCTGACTCGCCGTGAGCGAGGGTCCGCTCCTGCGACCCCGCGGGCGTGACTGGAAGGCCCCGCAAGTGCTCATCCGACTACGCGAAGAGGAGACGAGGGCCATGTACGAGACGGATGAGGACCTGCGAGCCCTGCAGGAGGTGCTCGACACAAGCTACGCGCGCGCCGGGTCGCACCTGCGGTCGATCTGGGGAGAGGAGACTCGGCTGGGTGCCGAGGAGCTCGCCGCGGAGCTCGAGGGCGTGCAGGTGCTCGACCTTGCGACCGTCACCCCGCGGGGTGAGCCGCGCGTCGCCCCGGTCGACGGCCTCTTCTTCCGCGGTCACCTCTGGTTCGGCTCGGCGGAGAGCTCGCAACGGTTCCGCAACATCCGCGCCAATCCGGCGGTGAGCGCCGCGATCACGCGTGGGCTGGAGACGTTCCTCGTGATCGTGCACGGCCGTGCCGTCGAGACCGACCCACGGAGCCCTGAGGCCGGTGGGTTCGCCGAGTATCCCCGCGAGGTGTACGACTTCGACTGGGACGCGGAGCATTCCGATGCTCCGTACGCGCGGATCGAGGCGCGGACCATGCTTGCGTTCAAGCGGCGGTAGCCAACGAGCGAACACCTCGCGCGCCGAGGGCGCCGTACGAGACGGATGAGGATCCGCGGGCCCGGCTTCACCGGACGGGTCTTCGGCATGCCGTCGGTGGGGAGGCGCCCGGACGCCCGCTTCGGGGCCCGGGTTCTGCCCCCAGGGTTCGGCTTACCCCACAGCGCCGTCGCGACGGACGACACCGCCATTCGACAGCCGATCTACTCCGAAGCGCCGAAGGTCATGGACACCGTGCTGGCGACTCGCGGCTGGTGAGGGATGTGATGGCGCGCGCCGGCGCCAGTTGTTGGCGGCGAGGGTTCGCGCTTCGCGGAGGAGGACCTTGCGTTGTCCCGGGCTCGTCAACAGCGCCTTGGATGTGGCGGCTAGGGCAAGGGACGGGGTGAACACCTTCGAAGGGGGAACGTCGTGGTTGAGGACGCCCATAAGTCCGTAGGTGAGCTGTGGGTCGGCCGCGATACGGCGCTGGATCTCCTGGACTAACAGGGGCGGCGGGCCGGGAGCACCCATGTCGTGCGCGAACCAGTACATCTCCCAAGCGTCTCGATCACGCCAGCACCACCAATCGTGCAGCACTCGGTCGGCGGTGGCTGCACTGTCAAGAGCCTGCTCGACCGCGGGCGCCAGCTCGACGGCCTGTCGAAGGGCGTCTGAGATTCCCTGGCCTGGCGTGGGGTCCTTGAAGTGGCCGGCGTCGCCGACCAGCACCCAGCCCGGTCCGGCCGACTGCCGAAAGAAGCCGTCGCGCGACATCAGGCGGATCGGCCCGACTCGCTTTGCCCCGGCCAGGGTGGCCTCGAGCTCGGGCCAGTGGGCCAACTCTGCGGCGTAGGCGGCCTCCCGGTCGCCGAGCACCTCGTCTCTGCGATCTATCGAGGGGACGGCCGCGGTCATGAACAGCCCGTCGTCGGTGGGGAAGGCGAGGAACCCGTGGTCGCCGATGCCTCCTAGCCACATGTGATCGCGGTCTGCGTTCGCGCCCTCGAAGTAGGCCCAGGTGAAGAGTCTGCCCGCGGGCGTCTGGTGGTACTCCGCGGCCCCAACCAGGCGAGACACGGTCGAGCGAACCCCGTCGGCGCCCACCACGAGCGGCGCGCGCAGCTCTCCTGACTTGGTCTTCACCCCTGCGACACGGCCGCAGTCTTCGACCAGGCCGGTGACCGCCGTCTGTGTCCGGACCTCAGCACCCGCCGCCGCAGCCGCCTCGAGGAGGATCGCATCGAGCGTGACCCTCCTCGCGCTCAGCATCGGCGCCCCGACCAAGTCGGTGAAACCGATGAGCTCGATTCGCGCGTCGTCGAAGGCGATCGTCCCGCGCTCGATCGCCGGGGTGACCTTCAGTAGCGATTCCAGTACGCCCAAGCGGTCGAGGATCTTCACCCCCGACGGCTGCACGCCATGGGTGGAGGCCGTCTCGCTGGGAAACTTCGCGCGATCGACGACGCACACCCTCAGTCCCGCCCACGCAAGCAAGATGGCCAGCGGCGAGCCGGCACACCGGGCGCCCACGATGATCACGTCAAACCGCTCCGTCATCAACCACTCCTTGTATAACGATGTTATGACGGTATCATGGACCCGATGCCGGCGCATACTGCCTCCCAGACGGACCAGCGCGCTCGGCTGCTAGACGCGGCGCGGGGCATGCTGGAGGCCTCCGGCCCTGAGGCGCTGCGGGCGCGCGGGCTCACCGCCGAGATCGGCGCATCCACCCAGGCCATCTACACGCTCTTCGGGGGTATGCCCGGGCTGTTCGAGGCGCTGGTTGCCGACGGGTTCACTGGCTTGACGCGCTACGTGGATGCCGTGCCCCAGACCGACGACCCCGTGGCCGACTTCTTCGCCAGGGGTGGTGCCTATTGTGACTGGGCGCTGACCAACCCGCAGTGCTACCGGTTGATGTTCGGCCTAACCAAAGGCCTGCAGGTCCAAAGTGGGCTGGAGATAACCGCCACCGGCAGGCTCGCCAACTTTCCCGAGGGACAGGCCGCGATCGAGCTAATGGTCCGCTCGCTCGATCGCGTCATCGACGCCGGACGCGTTAGCCCGGTGGATTCCGTGGTCGCGGCCGGCCAGTTCTTGAGCGCAACCCACGGATACGTGCTGCTCGAGATCGCCGGCGCCTTCGGCCAGGGGCAAGGGCTACAGATAATCGCCTCGGTCGCGAGCAACCTCATGGTCGGGCTCGGAGACAACCGCGAAGCCGTCGAGCGCTCGCTGCTCGCCGCGACCGCCGCGAGTAGCGAGGCCCAGGACGCTCGTATTCGACTCGCGACCCCCGGGGCACTCTCGCTGGCGTAGAACGACCGGCGCCGTCGCCGGCGGCCGTCCCATACACCGATCCCGACTCCCTGCCCTGGTCGCCGTCAGCGACACCGTGGTGCTCGGAGTGCTGATCTACTGCATCGAGTGCAACGGGCTCGAGGTGGTCTCCTGCGACGCAGATCCGCCTGGACGTGGCGTGGGGCGCGCGTTGGTGGGCGGCGCCCTCGACTTGGCTCGGGAGCACGCGCTACGACGGGTCTGGTGCACCACGACCAATGACAATCTGCCGGCGCTCGGGTTCTGGCAGGCGATCGGGTTCGCCCTGGTCGCGCGGTGGCCGGGCGCGGTGGCCGACGCGCGCGAGCTCAAACCGTCGGTTGCCAGCCACGGCTACCGCGGACTGGCGAGCCGGGACGAACTCGACCTCGAGCTCACGCTGTAGATCGTTGGGCGTTGCCTCAGCCGCCGGCACACGCAGGACCGCCGGACGATCGCCATGCGGGACCGGCGGGTGCAGGGCCGCCAGCCCCAAATAGTCTCGTCCAGGTGCCCGTCGCCACCGTGGAGCCGGTCGCGCAGATCACCGATGAGGTGGTCGCGGCCTTCGAGCGGCTGCTGCCTCAGCTTTCCTCCTCGGCACGCGTCCACCGCCAGCTGCTCGAGCAGCTGGTCGATCACGACGCGACGGTCCTCTTCTTGGGCCGCCTGGATGGCCAGATCGTCGGTGCGACGACGTTAGTCACCTACCCGATCCCCACCGGATGGCGCGCTCATATTGACGACGTCGTGGTGGACACCTCAGCGCGCGGACACGGAGTCGGAGAGGCTCTGGTTAGCGCCGCACTCACCGAGGCCCGAGCGCGCGGAGTGAGAACCGTCGACTTGACCTCGCGCCCATCTCGCGATGCCGCGATCCGGCTGTATCAGCGGCTGGGGTTCATCGTCCGAGACTCGCACGTGTACCGCTACACCGCGCGGCACGGACCAGAGCCGATCGGCTGAGGCCGGCTCCCGATGTCCGAGCCCGGCGCCCGTAAGGGCGCCCGAGGCGTAAGCCCGCACGACTCGTAAAGGCGAAGGACCGGCGGGACGCCAGCGCGTCCCGCAAGGGGATCGGTTGGCGACACAGCCTGCGAGGATGGTTCCGTGGAAGAGATTGTCGTAGGCGCAGTCCTTCCAGTCGATCCGGCGGCGCTCGCAGCGGCGCTGCCCGACATCCCCTGCTGGGTTTACGCACGCAGCCTGCTCAAGTCCGGCGCTTCCCAGGTCCGGCTCGCTGCCGATCGTGACGCGGCGCTGATCCTGGACGCGACGTCCGCGGCCTTGGTCGGTCGTCCGGATCCGCTCTTGCTGCGCGAGGCGCTCGCGGGCGATCCGCCTGGACCGGCGCTACTGGTACAAGACGATGCCGTGCTTGCCGTGCGAACGGTGCTGCCCGGTTGGATCTCTCGCCCTTTCGTCGTGCACGCGCTACCGCGGCCGTACCCAGCGAACGCACCACCAGCGGAGGGCGTGGTCGTATCCGCGCCGCTCGACCCGGCCGTGCTGGACGACCTGCCGGACGACGTGCGCGCCGATGCGCTGGACGCGCCAGCCGCCGCCGCGCGGGTCGTCGATGGAGTACCGGTCGCCGTCTGCGCCGTGTCTGACCTGACAGAGGGGCTATGGGACGTCGGCATCGACACCGTGGAGCCGGCGCGCCGGCAGGGGCACGCGACAGCCGCCTTCCGCGCCTTGGCGGCCGCAATGGCGGCGCAGGGCCGGCAGCCAGTTTGGGCTGCCTACGAGGATTACGCACCGTCGCTGGCGCTAGCGGCGCGGCTAGGCTTTCGGCCCGTCGCCCGGATGGTCGAACTACTTCCGCCTCAGCGCGTGACCGATCAGCGGCCGCAGCCCAGTGGCGACTGAGCCCGTGAGGGCACCGCGCCCCCGTCGGTGGCCGCCTGGCCTCGATGCTGGCGATGGTCGCCGAATTCGAGGCCGACCTGATCCGGCTGCGCATCCGCGAGGGCATGAAGGTCGCCAAGGCCAAGGGCCGTCTGCGCGGCAAACAGCCCAACTCAATCCGCGCCAGGAAGCTCGCCTCGTCGCCTTGCACCGTGCCGGAGAGCACAGCACCGCCGAGCTTGCCGACCTCTTCGGCGTGGCACGCTCCACCGTCTATCGCGCCATCGAACGCGACGTTCGACGACAAGGAGGCCGGGCGCTCACTGTTCACCAGGCGCAGATCCGCTTCCCGGCACGTCCGTCGGAGGATCCCCCTCACGGTGCGCCACCACCCGAACTGTCGTCCTTGCCCTCTGCTCGAGGACGGCTCTGATGAAGTCCGACTTTGAAGCCGTGTAGCGCTCCCGGTCCCGCGTGTGCTGGGCGGCCAGGTGCCGCTTAACCGAGGCGTAGGCCTCGACGAGGTTCGGA
>JAABUR0100000256.1_pt1 | contig 124618 bp, 122 predicted proteins | sample 5560091 | NCBI WGS metagenome assembly JAABUR01 (sample SAMN10711879, study PRJNA513375) | rock metagenome | isolation source: Antarctica rocks | place: Antarctica: Victoria Land, University Valley sud | reverse complement strand
AGAACGACTACCCCAAAGTCGAGGTCACCGCCGCCGAACTCGCGGCGGTCAACCTCACCCGCCACTCCTTCCACGGCGAATGGAACTACTCCATCAACCCATCATCTAATTGATGGACGAGCCCTTACCTTGCTCTTGGCGCTCCCCGCCGGTGGGTTCGCCATGCGGGTCTTCATCATCTTCCACGACTGCGGCCACAGCTCCTTCTTCACCAACCGCCGAGCCAATACCTGGGTGGGGATCCTGACCGGGCTGCTCACCTATACCACCTACCACACCTGGCGCCAGGAGCACGCGGTTCATCACGCCACCGCGGGGGATCTTGACCACCGGGGCACCGGCGATGTGGACACATGGACCGTGGATGAGTATTACGGCAAATCGGCGGCGGCTCGGCTCGGCTATCGCCTGTTCCGCAGCCCTTTTGTTCTGTTCGGTCTCGGCCCGATCTGGGTGGTCCTGATCGAGCCGCGCTTCTTTCCGGCCTGGTCCCGCGCCCGTTTCTGGAAGATGATCCTGGCCACGGACATCATCATCTTCGGCCAGCTCGGCATCCTGGTGGCCATCTTCGGTTGGCAGCCGGTCCTGATCGTGCAGCTCCCGGTGATCTGGGTAGCAGGGGCCATCGGCATCTGGATGGTCTATCTCCAGCATCAGTTCGAAGGCGTCTACTGGGAGCGCAAGGAAGATTGGAACTACGCGGAATCGGCCCTACGAGGCTCGTCCTACTTCAAGCTCCCCAGGCTGTTTCAGTTCTTCACCGGCAGCATCGGCTTTCACCACGTCCACCACCTGGCCTCCCGGATCCCCAACTACAACCTCAGCCAAGCCCATCGCGACAATCCCGTCTTTCACAACGTGCCGCAGATCACCCCCTGGCAAGGCATCATGACCCTGCGGCTGAAGCTCTATGACGAGGCGAGCGGGCGGCTGGTGAGCTTCAAGGAAGCTGCTGCTGCCCATGCGGCGGCAGGCACCCGTGTCCGGCTAATCGAATGATCGCGTGTCCCGTCGCTCAGCACACTTGCCCGGTTGCTGCATGCCATCAGGTCGACGCCTTGTGCTCGCGATCCCAGGAGGTGCGTTGGCGATCTCACCTCCTATGCCGGCGAAGCGCGCCCGAGCCTGTCCTTCAGAGGCCCCGTTGAGCACGGGCCCCGGGAACGTGCCGACCCCGTGTGCTTGCAGCTTCCTGGCTAACGAGCCGGTCGAAGCGGAAGTCCGCGGCGAGCTCGAGCTGGCTACTGCGTGGGACCGAAGCAGCAAGGTCGGCTCTTCTGCTGGATCTGCGACGGCCCCACCTGATTGAACGAGATGGTGCCGTGGCTGAAGTCGACGGTCTTAGCTCAACGCCACCCGCTTGCGATCACGTCCCTCGAAAAGACCGGGAAAAGTCCGCGTGATCAGCCAGTGACCACACCGAAGGCAGACCTCGCGGAAGGAGCCAATTTACAGGGCCTTTCCTAATGGCGAGACCCGGACTCGAACCGGGGACACCACGATTTTCAGTCGTGTGCTCTACCAGCTGAGCTATCTCGCCTGGTCGGCGCGATGCTAGCGAGTCGGGAGCCGGCTCAGGAGGACTCCAGGACGGTCGGGTGTGGTCCCGAATGGGTCCTGCATCCGGCATGCCGGAGCGCCTACTGAAGGCGAGCGGCGAGCGGAGTCCCGCCGGTGGCGGGCGTGTTGATCGTCAGCGTGGAGCAGGCCGGGCTCCTGCCGCGCACCGGATAGATCTTCCAGCCGGCGTAATTGGGCTGGAAGTACACGAGCCGGTCGCTGGTGGGCAGCCGCTCCGGCAACACCGGCTGGACTTTGCCGACGTTCACACCGAGCCCCCAGGCCAGGATGCTCTGGAAAGAAAGCGTGGTCAGCGGCTGCCCGCAGGCGAGGATCCGTTTGGCGCCGTGGCGATCGACCGCGTGCTGCAGCCGGTGAATGACCAGCGTCCACGTCCGCCCCAGCTCGATGCCGTTGTGGACCAGGCGGGTGCGGGTCCGGGCGGGCGAGACCATCGTCGCTCCGAGCGCGACGAGCCCCGCCACTGCGGTGGCCCGAAGCGGCCACGAGTCGGCGCTCACCGCTCGTCCGGCGGCGGCGCCGGCCAGCACCACGGTTACCGCGGCCGGCTCGAACATGTAGCGCGGGCTCGCCCTGAAATTGTCTAGGCCCAGTGCAACATCGACGAGCAGCCAGCCAGCAGCGGCGCCGGCGATGATCAGCCAGGTCCACTCGCGCCGACGTGCGGCATAGCCGAGTGCGAACAGAGCGGCCAGCTGCATTGGTGGCTCGTAGAGGCTGAAGTAGTCGTTCATGACGCCGACAAACCGGTTGCCCGGGCGCGGCACCGCCGTGCGCAGGTCGACCTGGCCGGCCACGAGCCAGCTTGGGGAGGACAGTCGCGACATCCCGAACCACAGGAAGGCGAGCGCCGCGCCGCCGATCACCAGCGCGCGTCGCATGTCAGGATGGCTGCGCCAGCTCCAAGCGGCGTAGAGACCGGTCAGCAGCCACGATTCCGGTCGCCCCAGCGCGAGCAGCACCAACAGCACCCAGGCCAACCGGCGGCGGCCGCACAGGTGCTGGTCGATCACGGCCAGCGACAGGGCGACCATCATCGGATCCGCGGTGGCGATGAGGATGAAGTGCCAGTAGCCGGCGAGCCCAAGTACACCCAGCCCGGCGAAGCCGGCGGCGAGGCTCGCGCCGAGACGGTTCCGACGCTGATCGGCCAGGCGCCAGGCGATGCGGGCGGCGAACACCGGCGAGGAGAACGCCGCCGCCACCGCCGTCGCCATCCACAGCCACACCGCGCCCCGCCCCGCCCGGCCAGCGCGTAGGGCAACGTGAACAGAAAGGACAGCGGCTTCCAGGAGGGTGCGGCGTTCAGGTCGAGGCTCAGATGAAGCGCCTGATGGCCCCACACCAGCCACCCATAGGCGTCAAAGGCGGGCCGCATCCCGCTGACCACGACCCAGAGCACGGCCAGGATGAGCACGACGATCGCCACGCCCCCCCACACGATTGGCTGACCGGGGACGCGGCGGACACGCTGCGAGCGCGGGGCCTCGATTCGCAACTGCTCGGCCAGCATCGATGCTGACGCTAGCGCGTCCACCAGAACCCGCGGCTAGCTCGGCGGGCTTTGCGCCACAGCCTCGGTGACGAGCAGTTCGCCACCGACGGCTATAGGGTCTCCCGCCATGCGCACCAGAGTGCTGCTCCTCGCCCTGCTCACCGCCGTGACGCTCGCCGGGTGCGGCAGCTCCTCGTCCGGATCCTCGGTTGACCCCTCCCTGCTCAGCGAGCTCTCCTACCTTCCCGCGGGCTCGCCGCTGGTCCTCACCGTGGCCACGGATCCGCACTCCTCCGCGATCACGCAGGCGCAGGCGCTGGAGGGGCAGTTCCCGATCGCCGCCTTTGGCAAGGCGGCGCTGAACAACAAGCTCCAACAGCTCGGCATCAACTACAACAGCGACGTGCGGCCGCTGTTCGGCAACCCCCTCGTGATCGCGGCCGGGGGAACGAGGTTGTCGGGGGCGGCCGGCAACGAGTTCCTGTTCGTGTGGATGACCAAGGATCAGGACAAGCTGAACACGCTGATCAAGAAGCTGTTCCCCGCGTCGCGGAGCGGGTCCATCGACGGCGCCGCGCTCTACACCTCGGGCTCCTATGCACTGACGGTGTCGGGGGCCACGGTCGTCTTTGCCGCCAACCGCAGCCTGCTGCAGGCCGCCCTCGATCGCCACGCTCAAAACGGCGGGATCGGCGCCGCGCAGTACACGCGGGAGACGGCAGGACTGCCGCAGGGAAGCCTGGTCCGGGTCTTCGGCGACCTGAGCGGCGTCCTCTCGGCACCCCGTGCCGCCCAGGGCCGCCGCATTCCGTGGGTCGCGGCGCTGCGCGGGTACGGCGCCTCGATCGACGCCGGCAACTCGGGACTCTCGATCCGCTTCCACCTCGACACCTCCGGCGCGCGCCTGAGCGCCTCGCAGCTGCCGATCGCCGGCGGCTCGGCCGCGGCCAGCCTCGCCAGCTCCTCGCCGATCAGCACCGCGGTTCACGATCCCGCCCAGATCTTCCAGTTCGCCGAGGCGGCCGAGCAGGAAACGAACCCCTCCGGCTATCAACGCTTCCTGACCCGTCAGGCGGCGCTGCGGGCCAAGACCGGGGTCGACATCACGGCGCTGGGCAAGCTGCTGACCGGTGACCTGATCATCGGCAGCGACACCCACACCACGACCGCGCGGATTGGAGTCAGCGACCCGGCCGCTGCCGCCAATGACCTGACCAAGCTGGCCTCGACTCCCCACGGACTGTTCACGCACGCCGAGAAGATCACCAAGCTCCCCGGTGGCTTCTACGCGATCAAGGAGCGGCGGCGCACGATCAACGTCGGTGTGATCGGCAGCCACCTGGTCGCGGGCAACGTAGCGCCGGCGCAGCTGCGCGCCTACGCGGCGACGCCGGCGTCGGGGGCCCGAGGTTCGGTCGCCTTCCGGGTGAGCCTGACCCAGCTGCTGCACGTGAGGCTGCGCGGGATCCCGTCGGCGCCCATCCAGGCAATCATCAGCCGGCTCGGCGACATCACCGGCTGGAGCTCGGCGAGCCCGAGCGGGATCGACGGCGACGCCAGCCTAGCCATCAAGTAGACGCGGCCGTGCTCATCCGCCGCAGCAGCTCCAGCGCGCCGCGCTTTGACAGCGGCTCGTTGAGGTTGCCGCACTTGGGCGATTGCACGCAAGAGGGGCACCCGGCTCGGCACGGGCACTCGCCGATCAGGCGCTGCGCGTCCACCGCCAGGCGCTCGAAGCCCTCAAAGCCTCGACGGGTGATCCCGACGCCGCCGGGATGGCCATCGTAGATGAAGATCGCCGGCCCCCCGGTCTGCGGATGGGCGTTTGTGGACAGGCCACCGATATCCCAGCGGTCGCACATGGCGATCAGCGGCAGGACCGCGATCTGCCCGTGCTCGAGCGCGTGCAACGAGCCCAGCAGATGCTCGGAGGGGAAGGGCTCGGTGGCCATCAGATCCTGAAGCTCGTACCACAGCGCCTGCGTGTCGAACTCCACGGTGGGCAGGTCGAGCGTCTGGAAGTCGATCACCTGGTGGTCCTGCAGCGACTTGCGCTGGTAGCCGAGGACGGTCTCCGAGTAGACCACCGCGCCGAATGACAGCTTTACGCCGTGAGTGAGGCGCTGCTCGTACAGGCGCTGGATCAGGGTGGTGCTCTCCCGCTTGGTCTGGGTGAAGTAGTCGCCACTGAAAGGCTCGAGCAGGGCGTGCCGGGCCTCCAGGTTCAGCTCGGTCACGCGATAGGAGCGCCCGAGGTGCAGATAGATCGCCCCCTCGTGCACGGTGGCATAGGCGCGGGCGGCCTCGACTGTGCCCAGGACCTCCCCCGAGGAGGCGTCGATCAGCAGGAAGCTGTCCGCCGAAGCCGAGCGCAGCGCCACCCGCCCGGCCGGGTAGTCGGCCGCGTCGCGCAGGACGAAGCCGCCCGTGCGCTGGCGCAGCAGGCCCGCCTCGGTGAGGGCGAGGGCGCGCTCCCACCAACGCTCGCCGAAGAACTCGGCGTCCTCGGGGGTCAACGGCGCCTCGTGCGCGGCGCACAGCAGGTGCTCGTCGCGGATCTGGGGGTTGCAGGGGTCGAGGATCGCGGATTCGACCGGCCGCGCCAGGAACTCGTCCGGGTGGCGACAGAAGAACTGATCCAGGGCATCCTCGCCGGCGATGTACACGGCCAGCCCCCGCCCGCGACGGCCGGCGCGACCCCACATCTGGCGCAGGCTGGCCACGGTGCCGGGGAAGGTGACGCAGATGGCGGCGTCGAGCTCGCCGATGTCGATCCCCAGCTCCAGCGCGTCGGTGGCCACCACGCCCAGAAGCTCCCCCTCGCTGAGGCGGCGCTCGAGCTCGTGGCGCTGAGCCGGGGTGTAGCCGGCTCTGTAAGGGGCGATGCGCTCGGCCAGCTCCGGCGGGAGCCGGTCGACGGCGTGGCGGAGGATGAGCTCGACCCCCTTGCGTGACTTCATGAAGCAGATCGTGCGCGCGCCGGAGGCGATCAGCTCCGAGAACACCTCGGCGGCCTCGTACAGTGCGGAGGCGCGGGTGCCGAGGTCCGCGTCGAGCAGCGGCGGATTCCACATCGCCACCCGGCGGGCGGCCAGCGGCGCGCCGTCGTCCTCGATCAGCCGGAAGTCCTCCAGACCCGTCAGGCCCTCGGCCAGTTGGCGCGGGTTGGCGATCGTCGCGCTGGCCAGCAGAAAGCGCGGCCGGCTGCCGTGGATGGCGGCGACACGCTGCAGGCGCCGGAGCACGTTGGCCACATGGGAGCCGAAGACGCCGCGGTACACATGCGCCTCGTCGAGGACGACAAAGGCCAGGTTGGCGAACAGCTGCTCCCAGCTGTGGTGGTGGGGGAGGATCCCGACGTGGAGCATGTCGGGGTTGGTGATGACGAGGTTGCCGCGCTTGCGGATCGAGGCCCGCTCGCTGCGGGGCGTGTCCCCGTCGTAGATCGCGGGCCGGATGGCTTTGGTGAGGCCGAAGCGGGCCAGCGAGCGGGCCTGGTCCTGGGCCAGCGCCTTGGTGGGGTAAACAAAAAGGGCGCGTGCCTGGCGGTCGGCCGTGAGGACCTGGAGCGTGGGCAGCTGGAAGCAGAGCGACTTGCCCGAGGCCGTGCCGGTGGTGACGATCGTCGGACCGTCGAAGGCCGCCTGCAGGGCCTGCTCCTGGTGGGCGTAGAGCTGCGTGATCCCCGCCCCTGCGAGGGCGCTGCGCACCACCGGGCTGAGCTCCTCCGGCAGACACACCAGGCGCGCTCTGCGCGCCCCATAAGAATCCTCGTGGACCAGCCGCTCGTCCTCTCGGCCCGTGTCCAGGAGGCCGGCCCAGGGCTCGGTTTCAGGTGCGATCGCCACCGAGGTCAGTATGGCGCGGGCTGCTACGGTCGCGGCCGCCATGCGCTGCCTCTACGTCGACCTGGACGGCACCCTGCTGGGCCCGAACGCGTCGCTGCTCCAGGGCGCCGACGGACGCTTCTCGGCGCTGTCGATCCGCGCGCTGGAGGCATGCTGGCGCGCCGAGGTGGAGGTCGTGCTGTTCTCCGGGCGCAAGCGGACAAGCGTGTTTGAGTCCGCGCGCCTGATCGGATCCTCCTCCTATATCTTCGAGATCGGGTGCGGGCTGGTGGTGGACGGTGAGCTGGAGTGGCTCACCGGCGGCGTCGAGCCCTCAGCGGAGCGGGGCACGATCGCCGAGCAGATCTCTGCCACCGGCGCCCCGGAGCTGCTGCTCTCGCACTTCCACGGGCGCCTCGAGTACCACACGCCGTGGTCGGTGGATCGCGACATCTCGCACCTGTTCCGCGGCTCCATCGATCTGGACGAGGCCCACGCGGTGCTGGCGCAGGCGGGGATCGAGGCGCTGCGCCTGGTCGACAACGGGGTGCTGCGCGCTCCCTCAGAGCAGATGGCGGGTCTGCCGGTCGTGCGTGCCTACCATCTGGTGCCGGCGGGTGCCTCCAAGGCCCGGGCGGTGGCGCGGCACATGCAGGCTCGAGGCTACGAGCCCGGCGACTGCATCGCGGTGGGTGATTCCCGGGAGGACATGGATGCCGCCGCGGTGGTCGGCAGCTTCTGGCTGGTGGCCAACGCGCTGGAGCGCGACCCGACGCTTCCCGAGGTGCTGCGCGGACGGCCCGGCATTCGGATCGCGCAGGAGGGCTACGGCGCGGGGGTCTACGAGGCCGTGGTCACGACGCTCGCGGGGGGCTAGCTCCGAGGCCCTGCCTGCTGGACCTCGTGGGCGTCCTCGACCGCCCACCCCAGCCGCTCCACCAGCTGCGCGGCGAAGTGCTCGCTCTCGAAGTCGCGGCTGGTGACGCGCTCGCGCAGCATCACCGGGGCCTCGTTGCTGGCGCCCGGGCGGTCAGCCATCACGATGATCTGGGGCATGTTCTCTCTCCGTCTCGTTGCTTTCCCCATGGAGAGTGGCAGCGCCCGTGGTGTCGCCGGTGAATATCTCGTGTCCGTCGTCCAAGTCGTCTGAGGGGCGGCGGTGCAACCAGCCGCGGGCCCGCTCGCGCAACCGCCGCCAAAAGCCGGGACGCACCGCTGGGCGCCAGCGCGCCGGTGGCGGCACGGTGGCCCGCACGATCTGCATCCAGTCCTCCAGTGGGAGGTGACCGTCGATCAGCTGTGCCAGTGCTCCGGTGACCGGCGCCTGGGTCCCAGCTCGCTCCAGCGCGCGGGCCAGGAGGGGCACGGTCTGCAGCGCCTCCACCGCCTGACCCACCCGCACGGCAATGTCCGCGGCGGGAACGCCTTGAGCGAGCAGCTCGCCGGCGCGACGGTTGCGGCTCCGGGGCGCCAGCGCCGTGGCTACCAGGTCACCGGTGCCGGCGAGGCCGATCATCGACTCGGGTCGCGCCCCCTGGCCCTCGGCCCACCGCCACACCTCGGCGAAGATGTGCCCGGCCGCGGCGCCGGCGGCGTTCAGGCCCTGGGCCTCGGTGGCCCCGGAGGCGAGTGCGGCCGCGTTCTTGGCCACGCCGGCGAGCTCGACGCCGGTGGGATCGTTTGACTCCTCGCAGACCACGCCCGCACGGATGAACACCCCGGCCAGCGCGGTCGCCAGCGACTCCTCGGTGGAGGCCGCGACCAGGGCCGCGCCCTCGCTGACCATCTCCCGCGCATGGGCCGGTCCGCCGACGCAGCCGGTGCGGGCCGGCCCGAAGCGGCGCGTGAGCAGCAACGTGGGGGGCGTGCCCGTGGGGGGCACGAGGCCCTTGGCCAGGGAGACGACAGCCGCCTTGGGCGGTAGGCCATGGCCCTCCAATCCCTCGATCACCTCGGCGAGTCCGTTCGAGGGGACGCCGAGGAACACGTAGTCGGCTCGCGCCAAGCCGGCTTCGACGTGCTCGATGCGCAGCTCACGCGGAAACTCGACGCCGCTCAGGTAGACGCGGTTCTCCCGTTCCTCAGAGAGCGCCCGCGCCTGGTCGGCGGTGCGGGTCTGCAAAGTCGTCCTCAGGCCGCCGCGGGCCAGCAGCACCGCGACGGCTGTGCCAAAGGATCCGGCTCCGATCACCACCGCCCGCTTGGTGCCGGGCGCCGGAAGATGGATGGAGCGTCGCGGGACGGGCGGCATCGCGGGCTAGTGTGCCGGACGGTGAACTACGCAGCGCCGCGCGCGCGTGGGCGCGCCTGGGCGTCGGCGGCCTCGTCCTCACGCTCCACCGCGTCGGCGAGCGCCCCGGCGGCTTGGGCCATGTCCCCAAAGGCGTCCGCGACCGCGGCTGCGTCCGAGCCGGCGATGGCCCGGTTGAGCCCGGTGACCGCAGCGTCGAAGCGCTCCCACAACGCCTCCGGTCCCCGCCGGCCGGTCCCGGGCCTCAGCTCGTAGGGCGGAGCGGCTTTCTCGGCTCCCGGCACCGGTCGCCACAGCAGGCCGGCGGCGTGCGCATGCTCCCAGGCGACCTGCTCGCCCTCGGCGGCCTGTCCCAGGTTCCGCAGGCGCGCGGCGAAGCTCCGGTCGGGCGGCGCGAGCGTGTGCGCGCGCATAGCCTCGGCCCAGGTCGCGCCCGCCTGGCGCACCGCTCGCATCACGTGCGCGCGCTGGCGATCCAGCTCGTCGCTGAAGCTCACCGGCTTCCACCTCCGCCGCTGGCGGCGGGATCGGTCTCGGCGATCCCCACCGCCTCCCCGCTCCAGAAGTCCTCGGCAGTGGGCCCGGCAGAGCCGGAGCCAGCCGCGTCCCCGCCGCTGGAGCCCTCGGCCAGGATACGCTCGAAATCCCCGCGCCTGATCCGAACCCTCCGGCCTACGCGCAGAGCAGGCAAAGTGCCGTGGTCGATCCAGTTGCGGACGGTCTGCTGGTTGAGCTTCAGGATCCCCGCAACTTCGGCAACGGTCAGAAAATCATCTTCAAACTCCGGCCTCTCCACCATCACGTTCTCCAATTGAGACAAACTGGATACATTTCAGTCGGTTATAGTAGCGCTCCACGAGGACGGAATCATCGTTCGGCAGCGAAGGAGAATTGCGGCGTTGGCAACTGAAGATCGAGGATCGGAGGGTCGGGGGACAGAGCCCGACAACGTCGTGCGGCTACCACGGGACTGGCTGGGCCCTCGGGACGAGCTCGTGCCGTTCGGCCCGCGGGCCTCTTCGGACTCGCCGCCGTGGTCAGCAGAGGATCACGGCGGCGGCGGCGCGCCGAGCGCGGATGACTTCTGGGGAGGCGCCGAGGTGCCGCATGGTCCGGTGGCGGAGGGTGCGGCAGTCTGGCCGGAGAACGAGGGTGCAGTCGCATCCCGCTCACGCGCACGGACCTCTGGGGTGCGTCGGCCGCGGCTCGGCTGGGTTACCGGCGCCCCGGCAGCTGCCTTGGTGATAGCGCTCGTGGTGAGCCTGGGAGTCTTCTCCCGGGGCGGAGGGCCCGCCTCGCGACCGGGAGCGGGCGTCGGCGCAGGTTCGCTGCTGGGTGCCGCCGGCACTGAGCTTGGACACGCCAGGATCGTCCTGCACCTGGCTCTCGGATACAGAGGGGTCGCGGCACGAGCTGTACCACACCAGCGCAGCGCGATCCCGCGTGCGCGCGCGCGTGGAGCAGGTGCAGGGTCCAGTGCCCCGGCGGCTCGCAGCCCGGCCGGTCCCTCGAGTTCCTCGGGTTCCTCCTCCACGTACAGCGCGCCCGCGGTGCACTACGCGCCGGCCACCACCACCTCCACATCAACGCCCGCACCCGCCGCCCCGGCGCCCGGCTCGGCTTCCACCGCGCGCAGCGGCGGCGGGAGTGGGAGCGGATCTGCCGCCGGACCAACCGGCCAGGGGGCGCTCGTTGGCCCCGCATCGTGTAGCTGCTGAGCCTCTGAATCCGGAAAGGAACCAATGTCAGCCCGCGCCCTGAAACACCTCCGTTCGAACGCGGTGGCCTACCTCGCGCTGTTTGTCGCGCTGGGTGGTACGAGCTACGCCGCCATCACCATCTCCGGCTCCCAGCTCCGCAACCGCTCGGTCGATGCGGTGAAGCTGAATCCGCACTCGATCGCGGGGTCGATCAAGGCGTGGGCGAACGTGCAGTTCCGCGGCAACAGTCTTGTCGTACAAGCATCGAACAGTCCGGTGCGAGTGATCACCGCCACTACCACCGAGGAAGTGATCTGGAGGAGGCAGCGCTTCTCCGGGAAGTGCATCGTCTCCGCCACCCCACAATCCAACCTCCGCCCTGGTGGCGACGCCTTCCTCACCGCCCAGGTCAATGCCCAAGGCAGAAGCAGGGCGTTCAACAGTGTGTTCCTATCCGGCACAGGGTCCAATGGGGCGGTGCAGCAGCCGCAAGCGGCCTTTGTGATGATCGTCTGCCCGTAGCAGTTGGGGGAGCTTTGGAGATGAGAGGTAGGGACACGGTGAGGCGGCTGATGCTCTTGACCGGCGCGGTGGGGGTGCTGCTGGTGACGTGCTGTGGCGCGGCAAGTGCGGGCACGTTGCCGGTGCGGATCTGCGGAGCCAACGGGGTGGCTCCTGCGAGCTTCTACGATCCGGGGTCCGGGCTGAGCTCCACCTCCGCCCCGGGCGTGAACCCGGTAATCGGCTGCCCGGTGACCGGCTTGCAGAGCCCGGGCCTGGAACTCGGAGGCGGGAATGCGGCCAAGAACGCCAGCGCAGGGTTCAAGGTGACTGCGCCGCTGGGGATCGTCATCAACGGCATCCACGTGCTGCACGCGAGCTCGCAGGGCGTCGACGACGGCACCGGCTATTACGGGTGGTTCTACTGGGACGGCGGTCCGGGGCCAGCAGGCAACAGCGGCACCAACTCGCTGAACTCAGGTTCTTTCCGTACCGGCGGGTGCTGCTCGCAGGGCGGCTTGAACAGCCAGTCGATCGGCTGGTTCATCGCCTGCGGGTTCACCGCTTGCTCACAGTCCGCCCTGGTGTACGTCGGTGAGCTGGATCTGACCGCTGAGGAGGACCAGGGGCCCACGATCCTGGCCAGCGGCACCTCCAGCCTTTGGACTCAGCCCGGCTGGGTCCGCGGCCGATGGAACGCCTCCATCGGCGCGAGTGATCCCTCGGGGGTGTGCGGGGGGTTCGTGACGCTCGGCAGCCTGCCCGCTGCCGGGGTCGCCCGTCCGACGCCGCTTCCGGATCGCAGCCGATGGCAGCAGTGCCCCGAGCAGGGCGTCTCGACGACCGTCGACACGAGCGCGTCGCAAGGAAGCCAGGGTCTCGGCGAGGGGGCGATGTCGCTGACTGCCGGTGCCGACAACGCTGCCGGCGTGCACTCGCCGAGCGCGAAGACGGTCATGGTGGACAACTCGACCCCGACGATCTCGCTCTCGGGCCCGACGGACGCACCCGTCACGGCCGGAACCCAGTACGTCACCGCCACCGCGGGCGGCAGCCCCTCGGGGATCAGCGGGATCTCGTGCTCCACCGACGGCGGCCCGCAGCAGCAGTTCCCCAGCACCACCGCGCAGATTCCGGTCAGCGGCATCGGCCAGCACACCGTGAGTTGCGCGGCGGCCAACAACGCCGTGGATCCGGCTGGCAACCGCGGCACGTCAGCTCCCTCGACCCGGTCGTTGAAGATCGGCCAGCCCACGGCCCTCGGGATCTCATTCTCCAAGCTCGTCGGGCTGCGTTGCGGTCGCGTTCGGGAGAAGGTGAGGACGCATGGGCGGACGAAGCTGGTCCGGGTGGTGCGCTGCCATCCGCGGACCGTCCGCCGCCGCGTCGTGGTCTCGGTGACCATCCGCCGCCACGGCCGCCTGGTCAGGGTCAAGCGCCGCCGGTTCGTCCGCGTCGTCGTGCCGCCCCACGCTGTCAGCAAGACTGCGAAGCGCGTTGCCTTCGGCCACTTCACCACCGTCAACGGCTGGCTCGGCACCGCGGACGGGAACGCGCTTGTGGGCCAGAGCGTGCGGGTACTGAGCGCCCCCGACAACGGCATGGGGCACTTCAGTCAGGCCGCCGTCGTCACCACGAGCGCCAGTGGAAGCTGGCGGGCAACGCTCCCCGCAGGACCCTCACGCCTGGTGGAGGCCATCTACGACGGCGGGCCCACGACCGAGACCACGTCCTCCGTGGCCGTCCACCTAGCCGTTCCCGCGATGGTGCAGATCCACGTTCATCCGACGGTCGTCCCCTGGGGCTCGCACCTCCGGATCACCGGTCGGGTCCTCGGTGGGTACATCCCGCCGCACTCCAACGTCCTCAGGCTGCTCTTCGGCGACGGGCCCAGACCCCACACGATCGGTAATCCCGAGATCAGGCGCGACGGTCGCTTCTCGATCCCGATCTCGTGGAGCGCCGGGCGCGGGGTGGTGAACTACTGGTTCGCGGTGGCCACGCTGGCGGAGGCCGACTATCCCTACGCCCGCGGCGTGTCACGACGCGTGGTGGTGACGGTGGGTCTGCGCCGGTGAGACAGGGCAGTGCGAGCGGCAAACGACGCGAACGTCTTTCGGATCGCCAGCGATCGAGCTAAGCTCTGACGGGTGATCGGAGACATCCTTCAGCCCACGCACCTGCTCTTCGTCCTGGCGATCGCGCTCCTCGTGCTCGGACCGAAGCGACTCCCTGAGGTCGGGCGTTCGCTTGGGCGCGGGATTCGTGACTTCAGATCGGCGATCAGCCTCGATGACCACGACCACCCGGGGTTCCTCGGCGGCCCGGCGGTACCCGGCCGTCACGAGGACACCGCCCCTCATGGGGATCCCGTCACCGATGAAGCCAGCAAGGGCCCGGTGGAGGCGAGCGGCCACGTAAGTACCGAGAGCACCGAGCCGGCTCGCACGCCGGCAGAGCACATCAGCTGAGCGGCAGCTCCGGCCGCCCGCCTCCAGCCGCCGCTTCGGCGTCGTCATGATGTCCCTGCTCCAGCCACAGTCTGCGTCGGACCCCGAAAGGCGCCCGAGGTTGCGCCTACTGGGGCGCATGCTCCTCGGCTGTCTGATCGTGGTCGCCGCGGTCGCCGCGACGATCGCCACCGGCACCCTGCTGGAGGTCAAGGCGTTCACCGACGCCCTCAGGCAGAACCCGAAGCTCGATCTGGGCAGCGAGCTGGCCAGCGCCGACACCGGCGGCCCGCAGACGGTGTTGCTGATCGGCTCCGACAAGCGCAGCAAGGGCGCCATCGACGCCAGATCGCCGCCCCACTCCGACACGATGCTGCTGGTCCGGCTGGACCCGAGCCAGAACGACACCACGCTGCTCTCCGTGCCGCGGGACCTCAAGGTCATGATCCATCCCGATCATGGCCGCCCCACCGTGCAGAAGATCAACGCGGCGTACTCCATCGGCGGGGCCAAGCTGGCGGTCAAGACTGTCAAGCAGGTGCTGGGCGTCCGGATCAACCACGTGGTCGACATCAACTTCGGCGGCTTCAAGGCGCTCGTCAGCTTCCTCGGCTGCGTGTACGTGCAGGTCGACCGCCGCTACTACCACTCCAACCTGGGGCTGCCGGTGAGCCAGCAGTACTCGGAGATCGACATCCAGCCCGGTTACCAGAAGCTGTGCGGGACCGATGCCCTGGCGTATGTCCGCTACCGGCACGCCGACACCGATCTCGTCCGCAACGCCCGCCAGCAGGACTTCCTGCGGCAGATCAAGAACCAGCTCGGCGCCTCCGGGCTCGTCTCCCACCGCCACGGCATCGAGCAGATCTTCGGCCAGTACTCCAGCACCGACATCCGTTCGGCCGACGACGTACTGAAGCTCCTGGGGCTGCTCGTGCAGTCCGCCAGCCACCCGGTGCGCCAGGTCGTCTTCAAGGCCAACCTCGGGCCCTCCTACGTGACGGCGACCCCATCTGAGCTCCGCCAGACTGTGCAGCAGTTCCTGAGCGGCAGCGCCGGCCTCGGCCACGTCAGCCTCGGCTCCCCTCACGCCGGCCGCCCCACCCGCGCCGGGCCCATCAGGACTCCGCTGACGCCGGCCACCGCAGACGAGCTGGCCCGGGCTCAAGCCCTCGCCCCCAGGTTCTCGTTCAAGCTGTACTACCCCTCCCAGCGGGTCACCGCCCCGTTCACGCTCCCGGATACGGTCCGCCCATACCGTCTCCACGGCAGCGACGCCTACGTGGTGGTGGTGGCCCAGGGCGACCTTGGGCAGTACTACGACCTCCAGGGCTCGACGTGGCAGTCTCCGCCGCTGCTAGACAACCCCGACCAGACCATCCACGTGGCCGGCCGGACGATGCAGCTGTACTTCGAGGGCCAGCGACTGCGCGTCGTGGCCTGGCATGACGGGCCGGGCGTCTACTGGCTCACCAACACGTTGCAGAACATCCTCACCAACCGCCAGATGCTGGCGATCGCGGTCACGGCCAAGCCGATTCGGTAGCGCCGGCAGGGGTCCGGCGGCAGCGCGGCTCACCGTCGCGGGCCGGCTGTAGCTTGCCGGGCATGAACGCAGCGAGCGAACCGGCGGCACTGCTCACGCTGCTGCGAGCCGGCCGGGGACCGTGGCGGCGCTACGCGGAGCTGGTGGAGGACGCGGGCAGCGCGCTGGCGGTCCTGCGCCAGGAGCAGAAGGATCCGCCGGATACCGCTCAGGGCGTGCTCTTCAGCGAGGACGAGCAGCCTCCGGCAGCCCAACTGCTCCGGGAGGCGCAGGAGGACCTGCACCGCTGGGAGCGGGAAGGGATCCGCGTGCTCACGATGCTCGACAGCGAGTACCCGGTGAACCTGCGCCTCGTCCACGACCGTCCGCCGCTGATCTTCCTCGCCGGCAGGCTCCCGGCAGAGGACGGGCGATCCGTGGCCGTGATCGGCACGCGCCGGCCGTCGCCCGGCGGCGTGAAATCCGCGGGGGTGATTTCCGGGCACCTGGCGGCTCTGGACTACACAGTGTTCTCCGGACTGGCCGCAGGTATCGACACCGCCGCTCATCGCGCCGCTCTGGCAGGCGGCGGGCGAACCGTCGCCGTGATCGGAACGGGCCTGCGGCGCGCCTATCCGCCCCAGAACTCAGCGCTGCAGCGCCGGATCGCCGACGAGGGCGCGGTCGTCTCGCAATTCTGGCCCGATGCCCCGCCCACCCGGCGCTCGTTCCCGGTGCGCAACGCGTTGATGTCAGGCCTCACGCTCGCCACGGTGATCGTGGAGGCCGGCGAGCGCAGCGGCTCACGCGTGCAGGCCCGGGCGGCGCTGGCACAGGGCCGTCCCGTGTTCCTGCTCGCACCCGTGCTGCGCCACGAGTGGGCGCGGGAGCTGGCCGAGCGCCCGGGCGTCCACGTCGTGCGCTACCCGGAGGAGATCACGACCCTTCTCGACCGCCTGCACCCTGCCGGCGCGCTCACCGCATGAGCCGCGATGCCGACTGTGGACGAGCTGACCGCGGGCTACGGCAACTTCATGCTGAGCCCGCGCCGCGGCCCCGGAGTCTGCAGGAGATGCTTCAACCTCACCGATGGCTACTCGCAGTGCTACGCCTGCTCGCACTGCGAGTCCTGGCTCGACGCGGTCGCGCCGATCTCCTACAGCGTCGCGCACGAGCAGCTCCATCACGCTCTGGCTTGCTACAAGCGGCTCAGCGGTGCGGCAGCGAGGAAGGTGCGCCTGGAGCTGGCAGCAGTGCTGTGGCGCCACCTGGCGGCGCACGAGCACTGCGTCGCGGCCGGCTCGGGATCAGGCGAATTCCAGATCGTGACCACGGTCCCCGCCGGGACGCCCGAACGGGACGCAGGCCAGCCGCTGCGTCATATCGTGGAGGAGCTCGTCCAACCGGTCCGCAACCGCTACCAGCGGCTCCTGGAGCGCTCGGACACACCGGTCCAGCCGCGAGCGTTCGACGCTCGGCGGTTCACCGCCCGGACGAGACTGACGGGCGAAGCGGTACTGCTCATCGACGACACCTGGACCACGGGCGCGAGCGCGCAGAGCGCGGCCGCCGCACTGAAGCAGGCCGGTGCCGGACCAGTGGCGACGGTCGTGATCGGACGCCACCTGAACCGCGAGTGGCGGGAGAACAACCGCCGGCTGCGGGCTCTGCGCGCGCCCTTTGACTGGGGCCGCTGCCCGCACTGCGAGCCGGAGGGCCGGATGACCGGCCCTGGCGGCGACGGGGCAGCTCCCGCTAACCCGCGCTGCCTTCAGCCCGACGCTCGGACTCCTTGACCACACCCTTGAGCAGCTGGTTGATGACCGGCCTGACCAGGGCCGCCCAGATGCCGTCGGGCAGCGGCAGCTTCGGCGTGGAGTCGACTCTCCAGGTGCACGCGCACCGCTCCGACACCGTTGGGGTCCGGCGAGCCCTCGCGCTCCAGCGTCGAGGAGCGAAGCGGCGTGATCTTGGCGTAGCCGCGATGATCGGTAAGCACGTCGAAGACCGTCTCTACCGGCGCCGCGATCTCGGAACTGATCGTGAAGTTGGCCATGGCGCCATCCTAACCGTGCTCTGCCTGGCTCGGTCAGCTGGTCGCCCGCGCCCCGACCGGCTCCGATAGCCTGCCCGCGGCAGATGCAGCGCTCGGATCGAATTCCCTCAGAGATGGCGGCAAAGCCGCGGCGGCCCTACGCGGCCCGAATGCCGCCGGAGCAGCGGCGTGCCCAGCTGCTGGACGCGGCTCTGAGCGTGATCCTGGAGCAGGGCTACAGCGGCGTGTCGATCGAAGCCGTCGCGCGAGCGGCTGGCGTCACGCGCCCGGTGATCTACGACCACTTCCCCAACCTCGGTCAGCTGCTGCACGCGCTGATCGAGCGCGAGGAGCGCTACGCGATGGAGCAGCTGGAGCGCGTGATCCCCGCCGACCTCGGCGACGCCGTCCCGGGGGCGACGCTGCCGGTAAGCGTGCGCAGGCTGCTGGAGGAGGTCCGCAGCCGACCCGCGACGTGGCGGCTGATCCTGCTTCCGCCCGCCGGCACCCCAAACCTCGTTCGCGAGCACTTGGAGCGCAACCGCGGACGAGCGCTGGAGCAGATCGAGCTGATGGTGCGTGCCGCGCTCACGCGTCCCGGGCTGCCCGAGGATCTCGACGTGGAGCTGACCGCGCGGGCGATCCGCGACCTGACCGAGGAGGCCGGTCGGATGGTGCTGACCGATCCCAAGCGCTACCCGGCTGAGCGCTACGAGGAGTTCGTCGCCTCACTGATGCGATTGGTTGGCCACGGCCGGACCGCTGAGTAATCGTCGAGCACCGAGCGCGGCAGCGCTAACCGGGAGCTTAAACACGACGGGGACCCGCTTCCAGGGTCCCCGTCGCTGATCCCAAACACGCCCACGGCCGGGTGAGGCGCGTCCTCCGGGAGAGTGATTCACCCGCTCAAACCCTCCGCAGCAGGCGGAGTTGCGGAGGACGCGCCGGAGAGACTCTTGCCATACTGAACGTCCCCCTCGGGGGGCGTAGCTCAGTTGGTTAGAGCGCCGGCCTGTCAAGCCGGAGGTCGCGGGTTCGAGTCCCGTCGCTCCCGCTTTAGAAGTCCCCGTAGACGCTGTGGATCCGAGACTTTGGTTGGTTTTCGTCTCTTCGTTGCCCGAGCGGGCAACGGTCCCGGGCAACTGTCGGGCCGAATCGCCAGACCAGTTGGTCTTCCCCTTCCGGCGATCCCCTTCGTCCCGTAGAACAAAGACTTGCGGCGGGGGGACGGGCTTGAATGCCCGTCGTCACGCCGCAAGTACCGCGACCGCAGCCGACGGGTCACGAGCGCCGTCGTCGTGCCTGTTGACGCTCAAGGAGCCGCCGGCCGGCCGGATGAGGGTCGCTACTGCCGCCGATGGGATCGGCCGCCCCCGCCGCCTTCAGCTCGGTCCTTTCGGTATCGCATGTTGAGTCACATATGTGTCCCAGGGTCCGGTATGAGGAGCACGCAGACGCTCACCGCGCCCGCGCTTGTGCACCGTGATCTGCAACCCCGGGCATCGATGTCGCGGACGACCGCTCTCGGCGGGATCGCCCGCGCCTCCGCACGACCGCTCCGTCGCCAACGCGATCGCGCGACGCCACGCGGCGGGACCTCGAATGCGATCGTCCGCCGAGGCGCGCTTTCCGCGCAATCCGGGGCTCTGGTCACTTCGGTGCAGATGCTCGTGGACGAGCGAAACCAGGGGCCGCCTGACGCTGCTGAATTCGGCCAGGACGAGAAGTCTGGTGCGCCCGAATTGGAGCCACGAGGCTTCTGCGTGTTCGTGTGAGTGCAGAAACGTTCGGTGCGTCAGTCGGGCTGCTTGGTCTATGCCCCAGGTGGCGCTAGCTGAGCTCTCCGAGGAGGCGGCGGACTCCGGTGGCGGCCTCTGACGTTGCCCGCCGGCCGCGGGCGGCGAGACCGAGTTCTTGGATGATCTGCGCGAGATGCCAGGCGTTGAGGAACGTCGGCGGCACGGGCGCGTCTCTCGCATATCCGTCAAGGATGCTCCGGGAGTCCTCGGGTGACACCCACGTGCGTGCGTCGAGCGCTGGGTGGCTGCGGTATGCGTCGCCGAAGTCGATGAGGCCGGTGAAGGCGCCGATGGCGGGGTCGACGAAGACGTGCTCGGGGCCGGGGTTGGAATGCAGCGCCACCGGAGGCGTGTCGGCGGGCGCGGCAGCGCTCGCGCAGGCCATCACGTGATCCGGTGCCAGGTCGGCGGGCCAGTCGCCCGCGGTCATGAGCTGGGCGAACAGGCGCTCCAGGGTCGCGCTGACGCGGCCGGGAAAATCTGCCGCGCGCGTGTCGCCTGGGAACAGTTCGTTGGAGAGGAACGGTTGCTGGTCGATGCTGTGGATCTGGCGGATGACGTGGCCGGCTGCCCGTAGGGCGTCGGCGCGGGCTGGTGGTGTGAGCGCGGCGCGCGTGAGTGCGACGCCGGGCATGCGCGTCATGCAGGTGTACTCGACACCGCCGGTGTTCCCGGAGCCCAGGACGCATGGGACTGGCACGGAGGGGGCTACGGCAGCGAGCTGGTTGAGGAAGAACGCCTCCTTGGCGAGGCTGGTCCGCGGGCGGAGGCGGTGGGGCCGCTGGGTCTTGAGGATGAGGTCGTCATCGATGGCGTAGGTCCGAGCCTCGCCGCCGGTTTCATCGACGGCGGTGACGGCCTTGGCTGCCGGGGCGTGGTCGCGGACGATGCGTAGCACGAGTGCGGGATCGAGCACGGGGTCAGGTGCGTCTGGCTGCAGGTAGGTGTCGGCGAAACTCATTTGGGCGCTCCTTGTTTTTCAGGTGGGTGACGGGGTGTCGGCGGGATCGGCGGGCGCCTCGGACCAGTCCCAGCCGGCTTCCTCGAGCTGGACCAGCGCGGCAAACCGTCCCCCGGCGCGGATGAGGGTGTCGGGCGCCCCGTCCTCGACTATGCGTCCGGCGTCGAGGACGATGACGCGGTCGGCGTCACGGGCTGTCGAGATGCGGTGCGCCACGGTGAGCACGGCGGTGCCACGGTCTAGCGCGGTCCGGCGCAGAGCGGCACGGAACGCGGCGTCGCTGGCGCCGTCGATGGCGGCGGTGGCCTCATCGAGCAGGAGGACGGCGGGCTCGGCGACGAGTGCGCGGGCGAGCGCGACGAGCTGGCGTTGCCCGGCCGACAGTGCCAGGCCGGTGCCGCCGCCCCCGCCGGTCAGCGGCGTGTCCAGGCGCGCTGAGAGACCGTCGTATACCTGCTGCAATCCGGCGATCGCGGCGGCGTCCGTGAGCCGGTGGTCCGGGACCCGCGCATCGAAGAGCGTGAGGTTGTCGCGGAGGCTCCCCGAAAACAGCTGCACGGTCTGTGGGACGACGCCGAGGGTCGCGCGGCGCTCGTCCTCGGTCAGACCACGCGGATCGCGTCCGTCGACGCAGACAGTTCCCGACCACGGCGTGTACAGGCCTGAGAGGAGGGCCACGAGGCTGGACTTGCCGGCCCCGGTTCGTCCCACCACGGCGACGTGCTCGCCCGGTCGGACGTGCATGGTCACGTCATGCAGGATGGGGTGGGCGTCGCGATACCCGAACGTGACGCCCACCGCGTGCATGCCTCGCCGGGCGTCGGCAGAGGCGGCCGCGGGACGGGTCGCCGACTCGGGGGCGACGGCAAAGACGTCGAAGACCCGCTCCACTCCGGCGAGCGCCGCCTGCACCGCCTGCCACTCGTCGCCCACGGCGAGAATGGGGGCGAAGAAGCGCTGGAACAGCAGGATGAACGCGGCCAGCGTGCCCAGGCTGACCCCGGCGGTCGGCACGGCCCTCCCGGCGCCCACCCACAGCAGGGCGGCGATGACGACTGAGGAGAGCAGCCCAACGGCCGGCGCGTAGTACGCGTTGTACAGGGTCGATCGGCTCTGGGCGAACACCGTGTCGGTGAGCGCCGCTCGGAACCGGGCGATGAACGGCTGCTCTGCCGCGAACGCCCGGATTGTCTCGGCGCCGCCGACGGCCTCAGACAGCTGGGTGTTCAACTGTCCCACGGCGATGCGTGTGGCGCGCTCGGCGTTGCGCACGCGGACCTGCAGGAACCGGGTGATGGCGAGCAGCGGGGGTGCGATCACCGCGGCGACGAGGCTCAGCGCAGGGCTCAGGGCGATCATCGCGATCACCACCGCGATGAGCGGCACGAGCTGGCCGACGAGGGTCGCGACGCCGTCGGTGAACAGCTCGTCGACGGTCTCCACGTCGGCGGTGGCGCGGCTGATCACGTCGCCCATGGCGTTGTCGTCAAACCATCGGACCGGCAGGCGCATCAGGTGCGCGAAGAGCCGGACGCGCAGGCGCGCCAGCGCGCGCTGGGCGATCAGCGCGGCGAGGTAGCTGTAGGCGAAGACCAGGGCAGCATCCGCGCCGAGAGCGCCGAGGTAGAGCAGCCCGGCCGCCGCCAAGCCGGCGGAGTGGCGCGGCAGGAGGTTGTGGTCGATGACGTGGCGCACGACGAACGGCGGCACAAGCTCAGCGACCGCGGATCCGAGGACGCAGGCGACCACGACGGCCAGCAGCCACCGCCAGGGGCGCACCAGCCGGGCCACCTCGACGGCGAGGGCTCTCCCGCGCGGCGCAGACCCGCTCCCGGCCGTCATCGTCGCCCGTCCCGGCAGCCGGCCACCGGGATCCCCGGTGTTAACACGGCCTGGGCGCGGTAGATGCGCGCGTACAGGCCGCCGGACGCGAGCAGTTCGGTGTGGCTTCCCATCTCGCTGATGCGTCCGTGATCCAGAACCACGACGAGGTCGGCCAATGGGAACGCGGCCAGGCGATGGGAGCACAGCACGATCGTCGCTCGCTCCGCCTGAGCGGCTCCAGGGCCTACGGCACTTCGTAGCCCGGCGATGATGGCCGCCTCGGTGTCGACGTCAACCGCGGAGAACGGGTCATCGAGCACCAGAAGTCCAGGTACATGTCCGGCGGCCGCGAGCGTCCGCGCCAGCGCGATGCGGCTGCGCTGGCCACCGGAGACCCGGACCCCCAGCTCGCCGATCTCGGTGTCCAACCCCGCAGGCATGGCCGCCAGGTCGGGGCCGAGCGCCGCCACGGTCGCGGCCTGACGCACCGCCCGGTCCTCACCACCGTCTGACCGGGCCGCCTCGAGTTTGATGTTGTCGACCACCGTCCCCGAGAACAGATGGGCTTCCTGCGCGAGATATCCGATCCGCGTCGCGCGCTCGTCGTCGGCCAGCTCAGTCACCGGCGTCCCATCGACGAGGATCCGCCCGGCTGTTGGCCGGTAGAGCCCGGCCAGAACCCGCGCCAGCGCGCTCTTGCCGGAACCAACCGGACCCGTCACCGCGACGAACGACCCCGCCTCGGCCTCGAGGTGGATGTCCAGGAGAGCCGGCGCCCCACTGCCCGGGTAGGAGAACGTGACGCCATCGATCCACACCGCGGGGGCGGCCGCTCGCCGGGGCCGCGGCGCTACCGGCGCCCGGCTGGATCCGGCCACGTACGTGGCCCGCAGCGAGGACCAGGAAGGCTCTTCTGTCACCGGCAGGGCGGGCGCGAGCAGGGGCTCAAGCCGGGCGAAGGCTGCTCCGGCGGCCTGCACCCGGTTGGCCATCAGGGGAATGCGCGGTGCGCGGGTGATGAAGCGGCCGAACAATGCCAGGAACGCCACCAGGCCTCCAACCGACATCGATCCGGCCACGACGCGCTCGCCCCCGAGCCACACCACGGCGACGACGCCGACGCCAAGCAGCGCCGTGTACACGGCGGTGAGTGCCTCATCGAGACCGATGGCGGCGATCTCGGCGTGGGCCTGCGCGCCGGCGAGGACGGCGATGCGCTCCGTGGCCGCGCCCGAGCGACCGAACAGGCGCAGCACCCGCACCGCGCCCAGCTGCTCGCGCAGCGCGGTGGTGAGATCGGCCGCTCGCTGACGCGCCACGGTGGTGCGGCGAGCGACGAGCCGTCCGGACGCCTTCGCGAGTGCCAGCGCGAGCGGGACCGGCACCAACGCCGCGGCGGCGAGCGTCGGGTCATAGAGGAGCATCGTGAGGATCAGCGACAGCGAGAACAGCAGCGTGTCCCAGGTCTCCACCATCACCTCCCCAACCCCCGTGGCGAGGACCTCTGCGTCGCCGATCACCCTCGACATGACCTCGCCAACCGGGGTAACCGCAAGGCGGTCCATCGGCCAGGCCAGCACACCCCGCAACGCGTCTGCTCTGACGTTCGCCCGAAAGCGGTGACGGGCCATCCCCAGCCACCACCGCTTGCCGATGCGCGGCAGCTCGGTCGCCGCCGTGCCTGCGACGAACAGGAGCGCGGCCCACCCCACGTCAGCAGCCGACGCCCGGTGCTGGTCGGCCCGCAGCGCCGTGTCGATCGCGCGGCCGAGCAGCACCGCTGGCAGCACGACCGCGGTGTTCATGATCACGCCGCCGATCGACCCCACGATCAGCAGGCCCCCCACCTGGCGAAAGTACGGCCGCAACCGCCACAGAAACCGCGTCGAGCGCGTGCGAGCGTGCTCCCCCATCACAGCCCGCTACTCGTCTGCACCGCTGAGCTCACCGGGATCGTCGGTCCACACCGTCGCGTGGCGCTCAGGAGCGCGACGAGCAGCCGACAGCGGCAAAGCACCTGGCGGGCGAAAGCCGGTAGAGCCGCGCCGCATCGCGGTTGCTCCGCAACATCTCAAAGCGCCACCGGCCGGGTAGCTGTCCGCCATGCTAAAACTGTATATCGTAACCATGGTTGCACCATCGACTACGGATCTTGGAGGCGGCGTGTTCAGTACCGCTCATATCGTGTTGACGGCGGCGGTCACGGGCGTCGTCGCGGCTGTCGCAGCCGTGGCGTTGTTGCGCGGCTCCTCCCGAGTGTGGGAGGTCCTGGCGATCGGCGTACTAGCGGCTGTGGCCGTGTTTCTGTGGCGAAAGTCGGCGAACATGCCCCAGCTCAACGACGACGGCCTGCAGGGATTCTCGGCCAACGACTGGCTCGCGCCGGTCGTGACATTCACAGTCATCAGCCTGTACCGGTCGATCCGATCCGCCGGCGGCGAGCGACGGTTCGATCAGGCGAGGGCGGCGGCGACCCTCGCGGCGTTCGTGGTGAACGTCGTGACGATCTGAGCGGGTGTCGTTCGGATGGATGCCGGAGATTGGGTGTTGCTCGCTTATCGTCTTCCGCGCGAGCCCTCCACGCCTCGGATCGCGCTGTGGCGCGGGCTGCGCCGGCTGGGAGTCGCGCAGCTGCTCGACGGTCTGGTCGCGCTGCCGGCCGACAGCCGCACGCGCGAGCAGCTCGAATGGCTGGCCGACAGTGTGGTCGAGGCTGGCGGTGAGGCGACGGTCTGGCTCGGGCGGCCGGGCTCTCGCGCGCAGGAGCGGGCGATCGCTCACACGATGCGCGCCAGTGTCGCCGCCGAGTACGGGACCGTGATCGAGCAGGCCCGGACTGCGGCCGCGGCGCCGGCCGGATCGCGCAAGCGCACGCTCGGGCGGCTTCGACGGGAGCTGCGGCGGATCCGCCGTCGCGACTACTTCCATGCCCCCGAGCGGGAGCAGGCAGCCGCGGCCGTTGAGGTGCTTGCCGTCGGGGTTGAGGAGTTGGTAGCGTGAGGTGGGCGACTCGCTCGGGCCCGCACGTTGATCGTACGGCGTGCGCGTGGCTGATCGCCCGGTTTATCGACGCCGATGCGGAGTTCGTGTTCGTCGATGACCCCGACGAGGTACCCCCCGACGCCACGGCGTTCGATATGCGCGGTGCGACGCTGTCGCACCGCGGCGGGGAGTGCTCGTTTGAGGCGTTCCTGCGCGACTACGAGATGAGGGATCCGGTGCTATGGGCCGTCGCGCGGATCGTGCACAACGCTGACCTTGACGATGAGCGCTACGACGCCCCCGAGGCGGCGGGCCTTGACGTGCTGATGCGGGGCCTTTCCATGGTGCGTTCTGACCACGAGGTGCTCGAGCTCAGCGCTCCGCTGTATGACGGCCTGTACGAATATCTCAAGCGCGCCGGGCTGCTCGGCCGTGAGCCGGCATGAGCAGTCAGGCGTCCGCCATTGCGCCACCGGCCGAGCAGCGAAGCTAGTGTCTCACGCGTGCGGTGCTGAGCCGCGAAGGGTCGTCCGTGGCGGCGCGTTCGCCGATGGTCCTCATTCGTGATTGGGTCGGGCTCCGGGTCTTTCTGAGTCCTCAACAGCGCACCGGAGATGGGGCGCGCGACCTTCGAGTTTTCAGGTACTGACGGCCGGCCCTAACCATCTACTGATATGGGGGAAGGGTTTGGGGTGCGGTCACGGTTGGTCTTCGTTGGTGGTGGGCTCGGCTCAGGGGGCGGCGGGCCTGGCGGGTGCGCGACGCGCGGTCAGACTGATATTCGCGGGTTGGGTACCGCAAGACCGGGTTTCGTCGTGAGAGCTCACTGTCTAGGAGCGAGCGTGACCGGCGACCCGGGTGCTCATAGTAGGACCGTGAGTGCTCTCGCGCGGGGGTGCCAGGCGGATTCCGCCGCCTCCTCAGCCGAGTGTCATCGGAGGGGTGCATCGGGGTCAGTTGGTGGTGTGCTGTTCGGTGTTAGTGGTGACGATCGCCCAGCAGAACCCGGCGAGGTGACGGGCGACCGCGACGGCGACCAGGGTGCGGCGCTTGCCGCGCTGGGTGTCGAGGCGACGCCAGAGCTGGTGCAGGCGCTGCTGGGCCTTCCAGGAGATCGCGACCGCGACCTGCGGCTGGCCGCCCTGGCGGCGCGCGAGCGTGGTCCCGTGCCGCGGCGCTCGGCGGTAGTGCCAGGCGGCCTCGACCAGCAGCCGTCGAGCGTGTCGCGAGCCGGTCTTGGTGATCGCCCCTTGTCGGCGGGACTCGCCGGTGGTGTGCTCAGACGGGACGAGGCCCATGTAGCTCATCAGCTGCGCGGGCCGCTCAAACCGGGTGAAGTCGCCGATCTCGGCGGCGAGCCCGACGGCGGAGAGCGTGTCGATCCCGCGCAAGCATCGCAGTCGTGCGACGGTGCTCTCCAGCGGGGAGCCGGGGATCACCTCGCCGATCGTGCGCTCAAGCGCGTCACGGCGCAGCACGAGCGCGTCGACCGCGCCGATGTAGTCCAGGAGGGTCGCCTGCGCGCCGCGCTGGGCAAGATCCACCTTCCCCAGCCACGCGCGATGTCGATCGTTCCACGCGCTGGTGGTGTCCTCGTAGCGGACGTCGTGGCGCAAGAGCAGCTTGGAGAGCCGGTGCCGGGCGCGCATCAGATCGCCGCGAAGATCCTCCCGGGCGCGGACGAGGTCACGGATCGCCTCCTCGCTGTCGGTCGGGACGCGGACCGCATGCAGCGCGTCGATCATCAGCAACCGCACGAGGCGCTCCGCGTCGCGCTGGTCGGTCTTGACCCGGTCAGAACTCGGCCGCTCGATCTTTCCCGGCGCGGCGATCACGCACCCGACAGCGGCCGTCGTCAGTGCCCGGGCGAGACCGAACCCCGTCGGGCCGGCCTCATAGGCCACGCGCGCCGGCGCTGGCAGCCCGACGCAGAACGCGACCATCGCCTCCGTCGCGCCCGGGAGCCGATGCACCGTCATCTCGCCCGTCTGGCCGTCCACGACGCACGCGACCGTCTTCGCAGCGTGCACGTCCAAGCCGACCCAGGTGCGAACCTTGGTCATGGTCGGTTCCTCCTATGCGGTTGTGGTGGCTCGCTGCGCGGTTGCCGCCGCGCAGCTACTTCAACGCCCCGCGAACGCGCGAGGGACCGGCCAGAGATACCAGGCCGGCCGGACGTCAACCACCCCCATACGGTCTAGGGGTGGCCCTGCTGACCGTCGTCCGCCCCGCCTCCGCCACGGGGATCGCGGGAGGATCCCTGCTCGCGAGCGCTCGCTTCGGTGACAAAGCCGGAGTGGTCCCGCAGCACCGAATCGTCGATCCCGTAGTGCTCGTAGAGGTGCTCAGCGGAATCGGAGTTCAAGGTCTCGCCGTCGAAGTCCGGCGCGTTTCTGATCTTCTCGGCCTGGTAGCGCACGAGCAGGTGATCGCTCTCGGTCTGAGCTTGATCGAGCGGAACGAGAACCTGCCGGTCGTCCAGCTTCACCCCAGCCCAGGCGGCGCGGTTGTCGGCGGCGTGGGCGACCACCGTCTCCACGTTGCCGATCTCCTCGCCGTCGGCGCTCACGAGTGTGGCGCCGACAATGCGCTCCACTTCTTCGTCAGTCAGCATGTCGAACCTCCGTTACGTGGTGTGGGCGCCGACGCTACCCGTGGTCGTCGCACGTAAACGACGCGTCGCGCACGGCACACCCGAGACGCAACCCATCGCTCATCGGCACAGAGTTGGCACGAACATGTCTTGATCCGTGACAGCACGCGCGGCGATCCTGTGCTGCATGGCAACGCTCAAGCAGAAGATCGCAGCGGAGCGCAGGGTGCGTGAGATGTTGCAGCGGGACGCGGTGCCGCCACCGGACAGGATCGAGTACGGACACACTTGCATCCGACTGCTGTGGAACGGACCGAAGGTCGCGCTCGTCGTCGACATCGACGAGTTCGCGTGCGACGAGGCGAACACGCTGCAACACGTCGACGTGCGACCGCGCAACGATGCGGCGCCCAACCCGCGAACACGCCGGTGCAAGGAGCCCGATTCGTGACGTCGCATCACTAGAACATTCGTCCACTAGGTGAGGACGCGGCCACACGCGGGTAGTTGCAGCTGGAGCGCTCGCCGCAGCAGCACGAAACGAACCGTGCGAGCGTTACCGGAACGGAGGTTGAGGAATACGGCCACGACCAGTGCACGCGGAACGTCAAACGGCTCTTCGGCGCAAACACCGAACGGCTCCTCGGCGCGTGAGGGCGCGTCCTCGGGATCGTCGAGCGGATCGACAGCTACGAAGTCGGAGCAGACTTCTTCGTCGGCGAGCAGTGGCGGAAGCTCGCCGCGCAGCGCAACCGCAACCCGCGGAAGGTCGAGCAGCTCACGCGGCCGCAAGTCGCCCGTCGAGCAGCGGCAACGCACGCAGCACGGCCAAGGCTGCTGGCACGTACAGCGGTCGGGCTCCAGCGGGCTCTACGAGATCCTTGACCTGCTGCTGGACAAGGGGCTCGTCATCGACGTGTTCCTACGCGTGTCGCTGGTGGGAATCGAGTTGCTCACGGTCGATGCTCGGATCGTGATCGCCAGCGTCGACACCTACCTGCGCTTCGCCGAGGCCGTCAACCGCCTGGACCTCAACGACAGCGGCGGGCAAGGACTCCCGGAGATCATGGAGAACATCACGGAGAGCGGCGCCGAGAGCAAGACCAAGGGCGTCCTGGAAGGAGCCAAGCAGAAGATCTTCGGCGATGACGACGAGGACGAGAGCGGTGGCAGCAGCAGCCGCCCCTCACGCTCCAGCAGCGGCTCAAGCTCGGGCTCGGGCCCGGGCTCACGTTCCCGCCAGGGCGCCTCGACCCGCGGCCGGAGCTAGGGCATGAGCACCGAAGTTCCGGCGACGACGCCGCTATACGTCTACGGCGTCATCGCCTCCGACGCCGCCGCGCCAGCGGCCCCCGGGATCGCCGGCGAGACGATCCGGACGATCGTCAGCGACGGCGTGGCGGTCCTGATCAGCGACCTGCCCGACGCCGAGCACCTGACCCTCGGCCGGGAGGAGATCACCACCCACGCCGAGGTGCTGGAGCGTGCCCTCCACGGGGGAACGGTGCTGCCGATGCGCTTCGGCGTGGTCATGGCCGACGAGGAGGCGCTCCGCAGCCAATTGCTCGATGCCCACCACGACGAGCTCCGCGAGCAGCTGGAGGAGCTGGCGGGGAAGGTCGAGCTGAGGTTGCGCGCGGTCTACGAAGAAGCCACGCTGATGCGCGAGGTGGTGGCCGAGAACGCGCAGATCGCCAAGCTGCGGCAGGCGATCCAGGGTCAGTCCCAGGACGCCAGCTACTACGCTCGGATCCAACTCGGGGAGCTGGTGGCAGACGCAGTGCAGCAGAAGCGCGAGGACGACACGGGAGCGCTGCTGGACGAACTTGCGCCGCTCACGTTGGACATGCGCGTGGGCGAGCCCGGCAACGAGCGGGTGGCACTGAGCGCTTCGTTCCTGGTCGAGGAAAAACGGATCGAGGAGTTCGATGCCGCCGTCGAGGAGATCGGGCGCCAGCAGGACACCCGGATGCGGCTGAAGTACACCGGCCCGCTGCCGCCCTACTCGTTCGTCGAGCTGAGCACCGAGGCCTAACCCCCATGGGACTTTTCACCGCGCTGCTGACGCTCCCACTCGCCCCGGTGCGCGGGGTGACCTGGGTGGCGGACCAGGTGGCTCAGGAAACCGAGCGTCAGCTCTACGACGAGGACCGTATTCGCGGCGAGCTGCTGCAATTGGAGCTCGACAGCGACGACGGGCTGATTGACGACGAAGAGCGGCGCATACAGGAGGAGGAGCTCTTGGACCGACTGGCAATGGCGCACTCAATGGCCGCCGAGGAATCGAATTTCCGGGGGGAGACCCCGGATGGCTGAGCAGCGAGGGAGCAACCGCCGCAACGGGAAACTGTCTGCGCCGTGACGCGGTCACATCTGTCAGAGATGACTTTCCCGCGCTGCTCGGCCGTCCGGTGGAGTCGATCCTCGGTGTCGAGCGTGACGAGGAGGGTGGCTGGGTGGTGACGGTGCAGGTGGTGGAGCTGCGGCAGCGTCACGGCAGCACTCACTTATTGCGCCCTGCGCAGTGGCGAAAGCCCAACAGAGGATTGACGGCCCCCAACACCGGGAAGCGGATAAGAGCGAACCCAGAGAGGAATGACCCATGTTGACCGCTGCTGCCATCTCCACCACCGTCATCGCGATCATCGTCGCGGTGATCGTCCTACTCATCATTCTCATCCTGGCGCTGCGGTTTTCGCCCAAGGCGAAGCTGAAGCGGCGCGAGCGAGAGCTGGAAGATCGCCGTGAGCGGGTCGTGGAGAGCCATCGCCACGACGCCGAGACCAGCGCCGAGCAGGCCCAGCAGGCCGAGAAGCGGGCCCGGGTCTCGCAGGCCAAGGCCCAGAGCGAGCAGGCTGAGGCCCAGCGCCAGCGGGCCGAGGCGCAGCTCCATCAGGCCCAGGCGGAGGTGCACGAGCACGGCCTCGCCGATCAGGAGCTGATCAGGCCCGAGGAGCGCAAGCGCTTCACGGGAACCTCGGCCGTTCCCGGCGAGCGGCAGGAGGAGCGCCGCGCGGAGCGCCCGGACGGCGGCACTCGGCGGGAAGACGCACAGGACGAGGACACGGAGGGCGCAGGGGGCGTCGGGGGCGCAGAGACCCCGGGCGCGGTGCGGCGGGAGCGGCCCGAGTAGAGCGCCCGCCGCCTCACCTTCCGGCGGCACGCCGGTAGCGCGCCACCGCCAGCGGCGCGAACACTGCGAATCGCGACGATCCACAGCAGCGCCTCCCAGACGTTGCCGGCCGGCCGGCCGGCCGAGCCACAGCGCGCGCATCGCGTTGACCGTGATCGTGAACGGGTTGACGTCTGCGAACGCGCGCAGCACCGCCGGCATCGAGGCCACCGGGACAAAGGCCGAGGACACGAAGGTCAGCGGGAACACGGCGAGGAAGCCCGCGGAGTTGGCCGCCTCAGGAGAGGACACAGTCAGCCCGACAAAGGCGAACACCCACGAGAAGGCGTAGCCGAACAACAGCAGCAGTCCCGCGCCGGCGATCACGTGGAGCACGTCGGCGTTGAACGAGAAGCCGATGATCACCCCGGTGATGATCAGGATCACCATCGACAGCGCGTTGGTGAGGATGTCCGACAGCGTCCGGCCCGCCAGCACCGCGGCGCGGGACATCGGCAGCGAGCGGAAGCGGTCGCTCAGGCCCTTGTGGACATCCTCGTTGAGCCCCAGCGCGGTCACGAACCCGCCAAAGGCGATGTTCTGGACGATGATCCCGGGGATCAGGAAATCCACGTAGGAGAGGTGGGGCGTCCGGATCGCTCCGCCGAACACGAAGCGGAAGAGCAGCACGAACATGATCGGCTGCACCGTGAAGGCCAGCAGCAGGTCGGGCGCGCGCGGCAGCCGCACCAGGTTGCGCTCGGCGATGATCAGCGTGTCGGAGACCAGGCGCCTCACGACGACTCTCCCGGATCCTCGCCGCCGTCCTGGGCCTCCAGCTCGGCCTGCTCCGCGGCGGCGTGGCCGGTGAGTGACAGGAACACGTCGTCGAGCGTGGAGCGGCGCACGCCCAGATCATCGACGCCGATCGCGGCCTCGCTCAGCCGCCGCACCGCTTCGACGATCGACCCACGACGCTCGCGCACGCTCAGGCGCACCACAGTGCCCTCGGCCACCGGCGTCTCGTCGGCCATCGAGGCCAGCGCCTGCACGGCCGCGGGAGCATCCGTCTCGATCTCCAGCGTCACCTCCAGGCGCTCGCCGCCGACGCGATCCTTGAGCTCGTCGGAGGTGCCCTCGGCGATCACCTGGCCGTGGTCGATGACCGCGATCGTGTCCGCCAGCCGGTCGGCCTCCTCCAGGTACTGGGTGGTCAGCAGCACCGTCGTCCCCTCCCCGACCAGGTCCTCGATCACCTCCCACAGGCTCAGCCGGCTACGGGGATCCAGGCCGGTGGTGGGCTCGTCGAGGAACAGGACCGGCGGCTTGGCCACCAGCGCCGCGGCCAGGTCAAGCCGCCGGCGCATGCCCCCGGAGTAGGTCTTGGTCGTGCGCCCTGCAGGCCTCGGTCAGCTCGAAGCGCTCCAGCAGCTCTCTCCCCCGCTCCCTGGCGCTGGCGCGATCCATGCGGTAGAGCCGGCCGACCATGGTCAGGTTCTCGAGGCCGGTGAGGTTCTCGTCCACCGCCGCGTACTGACCGGCCAGCCCGATCTGCGAGCGCAGCCGGGCCTCGTCGTGCACGACGTCCAGCCCCGCCACCCGAGCGGTGCCCGAGTCGGGCTTCAGCAGCGTGGCCAGCACGCGCACGAACGTGGTCTTGCCGGCGCCGTTGGGCCCGAGCAGCCCCAGCACGGTCCCCCGCCGCACCTGCAGCGAGACGCCCGCCAGCGCCTGCACGTCACCGAAGGACTTGCGCAGGTCGCTGACGCTGATGGCGGCCTCGCCGCCAACCGTGGCGCCAGGCCCGCCACGCGATTGACGATCTACGCCGTGAGTCGCTTGCACGGGGCGCACAGTACGGAACGGCTAGGATCGGAGCGGTGTGGGCCGGTCCGGGTCCGCCGCGCCCCCCATGGCATCCCCCTCGTCCAGAAGAGCCCCGCGCGCCGCCGTGCTCGTGGCCGTGGTGGCCGTCGTGTCCGCCGCGGTGGTGCTGGCACTCGGCTTTGACACCACCACCTCGATTCCCGCCGGCGGCCCCCGCGGCGCGGATCTGCTCACGGTCAGCGGCACGCCCGTCAGCCGCCCGGTGGCTCCGGGGTACATCGGGCTCTCACTGGAGTACACGGCCGTCGAGCACTACGCCGGTACCGACCCCACAGCCATCGATCCCGTGTTCGTGAGGCTGCTTGACGGCCTGACCCCCGGTGGCCATCCGGTGCTGCGGATCGGCGGTGACACGAGCGACTGGGGCTGGTTCGCCGTGCCGGGAATGCGCAAGCCGCGCGGGATCCGCTTCACGCTGCACCGGCGCTGGGTCAGCGTCACCCGCGCGCTGGCCGCGCGTACCGGGGCCAAGCTGATCCTGGGACTGAACCTGGAGGCGGCCAGCCCTCGCCTGATGGCGACGCAGGTACGGCGGTTCCGCGGTGTCGGGGCGGCGCTGCAGGCCTTTGAGATCGGCAACGAGCCCGAGGTCTTCGGCGCGCTGGGCTGGTATCGGAGGGCCCACCACCCGGTCTACGCCCGCCGGCGGGGCTACAACTACCGGGACTACACGCGCGAGCTCACCCGCTACAGCCGGTTGGTGCCGGCGGAGTTCCCGCTGGCCGGCCCCTCCACCGGGGGAGCGAAGTTCTGGGCGCAGACGGGCAACTACCTCAGAGAGCACCCGCGGGTGCGCGTGGTCACCTTCCACCTCTACCCCCTGCACGAGTGCCTGGTGAACCCGAAGGGGCCGACCGCCTCGACGATCCCGCATCTGCTGGCGCCGCCGGCCTCCACGGGGCTGGCGGCGCTGATCGCGCCCTACGTCAAGGTGGCGCACGCGCACGGCGCCGTCGTGCGGATCGACGAGCTCAACAGCGTCTCCTGCGGCGGGGGGCCGGGGGTCAGCGACCGCTTCGCCTCGGCCCTGTGGGCCATCGACACGCTGTTCGCGCTGGCCCGGGAGGGCGTCGACGGCGTGAACTTCCACACCTTCACGCACGCCTACTACCGGCCCTTCATCTTTCACCACATCGACGGTCGCTGGAGCGCGACCGTCGATCCGATGTACTACGGCATGCTGGCCTTCAACCTCGCTGCTCCCGCCGGCTCCAAGCTGCTGCAAACCAGCGCGCCGGCCAGCAGCACCCTGCGCGTGTGGGCCACGCGGGGAAGCGACGGGCGGGTGCGGGTGATGCTGATCAACACCTCGCCCCAGCAGGCGCGCACGATCGCGATCAAGCTGCCCGCGGGCTCGCCGCGCGCCCCCGCGACGCTGCAGCGACTACGGTCCCCCGGTCTCAGCTCTGCGCAGGGCATCACCCTCGGCGGACAGCGGTTCGCGCAGCCCACGACCACCGGCCAGCTCACCGGCCCGCGCGTCGTCTCCACCCCCCGGCAGGTGGAACGCGGGGTCTACCTGCTGGCGCTGCCCCCCGGCAGCGCCGCGGTCCTCACCCGCTGAGGACCCGAGCCCCGAGCTACAAGGCTCAGGGGGAGCCGGCCCCCTGGAGCACCGCATCGACGAGCCCCGGAAAGCGGGCGTCGAGATCCTCGCGGCGCAGCGAGTTGAGCTTCGTCGTGCTGGCCAGGCGCTGGCGGATCACACCGGCCTCCCGCAGGACCCGGAAGTGGTGGGTGCAGGTCGACTTCACCACCGGCAGGTCGAAGCTCTTGCACGAACGCTCCGCACCGGTGGCCAGCGCCGCCACGATCCGCAGCCGCACCGGGTCGCTGAGCGCGTGTAGCACCGCGGCCAATTCGATCTCCTCCCGAGCCGGATGCCGCGGCGGCTTCGCACAGCCGGCGGCTGGAACCCCCATCTCAGCACCTAGCGTGCCCATTGACTCATTGTACGGCGTTCATCGAACCTTTTGCTACCGTGTTCGATGATCATCGTACCGCTACCGAACTCATCCAAGAGTGACATGGCCGCTGCTCCCCCCTTCGGCGGCGGCCCGAGGCTGCGCGCCACCCTGCTGCTGTGCTGCCTGGCACAGTTCATGGTGATCCTCGACGTCTCGGTGGTCAACGTGGCGCTACCGGCGATCCGCGGCGGGCTGCACTTCTCAGAGCAGAACCTGCAGTGGGTGGTCAACGCCTACACCGTGACCTTCGCCGGATTCCTGCTGCTGGGCGGGCGGGCCGCCGACCTGCTCGGCCGCCGCCGCGTGTTCGTCAGCGGACTGGTGCTGTTCGCCGTGGCCTCGGTGGCCGGTGGCCTGGCCGACAGCCAGCTCGTGCTCATCACCGCCCGCGCGGTCCAGGGCCTCGGCGGCGCGGTGATCGCGCCCACTTCGCTCTCGATCCTCACCACGACCTTCACCGAGGGGGCCGGGCGCAACCGCGCCGTCGGCATCTGGGGGGCGATGGGCGGCGCCGGCGGCGCCGCCGGGGTACTCCTGGGCGGGGTGCTCACCGACCTGCTCGGCTGGCGGTGGATCCTCTTCATCAACGTCCCCATCGGCCTGCTGGCGGCGCTGGCAGCCCAGCGGCTGCTGGCCGAGGGCCGCGCTCCCGAGCGGGCTCGCAACTTCGACCTCCCCGGGGCCCTGAGCGCCACGATCGGGCTCTCCCTGCTGGTATTGGGGATCGTGCGCACCGACGCGACCGGGTGGGGCGCTCCGGGGACGCTGGCGCTGATCGGGGCGGGGCTGGCGCTGCTGCTGGTGTTCCTGGCCATCGAGGGCCGCCTGGCCACGGCGCCGCTGATGCCGCTACGGATCTACTCCAGCCGCACGCTGAGCGCCGCCAACCTGGTCGTGCTGCTGGTCGGAGGCGCCACCTTCGGCATGTGGTTCTTCGTCTCGCTGTACCTGCAGCAGGTGCTCGGCTATTCCCCGATCAAGGCGGGTCTGGCGTTTCTGCCGATGACGCTGTGCATCGTGGCCGGATCGACGCTCGCCTCCCGCGCGGTGGCCCGCATCGGCGCCAAGCCGCTGCTGGTGGCGGGCATGGCGGCCCAGACCGTCGGGCTGGTGCTCTTCGCCGGCGTCTCGGTCCACGGCGACTACCTCGGCGACATGATCCTGCCCTCGCTGCTGGTGGCGATCGGAATCGGGCTGGCCTTCGTGCCCGCGACGATCTGCGCGGTGGCCGGAGTCGCCCCCAGCGAGGCGGGACTGGCCTCGGGCCTCGTCAATACCTCACGGCTCGTCGGGGGCGCCCTGGGGCTGGCGATCCTGGCCGCCCTGGCCACCGCCCGCACCAGTCACGACCTGCATCGCGTCACCGGAGGCAGGCTCGCGCTGCACGCGGCCCTGACCGACGGCTTCCACCTGGCGTTCCTGGTCGCGGCCGGGTTTGCCCTGGTCGGCGGGCTGGTGGCGCTGCTGGGGCTACCGCGCTCGCCGACCCGGCCGGCGCGACGCGGCGCTCCCGCGGCCGCGCTCGCCGAAGCGTGAGTCCCGTTAGTCCCGTGAGGTCCGCCGCGCGGGCCATACTCGCGCCGTGCTCAGGCGCCTCACGCAGCCTCCCAGACGGCTGATCACCCACCCGCGGGCGCCGGCGGCGGCGCTGGCGCTGATCCTCGCGCTCTCGCTGGGGGCGCGGCTGTTCCACCTCGACGCCCCGTGCTCCTCGCCGTGCCACGGCGGCGCCAGCCACGGGCTGATCTTCGACGAGGCCTACTACGTCGATGCCGCCCGGGTGATCGCGGGGATCCATCCCCCCGCCGGCGTGACCTACCACGACGCGCCGCTGCACACGGACCCCAACGCCGAGCATCCCCAGCTGGGCAAGCTGGCGATCGCCGGCGGGATCGAGCTGCTGGGCGACAACCCGTGGGGATGGCGCATCGGCAGCGTGATCTTCGGGATGCTCGCGATCGTGGCCATGTACGCGCTGGCGCGGGCCGCGCGCGGGAGCCCGTGGCTGGCCACCGGCGCCGCGGCGGTGATGGCGCTCGACAACCTGGCGCTGATTCACGGCCGGATCGCGACGCTCGACATCTACGTGATCGCCACCGTGCTGGTGGCGGCGACGCTCTACCTGCGCGGGTGGTCGCTGGCGGCGGGGATCGCGCTGGGGGTGGCGGCCTGCATGAAGCTCGTCGGCCTCGGCGTGATCCCGGCCCTGGTGCTGCTGGAGGCCTACAGGGTGTCGTGGGCCAAGGGGAGCACCCCGGGGATGCTGGCCATGCTCCGCGGGCGCGCGGTGGCGCCGCTGGTGATGCTGGCGGGCACCTTCGCCACCCTCAGCCTGGGGGTGTGGCTGATGGACGTGCTCGTGCCCGCCTATGACCCCGGCACCCATGTCGTCTACTCGGGCAATCCATATCCCCACATCGGGCACATGCTCTCCTACGCCGCCAGCCTGACCTCGGTGCCCCACGCCACCGGCATCAGCTCCACCCCGTGGCAGTGGCTGCTCGACCAGCGGCCGATCAGCTACTCCCGCGTGGCGGTCGACTCGCTGGCGGGTGGCAAGATCATCGCCAGCCGCGCGGTGTTCGACGCCCGCGGGGAGATCAACCCGTTCATCATCTTCCTCGCTCTCCCGGCGCTGGCGGCGGCGGCCGCCGCGGCCTGGTACGAGCGCGACCGCGTGGCCGCCGTGGGCGCGGCCTGGTGCGTGGGCACGTTCCTGCCCTTCGCCGTCCAGGACCTGGCCTTCGGGCGGATCTCCTACCTGTACTACATGCTTCTGGTGATGCCCGGCGTCTACCTGGTCACGGCCCGCCTGTTCTCACCGCGCCGCGTTCCCCGGGCGGCGACGCTTGGCTGGGCGGTGGCGCTGGTGGTCGGCTTCGTCGACCTCTATCCCGTCAGGAGCCTGAGCGGGCACTGAGCGTCGTGGCGCGCGTGTTCGTCACCCGGCAGCTCCCGGGCCCCGCGCTCCAGCGCCTACGTGCCCGCCACCAGGTGGAGGTGTGGCCGGGCCGGCTGCCCCCGCCGCCGCCGGAGCTGCGCGCCGCCGCGGCCACCGCGGAGGGGCTGCTGACGCTGCTCACCGATGTGGTGGACGCCGAGTTGCTCGCCGGGGCGCCCTCGCTGCGCGCCGTCGCCAACCTGGCCGTTGGCTACGACAACATCGACCTGCAGGCGACAAGGGCACGCGGCGTCCAGGTCGGCAACACCCCGGACGTGCTCACCGAGGCGACCGCGGATCTGACGTTCACGCTGCTGCTGGCCGCCGCCCGCCGGCTGCCCGAGGCGCTCGCCGCGGCGCGCGGCGGCGACTGGCTGACCTGGGAGCCGGCCCGGCACCTCGGGGCGGAGGTGCACGGCGCCACGCTCGGGATCGTCGGGATGGGGCGGATCGGCAGCGCCGTCGCGCGGCGGGCCGAGGGCTTCGACATGGACGTGATCCACACCGGACGCGGCGAGGGCCTGCCACTACCCGAGCTGCTGGCGCGGGCGGACTTCGTCACGCTGCACTGCCCGCTGAGCCCCGCCACCCGTCACCTGATCGACGCCCGGGCGCTGGCGCAGATGCGACCGAGCGCGATCCTGATCAACACCGCCAGGGGCCCGATCGTCGAGCAGAGCGCACTGCGCCGGGCGCTCCAGGCTGGCACCATCGCCGGCGCGGCCCTCGACGTCACCGACCCTGAGCCGCCACCTCAGGATGACCCCTTGCTGAGCGCGCCCAACCTGATCGTCGTGCCGCACATCGGCTCGGCCACCCGCCTGGCCCGCGAGCGGATGGCCGCCCTGGCGGTGGAGAACCTGCTGGCCGCGCTCGACGGGGACCCGATGCCCCATCCGGTTAGGGGCTGAGACGATGCGGGTCGCAGTGGTCGACATCGGCAGCAACTCCACCCGCCTGCTCGTGGCCGAGGTGGAGGGCGAGCGCGTGAGCGCGGAGCTCGAGCGCCACTCCCGCGTGACCCGGCTGGGGGCCGGGGTCGACTCCAGCGGGCGCCTGCAGGAAGACGCCCGGGAGCGGGTGTTCACGGTGCTGGAGGACTACCGGCGGCTGATCGACGAGCAGGGCGCCACCCGAGCGGTGGCCGTGCTCACCAGCGCCGTGCGCGACGCCACCGACGGCAGGGAGTTCGCGCAGGACGTGGGAGAGCGCTACGGGCTGGAGCCCCATGTCCTCAGCGGTGAGGAGGAGGCCCGGCTGACCTTCCTGGGCGCCACCGGTGAGCGCGATGCCGGGGACCGCACCCCGACGCTGGTGATCGACGTCGGCGGGGGCTCGACCGAGCTGGTGATCGGCAAAGGGCGTCGGGCCGGCTTCCACGTCTCCACCCAGGCCGGGGTCGTGCGCCAGTCAGAGCGCCACATCCACAGCGATCCCCCCTCCGAAGCGGAGGTGGAGGAGCTGGCCCAAGACGTCCGCCGGGTCCTGCGTGAGGCGGTTCCCGCCGAGCAGCGCCGGGCCGTGGAGCGCGGGATCGCGGTGGCCGGCACCGCCACCTCGCTGGGGGCGATCGCGCAACGACTTCAGCCCTACGACCCCGAGCGCGTGCACGGCTACCGGCTGAGCGGCGAGGAGCGCCGGCGCATCCGGGCCCAGCTGGTGGCGATGCCCCTAGCAGAGCGCCGGGGCGTCCCCGGCCTGCACCCTGATCGCGCGCCGACGATCATCCCCGGCGTGCTGATCCTGGAGGCGGTGATGGAGCTGTTCGGACTCTCCGAGCTGGAGATCTCCGAGCACGACATCCTGCGCGGCGCGGCGCTCGGGCTCTGATTGCGCACCGAGAAGCGGGGCGGATCAACCGGCTGGACGGATGTCCAATTGCCACGGGTCCGTCCAGCCTCCATCATGGCAGCAGGGTGAAGGCTCGCCTGAAGCGAGCCGGATCCTCCATATGGCTCGGGCTCAGTGCCGCAGACACCGGCGCCTCCCGCTGCCCGAGCCAGACCAACCCCGGCCCACGGACGACCCTGCCCGTTCCCTGGGGCCCCCTGGATCGGAGACCGCCCGCAGCGATGCGGGCGGTTTTCGCTCCCGGCCCTTTCAGGCCAGGTTGGAGCGACGCGGATAGGCCACCGCGGGGTCGGTCAGCACGTTGACGACCACCGGCCCGTCGGCCGCCAGCGCCCGCTTCAGCGCTCCGCGCAGCTCCTCAGGCGCGCGCACGAGCTCCCCACCGCACCCGAGCGCCCGCGCGACCTCGTCGTACCGGGTCTCCGGCCGCAGCTCGGCGACCACCGAATACCCGTAGAGCGCCTCCATCGGGTGCTTCTCCAGCGCCCAGATGCCGTTGTTGCCGACCACCGCCACCACCGCCACTCCGTGGCGGGCGAGGGTGTCGAACTCCATCCCGGAGAAGCCGAAGGCACCGTCGCCCAGCAGTAGCACGACCTGGCGGTGGGGGTGGGCGAGCTTGGCCGCCAGCGCGTACCCAGGGCCGCTTCCCAGGCAGCCGAAGGGACCGGGATCCAGCCAGCATCCCGGCTGAAAGGAGTCGATCATCCGTCCGGCGTAGGAGACGAAGTCGCCGCCGTCGCCGATCACGATCGCGTCGCGATCAAGCAGCTTGGCCAGCTCGCCGTAGATCCGCATCGGGTGCAGCGGGCTCCGGGGGTCGGACAGCTCTGAGGTCTCGCCGGCGCGCTTCTCCCGCTCGGCTTCCCGCAGCTGGGAGATCCACCGCTCCCGCTCAGGGCGCGGCCCGCCCGCGCCCGCCTGCTCACGCAGGCGCCGCAGCGTCGCCGGCAGCGCGCCGATCAGCTCTGCCGCCACCGGGCGGGGATGCTCACGCCCAGGCTCGGCGGCGTCGATCACGATCACCTCGGCCTCCGGGGCAAACGCGGCGCCAAAGCCGAGACGGAAGTCCAGGGGGACACCGATCACGAGCGCCACGTCTGCGCCGGCCAGCGCCTGCCCCCGCGCGCGGGAGATTGACAACTGGTCGTCGGCGGGCACGCAGCCACGCCCGAGCCCGTTCAGGCAGACCGGGATCCGCAGCTCCGCCGCCAGCGCCCGGATCTCGTGCTCGCCCCGCCCCCAGTAAAGGCCGGTGCCGGCCATGATCACGGGGCGCTCAGCCTCGCGCAGCAGTGCCGCGGCGCGCTCCAGCGCCTGGTCATCGGCGCCCGGCCCCTGCCAGGGTTGCGGCAGTGGATCGGGTGGTGCCGGCTGGGAAGCCTCGCCAAAGGCGTAGTCGAGCGGCAGGTCGACGAACGTGGGGCCGAAGCTGGGCGTGAGCGCGATCTGCATCGCCCGGTCCACGAGCGCGGGAATCTCCCCCGGGGCCTCCGGCGTGGCCGCGAACTTCGTCAGCGGCGCCATGAACGGCACGTGGTCGAGCTCCTGGAGCGAGCCCTGGCCCCAGCGGAACTGGGGGGCACGGCCGCCGAGCACGAGCACCGGCGAGCTGTTCGCCTGCGCCGAGGCGATGGCGCTCATGCCATTGGTCACCCCGGGGCCGGCGGTGAGCGCGCAGACCCCGATCTCCCGGGTCACCTTGGCCCAACCCTCGGCCGCGAACGCGGCCGTCTGCTCGTGCCGGACGTCGATCAGCTCGATGCCCTCCTCCCGGCACCCGTCGTAGATCGAGAACAGGTGGCCTCCGGAGAGCGTGAAGAGCCTGGTGACGCCGTGGGCCCTGAGCGTGCGGGCCACGAGCCTGCCGCCGTGGAGCTGGGCCCTCGTCTCGGTCGCCATCGGCACCGACGCTAACAGGGGCTTTACGTCAACACGTAGGATCAGTGGCACACCCCCATCGAGAGGAGCCGAGCATGAACCCCGAGATTCAGCCGACCGCAGAGCATCCGCGGTTCGATTCCCTCTGCCAGGGGCTGGGCGAGTACGAGGCGCTCCCCTCGCCGCAAACCGCCGCTGACGCGCAAGCGCCGGAAGAGCAGCCCGACGAAGCGCTCGACGGCCAGATCCTGGCCGCGCTCGTTTCGCCCTACTGACCGCGCGCGAGTCAGTCCGCAGGAGCCAGCGGCGCCGCCTACGCCACGGCCTGCTCGCCGGCCAGCATGCGGCGACCCAGGCCGACCACCGGCAGCTCCCGGATCCCGCGCCCGCGCAGCGATCGCGCGCCGTCCTCCAGAACGGCGTCCCAGTGGCGATCTGCCACCGCGGCCAGGCAGTGGCGGGGCGACAGACCGGCGGCGGCCGCCGCCTCACTGATGGTCACGGGGTCAGGGGCGTACGCGGCACGGCCGCCCCAGCCGTGCCGCGGTACAGCGTCGCCCCGTTGACGGGAACCCAATCGACCTCACCGAGAACCCTCTCCACTCGCTCAGCCGCCAGATAGGAGAACGGGCAGGCGAGATCGAAGAAGAACACCGGCCGGCAGCCGGGGACAGGGCGGCCACGGTGGGCCAGACGCTCGGCGAGGACGATCAGCTCTCCCATCACCAGCTGCAACGAACGCCAGCGGCAAAACTTGCGCCAACTCGTGCTCCATCCGGGCGCAATTGCGTCCTGAGTGCCGGTTCCTGCGGTTAACCTCTAAGTTGGTAAATGAATCCACGGCAGGAGGCAGGTCATTCCTCAAGCACCCCCGCCCAAGCGACATCCGTATGACCAGTGGTCCCCGGACGCCCGCGCGCTGGACCGCATCGGCGACAAGTGGACCCTGCTGATCGTGCGTGACCTCGTCGCCGGGGCCCGGCGCTTCGTCGAGCTCCAGCGCGTGCTTCCCGGCATCTCCACCGAGCAGCTCCGCTCCCGGTTGAACCGAATGGTGGCCGACGGCCTGCTGACGCGCAAGCGGTATCGCGAGGTGCCGCCGCGCGTGGACTACGAGCTCACCCAGCGGGCACGCGAGCTGCTGCCCGTGCTCGGGGAGTTAGCCCGCTGGGGCTACGAGTGGGCCTGGGGGCCGCCGCGTGAGGGGGAGGCCGTGGACGTCACCGCCATCTTCCGGCTGGCTCCCGGGCTGATCGCCCCAGGTGCGCTTAGGCCGGGGACGGTTGCCCTCGTCGTGCAGGAGGATGGCGAGGACGCCCGCACCTATTCGCTGACGCTGACCGCCCAGCAGGTGACCGTCGAGCAACGTGAGGAGCGCCACGCCGACGCGCGCGTCAGCGGCGACCGAGCGGGCTGGGTCGCGGCACTGGCACCGAGCGGTGACCGCCGGGAGCTGACGATCACCGGCGACGCGGGCCTAGCCGGCGGGGTGCTTGACCTGCTGGCGCTCGCCAGCGAGCAGCGGGCGCAGGCGCAGGGCACCGCGGCGGCCTGAGCCGCCACGGCGGCGGCGGCCTAAGCCGCTGCGCGCCCCCACGCGCCGTCCTTCTGGTTAGCGCCCCCGCCTCGCGCCCCGCGCGCCCGGGATGCCCCTTACTTGCTGGAGTAGCGCGATGCGACGATGTGCGGGATCTGGCGGCCGATCGAGCCGGGCGGATGATCGACCCAGCAGGCCTGGACCGTCGCGCTCGCGGGGCGGGGGCCACCGGTGTTGTCGCAGTCCCAAGCGGGCAGCGAGAAGCTGCCGGGGAACTTGCCCCCCGCGGAGAAGTCGCGGGTGTCGGCCAGCCACAGCGGCGGCGGGTAGTTGTTGCCGCGCGTATTGACGTCACGGGTGGGGGAGAAGCCGGGCGCGCTCAGCGGGTTGAACTGACGCAGGTAGTGCCCGCAGGGAACGCCCTGGCAGGTAATCCCGTTGCCGCGACCGTAAGAGGTGGTGTTGATCGTGCCGGCCAAGCCGCTGGCACCAGCGGAGATGAAGTCGGTGATCAGCTGCTGGTGGATCGAGAGCCAGTCGATGATCGGGTTGAGCTGCTCCAGGAACGGACCGACGGAGGCCAGCAGCGGCCGGGCGCCGTCGAGCACCATCCGCACCGCGGGCAGGCCCGTCCTGGCCACCGTGATCAGCGGCCCCAGCTTTACGAACAGGTTGCGCAGGTACGGTGCGAGCACGCGAACCGAGTGCAGCGTTGGCCCCAGCTGCATGGCCACCGGATCGAGCTCCTTGATCAGCGGGTCGGTGTTCAGCGAGAACACCTTGAGCTGGGCCAGCGTCACCTTGGTCTCGTTGAGGAACGTCGGTAACACGTGGAATGTGTCGGCTAGGGCGTTGTTGTTGGCCGCTGTGGTGCGGAAGGTCGCCTCGCCACTGGTGATCAGGTTGCGCAGCGCGGACTGGTTCTGGTTCAGGGCGGCGAACACGGTGCTGCCGTTCTGGAACAGGCGCGTCAGGGCGCTGTGCTGGACGTCGAGCACCTGCAGGATGTCCGAGGCGTCGGCGGCGAACGGCGGCAGGTTGCCGAGAACGTTGCTGAGGTTCTGGTCGTTGCCGCGCACCGCCTGCGACAGCTGCTGCTGCCAGTCCTGGAAGGCGTGCCGCGTGGGCGGGTTGAAGGTGCTGTCGACCTGGTCCAGCTGCACCGCGGGGACGGTCTGGCCGCGGGGCAGCGTTCCGCCGTCGGGCAGGATCGGGCTGTTGGGGGTTCCTGGGGTCAGCTCGACGTAGGTCTCGCCGACGATCGTCTTGATCCGCAGGATGGCGTGGGCGTCGCGGTGGATGGGCGCGAACTTCCGCGACATCTGGATCGTCGCCAGCGTGCGATTCCCCTTGATATCGATCGCCTTGTCGACGACCTTGCCGATGGTGACGCCCGCGATGCGGACGTCGGCCTGGGCGCCGAGCTGGTCAGCGTAGGGGAAGGCGACGTTGACGCGGTAGCCCTGCGGGTTGAACGGGAGCGTGCCGCCAAAGGAGAGCCACAGGAACAGCAGCAGTCCCGCGCAGGAGAGCGCGAACAGCGACATCGTGATCACTCGCTTGAGTCCCGGCGTGCCGGTTTCCATCTAGCGACCACCTCCCGTGGGGCTGGTGCTCGTCAGCGCTGGCGTGGTGCTCGTCAACGCCGCCGTGGTGGCGGTCGCGCTGCCGCCCGCGGCGCGCGGGGGGCCGGCGGCGGTCGCAGACTTCGCGGGGGTGAAGCCGCCGCCGGAGGCAGCACCGGTCGAGGTGGAAGCGCCGGCGGAGGGGGCTCCCGCGGCCGGGGACGCCGCGGCGGAGGCCCCCGCCGGCGCAGCTGGGGCCGATGAGCCACCCTGGGCCGCGCGCTCCATCGCCTTCTTGAGGGCCGCGAAGCTCATGGGCCGCTGATCCTTGGCGGCGCCGGCCGTCGAGGGCCCGAGGCCGAGCGTCGAGCAGATGCTCTGCACCGCCCCGAGGTTCAGCAAGCTGCGGGACGCGATGAGTGAGCCGATACCCCCCAACCCGTTGGTTAGGTTGGCCAGCTGCGCGCAGCTGATCTGCACGAACAGCGGGCGGAACACGCTGGCGGCATCCTGCACCGAGAACAGGGTGCGGGCCTCGTGGTCCCCCCACGCCAGCCACCACAGGTAGCCGTGTTGGGGCGAGTTGATCGTGTCGCCGGGGTTGAAGCTCAGCATGTTGAACAGATGGTTGACCACCGAGAAGGTCGAGCTGAGGTCCGGGGTGGCCTGGGCCAGGTTCACCGCGGCCGGTCGGAGGTTGCGCACCAGCGGGCGCGCGGCGACCACGAAGGGACGGATCTGGTGGGCGATGATCGGTGTGCTGGGCTTGGCCAGCGCCACGAGCGCGGCATTGGCCGCGGGCAGCGAGCGCGCGGCGGGGAGCAGCCTGCTGGCGGTCGGACCGAGCAGGTTGGCGAACGCCTGCACCTTGCCCAGCGTGGCCGTGGTCTGGCGCAGCGTCGCCGGCAGGTCGGCGACCGCGCGGCTGACGTTCCGGTCCTCGGAGGCGAAGGCCCGGAACACGGTGGAGCTGGAGTCGACCAGCTGCACGATCTGCGTCTGCTTGCTAGCCAGTGCCGTGTTCAGCCGCTGCAGCGAATTGACCAGCCGGGTGAGGTTGGAGCCGCGCACGGCGACCGCCGTGTTCAGCCGCGCGAGGTCACGGTGGGCGGGCAGGAAGCGCTTCAGCAGGCCGGCGAGCTCGTTGCCGCCGTTCTGCTTGAGCCCCTGTCCGGCGCCGTTGACCAGCAGGTCGAGGTACGCCCGCGTGTCGGAGTCCAGCGAGGCCAGGATCTCGTCGATGTTCACCTGGGGCAGGGTGTTGGAGACCGGGATCGTGTATCCCTCGGGCGCCGCCGGGGAGCTCAGCTTGCCGGGGCTGACCTCCAGGAACACGTCCTGCAGCGGCGTGCGCGGCCGGGTCAGCACGGTGGCGTCCTTGCGGATCAGGTCCTTCCACTGGGAGTCGATGTCCATCTCGATGATCGCCCGGCCGTTCTGGAGCGCGACCTTGCCGGTCTCGCCGATCTGGACCCCGGAGACCCGCACCGACTGTCCCTGACCGGGAGTGAAGGCCTGGGCGGTCGACATCTCGGCGTACATCTTGATCGGCGAGGACACCAGGAACGGGATGCGCAGGCGCTCCTTGGTGAGGATGTAGCCCGAGATCCCGATCGAGAGCACGAGCAGGAAGATGATCGCGCCGAAGTCCCCGGCGTGGTTCTTGATCGCCCGCTTCATCCGGTCTTCCCCTTCGCGGAGCCCGACGGCGCGGTCGTTGCGGCCGGCGACGTCGTGGTGAGGGAAGGCGTGGTCGTGGTCGTGGTCGTGCCCGTGCCCGTCGTGGTGGTGCCGGATCCCGTCGTCGTCGTGCTGGTCGTGGCTCCCTTGGCTGTCTTGGATCGGTCACGGGAGAGGCCGAGTCCGCCGAGTCCGCTTTGCAGCACGCTGCCGAGGACGCTGCCGTTGCTGCCCGCCACCGGCTGCAGGCCGACCTGGGCGGCGTCCATGTTGGTGATTGGCGCCTGCGTCTCGCAGGGCACGTTCGGCTCCAGCGGCGGGTTCTTGAAGCCGGCCGGGGGCGCGGGCTGGGCGCCGCCGAGCGGCGCCACGGCCTGGCCGAAGACGTGCGGGGAGAGCGAGTAGGTGAAGGTGCCGCCGGTGAACGCGATCCGGATGACCGGGCCGTTGGCGTCGAACACGCGTGACTCGCCGGCCAGCCCCGGCAGGAAGTCGCCGGCCTCCTGGAAGTTCTTGCGGATCGGGAAGCCGTTGGAGGCGTTGAAGTTCGGATCGTTGATCGACGACTCTGACCACGGGTGAATCTGGCCCACCACGCAGCTGGAGGCCGGCCGGACCTGATTTCGCATCAGCGGGATCGTCTCCCGCGTCAGCCGGGCCAGGCTCGGTATCGCGACCGCTAGGTCAGCGGTCAGCCCGCGCAGCTCGGAGGGCTGGACGAGGCCCCGCAACTGGTGGATGAAGGGCAGGCTGGCGTCCACCGTCGGCCCCGTGGATCTGACGCCCGGCAGCAGCGCGCGGGCCAGCTGGCGCAGCGGCGGGAAGGCGGCGTTCAGCGAGTTGAACGCCGGGATCGCCGCGCCGAGGGTCCGCGGGAGCTCGTTCACCGCCGACTGCAGGTTGACGTTCTGCCGGGCGAAGGCAGCGGCGGTGGTGTTGAAGTCGGTGACCAGGCTCTGCAGGTGCTGCGGATGGGCGTCGACCGCCGCGGCCACGGTTCCCGCCTGGGAGATGAAGTTGGAGAGGTCGTGCGGCTGGATGCCCAGGGCGTCGTGGCCGACGATCGAGGTGTACTTGTAGGCCGGCAGCCAGTACTGGATCGACTGGTTGTAGGACGGCCCGCCCTGCTTGAGGCCCGAGCCGGCCTGGTCGACCAGGATCTGGAGGTTGTGGCGCGTGTCGCTGGGCAGCGCGTCGAGGAGCTGGTCGAACTGCACCGGCTCGGTCCCCTGCGAGACCGGGAACGTGTACCCGTTGGGCGCGATCTTCGCCGACGGGGTCCCGGGATGGATGTCGAGGAAGAAGTTGCCCTCCAGGAAGATGCGCGGACGGATGTTGAAGGTCGCGTCCTCGTGCAGCGGCAGACCCATGGGCATGATCGTCATGCTCACCACCGACGCCTGGCAGCCAGTCTGGCTCGCGCTGCCGGTGCCGGCCTGCTTGCAGCCCGCCACGGGCTGAACCTGGGTGACCTTGCCGACGTTGACCCCGGCGATGCGCACCAGCGACTCGGGCCGCAGGCCGGCGGCACTGGCGAACGTGGCCTGGACCGTGTACTGGCTGGCGAGCGGGTTGGCGAACTTGGTCGCGGCCATGTAGGAGAAGACGGCGATCAGCACGATCCCGATCACTCCGGCCTTGAAGAAGCTCATCCCCTCCCGGCGCTTCTTCTTGCGTCGTCGGAACGGATTGGTCACGGGTTGCTCGGGTTCGGGGTGTTCATCGGACCGATCTGCGGGCTGCGGGAGAATGTCTCACCGGCGGGGACGCGGGCGCGGCCGTTGAACGTCGGTCCCTGGTTGCCGGGGGTGTGGACGTCGGTGCCGAGGTTGCGGTGCTGGGGATCGAAGAAGTTGAGCTTCTTCGGGTACCCGCGCTGCCCGGTCTCGCAGTCGGCGTTGCCCTGGTTGTCGATGGCGGCGCCGTAGGGCTGGGCGTGCAGGAACTGCGCGCCCCCGGTGAAGGTGCTGAGCGATGTGTCGCTGCCCGACTCCCCGTTGGCCGGGGCCGTGGCGCCGAGCACGTTGACGCTGTTGGTCCCGGGGGCGGCGATGTTCAGGAGCACGCGCTGAGCGAACCCGAACTGGGTCGGCTGGGACACGTGGTCGGCGAAGTACGTCCACCAGTAGTTCCAGTCGTCGCACACCGTCTGGTAGGGCCCGACGTAGCGGATAACCGGGTTCAGCGTGCGGACGGTGTGGTTCAGCGCATTGATGGCGACGTTGGTGCCCGGCGCCAGCGCCAGCTCCTTGAGCGAGGTCATCACTCGCTGGAGGTTGGCGTTCAGCGACGTGGTGCGGACCAGCGTCCGGGTGCCGGCCTCGATCGCCGGGTTGATGTCGGGCAGCGCGTCGCGCAGGTCGGCGGTCGCGGGCGTCAGGTTGTGGCCGAGGGTGGTCAGGTCGGCCAGGAACGGCTGCTGGGCGCGCAGCGAGTCGATGCTCGTGGCCAGGGTCGACGGGGACTCGGCGATCGTCCGCTCGAGCGCGGTCGGATTCCGGTCGATGGCCGCGAAGGTGGTGGCCGCTTCGCCGAACAGCCGGATGTTGACCTGCGTGAGCGGCGCCAGCGTGGACAGGAAGCCGTTCAGGTCACCCAGGAAGCGCGTCAGCCCGGTGCGGGGGTCGGAGAGCTGCTTGGCCACCGGCTCCAGATAGCCGAGCAGCCGCGGCAGGCTGGCGATCGTGTCGTTGAGGTTCGAGCCGCGGCCGGCCAGCACGTCACCGGTTCCGGTCAGGCTGCGCTGGACGGCCGTGCGGGTCTTCTTGTTGAAGGTCGAGAAGACATCGTCGAACTGGACCGGCACGGTGGTCTGGTAGACCGGCAGCACGCCGCCGTCGGGGAACACCTGGGTGGAGGTACCCCGCTCTAGGTCGAGGTACTTGAGGCCCAGGATCGAGCGCGCCAGCACCGTCGCCTTGGAATCGATCGGGATCATGCCGTTGGCCTTGTCGAGCTTCAGGATCAGCTGCGCGATGACCTTGCCGCTTGCGTCCTTGATCGGGTGTACGTCGGAGACGAGGCCGATGCGGAAGCCGCCCTCGCGCACATCGTTGCCCACGGCGATGTCGGCCCCGTCGACGATGTTCACCTTCAGCTCCCGGGTGGGCACGAACGGCAGCCCCTGGCCGGCGTTGTAGGCCAGGAACAGCGCCACCAGCACGCCGAGCACGGTCACCGCCCCGACCATGACGGGGTTGGCAAAGGCCGATTGCGAGGCTTTTCTCATGCGCGGGGTGCCGGGCTCACGGGGCGAGGAGGTAGTTGAGGAGCTGCTGAGTCTGCGACCCGGACGGCTGGCCGGAGGATGGGCTGGCCCCCGAGCGGCCACCGAGGCCGCTGGAGAGCATCTGGCCGAGCGTGCGCCCGGACCGGGCGGTGCCGCCCGTAGGCGCTCGGGCCGCGGTGGGGGTGGCGGTGCCGTTGCTGCTCGCCGCCCGGGCGGTGCGGGGGGCGGCCGCCCGCGCTGTCCTGGCCGAGCGGACGTCGGCGGCGGTGAGCTTGCACGCCGTCGAGGGAGCGCCGCGCTCGCCTGGAGGCGCGCCGCCGGGATCGGGCACGCACGCGGTGGGGTTGGAGGGGTCGCGCGTCGTCACTCCGGGCTGGTTGGGTCCGAGCCAGGAGTAGCAGTGGCGGTAGTTGGAGCCGTACTTCTGAAGCGACATCGCGATCGTTGCCGGGGTGGCGTAGGGGCTGCATTGGGGGTCGACGAACAGGTCCACGGCCAGCAGATGGCCGAAGGGTCCGAAGGTGTTGAGTCCCATGGGCGTGTTGAAGAAGAACTGCAGCAGCGCCTGCAGCCCGGTGAAGCCCTTGCCGCCGGGGCTACGGGGATCGGCCTCCACCGCCCGACCCTGGCTATCCAGGTCGCGCAGGACGATGGACAGGTTCTTGGCCAGCTCCGGCGTGGGCTTGGAAAAGGCGTTGAGGTCACGGATCGTGGGGGTGGCGGCGACGGCGGCCTCCCGGCCGGTGACCGAGGCGCGGCCCAGGGAGCGGACCGCGGGCAGCGCCGAGCGGGTGAAGCCGGGAAGGTCTGTCAGCAGCCGGTTGAGCTGGCCGGAGGCGGCACTCAGGTTCTGCAGCGGCGGCGTGTTGGCATCGGTGACGGCGCCAAGTTGGACCATCGAGGGGCGCAGCTGCTCCAGGAAGGTCGGCAGACGGGCGAGCGTGCCGCGGAGGTTGCCCTGCTGGGTGGCGGTGGTGGTGGCCGTGCGCCCAGCCTCGGAGATGAAGCGCTGCACGGTGCTGCTGTTGTTGGCCAGCGCCGTGACGACGTGGTCGGAGTTGACGGTCAGGCTCTGCAGCGTGTGCGAGTCGCCCGCCAGCAGGTTCAGCAGGTTGTCGGTCTCGGTCAGCGCCGGCACCGCCCGGCGCAGCGCGACCTGCAGGTCCTCCGAGCGTCCGGCCACCGCGGCGCCGAGCTCGTTGATGATCAGCGTGAAGCGCTCCCGGTAGGGCAGCCGCATGATGTCGGCCAGGAGGTCCCCGGGGATCGTCGACTGCGTGCTGGTCACCGGAATCGTGCTCCCGGGCGGAAGCACCTTGCCCCGCTCCCCGGGCTGGCAGTCGATGAAGTACTCGCCGATCAGCTCCTGCGGGCGGGTCTGGCAGAAGGCATCGGTGCGGAACTGGCCGAAGCCGACCTGGGTGACCTGAATCGTCACCAGCGCGTGCAGGGTCTTCCGATCCAGGTCGATCCTGCTGATCTTCCCGGAGACGACCCCGGCGATCTTGAAGGGGGCTCCCCTGACCAGCCCAAAGGCATTGTCCAGCTCGATCTTGTAGGTGCCCGCGGCGCTGCCAGACGAGGCGCCCAGGGAGGTCACGAGAAAGGCGGCGACGGCCAGCCCGACCGCGATGGCGAGGAGGATGCGCTTCATGGCCCGGTCGGAACCTGGCTGGGATTGCAGGCGTAGCCGCTCTCCGGGTAGTACAGCGCGCCGCGCTCCAGCGACCCCGGGCAACGATCACCCTGATGCGTGGTGATCCCGGCACTGGCGGCCGAGCCGGCGGTCAGCATCTGCACCACCCTTGTCAGCTGCTGGGGCAGCGGGAGGCTGTTCAGCGTGGAGAGGTCGGCGGCGCCGAGCTCGTTGAACACCGACACGATCCGGCTCGAGCCGCCGTTGGCGTCGATCGTGCCGGGATGCGAGAAGCCCTCGAACCAACCGGTCAGGTCGACGGCGTAGGGCCGCAAGAAGGCCAGCTGCGGGGTCGACTCGTTGAGCGCGGTGGTGGAGACCGGGAACGCGCCCTGGCGAAGCTTGCCGTTGGCGACGAGGCTGCGCACGGTCGCGGCGGCCAGCGGCGGGCTGAGGCGCAGCAGGTCGATCAGGTCGTTGTTCGCACCAGGCTTGCTGATGATCCTCGACAGGTCACGAACGGTGGGCACGGAGTCCTGGGCCAGCGGCACGAGCTGAACGAGCAGCTTCTGCAGTTTCGGTGCCACCGGCTTGGAGGCGTTGACGAGCGGGGTCAGGTCGTTCAGCGCGGCGCGCAGATTGACGAAAGTGGTGTTGGCCAGCCGCATGAATCCGGGCAACCGCTGGATCGACAGCCCCAACGAGTTCCGCTGCGCCGCGAGCGCCTGGGTGGTGATGGCCAGGTGCGAGATCAGCCCGCTGAGGTCGCTGGAGCGCTGCGCCAGGTCGGAGACGAGGTTGCCCGACTTGACGATGAAGTTCGTGAACCTGCCGCTGTCACGGTTGATCTCGTTGAACAGCAGGCTGGAGGTGGCCACCGCCGGATTGAGGTACTGCAACGCGAGCTGCTGGATGTTCCCCTTGCCCTGGTTCTGCAGCGCCGAGCCCTGGATCAGGTTCTGGATGCCCGTGCGCGTGGGCTGATCCAGGGTGTTGAAGAGCTGATCGAGGTCGACCTCACTGGAGCTGTGGGTGGCGGGGATCTCGGCGCCGGTCTTCAGCGACGGAGCGCCCGCGGGACCCAGGCGGAGATCGACGTAGCGGTTGGCGATGCCCGACAGCGAGGACTCCCGGATGGCGGCGCTGGTGCCCTGGCGCAGCGGCTGGAAGGTGGACTGGCTGATCTTGAGCGTCAGCTGGGCCTGGCCCTGGGAGGTGAGGGCGATGCCGGAGACCGTCCCGACGGTGTTGCCAGACACCTCCACCTGGTCGCCCTGCACGATCTGGCTGGCGTTGAGGAAGACGACCTTGACCTCGTAGCTCGAGCCGCTGCCCATGACGACGACCGCCACGGCGATGACGACGATGAGCACCGCCGCTGATGCGGCGACCCGTCCGACGACCGTTGTGTTACGCACCGACGCAACCTCGCCCTGGCAAGCGTTCTCCTCCGGCCCGGGGTTGAGGGGCGCCCCCGGCACGTACGCGTGGCGAACCTAGCAAGGGCGAGGATTCGCTGTCAATCTGGGAGCGACCGGGATCGGGCAGTTGCATGAGCCTGGCGACGCGGGCGAAGGAACGCCTTTTTCACCAGCACATTCTGCGCCCTGCCCCCTCGCCGGCGCGCCGCATAAGCATTGCCTATGCAGACAAGGCACCTCCAGCGCGGTAGCCTTCCCCGCGCACCCGGGTGGCGGAACTGGTCAGACGCGGTCGTCTTAAGAACGACTGCCCTCGTGGGCATGAGGGTTCGAGTCCCTCCCCGGGTATGTAAGTAACGGGTGCGAGGCGGTGCAAGGCGGTGCAAGGCGCGCAACTACCGCGCTGCTACGGTGTTCACGCCCCTGAGAGATCCTCGCCGGCACGCCCGATGGAAGTCTCAGCACTCAAATACTCCGGGGGAATTGGCCTTCACGCGCGGTCGCCGCTGCTGAGGCTGCAGTCCGACGAGCGCCTGGTGGCACTCGTGCGCCGCGGCAACAACGCGGCCTTCGAGACGCTGGTGTCCCGCTTCGAGTCCCGCCTGCAGACTTTCTGCCGGCATCTGCTCGGCTCCCGCGAGGACGCCGAGGACGTGCTCCAAGAGGTGCTGGCGGCGGCCTACAACGCCATGCTGGTCGACGAGCGCCCCATCAACGTCAAGCCGTGGCTCTACCGGATCGCGCGCAACCGCAGCCTCAACCACCTGCGCCGCAGCCGGGCGATCGGGGTCGACTCCATGGACGTCCACCTCTCCGACCACGGCCAGAGCACGGCCGACAAGGTTCACGAGCGAGAGGAGTTCCAGCTGCTGGTGGGGGACATCCACGGGCTGCCGGAGTCCCAGCGCACGGCGCTGGTGCTGCGCGAGATGGACGCCCTCTCCTACGAGCACATCGCCGAGGCGATGGAGACCACCGTGCCGAGCGTGAAGTCCCTGCTCGTACGCGCGCGGGTGTCTCTGGCCGAGGCCGCCGAGGCCCGCCTGCTCTCCTGCGAGGAGGTCCGGGTGGAGCTCGGAGAGGTGGCAGAGGGGCTGCAGCGCCGCCCCAGCCCCCTGGTCCGGCGGCACCTGCGCTCGTGCACGCGCTGCTCGTCCTTCCGCGCCCAGCTCAAGGAGAACAACAAGGCGCTGGCGGCCGTGCTGCCGCTGGGGCCGCTGGTGATTCTGAAGAAGCTCGCGCTGACGCATGTCGGCCACTTGGGCCACTCGGCCGGCTCCGGCGCGACCGGTGCCGGGGCGGCCGGATCCACCGCCGCCGCGGGTGGCACCGTCGTGGCCGGTTCCACGGCCGGAGGATTCGCCTCAGCGGGCTTGGGGGCGATCGCCACCAAGGCCGCCGCCGGCCTGGCCGCCGCGGCGCTGGTCACCGGCGCCGCCGTCGAGGTCGACCACGCCACCGTGACCCACCACCATCATCAGCAGTCCTCCGCGGCCCTGCCGGCGGCGGTTTCCTCCGCGCCCGCCGCGCGTGCGCCGGCCGCTCACGCTTCCCGGTCGCCGCTGCGTGTCAGCGCCGCGGCCACACACCGGCGCACCGGCAGCTCCACCGACTCCACCAAGGCCAAGCCGAACCTGCTAGCCGCGGTTAGACCGCGAACCAAGGCGGTGAGCCAGAACCCCACCTCCCGTCCTGCCAAGCGTCCCGTGTCCCGCCCCGTCCCCGTCCCCGTCCCCGTCCCCGTCCCCGTCCCCGTCCCCGTCCCCGTCCCCGTCCCCGACGTGCCCGTGCCGTCGACCCCACCTGCCGCGCCCGGCCGGACGCAGACGCAGACCGATCCTCCGACGGTGCTGGTCCCGCCACCGCAGACCGTCACCACGACCGCCATCAACACACCCGCCGATCAGGGTCAGACGGCGCCGGTGGAGCCGGCCCCCGGAACCGGCACCACCACTGGGGCGCCGCCCAGTTCCCCGCCTGCCCGGGCGCCTGCGAGCGACATCTCCGGTCCGGCCGCGCCCTCGCGCTGACCGCGACCGCGACCGCGACCGCGACCGAGGATCGATCCCGCCGCTACTAGGGCCCGGGCTCGCCGCCGATGACCAGTGTCGCGCGGGCTCTGCCGTCAACCTGCACCGCGTAGCTGCCGGCCTTCAGGCCGGCGATCCGCAGCGAGGCATGCCCGTGGGGCGCAAGCGAGAGCGTGTGGGGCGATGGGGTCCTGACCAGCAGCGTGTGCGGCCGGACGTCGGCGGAGCTCACCGAGAGCGCGACGGCCAGAAACGCGGGAATCGAAATCGTGCCCGGGAGCAACCTCCCGTCGAGGGTTAGATGGAAGTCGGCAGGCACGCGCGCGTTGATCGATCCGCCGTCCGAGCCGCCGGCCGGGGGGACTGCCCCCGCACCGCCGCCGGGCGGTGGCCCGGGAGCGCCCCGGGAGGAGCCAGCGGTGCCTGAACCGGCGCTCGCCGAGCCCCCCGGCGCGCCCTGCTCGCCGCGTGTGCCGGACGCCGCCCCCGCACCCGCCGAGGACGAATGGGCGCTCCCCGAGCCCCCGCACCCGGACAGCAGCAGGATCGTGGGCAGCAGCACCAGCAGCCGGTTCATCGGGCGCCAGCATAGATCGCCAGCAGACGCTCCAGGTAGATCTCCTCGTCGTGGCGCTCGCGGGCACGCTGCAAAGCCTCCTGGCCCCGGAGCGCCAGCTGACGGCGATCGCCCCACAGGCGGCGGAGCGCCTGAGCCCAGGCAGTGGCGTCATCCGCGGGCAGGATGCTCCCGGGATCGACCAGCTCCGGCAGACCCCCGCGGGAGCTGGCCAGCACCGGCACCCCGGCCGCGAGGGCATCGAGCACCGAGAACGGGCACGGCTCCTCCCAGCGCGATGGCACCAGCACCACCGCGGCCCGCGCCCGGACCGCCGCCAGCTCCCCGGCCGCCAAGCGGCCCGTGAACCGAACCCCACCGTCCGCCAGCTCCCGCAGGCGACCCTGGTCGGGCCCGTCCCCGGCGATCACCAGCGGCACCTCCGCCTGGCGAGCGGCGAGGATCGCGGTGTCGAAGCCCTTCTCGGGGACCAGTCGCCCGGTCACCAGCGCGTACTCCCCCTCCCCCGCGCGGGATGCGGCAGCCCGGTCGCGCAAGGGGACGAAGTTGTGCAGGACGGTGCTGGTTCCGGGCGGGAGGCCCAGCTCGTGCAGGCGCGCCTGCGTGGCGGCGCTGACGGCCACGAACCGGTCCACGAGCGAGAACAGACGCCGCTGGGCCAGCGACAGCCCGGCCGCGTAGGCCGCCGCCTCGGCGAGCGAGCCGCGGCAGCGCAGCCGCAGCCCGGGCCGGGTGTCCACTCCCCGGCAGCGAAAGCACCTGGCGCCGTCCCGGTAGGCGACCGCGATCGCGCAGAAGAGCCGGAAGTTGTGCAGGTGCAGGACGGTGCGTGCGCCGGCGCGACGGGCGGCGGCGAGCGCGCGCCAGCCCAGCAGCGGATGCAGGTTGTGGGCGTGGACGACCTCGGCCCCGGTGCAGCGGACCGCCGCCTCCACCTCGCCGGGATCGATCCCGCCACTCACCAGCCCGCGGGCGGCGGTGGCTGACCCCACGTCGACGCTCGAGCGCTCCAGCAGCTCCACGCTGTGGCCGCGGCTGCGCAGCAACGCGGTGATCTCCGCCACCGCCCGTTCCTCCCCTCCGGGCTGGCGGTAGCGATTGTGCAGTTGCAGGACGCGCATGGGGGTGGGCGCCGGCCGGGCGCGGGCGCCGCGGTTGATTCTGTCAACGTCCCCGCGCCGTGGCGATCGCCCTGATCACGAACTACCTGGCCGGGTACCGGATCCCGCTGTACTCGCGGCTGGCCGAGCGCCACGGGGTGGAGGTGCTCTGCTACGGCGGCGGCGAGCGCTACGTCCCAGCCTGGTTTGCCGATCTGGACGCCCAGCTGGCACGAGCGCCGTTTCCCGCGCGCCGGCTCGGGGGCACGGGGGAGGCGCTGCGGCTGGGCCGGCGCTACGAGACGGTGATCGCCCCCTTCGCCGGCGGACGGCTGCTGCCCGCGGCCTACGCCGGGGCGCGCCGATCCGGCGCCGGGTTCGTGCTGTGGGCCTCGGTGTGGGCCCAGCCACGCTCGGCGACGCACCTGGTGGCGCTTCCGGCCACCCGCCACATCTATCGCCATGCCGATGCCGTGGTCGCCTACGGAGAGCACGTGCGCACGTTCGTGAGCCGAATCCGCGGGCATGCGGACGACGTCTTCGTGGCTCCGCAAGCGGTGGAGCCAGAGCTGTTCGGGCGGCTGGTGGCCGACGAGGAGGTCGCCGCCTTCCGCGCACAGCACGATCTGCCCGAGGGGCCGCTCGTCCTGTACGTGGGGCGGCTGGTGGCCGAAAAGGGGGTGGCGGTGCTGCTGGAGGCGTTCCGCGGCCTGGATCAAGAAGCCACCCTGGTGCTGATCGGCGACGGCCCGCTGGCCCGCCGGGCGCGGGACGCGCCGAGGACCCGGCTACTGGCGCCATTGGCGCGGAAGGAGCTCGCGCCCGCCTACGCCGCGGCGGCGATCACGGTGCTGGCATCGGTGCCGACACCGAGGTTCCAGGAGCCGTGGGGGCTCGTCGTCAACGAGGCCATGCACCAGGGCTGCCCGGTGGTCGTCAGCGACACCGTGGGGGCCGCGGCCGGTGGCCTCGTCCGCGACGGGGAGACGGGTTTGGTGCTCGGCGCCGGCGACGGGACCGCACTGGCCGGTGCGATCACCCGGCTGCTGGCGGACGAGGAGCTGCGCCGACGGCTCGGGGAGGCGGGACGAGCTGCTCAGGCGGACTACACCTACGAGGCGATGGCGGGCGCGTTTGACCGCGCGCTCGCCGTGGCGCGGCGGCGGCGGCGCTGAGAGCGGCCGGCGGTGGGCAGGCGCCGGTCGGCCTGATCACTCCCCAACGGAGAAGAGCGCCTCCAGGTCGTGGCGCGAGAAGGCCTCGAAGGCCACCATCGTTTGGGTCCGGGTGATCCCGTTCAGCTGGGAGATCTGACCTGTGACCACCTGCGCGAGCTGTTCGTGCTCACGCACGCGCAGGATGGCCACGAAGTCCCAGTCTCCGGTCACCGAGTAGGCCTCGGCCACCCCCTTGACGTCCGCCAGCTCGCCTCCGAGCGTCGCCAGCGCCGTGCGCTCGGCCTGGATCAGGACGAGGGCGTGGGTCACGCGGAGTGGCTCTGGCCGGGCTCCAGCACCACGACCTTGGAGCTGGTGGAGGATTCCACCTCGGACTTGAACGCGTCCGTGTCGGTCTCGATCGGCGGGAAGGTGCCGTAGTGGCAGGGGATCACGGTCCCCGCCCCGATCATCTCCGCAGCGCGCACCCCGTCGATGCGATCCATCGTGTAGTGGCCGCCGATGCACATCAGCGCCACGTCGATCGGCGTGGGCTTGGACACGAGCTGCAGGTCGGAGAAGAGGCACGTGTCACCGAGGTGGTAGACGAGGGTCTCCTTGAAGTTGATCAGTAACCCCGCGGGGGTGTTGACGGTCCCCTTGGGCGTGGTGGAGGTGTGCCAGGCGGGGACGAGCTTGACCCACCCCCAGTCGAACTTGACGGTGCCGCCGAGGTTCGGGTCCCGGACCTCCACCCCGTCCTGCGCCAGCTCGTTTGCCAGCTCCACGATCGCCACGACCGGCGCCCCGGTGCGCTTGGCGATGTCGACGGTGTCGCCGATGTGGTCGGAGTGGCCGTGGGTCAGCAGGATCGTGGTCGCCTGGACCTCGTCGGCTGACACCGCCGCCTTGGGATTGCCCGAGAGGAACGGGTCGACCAGCACGGTGGTGTCACCGTCGGAGATCTGAAAGCAGGCGTGGCCAAGAAAGCGTATGTCGGGCATGTGTCGTTCCTCCTGGTGGGTCTATTGCGGGTGAGAATCAGGGTCGGGTTGAGGGTTAGGGTCAACGGGACCGTTGGGGTGTGCGCTGGGGTTCGGCCCGGGGGCGCCGGGGCCCAATTCCCGCGCGAGCTCGAAGCCGACTGCGACCCCGACCAGCATGCCCAGTCGCGTCTCCTCGGCCAGGAGCGTCTGTACCGCGCGGACGCGCTCCTCGTGGTCATCCCCGGCCACGGCCTCCCTGACCGCCTGGGTGTGAGCACTGTCGAACCAGCCGCCCTCCTGGAGCGCCGCGCTGAGGACCCGCTGCAGCGACGGAGCCGCCCCTGCCACGAGGTCCTGCGCCTGCGCGAGACGCTCGGGCGCGGCAATGGCTTCCAGCGCGGCATCGATCTCCGCGTCGCTGTAGAGAGGGTCCGGCACCTGAGTTTCAGGCATCATACGGCTGTGGCCGTCCCGCTGACCTCGCTCTCCCACGGCGCGGGCTGTGGCTGCAAGCTGCCCGCCGCCGCAATCGGGGAGGTCCTGGCACGACTACCGGCGCCGTACACCGACCCACGAGTGCTGGTGGGCTACGAGGGCGCCGACGATGCCGGCGTCTTCCGCCTGCGGGATGACCTGGCGCTCGTGCACACGGTGGACTTCTTCACCCCGATCGTGGACGACGCCTTCGACTTCGGCCGGATCGCCGCCACCAACGCGCTCTCGGACGTGTACGCGATGGGCGCCGTCCCCATCACGGCGCTGAACCTGGTCGCCTTCTCGATCCAGGAGCTGGGCGAGGAGGTTCTCCTGGAGATCCTGCGCGGGGGCGGCGCCGTCGCCCGGGATGCGGGCGTGGCCGTCCTGGGCGGTCACTCGATAGAGGACGCCGAGCCGAAGTTCGGGATGGCGGTGACGGGAACGGTCGACCCGCGGGAGGTGCTCACCAACGCCGGCGGGCGCGCGGGCGACGCGCTGGTGCTGACCAAGCCCCTCGGTGCCGGTGCCGTGACCACCGCGCTGAAGCGGGGAGTCGACGATCCGCCGCTGGCCGAGGCGGTGCGGGTGATGACGACGCTCAACCGGGAGGCCTCGCTCGCAGCCCGCCAAGCCGGCGCCCACGCGCTCACCGACGTCACCGGCTTCGGCCTGCTCGGGCACCTGCACGAGCTGAGCGCGGCCAGCGGGCTGGCCGCCGAGGTGCAGGCGACGGCGGTCCCGGCGATCGAGGGGGTGGCCGATCTGCTGGCCGACCCTCAGGAGCGGGCGATCGCGGGGGGCACCCGGCGCAACCGCGCCCATGCGGAGAGCTTTGCCACCTTCGCCGCCGAGGTGCCCGAGGCCCGGCGCTGGCTGGTGTGCGACGCCATGACCTCCGGCGGCCTGCTGGCGGCGGTCCCGCAGGCGCGCGCGCACGAGCTCCCGGGGGTGGTCATCGGACGGCTGGTGGCGGGCGATCCGGGGACGATCTCGGTGCGCTGAGTCCTGGCGAGGCAGTTCAGCCGCGCCGGCTCGCGCGGGCCAGCGGCAGGCCGACCGCCACGCCGCCCAGCACACCCACGGCGTCGGCGATCCAGCTTGCGCCCGTCACCGCCACCGGCATCAGCGCGACGACGGCCGCGATCACCGCCGTTCCCAGCAGATCGCCCTCGATGTCCTCGCCCCCGCGCAGCGCCAGCACGTCTGGCAGCGCCCACGCGATCAACAGCGCCAGCGCGGCGCCGGGCGCGCCGAGCACCACCGGCACGGGGTAGGCCGCGGCGACGGCGATCGTCGCCGCCACGCCCCCGATAGCGAACAGGACGATCACCGCGACCTGACCGTGGCGGCGCTCCAGCAGCCAGCCGTAGAGCGCAATCGTGCCCAGCACGGCGAACGCGTAGCCGGTGTTGTCATAGACGAACGGCGCCGTCAGCACCCGCCACCACTCGCCGCCGGGCTTGCCGAAGATCCACAGATGCTCCGGCCCGAGCGAGGTCCGAAACAGCAGGGTGCCGACGAGGCCGGCGACCAGCAGCAGGATCGTTGCCAGGGGCGGGGAGTCGGCGCGAATGCCGGGAATCTCGTCCCGCCGTAGCCGCGGCAGCCCCGGCGCGGGGGGGCGGCGCCGGCGACGCTCGGTGACGCGCCCGTCGCGATCGATCTTGGGGGCGCGCTTGCGCAGGCGGCTGCCGCAATACGGGCACTCGGTGATGTAGGGGCTCACCTCCGAGCCGCAGCTCTTGCAGATCACGAACAGGTCGGGACCGCCGGGGCTCACGATCCGATTGTAGGCAGTATTCCCGCGCTGCCGGGGCACGTCTGCTCCGCCGAGCGCCGGTCACTACCCTCTGGTGGCGGCCACGATCTCCGCCATCACCTCATGCAGATCGTGGTTGGCCTCATAGACGACCACCTGGCGGGCCGCGCCGTTGCCCCGCTCCATCAGGTCCTCCACCGCGTCGAGCTCGGCCGCGGACCCGAGCTGCTGGCAGTGCTCGCGTACGCGATCGATCAGCCGGCGGGCCAGCTCCCCGGTGGGAACGCGCTCGGCGCGGGGCAGATCTACGAGCTCGCCGGCGAGCCCGTAGCGCGCGGCCAGCCACTTGTTCTCCTCGAGCATCTCGAACGGGTAGCGCGACAGCTCCTCGCCGGAGTCGAAGTGCTCGGCGAGCTCGTGCGCGAGGCCCTGGACGAGCGCGGCCAGGCCGAGGGTGTGCTCGACGTGTGTCTGGCCGTCCATCACCCGGATCTCGACGGTGCCGAAGTTGGGGTGCGGGCGGACGTCGTACCAGAGCCACGTGTAGTCCTCCATCACGCGGGTCTCCATCATGAACTCGATCCGCTGGCAGTAGTCCTCCCAGCCCTTGTAGGTGGGGGCGGTGCCCACGCGGGGAAAGGCGCGGAAGATCGGCGTGCGCACCGAGGCCAGGCCGGTGTGGTTGCCGCGCCAGAACGGTGAGTTGGCCGAGAGGCCGAGCAGGACGGGCGCGTGGATGCGCATCCCGTTGGCGACGTGGATCGCCTTTTCCGGGTCGTCGATGCTGACGTGGACGTGCATGCCGAAGATCAGCTCCTGGCGAGCCACGAAGCGCAGCGCCGAGACCAGGTCCCGGTAACGCGGGCGGGCGACGATCCGCTGGTCCTCCCACATCGCGAACGGGTGGGTGCCGGCCGAGCCGATCGCCAGGCCCTGCTCGGAGGCGGTCCCGATCACCTGGGCGCGCAGCGCGCGCAGCTGGCCCCCCGCCTGCGCGATGTTGGCGCAGGGCTCGGTGGCGATCTCCAGCACCGACTCCATCAGCTCGGGCTTGATCTCCCCCGCCGGCGACTCCTCCAGCAGCGTCTCGATGGCGTTGACGAGGTCCAACGACTCGGCGTCGAGGATCATCATCTCCTCCTCGATGCCGATGGTGAAGGCGGGCCCGTCGAAGTGGTGGCGCACGGGCCGGAGGCTACTGCGGGCCCACGAGACATAACCCGGCGCTCAAGGGCTGGTAGGCTCGCCCCGGTGGCGATGAAGATGCGCCAGAGCCTCGCGCAGCTGGAGCAAGAGTTCCGGCAGGAGATGCAGCTTGACCGCAACCGCAGGGAGCACCTGCGGCGCGTGGCCGCGGTGCGCTCGCGCCAGCGCACTCACGAGCGGGCACGCAAGCGAACGTCGCTGCGCTTCTGGCTGCTCGTGCTCTCGCTGATCGCCACCGCCGTGATCGTCACGGTGGCGATGTTCGAGTCGCTCTACTACCTGCTCGGCTAGCTGGCTGACTGGGAGCTCTCGCCGAGGCCGCGCAGCGCGGCGCCGACTTCCTCACGGGCGTCGGCGGCAGAGTCGCCGCGCTCCTGCTGGATCTCGATGTAGACCTCCTTGCGGAACACCCGAACGTCACGCGGAGCCTGGATCCCGATCCGAACCTTCTCGCCCATGATCGCGAGCACGGAGACCTCGATGTCATCCCCGATCATGATGCTCTGGTTGCACTTGCGGGTCAGTACCAACATGGGAATGCCTCCCTGCTTGCCTGTGGATACGGCTCGGAGCGGCTGCACCGGCGACCGATCCTGCCGCTGGGAGCATACAGCCACGCTTCCCCGTGGCAAGGGCAATTCTGCGCCCTGGCAGGGACTCCGCGCGGAGTCCGGGCGCCTACGGACGCCCTCCGGCCGGGGCCTGTACTACTCTCCGCGCGATGCCACGTAGATCTTTGCGGCCAGAGCTGAACCGCATCCGGGCCTGGGTGCGCCAGGGGCGGACCGACGCCTGGATCGCCCACCAGCTCGAGGTCACGGTCCAGCAGATACAGGCGTTCAAGCGCGACCAGAGCCTGGAGCCCGAAGGCGACGCCGAGGCGCCGGGCGCGGCCACCGATTTCGACGACGAGATCGATCTCCGAGCCGAGGACGACGCGCTCATCGCCGCCGAGCTCGAGGCCGCCGAAGCCGAGCAGCCCGAGCCCGCCGAGGAAGCCCCCGAGGACGAGGAGCGGCCGGCGCGCAAGCGTCGCAGCCGCCGGGGCGGCAGGCGGGGCGCCCGCCCCAAGGCCGGCGAGCCCCTGGAGGGGACCTTCGATCACGGCGAGGAGGGCTACGGGCTGTGGCTGGACCCGGCGGTCCAGGACGACCCCGTCTACGCCGAGTACTGGGCCGGTCACCGCCCGGTGGTGGTCACGATCGAGGAGGACCAGATCGTGATCCGACGCACGGGCGAGGAGGACACCGAGGAGGAAGAGTAGCTCCGGGTTGGCCCCGAGTTTCAGTCGCTCTCCTCGTGGCGCCTGCCGCCGCCGTAGTCACTGGCACCTCTGAGGTAGCGGGCAAAGGCCGCGCCGGCCACGGTGGTCAGATCCCAGGCCTCGGGCGTCGCCGGCGCCGCCCGCGTGGCAATGTCAAAGCACCAGTCGGTGCCCTGCTGCAGGTACAGGCGCGCCAGCTCGTCGGCGGTGAACGCCCCCCCGAGCCGGCGACGGAGCTCGCCCACCAGTGCCTCGACGACGCGCTCGAGGGTCGGACGCAGAGAGGGGTCGGTGGACTTCAGCCGGCGCTCGCCTTCCCACCACAGGCCGACGACGCCGTCGAAGCTCACGCGTCCCCGCTCGGCGGCGGCGGCGGTGCTAGCGCGCGGGTGCGCCAGTGATCACGTAGGGGCGCTCGCCCTGGCGCACCATCCCCAGCGCGCGGGCGTCGCGCTCGATCGTCGCCGGATCGCCCAGCGAACGCTGCTCGCGCATCAGCCGCGCGTTCTGCTGCTGGAGCCGCTGCACGATGGCCAGCTGCTGCTGGGCCTGGGCGTGGGTGGAGAACAGCGACAGCCCCTGCTTGAGGTACAGCGCTGCGACGGCCAGGAACACCACCAGCAGCGCCGTACGACCCAGTCGATCCCATCGCACCCGCACCGTGGCACGGCGTGATACCAGTCCTCGCGGACGGACCTGAGGCCGTTGTCGCTGACGGGAGCGCCGGCGAGCTGCGGCTGCGGCTGCGGCTGCGGCTGCGGCTGCGGCTGCGGCTGCGGAGGAGGCTGACGGCATGCCGTGAGCCCTTCGTTCGCCGCCCCGGCTCTCCTTCCTGCTGCAAGACGGCGCTCATGCCGATGGTCGCTGGCCGCGTGGTGCCTGGAGCCGACGGGGTCAGTCAGCGCAAGGCGCGGAAGGCACGGTGGCCGGGATACTCGGCATCGGCTCCGAGCGCCTCCTCGATCCGCAGCAGCTGGTTGTACTTCGCCACCCGGTCGGTACGCGAGGGGGCGCCGCTCTTGATCTGACCGCACCCGGTGGCCACCGCCAGATCGGCGATCGTGACGTCCTCGGTCTCGCCCGAGCGGTGCGACATCACCGCTGAGTAGCCGCTCTCGCGCGCCATCGCGATCGCCGCCAGGGTCTCGGTCAGCGTCCCGATCTGGTTGACCTTGATCAGGATGGAGTTGGCCACGCCGTTGTCGATGCCCCGCCGCAGCCGCTCGGTGTTGGTGACGAACAGATCGTCGCCCACGAGCTGGAGGCGGTTGCCGAGCCGGTCGGTGAGCGTGCTCCACCCCTCCCAGTCCTCCTCCGCCAGCCCGTCCTCGATCGAGACGATCGGGTAGCTGCCGGCCAGCGTGGCCCACATGTCGACCATCTCCTCCACGCCCAGGCTCCGGTCCTCGCTGGCGAGCCGGTAGGTCCCGTCGCGGTAGAGCTCCGAGGCGGCCGGATCCATCGCGATCGCCACCTGGTCCCCGGGCACGAAGCCCGCTGCGCGGATGCCGGCCATCAGCACCTCCAGCGCCTCGGCGTTGGAGCGCAGGTCGGGCGCGAAGCCGCCCTCGTCCCCGACGGCGGTCGCCAGGCCCCGCTCGCTCAGCGTGCGCTTGAGGTGGTGGAAGACCTCGGCTCCCATCCGCAGGGCCTCGGCGAAGCTCCGGGCCCCGACAGGGACGATCATGAACTCCTGGAAGTCGACGCGGTTCTCAGCATGAGCGCCGCCGTTGAGCACGTTCATCATCGGGACCGGCATCACGTGGGCACCCTCGCCCCCGAGGTAGCGCCACAGGGGCAACCGCTCCTCGGCGGCGGCGGCGTGCGCGGCGGCGAGCGAGACGGCCAGGATGGCGTTGGCGCCCAGCCGTGACTTGTTCTGCGTTCCGTCGAGCTCGATCAGCTTCCGGTCCAGGGCGGCCTGGCCCGAGGCGTCCTGGCCCCGGATCTCGGTGGCGATCTCGCCGTTGACGTTGTCGACAGCCCGCCCAACGCCCTTGCCCAGCCAGTCCGACCCGCCGTCGCGCAACTCGGCGGCCTCGAACTCGCCGGTGGAGGCGCCCGAGGGCACCGCCGCCCTCCCCCAGGCGCCCGAGCGCACGCTGAGCTCCACCTCCACGGTCGGGTTGCCCCGGCTATCGAGGATCTGCCGGGCGTGTACGTGTTCGATCTGGCTCATCGGTTGTCTGCTCCTTCGGAGAGGCGCGCGCGGGCGTAGAGGGCGAGCTGCTCGTCGGGCGCGAGATCGTTCCAGTTTCCTCCGGCCGATGCGGCCAGCTCGGCCGCCGCGGCTACCCGCTCCCGGAAGCGGTCGGTGGCGGCGCGCAGCGCCAGCTCCGGGTCGAGCTTCATCTTGCGCGCGACGTTGACGGCCGCGAACAGCACGTCGCCGAGCTCGTGGAAGCGCTCCTGCGGGCTCTGGGCCCGCTCCAGCTCCTCCAGCTCGCCGGCCACCGATCGCAGCGGCCCGGCTACCCCCGGGAAGTCGAAGCCGGTGCTGGCGGCGCGCCGCTGCACCTTGCGCGCGTACAGGGGCCCAGGAAGGTTCTCAGGCACCTCGCCGAAGATGCCCGGCTCCCGTCCCGCCTCACCCCGCTTGATGAGCTCCCAGTTGCGAAGCACCTCCTGGGCGCTGTCGGCCCGCTCCTGGCCAAACACATGCGGGTGGCGCCGAACCAGCTTCTCGGTGCAGTGCTCGGCGACCCGGCCGAGGTCTCCGGCGCCCCGCTCGGCGAGCAGCAGCGCCAGGAAGTGGACTTGGAAGAGGACATCCCCCAGCTCGTCCAGCAGCTTGCCGTCGTCCTGGCGCTGCGCGGCGTCGGCCAGCTCGTAGGCCTCCTCCACGGTGTGGGGCACGATCGAGCGCTCGTCCTGCTCCCGATCCCAGGGGCACTCGCGACGCAGCCGCCTGGTGGTGGCATCTAGGCGCGCGAGCGCCTGCAGCGTCCGGGCCGGCGGGCGGTCGGGGTCGGGATCCTCCGGCGCTCCGGAGCTCACCGCCGTTACTTCTTGCCGGAGTTCGACGGCGCTTGGGTGGGGGGAGTCACCGTTTGCGGCTGCTGGCCCTGGCTGGGGGCCTGCTGTTGGCCCTGGCTGGGGGCCTGCTGTTGGCCCTGGCTGGGGGCCTGCTGTGGGGCCTGCTGTTGGCCCTGGCTGGGGGCCTGCTGCTGGCCCTGGCTGGGGGCCTGCTGTGGGGCCTGCTGCTGGCCCTGGCTGGGGGCCTGCTGTGGGGCCTGCTGCTGGCCCTGGCTGGGGGCCTGCTGCTGGCCCTGGCTGGGGGCCTGCTGTTGGCCCTGGCTGGGGGCTGAGCCGGGTGAGAGCGACGTGCTGGGGGTCTTCGGCGCCTTGTAGCCACTGCAATCGGCCATCTTGTAGGCCGACCCGCACTGCGTCTTGCCCATCCAGTCCCGCTTTACCTGGCTGTCCAGCGCCGTCTGCGCGTTCTGCTGACCCTGGCTCTGCAGGATCTGCCGGATCAGGGGCGTGGCCTGGGTCACCGACTTCTGGGTGGAGCGCTTGATCTTGATGACCTCGAACACGTAGTAGCCGAAGGTGCCGTGGACCGGACCGAGGACCTTCTTCTGCGGTGCCGAGAAGGCTGCCTTGTCAAGCGCCTGCTCCTCCTGGCCGCGGGTGACACCGGTGAGCAGTCCCCCCTTGGCCTTAGTGGTGGCGTCCACCGAGTACCGCCTGGTCACCGCCTTCCAGCTCCGGCCCTTCTTCAGCGCCGCCTTGGCCGCGGCAGCCGCCTTGGCGCTGGTGGTGCGCACGATCCGTAGGTTGCGTGACTCCGGAGTGCCGAACTGCGAGGTGTGGCCGCGGTAGTACGTCGCGATCGTGGCCGGGGTGACGGTGGGGCTGTGCTGGGCCAGGAGCTTCTTGAGCAGCTGGTTGATGCGCACGCGGAAGAGGATGTCCTGCATCGTCTGCCCGCTCTGGGCCAAGAACTGATTGAAGGCGGTGGCGGTGGGGAACTGCTGCTTGCGGTCTGATTCGAACGCCGTCTGCACCTGCGCGCCGGTGACCTTGATGTTCCGCTTGGCGGCCTCGGCCTGGTACCAGTAGGCGCGCACGAGGAAGTCCATCACCTGGCTGGAAAGCGAGGTGAAGAGCATCGAGCAGTCGCTCTTGATCGTCTTGTCCGGAGTCTTGGCCAGCGAGGGGATCTGCTTGCGGACCTGCACGACGCAATTCTTGAAGCTCGGCGGGTCGTTAGGGACGATCACCGGGCCGCCCTGGCTCTGCGAGGCGCTGCCCTTGGCGGCGACGTAGAGCCAGTGGTTGAAGGACTTGGTGCTGACGGGGTTCCCGGCCACGGTAGCCACCGAGTCACCCGACCCGCCGCAGCCCGCCACGCCCACCGCGAGCACAAAAAAGGCGCAGAGCGCCAAGATAATCCGCTTCTCCCGCATCAGGTTCGGGGCATGGTAGCGACCTGGGCTGGCATGCTGCTCTGGCGATGTCCGAGGCCCCGCTCGGCCCACCCCTTGACTTCCACGGCGCGGCGCCGCCCGTCCGCGCCCCGCTGCGCGGCGAGCACGTGCTGCTGCGGCCACTGAATCCCTCTCTCGACGCGGCTCCGTTGTTTGGGGCCTCTCACCCTCCCCACGGCGACGCCGAGATCTGGTGCTACCTGCCCTACGGCCCCTATCCGGACGCCGCGGCGCTGCGCGATGAGCTGACGCGCTTCGCCGCCGCCACGGACCCGCTGTTCTTCGCCGCCATTCCGGCGAGCGCGCGGGAGGCGCAGGGGGTGGCGTCGTACCTGCGGATCACTCCTCGGCACGGCACCATCGAGATCGGGCACATCTGGTTCGGCCCCGCGCTCCAGCGCTCCACCGCAGCCACCGAGGCGATCCTGCTGCTGGCGGAAGAGGCCTTCGACGCGCTCGGCTATCGGCGGCTGGAGTGGAAGTGCAATGCGCTCAACGCCGCCTCCCGGGAGGCCGCGGAGCGCTTCGGATTCGTCTTCGAAGGGGTGTTCCGCCACCACCAGGTGGTCAAGGGCCGTAACCGCGACACCGCTTGGTACGCCATCACCGAGGATCGCTGGCCGGCGGTGCGGGCCGCGTTCCGGGCGTGGCTCACGCGGAAGAACTTCGACGCCGCCGGGCGCCAGCGGCGTTCGCTGCGGTCGTTCATGCCCCCACCGGGCTGAGCACCTGGGATGTAAGTCGTCTTGTACTCGACTCACTCCGGTCGCTGACGCCGCAGCTACGCCGCCTCCCGCGTGACCGCCAGCAGCACGTCCGCCGCCCTGACCACCGCCGGGAAGCGCTGCGCCGGATCCTCGGGCACGCGCACGGAGAGCTGGGACTTGCCGGACTCGTAGAGAGCCTCGGGGATCTCGGCCCGCACGCGCTTGGCGCGCACGGAGTCCAGCTCCACCGGGGTCACCGCCAGCCGGCCACCCCGGAAGGTCACCGCCTGCGCGCCGGCCTGTCCCAGCTTGATCCGCGCCTGCTGGAGCAGGATCAGATTGCGCAGGGGGTCGGGCAGCTCGCCGAAGCGATCCTCCAGCTCCTCGCGCAGCAGGGCCAGGTCGGCCACTTCCCGTGATCCGGCGATCCGGCGGTGGACGTCGACCTTGGCCTGCTCGTAGGGGATGTAGTCCAGCGGGATGTAGGCGTCGACGTTGACGTCCAGGCGCACCGGCTCCCAGTCCTCCTGTGAGCCGTCGCCGTCGGCCGCCGCCGCCTCCACGGCCTCGTCGAGCATCTGCATGTAGAGCTCGAAGCCGAGCGCGGCCACGTGACCGGACTGCTCGTCGCCCAGGAGGTTGCCGGCGCCGCGGATCTCCAGATCCCGCATCGCGATCTTGAAGCCGGCGCCGAGCTCGGTGTAGTCGCTGAGCGCCGAGAGCCGCTGGGCGGCTTCCCCGGTCAGGGCGGCGGCGCTCGGGTACAGCAGGTAGGCGTAGGCGCGCTCGCGGCTGCGGCCCACCCGCCCGCGGATCTGGTAGAGCTGCGCCAGGCCGAACACGTCGGCGCGCTCCACGATCAGGGTGTTGGCCTGGGGGATGTCGATCCCCGACTCGATGATGCTGGTGCACACGAGGACGTCGGCCTCGCCCCGCAGGAAGCGCATCATCCGCTCCTCCAGCGTCTTCTCGTCCATCTGCCCGTGGGCGGTCTCGAAGCGAATCGCGGGACACAGGCCGCGCAGCCGCTCGGCGGTCTCCTCGATCGTCTCCACCCGGTTGTGCAGGAAGAAGGCCTGGCCGCCGCGGCCGTGCTCACGCCGGAGCGCCTGCTTGACGAGCTCCTCGTCGTACTCCCCCACGTAGGTCTTGACCGGCCGCCGGCCCTCCGGCGGGGTCTCGATCACGCTGATGTCCCGCACTCCGGCCAGTGACATCTGCAGCGTGCGCGGGATCGGAGTGGCGCTCATCGAGATCACATCGACCTTCAGCTTGAGCTGGCGCAGGAGCTCCTTCTGCTTGACCCCGAAGCGCTGCTCCTCGTCGAGGATCAGCAGGCCCAGCTCCCGGGCGCGGACGTCGCGGGAGAGCAGGCGATGGGTACCGATGAGGATGTCGACTTGGCCGCCGGCAAAGCGCGCCACCGCCTCGCGCTGCGCCACCGCGGAGCGAAAGCGGGACACGTGCTCGATCCGCACCGGGTAGTCCTTGAGACGCTCGGAGAACGTGCCGAAGTGCTGCTGGGCCAGGATCGTCGTGGGCACCAGCAGCATCACCTGCTTGCCGTCCTGCACCGCCTTGAACGCTGCCCGCAGGGCGACCTCGGTCTTGCCGTAGCCGACGTCGCCGCAGATCAGCCGGTCCATCGGGCGGGCGGACTCCATATCGGCCTTGACGAAGTCGATCGCGTCGCGCTGGTCGGGGGTCTCGGTGAACGGGAACGCGTCCTCGAAGTCACGCTGCCAGTCGCTGTCGGGCGGGAAGGCGTGACCCTGACGGCGCTTGCGCTCGGCGTACAGGTTCAGCAACTCGCCCGCGAGCTCCTGGGCGGCACGCCGGGCGCGTGCCTTCATCGCGTCCCAACGGGTCCCGCCGAGCTTCGACAGCGGCGGGTGGGCGCCCCCGGCGCCGACATACCGGCTGATCTTGGCCAGCTGGTCGACGGGGACGAAGACCCGGTCCGAGCCGGCGTACTCCAGGTACAGGTAGTCCCGGGTGACGCCAGCCACCGTCTTGGTGTCAAAGCCGGCGAAGCGGGCGATGCCGTGGTCCTCGTGGACGACGATGTCGCCGCTGCGCAGATCGGTGAAGCTGCGCAGGACGCCGCGCCGGCGAGAGCGGTCGGGGCGTCCACCGTCGGCTCCCCCCGGACGACGGCGGCGGAACAGCCGGTGCTGAGGAATGACCGCCAGGTGGAACTGCGGCGCGATGAAGCCTCCGGCCAGCCGCGCGTCCGCAAAGGTGAGCTGACCGGCCACGGGGACGGACCCGTCGGCCTCGTCCAGCCAGCGGACCTTCAGCCGGCCGAGGTTGTAGGCGGCTCGCTCGCCCTCCCCGCGCCGGGGAAACGCGACGACGGTGCGGTAGCCCGAGCGGGCTAGCTTCTCCAGCTCGGGCTCGGCCTCCTTGAGCCCGCGGGCGGCGATGTCGGCGGTCTGGGCGCGGAACAGGAACTCCTGGTCCTGCTCGATGCTGGAGAGCCGGATCCGAGCGCGCTGGTCCAGCGTGGCCTCGATGCTGGCCGGGTCGACATAGAGCCGGTGCGCATCCTGGTCGTGGAAGGCGGCGCACACGTCCTGCCAGTGATCGGCCAGGGCCGGCGCCACGTCCTCCTCGCCGGCGATCAGGATCGAGGCCGTGGACGGTGCCAGCGCCAGAAACGCGTGGAAGTCCTCAATCGGGAGGAGCTCGGCGATGTCGGGCCGGTCGGCCGCCTCCTCCAGCGCAGCGATCTCCGCCAGCTCGCGGTGCTCGGCGGCCAGCTCCGCCGCCGGGGCCACCTCCACCGCCTCCGCCTCCCCCAGCGAGCGCTGGGTGAAGGTGGAGAACCACCGCAGCGACTCGATCTCGTCGCCGAACAGGTCGACGCGCACCGCCCGATCCTCGGTGGCGGGGAACAGGTCGAGCAGGCCTCCGCGGATCGCGAACTGCCCGCGATCCTCGACCTGCTCGACGCGCTCGTAGCCGGCGGCCACCAGGTCCCGCGCGCTCTCCTCCAGGTCCATCAGTTCGCCGGTGCGCAGCGTGAACCCCTGCGGACGCAGCGCGGGATCGGGGACCTTCTCCGAGAGCGCGACGGCGCTGGCCACCACCACCGGAGCCGCCCCCGGCGAATCGCCCAGCAGCGCGTCCAGCGCGGCGATCCGCAGACCCACGAGGTGAGCCGGGGGAGCGAGGTGGGACTCGTAGGTGACCCCGCGGCTGGGGTAGTAGCGGACCGGGCGCGGCGCCAGCCACGACCTCAGTCCGGCGGCCAGGTCCCGGGCGGCGCGATCGTCGCCGGCAACCACGATCGCCGGCGTATTCGGGTCGCTCTCCACGAGCGCCGCCAGCAGGTAGGGCCGCAACGACTGCGAGACGAACGCGCGCCCTCCGCCGCGCAGGAGCGCAGCGGTCTGCGGATCCTGATCGGCGTGGGCCAGCAGCGAGCGGAGCATCTGACTCTGAGTCTAGGTCGCCTCCGGGGTCTCCTCGATCAGGCGCTCGGCGGCGTCGGCCGCCCGTTCGGTGAGCGTCCGCACCTCCTCGCGCGGCTGCGCAAAGCGGCCCAGGACGTAGGCGGCGACGAGCTCCGGATCGGTGCCGGCGGGACGGCCCACGCCGGTGCGCACGCGCCAGAAGTCCGCCGAGCCCAGGGATCGCCGCAGCGACTTGAGGCCGTTGTGGCCGGCCAGGCCGCCGCCGAGGCGGACACGGACCTCGCCGAAGGGGAGGTCGATCTCGTCGTGGAGCACCAGCACCCGCTCGGGAGCGAGCTTCAGTGCGCCCGCGGCGGGCCCGGCGGACTGACCGGCGTCGTTCATGTAGGTCTGGGGCAGCAGGATCGCTACCCGCGGGCCGCCGGGACGGGTCCGGCCCTCGCTCAGCAGCCCGCGGAACTTCGTCCGGGGGCACGGCAGCTCCCAGCGGCGGGCCAGCAGCTCGGCAATCTCGAAGCCGATGTTGTGGGGCGTGCGCCGGTACCCGTCCCCCGGGTTGCCGAGCCCGACGAGCAGCCAGTCGACGGGGGCGCCGCCGCGACCCGGTTGGGACACGGGCGCTCGCGCTACTCGGAGGTGGACTCGGCGCCCTGGTCGCCGTCGGGCGAGGCCTCACCCTCGGCCGGTGCCTCACCCTCGCCGACCACTTCGGTCTCCTGCTCGATCTCGTTCTCGTCTTCGAGCTGGAGCTTGGGCGCGGTGACGGTGGCGATCACCGTCTCGGGATCGTCCATCAGCGTCACCCCCCGCGGCGCGGTGAGCGCGCTGAGGGTGAGGGTGTCGCCCACCTGCAACGCCGAGGCATCGTGCTGGAGGGTGTCCGGAATCTCGGTGGGAAGCGCCTCGACCGTGAGCTCGCGGGTGACGTGCTCCAGCACACCGCCCTCCTTGACCCCGGGAGCGTCTTCGACGCCGACCAGCTCCAGCACGACCGTGGCCTGGATCGCCTCGTCGAGCCGGACGCGGAGCAGGTCGACGTGCATGGTCTCGCCGCTGACGGGGTGAGTCGCGAGGTCCTTGAGGACCACGGGCGCACCGCGGCCGGCGTCGACCTTCAGGTCGATCACCGCCCCGGCGTGGGCCAGCACCTGACGAAGCTCGCGAGCCTCGACCTGGAAGGCGACGGGATCCTGACCGCCGCCGTAGACGACGCCGGGCACGTGACCGGTCCGGCGCAGGCGGCGCACGGCGCGGGACCCGGAGGTCTCCCGCAGGGCGACGGTCAGCGCGGTGCTCTCAGCGACGGCCATAGGGGCGCGATGGTAGCGGGACCCGGATCGCGGACCCTGCGAACGCCACGCCAGCCCCAATCGCACGCTAACATATGGCTATGTCAGGCCAGACTCAGCTGTTGCTGATGATCGGTGGAGTCCATCTCCTCGGCCTGGCCTGCGTGGCGATCCTGATGCTGCCGGCGCTGCGCGACTCTCCTGAGACACCGCCCCGATCCGACGGCGGCTCCGACGACGGGTGGGGGAACCATCCCCGTCAGCCGCCCGACCCGCGCGACGTTCCCGGGGGGGGCCTGCCGCTCGCCGATGCCGTCCCCGCCCGCGTGCGGCTGCGCGGCCACGGACGCCTGCAGGACCAGCTGCCCCCGCGTGAGCGCCGTCCCTCCCGGGAGCCGGAGCGCCAGCCCCAGCGCGAGCCCGCGTAGGCGCCCTCTCAGGGCCCTGACGTCCCTCCGGGACAGTTGCTGTCGCTGCGGATCGGCGGCGTGATCCTCAGCAGCTCGATCCGCAGCCCGCTGAGAACGTTCCCGGCCCGGCGAACGAGCACGCACTGCACGACCGGGCGGGTCACCGAGGAGGTGCTCCAGGCGACGCGGGCGATGCCGCGCGTGGAAGTCAGGGAGAAGCCGGTGGAGGGTTGGAGCTCCAGCACCGAGAGGGTGCCGGCCCGCCGCAGCGAGCTGCTGAGCCGAGCCGCCAAGGCGCGGCAGGACGGCTGGGCGCCGCACCCTTGCCAGCGAGCGATCAGGCCGCCGCTGTCTCCGTGGACCTCCTGCTGGACGAGCGCCGTGATCGCCGTGCGCTCCGCTCCCTCCGCGCCAAAGGCTCGGGCCAAAAGCGCTGAGATCGCCAGAAAGGCAAGGATCGCCACGGCGGCGAGGAGGAGCTTGGTGATCCGCCGCACGCCGGGCCACGGTAGCGTCCGGGACGACCTCGCGCGGGCCTAGTCGCTCAGCTCCAGGAAGCGCTCCACGGAGGCCTCCTGGTGCTCCAGGCGCGCGGCCAGCTTGCGCGCGTGCTCGGAGGAGAGCTCCAGGAACTCCTCCACGCACCGCTGCGGATCGTCGGCCAGGGGGTAGACGCGCGTGAAGTCCTGCTGCGCGCAGGCGATGCCCAGCGGCGGGCGGCCCTCGGCGAGTGTGCGCGCGCCGCACACCGGCGTGACCACCAGGCACGCGTCGCGAGCCACGAGCGCGGTCGGCAGCAGACGCGCCGCTGGCAAGCGCACCGAGAGGGCCACCGAGCGGTCGATCGACACGCCGCTGCCGAGCATGTTGCGCAGCGGCTCCCGCCACACATCGAGCACCACGTCCGCTCCGACCAGCGCGTCCCGCAGTGACTGCGCCTGCTCGACGTAGAGGCGCTCCGCGTGGTCGCGGCTCTCGGCATCGCCGAGGTCGAGGTCACAGGGAACGCGCAGCAGCTCGGAGGCCGAGACGGTGGCCCCGGCGCCGCGGCTCCCGGGCGCGACGTAGGTCTGCAGGGTCCCGAGGTCCGGGCGGGCGTGGAAGATCACCGTGACCGAGTCGCTGAGCGGCAGACCCTCGACGCGGAGGGAGACCGCGACGGCGGCCGAGTCGTCGAGCAGCGCCCGCCGGAGCAGCTCGTCCGCCGCATCCTCCTCTGACCTGGGCTGCTCTGCGGGCATCTCCGCCTCCTCTCGAGCTGAAGTCACACTTTATTTACTCCTACCAGCGCGCGGGCCACCAGCGCCACGGGGGCAAGAATCGCCGCCACCGCTTGTCCCAATGTCCTGCCGGATCCGGCGGGAGTGCCGGACTCGCGTGTACCTTGCGGGCGGCGGGGTAGCCTGCTGGCCGAGATGAAGATCCTCCACAAGCCGTTTGCCCTCATCGCCGCCACCGCGATCGCAAAGCCGTTGAGCCGCAGCGTCTTCCAGGCGATCTGGTCGAAGATCGACGACCAGGATCCGCCTTCGGCGACCACTCGCCGGTCCACGCTGCCCAAGGTCCTGGCGGCCGCGGCACTCGAAGCCGCCACGGCCGCCGCCGTCGGCGTTGCCGTCGAGCGGGGCACGGCACTGGGCTTTCACTACGTCACCGGGATCTGGCCCGGGGAGGAGCTCCCCGAGGACGAGTAGCCCGCCGGGGAACCGTCGGACACGACCCAGCGCCCGAGGCCCTCGCGGAGCCACGACGGGATCGGGAGCTTGCCCATGGTCGTGGGCTCCACGACCACGTGGCGCATGTTGCCCTCGGCCAGCAGCTCCTCTCCGCGGCCGATCGTGTGCCGGCTGGTGATGCTGGTCCGGCCGAGCCTCGTGAACGCGAGGCCGAGCACGAGCTGGTCATCGAAGCGCGCCGGGCGCCGGTAGCGCACTCCGGCCTCGGCCACCACAAGATCGACCCCTCGCTCCAGCATCGTGGCGTAGCCGCCGAAGGCCTCCCGCCACAGCTCGGTCAGCGCGATGTCGAAGTAGGCCAGGTAGTGGGCGTTGAAGACGACGCCCTGGGGATCGCACTCGGCGTAGCGAACCCTGAGGCCGTGGCTGAAGGGCGCCGGCATTAGCGCGGGTGCTCCACTAGCGTCCGCCCCTGAGCACAAAGCCGTCCGAGCCCAACTGCTCCACCGCATCCTCAAAGGCGGCGAAGTCTCGCGCCAGCAGCGCGTCGAGCGGTCGTCCCGATGGCCCCCGGGCCCGCACCCACCGCCTCAGCACCGCCGGGCCCGCCCGTTCGGCGGCCTCGCCCAGCAGCGCCAGCAGCACCGGCAGCTCCGTGCGATGCTCCAGCTGCCCCGAGAGCAGCGTCAGCGGATCCACCGCCAGCACCTGGCAGAGCTCCTCGTCGTCCAGGCCGAGGAGGTCCATCAGGCGCGCCGCCCGCTCGCCCTGGGCCAGGCGCTGGCCGGCGGCCGGATCCTGGCGCTCGCTCAAGCCCCCGCGCGCCGTCCCTAGAACAGCTGGTTCTCGCCGCCGAACACGTCGCTGACCGACCCGTCGGTGAATATCTGGCGGATCGAGTTGGTCAGCAGGTGGGCGCAGGAGAGCACGCGGACGTTCTCGGGGGCACCGGGCGGCAGCGGCACCGTATCGGTGACGACGATCTGCTCCAGACGGGCCGCGGCCAGGTTCTCCCAGGCGTTGCCGGAGAAGACCCCGTGCGTGGCCGCGGCGTAGACCCGGCGGGCGCCGGCATCGGAGACGGCCTGGGCCGCGGCCTTGAGCGTGCCGGCGGTGTCGATGATGTCGTCGACGATCACCGCTGTCTTGCCCTCCACCTCGCCGATCACGTAGTCGATCTCCGCCACCTGCTGAGCCGGACGCTCCTTGTTGAGGATCGCGAGGCCCGCACCGATCTTGCGGGCGAACTTCTTGTTCAGCTTCGCGCGGCCGGCGTCCGGCGCGACCACGACCAGGTCCTCGAGCCCGAGGTCGGCGAAGTACTGCGTGAGCATGAACAACGCGGTCATGTGATCGCACGGCTTCTGGAAGAAGCCCTGGATCTGGCCGGAGTGCAGGTCCATGGTGAGGATCCGGTCGATGCCGGCCGCCTCCAGCATCCGCGCGACCAGCCGGGCGCTGATCGGCTCTCGCGGGGCGGACTTCTTGTCCTGGCGGGAATATCCGTACCACGGCGTGACCGCGATCACGCGATGGGCGGAGCCGCCCACCGCGGCGTCGATCATCGCCAGCAGCTCCATCACGGCGTCGTTGGTGGTCAATCCGGTCGCCGGGTTGCCGCAGGTGGGCTGCACGATGAACACGTCGGCACCCCGGACGGACTCCTCGAAGCGGCAGTAGACCTCGCCGTTGGAGAAGGTCTTCAGCGTCATCGGCGACAGCTGCACGCCCAGCTTGGCGGCGATCCTGGCGGCCAGCTCCGGGTTGGCGCGGCCGCTCACCAGCATCAAGCGCTTGTCGTACTCCACGCGCAGGTCGTTGGGCGGGGCCGGTTGCGTCTGCAGGACGCTCATGCTCGACGCGAGTGTAAGGGCGGGCGATGACGAGATGCTCACGATTGCGCGGATCCGGGCGGTTCCTGGGGTCCCTCTTGCTCACGCTCGCGCCGGCGCTCGCTGTAGCCCTCGATGTTGCGCTGGTGTGCGCGCGCCACCCCGAGGGCCCCGGGCGGGATGTCCTTGCCGATCACCGATCCAGCCGCCGTGTAGGCGTCGTCGCCGAGGATGACCGGGGCGATCAGGGTGGTGTCGACGCTGGTCCTGACCCGGGACCCGATCGTCGTGCGGTGCTTCCGGTAGCCGTCGTAGTTGGCGGTGATCGTGGCCGCGCCCAGGTTCGTGCGCTCGCCGATGATGGCATCACCGATGTAAGAGAGGTGCGGCACCTTGGAGCCCTCGCCGACCTCGGAGTTCTTGATCTCCACGAACGTCCCGGCCTTGGAGCCCTGGCGCATGACCGTTCCCGGCCGCAGGTAGGCGAACGGTCCGACGCTGACGCGGTCGCCGATGTCCGCCTCCCTGACGTAGGAGTGCAGCACCGTGGCGCCGTCGCCGACGCGGGCGTCGATCAGCGTGCTGTGGGGACCGATGGTGCTGCCGGCCCCGATCCGCGTGCTGCCATGCAGGCTCGTGAAGGGGGCGATGACGCTGTCCTGCGCCACCTCTGCGTCCACGTCGATCACCGTCGCCAAAGGGTCCACGATGGTGACCCCGCTGCGCATCAGCTGCTCGTGGATCCGGCTCTGGGCCAGCGCGCGGACCTCGGCGAGGGCGATGCGGTCGTTGACCCCCAGCGTCTCGGTGGGGTCGGAGAGCTCGTAGGCCACCACGGTCCGCTCCCGGTCTCGGAGGATCGGGATCACGTCGGGCAGGTACAGCTCGCCCTGGGCGTTGTCGGCGCGTACCTGGCCCAGCGCCTCCAGCAGCGCCTCCCCGTGAAAGGCGAAGATGCCGGTGTTGACCTCACGGACTTGCAGCTCCAGCTCGGTGGCGTCGCCGGCCGCCTTGGTCTCCACGACGCGCTCCACCGTCCCGTCGGGCGCGCGGATGACCCGCCCGTAGCCGGAGGGATCCTCCAGCGTGGCGGTGACCATGGTGGCGGCGGCTCCGTCACGCACGTGGGCCTCGGTGAGGGCACGAAGTGTCTCCGCCGTGATCAGCGGCACGTCGCCGGCCAGGACCACCACCGGTCGTGCCGGATCGATGTGCTCCGCGGCGGCCATGACCGCGTCGGCAGTGCCGCGGGCCTCGTGCTGGATCGCGACCTCCACCTGCCCCTGCAGCAGGGGTGCGAGCCGGCGCTCGGGACCATCCACCACGACCACCCCCGCCGCCCCCGCCGCCAGCGCCGCCGCCACCGGCCAGGCGATCATGGGTGCTCCGCACAACGGGTGCAGCAGCTTCGGGGTGGCCGAGCGCATCCGCGTGCCCTGCCCGGCAGCGAGGATGACGACGACGGGATCGGCCATGCGTCGGAAGGGTAGTTCCGCCGGCTCGCAGTTGGGGAGCCAGGACTTGAACCCGGTCTTGGAGGACCAAAACCTCCCGTGCTGCCTATTACACCACTCCCCAGTGCATCGAGCGGGCGGCTCGAGCCACGTTATCTCATCCGGCCGGTAGGTCTGCTCCGGGCGAGCACCCGAGTGATCTCCCGTGGTAGGCAGGGGTCCGCGAGCGCTGCCCGCACGTCGGCCGGACGATGCAGCCCGCGCTCGGTGCGCAGGATCCCCAGCTCGACCCCGGCGCTGGCCACTGCGTCGAGCCCCAGCCTCATCACGTCGGCGTCCCGCCAGGACTGCTCGGGCATGGTGAAGAGCCGCTGCAGCGGCCGTGCCAGGCCGACGAGATAGAAGCCGCCGTCGATCACCGGACCGAGCACGAGGTCGCAGCCGTCCTGCAGATCGTCGAGCGCCTCCTGCGCGCGCTCGGGGCCGAGCGTGGGCAGGTCGGGCCAGACGATCAGCAGCGGCCCCGGTCCCCGGGCGAACACGCGGGCGCTGGCGTCCGCCAATCGCCGGGCGATGCCCTCCCCGTTCTGCGGGAACAGCACCGCGCCCTCACCCACCAGCGGACGCAGCTCCCGCGCCGCGTCGGGCGGGTCGTGGGCCACGTGCACGGCGCCGGGGGCGATGCTCCGAGCCCAGCGGGCGGCACCCGAAATCAGCAACCGCTGCAGCGCCGCGCAACGCTCGGCGCCCACCAGTGGCTCCAGCGCCCGGCGCACCTCCCCGCGGCGCGGGGCGCGCGCCATGATCAGGATCGACGGGCCCCCGTCGCTCATGGCTGGTCGAACCGCAGGAGCGTCCCCACGAGCGGCGGCGGATCGGCCAGCGCGGCCAGGGCGCCGGCCAGGACCTCGACGAGCACAGCGGGGCTGCGTCCCATCAGCGCCACCAGCTCCGCCACCGGCGTCGTCTGCCCGGGCATCACCTCGTTGGCGTAGTCGGTGACGAACCCGATCAGGGCGTAGGGGAGCTCCGCCTCGCCGCAGAGCACGGTCTCCGGGCCGCCGGTCTGGCTCACCGCGCTCACCCCGCAGGCGGCCAGCTGTGCGATCTCGCTGGGGGTATTGAAACGGGGCCCGTCGACGTGCCCGTAGGTGCCGCCGTCGCGCACCGGGTGGGCGGCCTGCGTAGCGGCTCGCACCAGCGCTCGCCGGACCGCCGGCGAGAAGGGGCCCCCATGCAGGACCCAGTGCGCGCGAGCGCGATCGCCGGGCTCGGAGAAGAAGGTGCAGAGGCTGCCGTCGGGCAGGCGGTTGGAGATGAAGTGCAGGTCGTCGAAGACCACGAGCGAGCCGAGCGGCAGCGATGGGTCGAGCGCGCCGCAGGCGGTGCAGCCGATCACCGCGCCGGCGCCGAGCTCCCGGAGCGCCCATACGTTGGCGCGGTGGCTGACGTGGTTGGAGAGCCGGACGTGCCCCTGCCCGTGGCGGGAGACGTGCACCACCTCCGCGCCGGCGAGCTCGCCGCGGGTCAGCGCCGCCTCGCCGAACGGCGTCCTCACGGTCATCGGCTCGGCGGCGGAGAAGCCCGGAAGGGCCTGCGTCCCAGACCCGGTGATGATGCCGACCAACATGGCGCGATGCTAGCGCCGGACCCGGGTCAGGCATACGTCCAGTTCGCGTCCTACTGACTCAGCCCGATCGAGGATCCTGCCGATGATCGTCGCTGACGAGATCGAGGCGAGATGAAGTGCGTCCAGCTGCAGCATCGGCATCCAACCACCACCATCACCAGCAGCAAAGCCGCCGCCGCATGCCGTTGGGGATCGGTGACGAACGCGGCCTGACGCTGATCGAATTGCTGGTCGCGATGGCCATCCTGATACCGGTGCTCGGCGCCACGATGTCGGCGCTGCTGGTCTCGTCCCACTCGCAGCGGCGCGACCAGGCCTTCGCCGAGGAGTTCACGACCACCGGCGCTGCGCTGGCCGGCCTCACCCACGATCTGCGGCAGGCCACCACGGTCGTGGCGGCGCAGCCTGCCCGGATCGAGTTCCTGATGCCCTCGCCTCAAGTCGTCAACGGGCAGCGGCAGCTGATCACGCTTGACATCCGCTACGACTGCACTGCTGCCGACTCCGTGCCCGGCTACACCCGTTGCGCGCGCGTGCAGTCGGTTTACCCGAACCCGCTGCCGGCCCTCGGCGCGAACGCCGGACCGGAGGACATAGAGCACGTGGCCAACGGAGCCATCTCCTCCTACTGCAACGCAACGGGGTCGGCGCAGTCGGGTTCGGTGTTCTTCTACACGAACCCCAACACGGCAAATCCCGACACGAGTCCTCCTCCATGCGACGAGAACTACGAGAACGTGGTCGCGCAGCGCCCGGACTACGTCCAGGTCCTGGTGCGGGTGCCCGCCAGCGGCTCGCTCAGATCGGGCGGAATGACACACCAGACGGTGCTGAGCGCCGGCGCTTACCTGCGCAACTGGAACCTCGGAGCATGATCCGCCGTCAGGAAGGCTTCACGGTGATCGAGGTGGTCATCGCCGCCATGATCCTGCTCGTCGGCGTCCTCGGCCTGTTCAGCTCCCTCAGCGTGTCGCAGAAGCTGTCGCTGGTGGGCGAGCGTCAGACCTCCCTGGCCAACCGCGCCCAGCAGGAGCTGGAGCGTCTGCAATCCATGCCCTTCCAGCAGCTCGCCATGACAGTCTCTGCGCCCACCCCCAGCGGCTGCCCCAATCCGCTCACCGCGGCCTATCCCACGAGCCCGGACTGCTATGCCGCCAACGGGTCCTTCAGCTACGACCGAGCCAACCCCAGCAAGACGGAGTCGCTCGTCATCGATGCCGCCAAGGGGACGATCACACCCAACGCGGCCGGGTCAGGGTGCAGCGACGGCTGTACTTCGACCTGGAGCGATACGCGCCTGAGCGGCGAGATCTTCGACTTCGTCTCCTGGATGAGCGACCCCAACTGCCCGACCGGCGGCACGATCTGCTCCGGGAGCAACGGCAACAGCGCTGAGAACTACAAGCGCATCACGGTGGTGGTGACGATGAACGGGGTGGCCCACCCCGCAAAGCCGATGCTGGTCTCGACGATCGTCGCCGACCCCAATGCGCTGCCGAGCGGCGCCCCGTCCAACGCCATGCAGAACCCGCTGCAGAGCGTCAATACGCAGTGTGGCGGGGGCAGCTGCACGCAGGCGCTCACCGGCACGGCCGTCGACTACTACCTGACTGACAGCCCCTCCGGCGGGAGCTACCAACCCCCCACGGCGTCCCACCCGCTCCATCAGACCCTGACCTCCTTCGCCTGCACGCTCGGCGGCCTGCCCAGCACCTGCCCGCCGAAGCCCGACCAGCTCATCACCACGCCTCCGAGCACCGGCGGCGAGCTTCCGCCCTGCGCCGCCACGAACCTCGGCTGTGTGACCAGCACCCCGATCCCGGCAGCGGGCGGCGGGGGCCCGGGCCCCAACCCCTGCAACGGCGGCATCGCCCCGACGGATGCCAACGGGAACTGCTCGACCGGTCTGCGGCTCCCGCACCCCTCGGCGGACAGCAGCAGCTGCCCCAGCCCGCCCGTTGACAACACCAGGAGCCACTCGTGGGTGAGCTCTGCCATCCCCACCGGCACCACGGTCAACCTCGCGGGCACCGGCGGGATGACGATGTTCATGCAGTCCGCCGGCAGCACCGCCGTGAACGTCACCCTGTGCGCGGGGGTGTACATCCAGCCCGGAGGGCTGCTCGGCACCGTCACGACCCTGCTGCCACCCGCGGTGACGCAGATCGGAGCCACGGTCTCGCGGTCGGCGCAGGCGACCGCCGGGGCCCCGACTCCGGTGTCGTTCGGATTCAACCTGGGCCAGGCTGCGACGTTGACCAGCACGCCGGGGAGCCCGGTGCGGATCGAGCTCGTGGTGTGGCTGGCGGCGTCGGCCGGATCCGATGTGGCCCTGGTCTACGACCACCCCTACATGTCCTCGCAGATGACCCTGATAGAGCATTGAGCCGAGCGCATCGCACCCTCCACCAGCTCCGCGAGGAGAGCGGGATCGCGGTCCCGATCGTCCTGGCCGTGATGATGGTCGTCCTGGCGCTCTCGGCCGCCGCGGTGCTGGCTGCCACCGCCAACAACGACCTCGCCGGCCGCGACGCCAACCAGAAGGCCGCCCTCGAGGCAGCGGACGCGGGGCTCAGAGCCGCGACCTATCGCTTGAACATGCTCCTGCCCCAGCAGGGCTACTGCCCCACCAATCCGGCCACCCAGGTGGGAGGCTCGGGGCTGTGCGCCCAGGACGGGCCCGAGAACCTCGGCAACGGGGACACGTTCAGCTACTGGGTCAGCGACGTGCTGGGTCCGGGGGCGCAGTGCGCCGGTCTCCCGGTCACCGCCCCTTCCGGCCTCAACCCGCAGACCGTGGGCCAGCGGTGCATCACGGCGATCGGCACCGCCAACACCGGGGCTCCCAACGCCGTCAGCGCCCATGTCCAGATCCGCGTGGCCAGCTACACGGCCCAGGCCGTGTTCTCCGTACCCGGGCTGATCGGCCTCAACGAGGTGACGATCGCCGCCAACGCCCTCGTGAACGGCTGGGCCGGCACCAACAAGGACGCCTATATAGGTAACAACGCCAACGTCACCGGCGTCGACCTGGGCCCTCCGGGGACTCTGCACCAGGGCAACAACTCCCACGTGGGCGCGGTCACGCGGCAGAGCCCCTCCCAAGGACCGATCGGGCTGCCGCTGCCCTCGTTTGGCAACACAGCCAGCGTCAACGACGACTCCCGCATCGGCGCTCCCAATTCCTCGACAGTCAACTGCTCATCCCCCCCGAGCTCCAGCAGCGTCGACACCTGCACCGGCGTCAGCTGGAGCGACACCGCCTCCGACCCCCGCGACCTGTCGCTCGGCCCCAACGCGACGTTGACGCTCGGAGGCGGCGTCTACAACTTCTGCAACTTCTCCTCCAAGCCCAACGTCACCATCAAGATCCCCTACGGGACCTACACCACGATCTACATCGACTCTCCCAACGATCCCAACTCCGCCGGCGACACCGGCACCAAGTGCGCCGCCGGCACCGGATCGTTCACGTTGGGCAACAACGCGCAGGTGACGGTGCAGACAACCGATCCCGCCAATCCCGGCGTGGCCGACCCCACGGCGCTGAAGATCTTCGTCTACGGCAACCCGACCAGCCCGGCATCGAACAAGGTCACCTGGAGCAACAACACCAACAGCTTCGCCACCATCGTGGCTCCGTTCTCAAGCGTCGAGCTCAGCAACAACGGTGCCTTCACCGGGGCGGTGGGTGGCTACAACCTGGACCTGTTGAACAACTTCACCTTCAACTGGTACGCCAAGGAGAGCTCGTTGCTCACCGGCCAGCAGGACCTGTACTACCGCACCGCTTGGGAGCAGTGCCCGGCGCTGGGCTTCAACCCGGCCACGCCGACCGCGGGCTGCTGACGCGAGCGCCGGTGAGGCCTGATCAGCTGGCTCAGCGCGGGACCCGTCCGCCCTCGGCGCCCGGCTCGCTGGCCGGCCCCCGCGGCGGCGCGATCCCCAGCACCCGCATCGCCTTGAGGCCCAGCGACAGCTTCTCCCGCCCATCGGTGGAGGAGACCTCCAGTCCGGTCAGCTCGCGCACGCGCTCAAAGCGGTAGCGGACCGTGTGGCGGTGGGTGATCAGCCGCGCGGCGGTGGCGTTGACGTTGGCATCGCAGTCCAGGAAGGTGGCCAGCGTGCCGAGCAGGTCGGTCTCGTACTGCTCGTCGTAGGCCACCAGCGGCCGCACCGTCTCCTCGTAGAAGCGCCGCAGCTCGGCCGGGTCGTTCATGTGGGGCAGCAGCAGCTGGTAGGTCCCGGTCTGCTCGTAGCCCAGTTCCACCCGCTCCGGATCGCCCTCGACGACGTTGGCCGCCAGCAGCGCCTCGTTGCCCGCCCGGTGCAGGTCCAGCGGCTCCTCGCTGCGGCGGCTGCGTCCGATGGCAAAGGCGAATCCGGGCAGTCCGGACTCCAGCTCGCGCAGCATCGCCGAGGACACCCGGCGGGCGCTGTCCTCGCTGTCGGGCACCAGCAACACGACCTGGCCGCTGTCCTCCTCGCTGAGCGCCGCGATCGAGCCCGGGGCGACCGACCGAGCGCCGCGACCGGCTACCGCCAGCAGCCGGCGGCGCCAGTCGTCCTCGGTCGGGTTGCGCGGGCGGGCGCGGAGCACGATCACGGTGGCGCCGGCGCCGAGCTCGGTGCCGAGCTCCCGCCCGCGGGCCAGCAGATCGCCGCGATCGCCGATCCGGCGCTCCAGCACGTCCCGCAGGAAGGTGGTGGCGGCCTCCTCGGAGGCCAGCGCCGGCGCCCGCACCCGCTCCACCTCGGAGGCGATCAGCGTGCTGACCAGGCGCAGCAGCGACGGGTCCGGGGGCGGCTCGCGGGTGCGCATCCGCAGCTTGCCGACCCCGTGCTCGGCCACCTTCAGGTCGATCGTGCTCACGCCCTCCCCGTCGCGCATCAGCGAGCGCTCGTCCGCGGGGGAGCGCGCGGCCACGGCGAGCACGGAGGCCGAGCGGTCGATCAGGATCAGGCTGGCGTCGAGTGCCCGCGCCGCTGCGCGCAGGATCTCCGGCAGGCCGGCGCCCGCCTCCACGGCATCGGTGATCGCCGCCAGCCCCGCCAGGCTCAGCGCGCCCGGCACGGGCACAGAGCTGTTCTCCACCTCAGCCATCGGGACGTTGGCGATCGCTCAAAAGATGCGCGGCCATTCGAACACGACCAGTGCCCCGGCCAAGACGCCGACCCCGATCAGCGCCGCGAGCACGTACAGCGACAGCACCACCGCCGCCGCCCGCTCCAGCGGGCGGCGGTAGGCGGTCACCGCCGGCACGAGCACGAGCGCGCAGAACGCGGCCAGGCCGAAGACGCCCAGGCAGGCGCCGACGAGATAGGTGATGGTGTGGTTGGTCATGGTGCGACGCCTGCCGATTGTGCCTCAAGGCGATGATGCCAGCCGCTGAGGGCCTCCTACACGGATAGGCACGTTGGCGCGCCGAACTCGGGACCCACCGGGACGGCGCTCAGCGGCGGGGGATCGAGATCGGCCAGGGTGGCGGCGGCCTCGCTGGCCTGTGCCGCCGCCTCCGGGCCCCAGAACAGGCCCGCCACCGTGGGCCCCGAGCCGCATACCAGCGCCCGCTGCGCCCCGACCTCGCGCACGGCCCGCAGGGCATCGGCGATCTGGGGCAGCAGCGAGATCGCCGCCGGCTCCAGGTCGTTGACGAGCAGCTCGTCGGGAAGACGAGCCCCGGGGCGCAGCGCCTGCTGGAGACGCCCCGCCTCCCGCTCCAGCGCCCGATCGGACCGTGGCAACCCCAGCCGGTCGGCCTCCCGGAACACATCGGCGGTCGCCAGCGGCGTGTGCTGGCCCACGATCACAAAGGCGTGGGAGGCCAGCGGCGCCAGCGGCGTCACATCGTCTCCCGCCCCCAGTCCCAGCACGGCCCCGGGGGCCAGCTGGCCAGGGACGTCGGCGCCCAGCGCGACGGCCAGCTCCGCGACCTCCTCGGGGCGCCCCGGCGCGAGCTCCTGCGCCAGGCGCAGCGTGGCCGCGGCATCGGCCGAGCCCCCGCCCATGCCGGCGGCGACCGGAATGCGCTTGTCCACGTCGATCCGGACCGGAGGGGCGTCCCATCCCCGCTCGCGCAGCCCGCGGAGCGCCCGGGTGACCAGGTTCTCGCCCTCCACCCCGGGGCAGGAGACGAAGTCGCCGACGATCCCGGCCGCGGTGCTCAGCACCAGCTCGTCCGCCAGCGAGAGCGACTGGAAGACCGTGAGCAGGCGATGGCGGCCGTCGGGGCGGGGCTGCCCGAGCACCAAGCAGAGGTTGACCTTTCCGGGGGCCAGGGCGCGCAGCTGCATCTCAGTGGTCCTCCCCCCCGCCGAGGAGCTGATCGGCGAGCTGGCGGAATTCCTCGGGGGCGAGGCGCTCGGCGCGCTCCTGCGGCGGGTGCCCGAGCGCGACCAGACCGGCCTGGGCGCGCTCACGCGCGTCCGCTCCCCAGCGGCCGCTCAGCGCCAGCGAGCGCGGCAGGGCCTTGCGGCGGTGAGCAAAGGCGTCGCGCACCAGCGCGCGCAGTGTCGGCCCGGCCGAGGGACCGGTGCGCCTCAGCCCGACCAGCACCGAGTCGACTCTCGGTACGGGGCGGAACACGGTTCGCGCCACCGGCCGCAGCACGCGAACCTCGCAGGCGAGCTGGGCCAGCACGGAGGTGAGGCCGTAATCGGAGCCGCCCGGCGGCGCCGCCAGCCGCTCCCCCACCTCGCGCTGCACCATCACCACCCAGCTGGCCACCGAAGGCAGCTCCTCGATCGAGCGCAGGATCAGCGTCGCCGAGATCGAGTACGGAAGGTTGGCGACGACCTTGCCCGGCGCCGGCGCCAGGGCCCCCAGGTCCAGCTCCAGCGCGTCGGCGAAGTGGAGCGTCACGTTGTCGAAGGGCTCAAGGACGCGGTGCAGCCCCTCCCGCAGGCGCAGGTCCACCTCCACCACGTGCACGTGGGCGGCGCGGGTGGCCAGTCGCTCTGAGAGCACTCCCGGCCCGCCGCCCACCTCCAGCACCACGTCGTGCTCGTCGAGCTCGGCCAAGCGCTCGATCACGCCCAGGATGTTGCGATCGACGAGGAAGTTCTGGCCGAGCTCACGCACCCGTGGGCGCCGGGTGCTCACCATCGCAGAGCGGCAGCGGCGCTGGACTGCACTTCCGCCTCCAGCTCCTCGTAGCCGATCCGGCGCTCCAGCGCCAGCGCCCGAGCGGTGTGGACTACGCACGCGGGCTGATTGGGCCGCCCGCGCACCGCCTGGGGGGCCAGGTAGGGAGCGTCGGTCTCCACCAGCAGGCGCTCGCAGGGGACTCGCAGCGCGGCGGCCCGCAGCGCTTCCGAGCTTGGGTATGTCAGGTTGCCGGCAAAGGAGATCCACCAGTCCGGGTGCACCAGGCACGCCTCGATCCGGTCGGGCATCGAGAAGCAGTGCAGGATCACCCGCAGGCCGGCGGCGTGCTCGCGCAGGATCGACAGCGTCGGCTCCTCAGCGGCGCGGCAGTGGATCACCAGCGTCTTACCGGTCTGGCGCGCCAGCTCTATCTGGGCCAGGAAGGCCCGCCGCTGATCGGCCTCGGGCGCGCCTTGTCGGTAGAAGTCCAGGCCGGTCTCACCGATGGCCACGCACTTCTCGTGGCCCGCCAGCGCCTCCAACTCGGCGAGATCGGCGTCGTCGAAGCCGCGTGCCTCGTTGGGGTGGCGCCCGATCGCCGCGTAGACCTGGGGGAACTCCTCGGCAGCCTGCAGGGCGGCCCGGCACGAGGCGCCGTCGGTCCCGACGGTGAGGATCCGCCCCACGCCGGCCTCGGCGGCCGCTTGCACCAGCTCGGCGTCCGCCGGAGCGCACAGGTGCAGGTGGGTGTGGCTATCGATCACGGACTCTGCGCCGGCACCTTGGGGAACAGCGGCTCCAGCGGGGTCACGGTGCCCGCGCTCACAGTGGCGTTGAAGCTCGCCGAGCCGTAGCCGCCATCCGCCCCGCCCAGTGCCTCCAGCAGCCTGGCGGTGCTGGCCGGCAGGTAGGGCACCAGCAGCACCGTGACCACGCGCAGGCCCTCGATCAAGGAGGCCAGGACGACATCGAGCGCGTCGGGGGCGCCAGGATCGCGGGCCAGCTGCCACGGAGCCCGCTCCTCCACGTAGCGGTTCAGCCGCCGGACGCGCTGCCAGATCAGCTCCAGCGCCTGGGTGGCCTCGACGCGGTCGAGCAGCGCCGCCACCCGCTCCGCCAGGCCGGCGAACTCCTCCACCAGCACCGGATCGGTGTCCACGGCGGGCACCACCCCGTCCCGGTAGCGGGTGAGCATCGCGATCGTGCGACTGGCCAGGTTGCCGTACTCGTTGGCCAGCTCGGACTCGTAGCGGGCCCTGACCGCGTCCATGCCCACGGCGCCATCCCCCCCAAAGGCCACGTCGCGCATCAGGTAGAAGCGCAGCGCGTCGGTTCCGAGCTCGGCCATCACCGCAAAGGGGTCAAGCACGTTGCCCAAAGACTTGCTCATCTTGCGCCCGTCGGCGCCGAGCAGGAAGCCGTGCACGAACACGTGCCGGGGCAGGGGCAGCTCCGCGGCCATCAGCAGCGCCGGCCAGTACACGCCGTGGAACTTGAGGATGTCCTTGCCGATGATGTGGAAGGTGGCGGGCCAGAAGCGGGCGCTCAGGTCCTCCCCCGGCCGGGCGTAGGACAGCGCCGTGACGTAGTTGAGCAGCGCGTCGAACCAGACGTAGAAGACCTGCTCGGGGTCCCAGGGGACCGGGACCCCCCATTGCAGCCGCGCCCGGGAGAGGGAGACGTCCTGCAGACCCGAGGCGATGAAGGCGCGGGCTTCGTTGAAGTGGCGGCCGGGCATGACGAAGTCCGGTCGCTCCTCGTAGAGCGCCTCCAGCCGGGCCTGGAAGCTGCTCAGGGCGAAGAACCAGTTCTCCTCCTGCTCGCGGGTCAGCTCAATCTCGTGGATCGGGCAGCGGTTGCCCTCCAGGATCTCGTTCTCGACCTTGAAGTCCGCGCAGCGCGGGCAATACCAGCCCTCATAGAGCCCCTTGAAGGTGTGGCCGTTGTCGTGGACCCGCTGGAGCACGTCCTGGACCCGGCGCTTGTGCTCCTCGTCGGAGGTGCGGATGAAGAAGTCGTTGGAGACGTTCAGCTGCGGCATCAGGGCCTTGAAGCGCTCCGCGTTCTGGTCGGCCAGCTCCTGCGGCTCCAATCCCTGCGCGTGGGCGGCATCGGCCACCGGCTCCCCGTGCTCGTCGGTGCCCGTCAGGAAGAACACGTCCTCTCCGCGCTGGCGCATGTGGCGGGCGAGGACGTCGGTGGCGATCGCCTCGTAGGCGTGCCCCAGGTGCGGGGCGGCGTTGACGTAGGAAATCGCGGTGGTGACGTAGAACGACACGGCCCTCAGGCTATCCGCCCCCCGCGGACGGTCAGTAGCACGAGCGCGCGCCTGAGCACCGTCGGGCCTCGCTGCGGTTGCCCACGACCACCCGGAGCGTGGCGTTGCCCACGGAGTACAGCTCCAGCCGGGCGCGAGCCCCTGGCGGCGCAGCCGGGCGCGCTGGAACTCGCTGCTGGCCGGCAGCCGCCCGCCGCTGGCCACCGGGCGCGTGGCGGGGCGCAGGCGAACACGTCGCTGCCGCCGGGCACCGGATGGCCGCACACGGAGCTCTCTCGCGCCGGGTCGGAGCCCATGCCCTCGCTGTAGTCCCGCCACTCTCGAGCCCGGCTCTGTCGAACTGGCTGGCGATCGTGGGCACGGCGGTCGGGTACAGGCACCCCTCCCCCCGCATCTGCCCGTAGGCCCCTACCCGCCGAAGACGAAGTCGCTGAAGAACTGGCAGTCGCTCTGGGTCTCGATGTTCGGCGCCTGCCCGGAGATCATCGCTATGTAGTTGTCGTTGCTCTGATGGCCGATGGCGTAGAGGTTCGGGACATAGGCCACCCTGCGAGCGCAACGTGTGCGACAGGTAGGGTGCCGCGGAGCCGGCGGCGAACCTGGTGGAGGCGCCCTCGTTCTCCAGCGGACAGCAGCGAGCAGAAGAAGCGGCGGTGAAGGTCTGCGCCATGTGCGGCGTGAAGCCGAGATCCACCTGGGTGTAGTAGCCGATCGAGAACACGTCGCTGTCGGCGCGCAGAACCCCTCCATGCGGCCTCCGTCGAGCTCGGTCCGCCCCTCCCACGAGTGATCGGGGTCCAGGAAGCCGCAGCCCTGGAAGGTCCCGGCGAGGCGATGGGTGCTGTGAACGCGACCGCTGGAGTCGCGGTAGTGCAGCCCCGCCTGGCGGCCGTCGGCGCCGGGGAGCCAGCCCAGGTAGTGGTCAAAGGACCGGTTCTCCATCATCAGCACGACGAACGTGTCGATCGGGAGGTTGCGCGGCGATGGCAGCTCGACGGCCGCTGGCGCCGAGCGGCATGCGCGATCACCGCGTCCGGATGCAGCAGCAGCCCACGCTCAGCCGCGCTGCACGAGCGCCGCGTACAGCGCGTTGGGTGAGAACGAGGTCAGCTCGGCGACCACCGTCGCCGCGGTCCGGGGCTTGGCGCCCGCCTCCACCAATCGCGCCACGGCGTCCACCGCCGGCCCCGCGTCGGCGCCCCGCGGACGGGCGGCGCCGACGACGAGCACCACCTCGCCGCGGGGCGGCTCGGCGCCGTAGCGGTCGGCCAGCTCCCGCGCCGTACCCCGCACCACCTCCTCGTGGAGCTTGGTCAGCTCGCGGCAGACGGCGACGGGGCGGTCGGGGTCTATCTCGCCCAGCACCCGCAGCGACGCCGCCACCCGCCGCGGCGACTCCAGGGCCACCACCGTCTCCGGCGCCGAGAGCACCTCCACCAGCTCGGCGCGCTTGCGCGGCAGGAACCCGGCGAAGCGCCACCGGTCGGCCGGCAGCGCCGAGGCCACGAGCGCCGCCAGCGGCGCGGACGGGCCGGGGAGCACCTCCACCGCCATGCCGGCCGCCACGCAGGCGCGCACGAGCACGAAGCCGGGGTCGGAGATCAGCGGCATGCCGGCGTCGGAGACGAGTGCGACGACCTCCCCGGCTCGCATCCGCTTGACGAGCTCCGGAGCGCGCTCGGCCTCGTTGTGCTCGTGGAGGCTGAGGAGCTTGGCGCTGACGCCGTAGCGTTCGAGCAGCACCCCGGTGCGGCGGGTGTCCTCGCAGGCCACGACGTCGGCCTCGCGCAGCGCGGCCAGCACGCGCAGGGTCACGTCCTGGAGGTTGCCGATCGGGGTCGGGCAGACGATCAGCCGGCCGCTGGTCACCCGAGGCCCCCGCTCAGGCCGTCGAAGGCCAGCGCCGCCGCCCCTACCATCCCGGCCTCGATCCCGAAATGGGCGGGCACGACCTCCACCTCGTCACGGGAGGGCGGGAGCGCGCGCTCGGCCACCGCCGCCCGCGCGGGTTTCAGGAGCAGCTCTCCCGCAGCGATCACACCCCCGCCGACGACCACCACCTGCGGGTTGAAGATGTTGACGTAGCTGGCGATCGCCACCCCCAGGCGGCTGCCGATCAGCCTGATCGCCTCCACCGCCGCCTCGTCACCGTCGTGGGCCAGCTCGGTGACCAGCGGCCCGAGCAGGGCCTGGCCGCGCGTCAGCGCTCGGCCCAGCCCCGACTGCGGAAGCTCGCCGGCCAGGCGAGTCGCCTCCCGAGCCAGCGCCGTGCCCGAGGCGAGCGCCTCGACGCACCCGCGATTGGGGCAGTTGCCCTGGCAGCGCGGGCCATCCAGGTCGATGACCATGTGGCCGAGCTCGGCGGCGGCGCCGACGGTGCCGCGGTAGAGCTCGCCGCGCAGGATCAGCCCGCCCCCGATGCCGGTGCCGATCGTGAGCATGACCGCCTCGGTGGCGCCGCGCGCGGCGCCGGCGCGATGCTCGGCCAGAGCCGCGACGTTGGCGTCGTTGTCGACGAACACGGGCAGCCCCAGGCGCTCGGCCATGACGTCGGCGAAGGGAATCCCCGCCAGCGGCAGGTTCACGGCGATCACGCTCTGCCCGGTGCGGCGATCCATCAGGCTGGGGATCCCGAAGCCCACTGCCGCCACCTCGCCCCCCGCCCGGGCGCGCGCCTCCTGCACCGCCTCCACGGAGACCTGTAGCAGCGCCGACTGGTCGAGGCCCACGACGGTGCGCTGCGCACGGCGGTGCACGGCGAGTCCTTCGTCCACCGCGCCGGCGAGGAGCTTGGTCCCGCCCATGTCGACGCCGATGGTGCGTCGGCCGGACATGTCGTCACTATATGCAGTGCCCGATGTCCGATCGTCGCCGCAATCCGACACCGTCCGAGGACCCTCCCTACCGCCTGTACTCAGGCGCGCGATCCTCCGGTGGAGGGTCCGGAGAGCGCCCCTACACCACCTACCGAGCCGGCCCGCGCGGGCTACGGGCGCTGCTGCGCGGGCAGGAGGACGCGGCCGTGCCAGGCGCGGGCGGTGGCCGACGCGATCGCCGGCCTGGCCGGAGCGGCGGCGGGCCGCGCCGGGCGTGGGGCCCCCGGAGGATCCTGAAGTCCCTCGCCCTGGCGATCGTTGCGTGGCTGCTGCTGTCGCTGGTGCTGTTCGTCATCAGCGCGCAGAACGAGAAGGGGAACCTCCCGGGCTCGGTGGGGACGGCGCTCGCCTCCGGTCCCACCATGCTGACCTCCACCGACACGGTGCTGATCCTGGGCACCGATCAGCGGCCCGTGGGCTCCAAGGAACCGGGCGCCAATACCAACGATGCCGGCAGCCGCTCGGACACGATCATGCTGTGGCGCGTCGGCGGCGGCACCTCGCGGCGGCTGTCGATCCCGCGGGACACGATGGCGGCGATTCCCGGCCACGGCACCAGCAAGATCAACGCCGCCTATGCCCTCGGGGGACCGGCGCTGGCCATCCGCACGATCCAGCAGTTCACCGGTGTGCCGATCAACCACCTGATCGTCGTCAACCTCGGCGCGTTTCCGAAGTTCATCGACGCTGTCGGCGGGGTCGACGTGACCACGGGACGAGTCTGCTCGGACATCAGCGGCGGCACGCGCAACGGCGGCTTCTCGCTGTACCTGCGTCCCGGCGACCACCACCTCGACGGGATCCAGGCCCTGACCCTGGCGCGGACGCGGGAGAACAAGTGCAACCCGGCCGAGAATGACCTCACTCGGGTCAAGCGCCAGCAGCTGATCCTCAACGCCGTCAAGTCCAGGCTGACCTCCCCCACCACCTTCCCGCGCCTGCCCTGGGCGTCGTGGCAAGCCCCCAAGGTGCTGCGCACCGACATGGGCGGCTTCACCCTGCTCAGCCTGTTCGCCGCCGCGGAGATCGGTGGGTCGGCACCGGTCCAGGTGCTCAAGCCCACCGGGGCGGCGACGCTGCCCGACGGGGAGAGCGCGCTGACCGTGGCCCCCTCGGCGATCCGCCGCGCGGTGGGACGGCTGATGAACGGCTGAAGGCCCCGCCCCTCGCGCTCGGACGCCCTCGACGCTCGGCGGGGGACGCTCTAGGAGGAGGCGGACGTCTCGGAGGACTTGGAGGACTTGGCCTCGGACTTGCCCGAGTCGGACTTCCCCGAGTCGGACTTCGCGGTCTCGCCCTTGCCGGAGTCGCTGCCCGCCTTCGTCTCGGAGCTCCCGGATGAGGACTCGGACTTGCTCTTGCTCTCCGCGTGCTCCTTCTGCTCCCGGGCCCGCTTGCGCGTGCCGTAGTCCGTGTTGTAGAAGCCCGAGCCCTTGAAGTGCACCGCGACGGGGTGCATGACCCGGCGAACGGGAGCTGAGCAGGTGGTGCAGGTGGAGACGGGATCGTCGGCGATCCGCTGTATCACCTCAAAGGCGTGACCCTGCTCACAACGGTACTCGTAGGTCGGCATTCCGCCGGCAATTATAACCGTCGGTGCTTGGCACTCCGGGGGGCCGAGTGCCAAGTGTCCCGTACGGGGCGGGAAGCGCGGAGTCAGAGGACGCCCTCTAGGATCACCCGCGCGATGGCGCCGGACACCGTGACCATGGACAAGATCGTCTCGCTGTGCAAGCGGCGAGGCTTCGTCTTTCCCAGCAGCGAGATCTACGGTGGCCTGGGCTCGAGCTACGACTACGGCCACTACGGCGTCCTGCTCAAGACGAACGTCAAGAGCCGGTGGTGGGAGGCGATGCTCCAAGAGCGCGACGACATCGTGGCGCTCGACTCGGCGATCATCCAGCACCCGCGCACGTGGCAGGCCAGCGGTCACCTCTCCGGGTTCACCGACCCGATGGTGGACTGCCGCACCTGCAAGCTGCGCTTCCGCGCCGACCACATCGAGCAGGGGCACTGCGGGCGCAAGCCCTCCCGCAAGCCGGGCGAGACCTCCGACTGCAACCTCACCGAGGCCAGGGACTTCAACCTGATGTTCGAGACCACAGTCGGCCCCGTGCGCGAGGACGGTTCGACCGTTTACCTGCGCCCCGAGACGGCCCAGGGCATCTTCCTGAACTTCAAGAACTACCTCCAGACCTCCCGCAAGAAGCCACCGTTCGGGATCGCGCAGATCGGCAAGAGCTTCCGCAACGAGATCACGCCGGGCAACTTCGTCTTTCGCATGCGTGAGTTCGAGCAGATGGAGATGGAGTTCTTCGTCCCGCCCGCGGAGGCCGAGCGGTGGCTTGAGCACTGGACCGAGCAGCGGATGAATTGGTACACGGAGCTCGGCATCCGGCCCGACCACCTCAAGCTCCGCCCCCACGAGCGCGACGAGCTCTCCCACTACTCCAGCGCCACCAGCGACATCGAGTACCTGTTCCCGATCGGCTGGTCCGAGCTGGAGGGAATCGCCAACCGCGGCGACTTCGACCTGCGCGCGCATGCCGAGCACTCCGGGCAGAAGCTGGAGTACGTCGACACCGCCAGCGGCGAGCGCTACGTCCCCCACGTGATAGAGCCAGCCGCCGGTGCCGACCGGGCGCTGCTGGCGTTCCTCATCGACGCCTACGACGAGGACGAGATCGACGGCGAGAAGCGCACCGTGCTGCGCCTGCACCCGCGGCTGGCGCCGGTGAAGGTCGCCGTCCTCCCGCTGGTGCGCAAGGACGGCCAGCCGGAGCTGGCGGCCGAGATCCACCGGGCCCTGCGCGGGAGCGTCCAGTCCGAGTACGACGAGGGCGGGGCGATCGGCCGTCGCTACCGCCGCCAGGACGAGATCGGCACGCCGTGGGCGGTGACCGTCGATCATCAGTCGCTGGAGGACCGCACCGTCACGCTGCGTGACCGCGACAGCCTCGCCCAGGAGCGGATCGCCATCGATGCCCTAGGTGAGGAGATCGGCCGGCGGCTGCGGGCGCCGTGGCGCTCGCCGAAGCTGAACGACTGACGGCGCGGGGAGCGCGGACGCGAGGCTCAGCGCAGTCGCGCGCTGGCCGCGACGGTGAAGCCATCCGGCGCCGGGGCGGCACTCAGCGACTGGAAGTCCAGGTGCGGGTCGGAGAAGACGGTGACGGTGGCCAGGCCGCCGAAGGGCAGATCGGGAGTGACCAGGACCTGCCCCCCGGTGGCCGCGACGGTGGCATCCACGGTGGCGCTCACGCCGAGGAGCGTGGCGCTGCCCCGCAGGACCAGCTGCCCGTTGCCCTGGGCGACTGGTTGCACCGCGTTCAGGAACGGCACAGCGGCCCGGAGGTCGCTCTCGGTTACGCGCGCCGTGCCGGTGAGCGTGTTGCCCCGTACCCGTAGGCTCGCGTCTCGTAGCCGCAGGAGCCCGGCAGTGAGCTCCTGCACGGAGGCATCGAGGCTGCCGACGCCGCCGAGCTGGTCCAGCGAGGCGTCCAGCTGCGCGGAGCTACTGCTATAGCTGCCCATCCGGATCACGACCCGGTCGGCGTGGTGCCAGAGCAGCTCGATCGCCGGAAAGGCGTGCACCTCCACGGTGCTCACCTGCCCTGACCGGGCCAGCTGATCGCGCAGCCGCTGAGTGGCGATCCCGGGCAGGAGGAGCTGTGCCAGGGCCAGCAGGAGGAGGATCACCGCCGCGCTGAGCGGCAGGGCGAGTCGGCGCATCGGCCGTGAACGTTAGGGATATCGGCGCGTTGGCCAGCGCGCGAGCGAGGCCAGGCGGTTGCCCGGCGGGGCCGTCGCCCGGGAGCGCGCATTGCCCCCAGCCTCGGCGAGCATGCACAATCCGCCATCCGCGCGATCACCTCCTCCCCCTGGCCACATAAGCACGCCACACGTGCTTATGTGGCCAAGAGCCGATGAGGATGCGACGGTTGGCGCGTGGCGCATGGGAGGGCAGGCCCGGGTGAACCACCAGCCGCCGGGCGGAGACCGCCGGCGAAAGCAACCGCCGAGGCGGCGCACGAGCCTCAGCTGAGCACGACCCGCGCGGCGGCGAGCGCCTGCGCCACCACCGGCGCGATCTGGAGCTCGGGCTCGCTGAGCTTGCGCACGGTGATCCCGTCGGCGAGCGCGAACAGGAAGGTGGCCAGCACCTCGGCGTCGGCGCGAAGCTCCAGCACGCCCGCCTGTGCCCGCGCGCGCAGGCTCCCGCCATGGCGGCGCGCGTACGGCGACCGAGCTCAGCGAGCTCGGTGGCGATGTCGGCGTTGCGCTGGGCCAGCGTCATCATCTCGTAGAACATCACCACGGTGGTGTGTCCCGCGCCCTGCAGCTCCTCGAAGGACGCCACCAGCGCGGCCAGCACCTCCTCGGCGCTGCCGGCACCGGCCACCGCCGCCTCCATCCGCTCGATCCGCACCTCGCACTCGCGCCGCACGACCTCCACCAGCAGCCGCTCCTTGGTGGCGAAGTAGTAGTGCAGCAACCCCCGGGAGACGCCGGCCTCACGCGCGACCTGGTCGAAGGTCGCCCCGGCGATCCCGCGCGCGGCGACGCTGACCCGCATCGCCTCCACGATCCGCTGGGCCTTGTCCTGAGCGAGCTCACGGGTCGCTGCCATCTCAGCTGCGCTCGCTCCGGGCTCGAACCACGAGTGTAGTCCCGGCACATCCGAAGAACCGCCGCCAGGTCGACCCAATGGCTGACTTCAGTCCTGGTCCTTTGACAGGGTAATTCCGGTGTGTCGACCGGCGGTCGTACTCCAACCTCTCGACTCTCCGGCCACGCGGATGATCACCGTCCCCGCCAACCACCCCACCCCCCTCTGCGGGCGGCCGTTGGACTGGATCGAGCTGGTGGCGGGCAGCGTGGGAGCTGGCGCCTAGGCGCCCAAAGAAAGAGGCGCCCCCCGGAAGGGGCGCCTCGGCAATGCTCCCCCAGAAGAGGGTCTGGCTATGCGGCGCTGACAGGTGCCGCAGGCGCGGGCGTGGTGCCCGCCGGCGGCGTGTAATCGAACTCCTCCTCCTTGCCGAACAGGGCGTCCAGCACCTTGGAGCGCAGCGACTCGCTGCCGACCAGCGCCGCTCCGCCGGCGACCCCGACGAGCAGCAGCTTGCGTCCCACGCTCAGTCCCTTGCGGGCACGCTTGCGCTTGGGCGCATTGTTCAGCGCCGAGGACGCGTCACGAACGGCCTCGTAGGCCTGCCGCAGGTCCTTCTGCAGCTTCTTGTCCTCGATGATCGCCCGCTGCGGGGCCTTGCCGTTGGCCAGCCGACCGTAGGCGCTCTTGCTCGAATCGAGCGCCTGCTGCAGGTTGTCACGGAGATCTTGGTCGTCGATCAGCCGCTGGATGTACGGGTTCGCCTTGGCGATGCTGGCGATGTTGGTGGCGTTCGACGCCGCCGACTTGGCGGCCTTGGTCTTCTTGGATGCCATAGATCTCCCTCGTGCGTGTGGCGGGTCTGGCGTCAGAATACCCCGACTGGCGCACCATCACCCCTTGGATTGCGCCGCGGGCGCCGAGCGGCGCTGCAGCGCCGCCTCCAGCACCTCCCCGATCTCCGAGACGAAGCGGAACGAGAGCGTCTTGAGCAGGTGCGCGGGGATCTCCTCGACGTCGGGCTCGTTGAGTGCTGGAGCGATCACGGTGCGGATGCCATTGCGTTGGGCCGCGAGGGCCTTCTCCTTGAGGCCGCCGATCGAGAGCACCTGGCCGGTGAGGGTGATCTCACCCGTCATCGCCACCTCAGCACGGACCGCTCGACCGGAGAGCAGCGAGGCCAGCGCCGTGGCCATGGCGATCCCGGCGCTCGGACCGTCCTTGGGGATCGCGCCGGCGGGGACGTGGATGTGGATGTCGTGATCGGCGAACCAGCCCTCCTCCAGCCCCGGGAGCACCTCGGAGGCGTTGCTGCGGATGTAGGAGAGCGCCGCCTGCGCGGACTCCTTCATCACCTCCCCGAGCTGACCGGTGATCGTCAGGCGGCCGCTTCCCGGCATCGCCGTGGCCTCCACGAAGAGGACGTCGCCGCCCACGGGCGTCCAGGCCAGGCCAGTGGCGACGCCGGGGCGGGCGGTTCGCCGCCGCGCCTCGGAGAAGAACCGGCGCTTGCCGAGCAGCTCGCGCACGCGCGGCTCGGTGATCGTGAGCCGGAGGGTGGCCTCGCCCTCGGCCACGCGCCGGGCGATCTTGCGGCACAGGCTGCCGATCTCCCGCTCCAGCTGGCGGACCCCCGCCTCCCGGGTGTAGTCGGCGATGATCACGCGCAGACCGGCATCGCTGAACGAGATCCGGCCCCGGGTGAGCCCGTTGCGCTCGATCTGCCTCGGTACCAGGTAGCGCATGGCGATCTCCAGCTTCTCCGCTTCACTGTAGCCGGCCAGCTGGATCACCTCCATGCGATCGCGCAGGGGCCCGGGAATCGTCTCCAGCGTGTTAGCGGTGGTGACGAACATCACCTTCGACAGGTCGAAGGGGAGGTCGAGGTAGTGGTCGCGGAAGGTCCCGTTCTGCTCGGGATCGAGCACCTCGAGCATGGCGCTGGAGGGGTCGCCGCGGAAGTCCGAGCCCATCTTGTCGATCTCGTCGATCATCAGCAGCGGGTTGTTGGCCCCGCCGTCACGCAGGGCGCGGATGATCGTCCCGGGCATCGCCCCGATGTAGGTTCGGCGGTGGCCGCGGATCTCGGACTCGTCCCGCACCCCGCCGACGCTGATCCGCTCAAAGCGGCGGGCCAGCGCGCGCGCCACCGAGCGGCCCAGCGAGGTCTTGCCCACGCCCGGCGGGCCCACGAAGCACAGAATCGAGCCGCGGGCATCGGGCTTGAGCGAGAGCACGGCCAGGAACTCCAGGATCCGGTCCTTGACCTGCTCGATGTCGTAGTGGTCCTCGTCGAGTACCCGCCGAGCGTGGAGGAGGTCCAGGTTGTCCTCGGTGGCGGTGCTCCAGGGCAGCGCCGCGATCCACTCCACGTAGCCGCGCACCACCCCGTACTCGGCCATCGCCGGCTGCAGGCGCTCCAGCCGGGCGAGCTCGCGGTCGACCTGCTTGCGCACCTCCTCGGGAAGGTCGTGGACGGCCAGCTGCGCACGTAGCTCGCTGACCTCGGCCTGCACCTCGTCGCCCTCGCCGAGCTCCTCCTGGATCGCCTTGAGCTGCTGTCGCAGGAAGTACTCGCGCTGTCCCTTCTCCAGCTCGGATTGAACCTGGGACTGGATCTTCGATCCGATCGCCACCACCTCCAGCTCCCGGGCGAGGATCTCCGAGAGCCGTCGCAGCCGCCGGCTCACGTCGAGCTCCTCCAGCAGCGCCTGCTTCTCGTCGGTCTTCAGCCGCAGCGCACCGGCGATCAGGTGGCTGAGGGCACTCGGATCCTCGACGTTGGCCACCATGATCTGCAGCTCCTCAGGCAGGTAGGGAACCTGGGAGACGATCCCGGCGAAGGTCTGCTGCACGTTGCGCATCAGCGCCGTGAGCTCCGGGCCCTGCCGAACGCTGTCGGGCGCCTCGGCGATCCCGGCCACGAGGTAGGCCTCGCTGGCCAGCCACTGGTCGATGCGCACCCGCTGCGCGCCCTGGATCAGCACCCGCAGGGTCCCGTCGGGCACTCGGATCATCCGCGCGACGACCCCCAGGACGCCGACGTCGTAGAGATCCTCGGGGGCCGGAATCTCCTTCTCCGGGTGGCGGCTGGCGACCATCGCGATGAAGCGGTCGCCCCGGAGCGTGTCGTTGATCAGCTCGATGCTCCGCGCCTGACCGACGTTCAGCGGGATCAGCATGTCCGGGAAGGTGACCGTGTCCCGCAGGGGGAGTACGCCGACGCGCTCGGGCAGCGCCGCGGGCCCGCCCCCCACCGCCACGTCCTGCGGCCCGTCGCCGGACGCTCCGATCTCGATCATGCGTCGCGGTCGGAGCTCTCGACCGGAACCGACCGCGCCTGCGGCTCGGCGCGCCGCAGCGGCAGCTCGACGCGCAGGATCCCATCCTGCAGAGAAGCCGTGACCGCCTCGGCTTCGACATCGGCCCCGAGCTCGACGATGCGGCGGAAGCTCCCTCGCTCGATCTCGATCTGCTGGTACACATCGCCCTCCACCGTCGGCGGCTGGCGCGCGCCGGAGAGGATCAGCTTGCGCCCCTGGATCTCGAGGTCCAGGGAATCAGCCGGCACCCCGGCGAGCTCGGCGGTGACGATCGCCAGCGCCGGGTCGGCGGTGTAGGCCACGTCGAGCGCCGGTGAAAAGCCCAGGCGACGGCGGGAGAGGCCGGTGCGCTCCAGGACGTCGCCGAACAGCTCGTCCATGTCCCGTCGCATGCGATCGAAGTTGGCGAACAGGTCGCGCTCATGCATGCATGAGCAACAGGTTAACGCGGCCCCGGAACCCGCCTCCTACCGGAATCCGGCTGTTTACGGGCGGCAGGCGCGGGGTAGCTGTTGAGTTCGTCCAAAAGGTCCAGGTACCGGGGAGGCAGACGTCCGTTGATCCGAATATTTCCTGGCTACGTACTCCAAGGGACGCGGGCGGGGAAGCCTGTGCAGACACCTCCGTAACCTGGAGTCACCCGAAAGGAGCATCAATGAGCCACGAGCTCAATCTCGACGCAATCGACGTCGACGGCGCTGTCCGTGAAACGGCAGCTGAGGCAATGGAGGCGCTGGACGGGGACACCCGCTCGGCGTTCCTGAAGCGTGCCGGCCTCGCCGGTGGCGCAATCATGGGCGGAGGCGCCCTGCTCGGCGCCCTGGCCCCGAGCGCGTTGGCGTTCACCACGGGGGATCGTCCCCCGGCTTCGAAGTTCGGCAAGGGTGACATCGGCATCCTGAACTTCGCGCTCACGCTGGAGTACCTGGAGTCGTCCTTCTACAACGAGGCCACCAGGAACCAGCGCAAGAACGCGTTCATCAAGAACCCCCAGCTTCGGGTGTTCCTGAGGACCGTCACCGACGACGAGAACCAGCACGTCAAGGCGCTCCAGCACGTCCTCGGGCGTAAGGCCGCCAAGAGGCCGAAGTTTCACTTCAATGGCGACACCAACAACGAGACGCGCTTCAAGACCGCCTCGTTCACGTTCGAGAACACGGGCGTGCACGCCTACTCCGGTCAGGCGTTCAACATCTCGGAGCCCGCGGTGCTGAAGGCCGCGCTCTCCATCGTCACGATCGAGGCGCGTCACGCCGCGGTGATCGGGCTGATCCGCAACGGCAGCTCGTTCGGCATCTCGCCGGACAAGGCCTTCGACAAGCCCTTTGGGGCCCGGAAGGTCCTGAAGGGCGTCCACGGCCTGAACTACGGCCTGTAGAAGCGCCGAGCTGCATCAGAAGGCCGGGCCCCGCCGCGTGCGGGGTCCGGCCTTTGTCGTTGTGGACCGCCGGGCCTGAGACACTCCGTCGGTGGACAACTTTCAGGTGGCGCTGCTGGTGCTGGGCGCGCTGCTGATGCTCGGAGCCTTGGTCTCCGGCCTCGAGCGCCGGGGCTTCGTGTCGCTGACCTCGCTGTTCGTGCTGATCGGCTTCGTATTGGGGCCGGGGGTCACGGGCGCGCTGCGCTTCGACGCGCGCTCGTCGTTCGTCTCGGAGCTGGCCACGGTGGCGCTGGTCGTGATCCTCTTCCGGGACGGGCTGGAGGTGGAGGGCGAGATGCTGCAGGCGCACTGGCGCCTGCCGCTGCGCAAGCTGGTCCTGGCGATGCCGCTGACCGCGGTGCTCGTGGCGCTGACCGCGAGGGTGGTGACCGGTCTGAGCTGGACGGAGTCCTTTCTGCTCGGTGCGCTGCTCTCGCCCACCGACCCGGTGCTGTCCTCGAGCGTCGTCACCAACCCGCGCGTGCCGCGCCTGATCCGGCACTCGCTGAACCTGGAGTCGGGGATGAACGACGGGCTGGCGCTTCCGGCGGTGCTGGCCTTCGCCGCCGCCCTCAGCACCAACGGTGGCCACTTCGTGTGGTGGCGATTCGTGCTGGAGGACCTGACGATCGGGCTGGCCACCGGGCTGGTGGTGGGTCTGATCGCCGCCCGGTTGATGCCGCGGAGCCACTCGCTGGCCGAGGGAATCCCCCGCCACCAGAAGTCGCTGTACGCGCTGGGTACTGCCTTTGCCGCCTACGGGATCGCCGTGCTCCCGCCGCGGGGCAACGGCCTCATCGCGGTGTTTGTGGCGGCGATCACGCTCGGCATCCGCCGCCCCGACCTGGCGCCGGTACTTCGCCGCCCAGGCCGAAAACCTGGTGGAGATCGTCAAGCTCGGGATCTTTGTCGTGTTCGGCTCGCTTCTCACCCTCCACGGGCTCTTCGGCGACGGCTGGCGGGCGCTGGCGGTGGTGGCGATCACGCTGCTCCTGGCGCGGCCGGTGGCGGTGTTCACCGCGCTGATCGGGACCGGCACCGACGTGGCCACCAAGGCCTTCATGTCCTGGTTCGGACCCAAGGGGGTGGCCACGATGACCTTCTCGCTGCTGGTGCTGGGCGACCGGATCGCCGCCGGCGCCCGGATCTTCAACCTTGCCGCCCTGGCCGTGTTCTGCTCGATCATCCTCCACGGCCTGAGTGACACGCCGGGATCGGAGTGGATCGCCGCTCGCGCGCAGCGGCGCGCGGAGCTCAGTGCGAGTCGCGCCGGTGCTCGCCCTGGCGAGCGGGATCCATCAGCCAGCCCATGAACAGGGCCAGCAGCACGAAGAAGATGAACCCGCCGATCAGCGGCCAGAACATGGGCAACAACATACCGTCCCCGGGGCGGGGGCGTCGCCCGTGCCCTCACGCATGCAGCGCCACCTGTTCGCTGGGGGACGGGAAGGCCCAGGCCACCTGCAGGCGACGCTCCTGGCGGAACACGAACCGCAGCTGGCGCGGCGGCCTCAACCCGTCCGGATGCGCGGGGCGGAAGGTGGCGCAGGCACCGGCCTCGCTCACCGCACACAGCAGGTTCTGGCCGAAGAAGCAGTTCTCGCAGCTCGCCTTTGCTTTCGTTGCGGCCCGCCCATCTGTCATGCGTGACGTACTCCGTTCGCGTTCGCCCGTGGTCAACTTCAGGAGGCATCAAAGCGGATCTCACCCCCCGGTGCAGCCGCAATCCCGGAAATCGCAAAGATCTTGTGACCGAGGGAAATACCTGGAAAGAGCGGGAAATTCGAGGTTCGCCCCCAGAACCTGCCGCTATTTCCGTACCTTTCTGGGGCAATGAGCCCCGGCCCTCCCGCCTCTCCGCGCATCTCCCTGGCCGACTACGAGCGGGACGCCGAGCGTGTCCTTGACCCGGGCGCGTTCGGCTACTACGTCGGCGGCGCCGGCGACGAGCTGACGCTGCGTGACAATCTGGCGGCGTGGCGGCGATGGGCGATCCTGCCCCGGGTGCTCACGGGGGTAGGCGAGCGCGACCCGTCGGTGGAGGTGCTCGGCCGCCGCCGCCCTCACCCGCTGGTGATCGCGCCGATGGCCTTCCAGCGGCTGGCCCACCCCGACGGAGAGCTCGCGACCGCCGTCGCCGCCGCCCAGACCAGCGCGGTGATGTGCCTCTCGACGCTCTCCACCAGCGGGCTCGACGCCGTCGCTGAAAGCGCCCCGGAGGCGACCAGGTGGTTTCAGGTCTACGTCTTCCGTGATCGCGGTGTCACGAGGGAGATGGTGTCTCAGGCGGTGCAGCATGGGTACGAGGCGCTGGTGGTGACCGTCGACCTGCCGATCATGGGTGTGCGCGAGCGTGACCTTCGCTCGGGCGTGGACGCCGCCGCGAGCGCGGTCCCCAGCGCCCTGGCCGCCGGCGCCCGGAACTCGCTGACGCCGGCCGACTTCGCCGGCCTGATCGATCCCGATCTACGCTGGGCCGACATCGAGAAGTTGGTGGCGGAGAGCCCGCTGCCGGTGGTGGTCAAGGGCGTGCTGGCGCCTGAGGATGCCGTGCTCGCCGCCGAGCACGGCGCCCGCGGCGTGGTCGTCTCCAATCACGGAGGCCGCCAGCTCGACACCGTCCCCGCCGGAGCCGATGCCCTCCCCGCCGTGGTGGAGGCAGCCGGTGACCGGCTCGACGTGCTCGTCGACGGCGGGATCCGGCGCGGGACCGACGTCCTCAAGGCCCTGGCCCTCGGGGCTCGAGCCGTGATGGTGGGTCGGCCGGTGCTCTGGGGGCTGGCGGTGGACGGCCCCACGGGCGCGGCCACCGTCCTGCGGATCCTCCTCGGCGAGCTCGACGCGGCCCTGGCGCTGACCGGCTCGCCGCGGGCCGGCGAGCTCAGCCCGGCGGTGGTGCGCCGGACGGCGTGGGAGGTGCCCGCGCGATGAAGGTCCTCCTCAGCGGTATCAGCGGCTACGTCGGCTCGCTCCTGCTTGACCGGCTGCAGCGAGACGGCCACGAGGTGCGCGGGATGTCCCGTCGCCCCCCGGCCGAGCGCGACCTGGAGGTGGTCAGGGCCGATGCGCTGTCAGGGGCCGGTCTGGAGCGCGCACTGCGCGGCATGGACGTCGCCTACTACCTGATCCACTCCATGGAGCCCTCCGCGGATGGCAGCTTCAGCGCCCGCGAGCGCAGCGCGGCGGAGAACTTCGCCGCCGCCGCCCGCACGGCCGGCGTGGAGCGGATCGTCTACCTCGGCGGGCTCGTCCCCGGAGCGTATCCCGCCTCCGCTCACCTCGGTAGTCGCCTGGCCGTAGAGGAGATCCTGCTGGCCGCCACCCCCTGTTCGGTGGCCTTCCGCGCCTCGATCGTGATCGGCGCCCGCAGCAGCTCATTTCGCTTCATGGTCCGGCTCGTGGAGCGCCTCCCGTTCCTGCCGCTCCCCGCCTGGCGCAAGAACCGCACCCGTCCGATCGACGAGCGCGATGTGGTCGAGCTCCTGACCCGCGCGGCCGTGAGCGAAGCGGTCTGCGGGCAGTCGCTGGACATCGCCGGCCCGGACGTAGTCACCTACGGCGAGTTGATCGACCGGATCCGCCACCACATGCTGGTCGATCGCCCCACCGTGACGCTTAACCATCTGACCCTCACGCCGATCGCCAGCCGCATCGCCGCCCTCGTCGCCGGCCAGGACCACGAGCTGATCGGACCGCTGATGGAAGGGCTCGACAGCGACCTGCTGCCCCGGGATGACCGCGGCGCGCAACTGCTCGACGTGCACATGCACTCGATCGACGCCGCCATCGAGCGGGCGCTGCGCCAGTGGGAGAGCCGGGAGCCGCTCGCGGCGCGCTAGAGACCGTTACTGTCTCCCCCACTCATGAGCACGGTTCAGGCCACCATCAAGATCGACGTGCCTCCCGAGCGCGTCTGGGAGACGATCATGGATCCCCAGCGCCTCGGCGATTGGGTGACGATCCACAAATCGGTGGACAAGGTCGTAAATCCGGGCCAGCCGGGGGCAACGATGGAGCAGATGCTGCAGATACGCGGCGTGTCGTTCAAGGTGAAATGGAAGCTCGCCACCGTGCAGGCACCCCGGCATGCGGAGTGGGACGGGGCGGGACCGGCCCACTCCCGGGCCCTGATCCGCTATGAGCTGCAGGCCGACGGCGACAATCGCACGGTGTTTGAGTACACCAACGAGTTCACCCCACCAGGGGGAATGCTCGGCAACGTCGCCAGTCGGGTGGTGGTGGGTGCCGCCTCCGAGCGCGAGGCCAACAACTCACTGCGCCGGCTGAAGTCACTGCTGGAGAGCAACTGAAGAGTCAGGTCGGCCTACCTGTATGGTTCACCCGCTGTTCCCGATAATCGCACAGGGAGGTTTCAGTGACGGAATTCGTTGACGCGACGGTTAAGGACATCGACAACCGGCTGCGCGAGCTGCAGGAGGAAGTGAAGCGGCTGGAGGCGGCGCGTTCGGCACTGACGGGAAACCGCCGTGGTCCCGGTCGCCCCCCTGGCCAGAGCTCGCAGAGCTCACGCAGCGGCAGGCGCAGCAGCGGTCGCCGGCCCGGGCGCCCGCCCGGGCGCCGTGGCGGCAACACTCGCTCCAACCAGGCCCTGTCACTGGTGCGGGAGCGCCCCGGGGTCACGATCCCGCAGATCGCGCAGGAGCTCCAGATCGAGCCCAACTACCTCTACCGGGTGATGCCCAAGCTCGTCGCCGATGGTCAGATCAAGCGTGACGGCCAGGGATGGCACCCGGTGCAGGAGACCGCCTCGGAGTGATCAGACCAGCCCGAGCTGCTTGACCGCTTCGCGCTCCTCGGCGAGCTCCTTGACGGTGGCCTCGATGCGCTCGCGGGAGAAGTCGCTGATCTCCAGGTCCGGCACGATCTCGTACTTGCCGCCTCGGCAGCGGACGGGGAAGCTGGAGATCAATCCCTCCTGCACGCCGTAGGAGCCGTCGGAGGGAATCGCCATCGACACCCAACCCTGCTGCGGGGTGCCGAGCACCCAGTCGTGGACGTGGTCGACGGCGGCATTGGCCGCCGAGGCCGCGCTGGAGGCACCGCGGGCCTCGATGATGGCGGCGCCGCGCTTCTGCACGGTGGGGATGAAGTCGTTCTCCAGCCAGGATTGGTCGTCCACCAGCTGGGCCGCGTTCTCACCCTTCACCTCGGCGTGGAAGATGTCCGGGTACTGGGTGGCGGAGTGGTTGCCCCAGATCGTCACCTTGATGATGTCGCTGACTGCCGCGCCGGTCTTACGGGCGAGCTGCGCGATCGCGCGGTTGTGATCCAGGCGGGTCATCGCGGTGAAGCGCTCGTGCGGAATGTCGGGCGCGTTGCTCTGAGCGATCAGGCAGTTGGTGTTGGCGGGGTTACCCACCACCAGGATCTTGATCTCCGAGGCGGCGTGCTCGTTCAGCGCCTCGCCCTGGGGCTTGAAGATGCCACCGTTGGCCTCGAGCAGATCGCTGCGCTCCATCCCCTTGGAGCGGGGGCGCGCGCCGACGAGCATGGCGACACCGGCGCCGTCGAAGGCCTGCTTGGGGTCGTCGTGGATGTCGATCCCGGCCAGCAGCGGGAAGGCACAGTCGTCGAGCTCCATGGCGGTGCCCTCCGCCGCCTTGACGGCATCGGGGATCTCCAGCAATGACAGGTGGACCGGGGTATCGGGACCGAGCAGCTGGCCGCTGGCGATGCGGAACAGGAGGGCATAGCCGATCTGACCGGCAGCACCGGTCACCGCCACGCGTACAGGGGAATCGCTCACAGGTCTTCTGCCTCCTCGTCTTCAGGTCTGGGAGCGCCCGACTGTACTCTCGCCGCCCTCGCCGGGGGTCCTCCGCACCCGTGCTGGCAGTAGGGTGACGCGGCCGTGAACATCGTCTACACCCACACCGACGAAGCGCCCGCGCTGGCCACGCGGTCGCTGCTCCCGATCGTGCGCGCGTACGCGGCCGCGGCCGGCATCGAGATCGAGCTCCGTGACATCTCGCTGTCGGGGAGGATCCTGGCCCAGTTCCCGGAGCGCCTCACCGAGGAGCAGCAGGTGGCGGATGCGCTGGGCGAGCTGGGGGCGCTGGCCGAGACCCCTGAGGCCAACATCGTCAAGCTGCCGAACATCAGCGCTTCGGTGCCCCAGCTCAAAGCTGCCGTCGCCGAGCTCCAGGAGCAGGGTTACGAGGTGCCCGATTACCCCGAGGAGCCCGGCGACGACGAGCAGCGAGAGATCCGCCGGCGCTACGATCGGGTCCAGGGGAGCGCGGTCAACCCGGTGCTGCGCCAGGGCAACTCCGACCGCCGCGCCCCCGCCTCGGTCAAGGAGCACGCCCGGCATCACCCGCAGGAGATGGGCCGGTGGCCCTCGCAGAGCCGCTCGCACGTGGCCACGATGAGCGACGGCGACTTCCGCGCCACCGAGCTTTCGCTCACCATCTCCCAGGAGGGCTCGGTACGGATAGAGCACGTCGACGACGAGGGGTCGGTGACGGTCCTAAAAGGTTGCACGCCGGTGCTGGCGGGGGAGGTCCTCGACGGCTCGGTGATGCGCCGAGGCGCGCTCGATCGCTTCCTGGCCGATCAGATCGCACAGGCCAAGGATCAGGGGGTGCTGTTCTCGGTGCACCTGAAGGCGACGATGATGAAGGTCTCGGATCCGATCATCTTCGGCCGCGCCGTGTGCGCCTACTTCGCCGAGCTGTTCGCCGAGCACGGTGAGGCGCTGCGCTCGGTCGGCGTCAGCCCCGACGACGGCTTGGCCGCGCTGCTCAAGGCGATACAGAAGCTGCCCGACGCGCAGTGCCAGGAGATCCAGGCCGCAGTGAAGCGGGCGCTGGAGGAGGGGCCGGCGCTGGCGATGGTCGACTCCGACCGCGGCATCACCAACCTGCACGTCCCCAGCGACGTGATCATCGACGCCTCGATGCCGGCTGCGATCCGCTCCGGGGGCCAGATGTGGAATGCCCAGGACGAGCTCCAGGACGCCAAGTTCGTGATCCCCGATCACTCCTACGCCCCTCTGTACAACGAGACTGTGGAGGACTGCCGCCAGCACGGCGCCTTCGACCCGGCGACGATGGGGAGCATCCCCAACGTGGGGCTGATGGCTCAGGCCGCCGAGGAGTACGGCTCCCACGACAAGACCTTTGAGATTCAGGCGGCGGGGTTCGTCCGGGTCGTGGACGAGGACGGCGCCGCGCTGCTGGAGCACGACGTGCAGCCGGGCGACATCTGGCGGATGTGCCAGACCAAGGACGCGGTCATCAGCGACTGGGTCCGGCTGGCCGTGGAGCGGGCTCGGGCGAGCGGTGCCCCCGCCGTGTTCTGGCTGGACGACGCGCGCGCCCACGACCGGCAGCTGCTGGAGAAGGTCAGGCCGGCGCTGGACGAGGTTGACACCGAGGGCACCACGATCGAGATCCACGACGTGGCCACCGCGGCGCGGATGACGCTGGAGCGCGCCCGCCGCGGCCAGGACACGATCTCGGTGACCGGCAACGTGCTGCGCGACTACCTGACCGATCTGTTTCCGATCCTGGAGCTCGGCACCAGCGCCAAGATGCTCTCGATCGTGCCGCTGATGAGCGGCGGCGGGCTGTTCGAGACCGGCGCCGGCGGCTCGGCGCCCCGGCACGTGCAGCAGTTCCTCAAGGAGAACCACCTGCGCTGGGACTCGCTGGGGGAGTTCCTGGCGCTGGTCCCCTCGCTGGAGCTGCTGGCCGACAAGGAGGACAACGGCCGGGCGCGGCTGCTGGCCCACACGCTCGACCGCGCCACCGGGCAGGTGCTGGAGGAGGACCGCTCGCCGCGGCGCAAGGTGGGAGAGCTGGACAACCGCGGCAGCCACTTCTACCTGGCCCTGTACTGGGCGGAGCAGCTGGCCGAGCAGGACGAGGACAAGGAGCTGGCCGAGCGCTTCAGACCGCTGGCCGAGCACCTGGCCGAGTGCGAGGAGCAGATCGTCTCGGAGCTGAGTGAGGCGCAGGGCTCCCCGGTGGACATCGGCGGCTACTACCGCCCCGATCCCGAGCGGATGGAGGCGGCTATGCGACCGAGTCAGACCCTCAACCAGGCGCTGGAGGAGCTCGGAGCCACGCCCTAGAGCGAGGTCCCGTAGACTGCGCCCAGCTTGGCCTTCAGATAGTCCACGAAGGGCCCGACTGCAATCGGGCCGCCGACGACCTGGCTCAGCAGCTCGTCGGTGCGGAACTTGGCGCCGTGTCGGTGCACCCGGTCGCGCAGCCACTCGCGCAGCGGCGCGAGTTCCCCCGCCGCGATGTGATCGTCGAGATCGGCGAGATCCTCGTGGGCGCGGGCCCACAGCTGGCCCGCGATCAGGTTGCCCAGGGCGTAGGTCGGGAAGTAGCCGATCAGGCCCGCGGCCCAGTGGACGTCCTGAAGCGCGCCGCTGGCGTCATCGGGAACCCGCAGGCCGAAGTACTCCTGAACGCGGCTGTTCCACGCCTCGGGCAGGTCGGCCACCGCCAGGCGCCCCTCGATCAGCTCCTGCTCGAGCTCGAAGCGCAGCACGACGTGCAGTCCGTAAGTGGCTTCGTCGGCCTCCACGCGGATGAGCGACGGCGCCACCCGGTTCACCGCCGCGTAGAGCTCGTCGGGATCCAGACCGTCCGGGGAGCCAAGGAACAGCTCTCCGATCCGCGGCGCCAGCACGTTGCAGAACGGGCGTCCGCGGCCGACCATGTTCTCCCACAGCCGACTCTGGGACTCGTGGATGCCCAGCGACTCCCCGTGACCCAGCGGGGTGCGTCGCAGCTCGTCGCCGACACCCGCCTCGTAGAGCCCGTGGCCGCATTCGTGCATCGCCGCATAGATGCCTGAGCCCAGGAAGCTGGGGTCCCAACGCGTGGTGATGCGCACGTCCCCGCCGCCGATCCCGGCTGCGAACGGGTGCACGGCATCGTCCATCCGCCAGCTGTCGGGCTCGTAGCCCATCAGCGTCACCAACCCGCGCGCCAGGGCGCGCTGCTTGCCGATCTCGAAGCTGCCGTGCAGGCAGCTGTCCCGCACGGCGCCCTCGTGCTCGCGCAGCTGCGCGATCAGCGGCACGAGCTCGTCCCTGAGCTCGGCGAAGAGCGTGGTCACCTGACGGCTGCGCGCCCCCGGCTCGAAGTCGTCCAGCAGCACGTCGTAGGCGCAGTCGAAGCCATCGAAGCAGTCGACATATTCTCTCGCGAGCTCCAGGTTTCGGGTGAGGTAGGGGGCGAACTCGCTGAAGTCCGAGTGCTCGCGGGCCGCCACCCACGCCTCCTGGCCGACGGAGGCCGCGCGGGCCCGCTCAGCCTGAAGGCGACTCGGAACCCGGCGCGCCTTGTCCAGGTGGCGGCGGGTGACGCGCAGCAGCGAGGCATCGTCGGAGCCGGCGTCGGCATCGCCCAGCGCCTGCTCCGCCGCCTCCAGGAGCCGGCTCGTCTCGTCGCTGACGAACAGCTCGTGGGTGACGCGCCCGAGCGTGGCCAGCGATTCCGCCCGGGCGGCTCCCCCCCGCGGCGGCATCATCGTGTTCTGATCCCAGCCGAGCAGCTCCGAGGCGGCGTGCAGGTCCTCGACCGCTGCCAGGTGCTGACGCAGATCCTCCATGGGGTTGGGCACCGATGTCACTCCAGTCTGTAACAGATGGCACGTCCGGCGGCGGGTGGTGGCGACGCCTGTGCCACCATGGCAGCAATGAGGCGAGGTAGGGGATCGATCAAGCTCGTGAACGCGTTCGGGATCCGGATCGGAGTCGATCCGGGTTGGTTCCTGACGCTGTTCCTCGTGATCCTGTGGCTCTCGCCCTCCTTCCGGCAGACACTGGGGGGTTCGGGCAGCGAGGCCTACCTGACCACGGTGGTCAGCGCGCTGCTGTTCTTCGGGTCGTTGATCGTGCACGAGCTCGGCCACGCGCTGGCGGCCCGGCGGCAGGGCATCGAGGTCGAGGGCATCCAGCTGTTCCTCTTCGGCGGACTCACGCAGATGTCCCGGGACTCGCGCTCGCCAGGGGAGGAGTTCAAGATCGCCGCCGCCGGCCCGCTGGCGACGCTGGCGATGGTGACGGTTTTCTCGGCGGTGGATCTGGTCATCGTGGGCCCGCACCGCCTGTGGCACGCCTTTCTGCTGGACGGCACCGTCACGGTGACGCCGGTGCTGCTGGCCCTCAGCTGGCTGCTGCTGATGAACGCGGTGGTCCTGCTCTTCAACCTCGTGCCGGCATTCCCGCTCGACGGGGGGCGTATCGCCCGCGCACTCGTGTGGCGCCTCAGCGGTGACAAGCGGCGCGGCACCGTGGTCTCGGCCAAGCTCGGCCAGGGCTTTGCGGTGATCCTGGCCGGCATCGGGATCTGGCAGATGGTCTCCGGCGGCGGCGCCTTCCGGGGGCTGTGGCTGGTGGTGCTGGCCTACCTGCTCGGACAGTCGGCTCGGGGCGCGCTGGTCCAGAGCGCCGTCAACGAGAAGATCGAATGCGTGCGGGTGGAGGACATCATGGATCGCCAGCCGGTGGCGATCACCGCGGGCATCTCGGTGACCCAGGCCCTGGAGGAGTACTTCCTGCGTTACGGGTGGTCCTGGTTCCCGGCCGTCGACGGGGAGGGAAGGTTCCTCGGCATCGCCCGCCAGGATCGCCTGCAGGCGGCGGTCGATCGCGGTGAGGGCTGGCTGACGGTGGACTCCGCGCTGGACCCAGCGGAGTCCGGAAGCTGGCGCGTGGAGCAGGACCAACCGCTGACCGAACTGATCTCCTCCGAGCCGCTCGGCCGGCTCGGAGCGCTGATGGCCGTCGACGGCGAGGGCATCCTACGCGGGGTGGTCACCGTCGAGCAGGTGCGCCGGGCGCTGCACTCGGCGCCGGGCCCTTCGGCGGCCTGAGGCCGGCCGATCGCCTGTGCGGCCGGCCTCTGGGCCGAGGCTCAGCCGCCGCCGGCGAGCTGGCGCAGACGCTGGAAGCCGACCAGCTGGCTCGCCGGCGGCGGGCTGATCTTCAGCGAGCCCCCGCCGGTGGAATGAACGTCCTCGACGCTGGTGATAGGGCCCAGCGAGCCGGAGTTCAGACTGGTGACGATCCGCACGAGCTGGCCGTGCCGGTTGACGTAGACGGAGATCGTCTCGCTGGTGGCCTTCACCCGCGCCAGCACCGCCCGCAGCTGCCGGACCAGGTCCGCTGAGACCGTGCCCCGGGCGAGGTTGGCGGGCGTAAACGTGGTCCGGTAGCCGAACGCCCGCCGACCGGCGATCGTGACGGCGCCGGTCGGTTCAAGCTTGCGCGTGGCGCGCAGCAGGCGCAGCGTCCGGCTGGGGTTGGCGTTCGAGACCTGGCCGATCAGCTTCTGCAGGTTCAACCCCACCGCGTTCCCGACGCGTGACAGGGAGATCAGGACCCACGGTCGCCCGCCGTCCCGGGAGGCGATGTCGGGCACCTTGATGTAGACCGTGCCCCCGATCAGCCGTTCCTCCCGGAAGCCCTGGCCGGTCTGGTTGGCGATCAGCATGCGCAGGCGCGGACGCAGCTGGGCCCGCGCGGCCAGCGAGGTCTGATGGGAGCCCACGCAGCTGCTCTGCGTGAAGCTGAACTCGTTGGGCGGATGGGCCACCACGCTACGCACGAGCGTCTTCAAGTCGGGGGTGCCGGCGGTCGGGCCGGTGGGCGAGGCCGCCGTGGCGATCTGCTCGCACCGCTTGCCGGCGGAGCTGCTGGCCGACGCGGAGCTGCTGGCCGAGGTGGACTTGGAGGTGCTGGCAGAAGTGCTGGCGCGCTTACCCGAGCCACAGCCGCCGAGCACGGTCGCAGCGCTCAGCAGAGCAGCGGTCAGGGTGACCCTCAGCATGGCGGCGCCAAGGCTACCCCTTCCGGGTCATGGTGCCGAGAGCCCTCCGGCCCGCGTCCAAAAAGCGGGCGGAGCCCGCCAATAAATAGAATCGCCCTCCGTGCCCTCACACGACGTCCTGATCATCGGTGCCGGCCTCGCCGGTCAGCGGGCCGCACTGGCGGCCGCGGGGGCCGGCGCCACGGTGGCGATCATCTCCAAGGTCCATCCCGTGCGCTCGCACTCCGTCGCCGCCGCCGGCGGCATCAACGCGGCGCTGAACCCCGAGGACAGCTGGGAGTCCCACGCCTTTGACACGGTGAAGGGCTCGGACTATCTCGGCGACCAGGACGCGATCGAGGTGATGTGCCGCGAGGCCCCCGACGAGATCCTGTGGCTGGAGCACGCCGGCGTCACCTTCCACCGCAACGGCACCGGCCGCCTGGGCACGCGCGCGTTCGGCGGCGCCTCGGCGGCGCGCACCTACTACGTCGCCGACATCACCGGCCACGCCATCCTGCACGTGCTCTACGAGCAGCTGATGAAGCACTCGGCGACGGTTGATCGCTACGAGGAGTGGTTCACCACCGACCTGCTCCAGGACGACAACGGGCGCTGCGTCGGCGCGATCTGCCGCAACCTCCGCGACGGTCACCTGGAGCTGTTCAACGCCAAGGCCGTGATCCTGGCCTCCGGTGGGGCCGGCCAGGCCTACCGGCCGACGACCAACGGCCTGATCGTCACCGGCGACGGGATCGCGCAGGCCTACCGCATCGGCGCGCGGCTGATGGACATGGAGATGATCCAGTACCACCCCACCACGCTGGTGGGTAACGGGCTGCTGATCACCGAGGGCGCCCGGGGCGAGGGCGCGTGGCTGCTGAACGCCGAGGGCGATCGCTTCATGGAGAACTACGCGCCCAACAAGCTGGAGCTGGCCTCCCGCGACGTCGTCTCCCGGGCCGAGCAGACCGAGATCAACGAGGGCCGGGGCTTCGATGACGGGAGCGTCGCGCTCGACGTCACCAAGGTGGACCGCCGCCGCGTCCTGGAGGCGCTGCGGGAGATCGTGAACATCGGCAGGGACTTCGCCGGGGTCGACATCACCCGCGAGCCGATCCACATCAAACCCGGCCAGCACTACATCATGGGCGGGGTCAAGACCGATGTCGACGGGCACACCTCGGTTCCCGGCCTCTACGCCGCCGGCGAGGTGGCCTGCGTATCCGTCCACGGCGGCAATCGCCTGGGCGCCAACTCGCTGCTGGACACGCTGATCTTCGGCCGCCGCTCAGGCGCCCATGCCGCGGGCGTCGCGCTGCAGATGTCGATGCCCTCCACCCCCTCCGCCGTCATCGCCGACACCGAGCGCAACATCGCCGGGATCATCTCCCGTGACGCCGGCGGGCGCCGGGTGGCCACGATCAAGCGTGAGCTCGGCGATGCGATGAACGATCACGTGGCCGTGTTCCGCGACGCCGAGGGGCTGGCCAAGGCGTACGAGATCGTCCGGCGGCTGAAAGAGGAGTCGCTGAGCGCGACCGTCGATGACCGCGGGGCGATCTTCAACCAGGACGTGATCGGCGCGATCGAGCTGGGGTACATGCTCGATTGCGCGGAGGCGACGATCGTCTCAGCACAGGAGCGCAAGGAGTCGAGAGGGGCTCACTCACGCACCGACTTCCCGGAGCGAAACGACGACGAGTGGCTCAAGCACATCGACATCTCCCTGGGCGGGGACGACGTGCCCAGGCTCAGCTACTCGGAGGTCACCTTCACTCGCTGGGAGCCCCAGGAAAGGACGTACTGATGCCCGAGTACACGCTCCGCATCCGCCGCTTCGACCCTCAGTCGGGCCGGGCCGCCCATTGGGAGGAGCACCTGCTCGACATGCCCGAGACCCAATCGGTGCTGGATGCGCTGCTGAAGGTGCGCGACGAGGTCGACGGCTCGGTCGGGATCCGCTGCTCCTGCCAGCAGGCGATCTGCGGCTCCTGCGGGGTGCGGATGAACGGCAAGCCCGGCCTGGCGTGCAACACCCACCTCGGCGAGGCGTCGCGGCGCGCCCACGGCGCCGGCTGGAACCCGCCGCCGGGCAACGAGCCCGCGGTGATCGAGGTCGAGCCGATGGGCAACATGCCGGTGATCCGGGACCTGATCGTCGACATGGACCAGGTGCACTGGAAGAAGATCCAGCGCGTGACGCCCTGGCTGATCAATCAGGAGCCGGTGCCCGAGCGCGAGTACATCGTCCCGCACGAGAACATGGTCGACGTCACCCAGACGATGGCCTGCATCCAGTGCGGCGCCTGCGTCTCCGATTGCCTGGCGATGGAGATCGACCCGCTGTTCGTCGGCCCCGCGGCGCTGGCCAAGTCCTACCGCTTCGTCGGCGACCCCCGTGACGCCCAGCACCAGGAGCGACTCAAGGACCTCGCCGAGGATCCGCACGGGATCTATGACTGCACGCACTGCTTCAACTGCATCGACGCCTGCCCCAAGGGCGTGGATCCGATGGGCCAGATCATGCGGCTGCGCCGGCGCGCGGGCTCCGACCACGAGATCGAGGACCGCAACAACGGCTACCGCCACGAGCACGCGTTCGTCAAGAACATCGAGAAGAACGGCCTGCTGCACGAGGCTGACTTGCTGCCGGACTCCTACGGCGGCAAGTTCCACCCCCGAGCGGTACCGGAGGTGGTCAGCTCGCTGCCGATCGCCGCGCGAGCGTTCGCCCGCGGCAAGATGACGGCCAAGAACGCCCTGACCCACCCGCACAAGGCCTCCCCCGAGGTCAAGCGGATCTTCAAGGTGGTCGAGGGACGCGAGGAGCGCGTGGAGCTGAACCTGTACGTCACCGGCTACGAGGACGATCCCAAGAGCACCGGGCCCGGACCGGAGGAGACAACTGCCAGCGAAAGCGAGAAGTCATGAGGGTGGCCTACTGGCCCGGCTGCGTGAGCCGCGGCTTCACCCCCGAGCTGCACGGCTCGATGGCCGCGGTGGCCCCGCTCCTGGACATCGAGCTGATAGAGCTCGATCGCGCGGCCTGCTGCGGCGCTGGCGTGCTCGCGGAGCACAGCCAGGAGCTGGCCGACACGCTGAACGCGCGCACGTTCGCGCTGGCCCAGCAGACCGACGGCGAGCTGATGATGAACATCTGCTCCACCTGTCAGGGCGCCCAGTCGGAGTGCCAGGAGCGCCTCGACGCCAACACCGAGTACCGCGAGCACGTCAACGGCACCCTCCGGGAGGAGGGGCTCAGCTACGAGAAGGGCCTGACCAACAAGAACTTCCTGTGGCTGCTGGTGGAGGAGATCGGCCTCGACGCGCTGCGCGAGCGCGTCACGCGCCCCCTCAAGGACCTGCGCGTGGGGCCCTTCTACGGCTGCTACATCGTGCGCCCGGTCAACCGGCTCGGGATCGACGATGAGCGCCCGCGGGACCGCTACATGCACTGGGTCATCGAGGCCCTGGGCGGCACCGTCGTCGATTACGCCGGCGTCTACAAGTGCTGCGGCTTTCCCATCATCACCATGAACAAGGAGGCGTCGCTGGCCCAGGCCGGTCGCCACATCGGCGACGCGATGGATGCCGACGCCGACTGCCTGGTCGTCCCCTGCCCGCTGTGCCACCTGAACCTGGACATGCAGCAGCCCGGCGCGGCCAAGGTCGTCGGCCGGGAGTTGGGACTCCCGATCCTGCACCTGCCCCAGCTGGTGGGACTGGCGCTGGGGCTCTCCCCCAAGGAGCTGGGGATGGGCAAGCACATCGTCAAGCCGACGTCGGTGATCGACTGGTCGAGCGCGGTGGTGGCGGGAGCGGGCGCCGACGGGGGCGGCGGCTGGTAGGCGGGCACCGGGGCCGGCGCCTTGGGCTTGCGGTTGACGCCTCCGGAGGTCATCCGCCTGCAGAACTCGACATTCTCCAGCGGATCGAAGGGGCGTGTCGTGCTGTTCAGCGTGAGGATGAATAACCCGACGACGCGTCGGCGGATCGACGGTGTTGTCGTGTTATGCAGCTCGCAAGGCTTCGGCTGGCGCTGCGACGGCCTTAAGTTTGGCTCACCACGCCTCGCCCCAGCGCTCGCCGTAGGCGAACTCCGAGACTGGGTTGCGGCTCAGCCGCTTCGGCCAGGGGTCGGCCCGGTAGCCGACCGAGATGTGCCCGGCCAGCGCGACGTTCTCCGGGAAGCCGAGCAGCTCCCGGACCTGCGCCTCGGAGGGGGTCAGCAGCGTGGTGAAGGCCGCTCCCAACCCCTCGGCCCGCAGCCCCAGCAGGAGGTTCTGCACGAACGGGTAGACCGAGGCGCCGCCGACGATGCTCGGCCGCTGCAGCGAGCTGTCGACGATCGCCAGCGCGTCGAGCTGCGCGCAGATGAGCAGGTGGACCGGCACGCGATCGAAGCTGTGGGCGAACTCGTCGACGCTGCGCAGGATTCGCAGGCGACCCGAGGGCATCTCGGACGGCGGGTCGTCCAGGAGCGCCCGCATCCCGTTCGCCTCGGTGTAGCGCCGCCAGGGCTCCTCGTAGAGCTCCCGCAAGCGGCGGCGCGTCTGCGCGTCGGTGACGATGACCACGCGCCACCCCTGGCGGTTGCCGCCGCTGGGGGCAAAGCGGGCGTTCTCCAAGGCCCGCTCCAGGGCCTCGCGCGGGACTGGGGCCTCGGTGAAGCGACGCGTGGAGGGGGCGCACCGCATGACCTCGTAGAGCTCAGACAAGCGGCGCCGCCGTGTGCGCGCCGGCCACGAGCTCGGCGATCTGGACGGCGTTGGTGGCGGCCCCCTTGCGCAGGTTGTCAGAGACCACCCACATGCTGAGCGCGCGGGGATGCGAGTCGTCCTCCCGGATCCGGCCCACGAACACCTCGTCGCGACCGGCACAACCCAACGGGGTCGGCACGTCCTGGAGCACGATCCCCGGGGCGGCGCGCAGCAGCTCGCGCGCCTCCTGCGCCGAAAGCGGCTCGCGGGTCTGCACGTTGACGGCCTCGGAGTGCCCCACCGCCACCGGCACGCGCACGCAGGTCACCGACACGCCAATCGACTCGTCCTCAAGGATCTTGCGCGTCTCGAACATCATCTTTCGCTCTTCGTCGGTGTGGTCGTCCCCGTCGGGAAAGGATCCGGCGGCGCCGATGACGTTGAAGGCGATCGGCTCCGGATACACCTCCGCTGGCAGGAAGTCCTCGCCATCCAGGTGAGCGCGTGCCTGGCGCTCCAGCTCGTCGAGCGCCTTCTTGCCGGTTCCCGACACCGACTGGTAGGTGGCCACCACCAGCCGCTCGATTCCCACCGCGCGGTGGATCGGGGCCAGGGCCACCATCAGCTGCATCGTCGAGCAGTTCGGGTTGGCGATCAGGCCGCGGGCGCTCCTCAGCACGTGCGGGTTGACCTCGGAGACCACGAGCGGGACGTCCGGGTCACGGCGGAAAGCCGACGAGTTGTCGATCACCACCGCCCCCTTCTGCACGAAGCGCGGGCCCCACGACCGGGACACGCCGGCTCCGGCGGAGAAGAGGGCGATGTCAAAGCCGCTGATCGTCTCCTCGGTGAGCGCCTGGACCACGCGGCCATCCCCCAGGGCGCGACCGGCCGAGCGCTCGGATGCGAACGGGATGATCTCCGCCGCGGGGAAACCGCGCTCGTCCAGCAGCGCCAGCATCGTCGTCCCGACGACGCCGGTGGCACCGACCACCGCCACACGCGGACGGGAGCTCACCGCGCCTCCTGGCCGATCGGCCGCTCCTCGCGCACCTCGGAGGCCTCCAGCGCGAAGGTGCGGTGCAGGGCGCGGACCGCCTGCGGGACGTCGGCGGCGCGGATCACGCAGGAGATCTTGATCGGCGAGGTGGAGATCATCTCGATGTTGATGGCCTCGCCGGCGAGCGTCTCGAACACCTGCGCGGCCACCCCGGGATGCGAGCGCATCCCGGCGCCGACGATGGAGACCTTGCCGATATCGGGGTCTCGGTCGACATCGTGGATCCCCAGCTCGGCCAGCACCGGCTCCAGCGCGTGGTCGGCGACCCGAAGATCCTCGCTGGAGATGGTGAATGACACCTCGGCGTCCCGCCCCTGGCCGCGGGGCTTGTTCTGGATGATCGTGTCGACGTTGCAGCCAGCATCGGCGAGGGCGCGGAAGATCGCCGCGGCCGCGCCGGGACGGTCGGGCACGCCGAGCAGCGTCATCCGGGCCTCCTCGGCCGAATGCGTCACAGCGGTGATCAGGGGATGCTCCATCGTCTCGTCTTCTCCGAGGACAACGGTACCGGGGCCATCCTCGAACGAGGAGCGGCAGTGGATCCTGACGCCGTGCGTGCGGGCGTACTCCACCGAGCGCAGCTGCAGCACCTTGGCGCCGGAGGCCGCCATCTCCAGCATCTCCTCGAAGCTGACGGTGGACAGCTTGCGGGCCTCGGGGACGATCCGGGGGTCGGCGGTGAAGACCCCGGAGACGTCGGTGTAGATCTCGCACACCTCGGCCCCGATTGCCGCGGCCACCGCCACCGCCGTGGTGTCCGAGCCGCCACGGCCGAGGGTGGTGACGTCGCGGCTGGTGGAGACGCCCTGGAAGCCCGCCACCAGCACGATCTTGTCATCGGCCAGGGCCTCGCTGATGCGCTCGGCCCGCACATCGAGGATCCTTGCCTTTGTGTGCGACGCATCGGTGACGATGCCGGCCTGTGAGCCGGTGAACGAGATGGCGCGATGGCCGAGGTCGTTGATCGCCATCGCGCACAGGGCGCAGGACATCCGCTCGCCGGTGGAGAGCAGCATGTCCAGCTCCCGGGGATCGGGAAAAGCCGAGACCTCCTCGGCCATCGCAATCAGCTCGTCGGTGGTCTGGCCGCGGGCCGAGAGCACGGCCACCACCCGCCTGCCGGCCTCGCGCTGGGCGACGATCCGGCGCGCGGCGCGCTTGATCCGCTCGGCGTCGGCCACCGAGGTGCCGCCGAACTTCATCACCACCGTCGCCGGATTGGACGCGGAAACTGACACGGCCACGGAGGTTACGCGGTGACCACCCCCCCGGACGAGCGCCCCCGCGACCCTGTTCTGAGCCGCACGGTGATCCGGCGGCGGCGGGTCGTGGCCGGCCTCGCAGCGGCTCTGGTGCTACTCGCCGTCGTGCTGCTGGTGCTGGTCGGCTCTCAGGGAGGAACCCCCCGGTACGTCCCCTCCGGCGCCTCTGCCAAGGTGCTCAGCCCCGCTCGGCGGACCCTCCCCAAGAGCGGCGGGCCACCGTTCAAGCCGGCGCCGGTCGCCTCCGCCCGCGCGCAGGCGATGCCGCTGGCCACCCAGGTCGCCCAGCTGTTCCTGGTCACGGTGAACGGACGCTCCCCCGCCGCGGCGGTCAATCTGGGCGCGGTGCCGTGGGGCGGGGTGATCTTCGATCGCTCCAACTTCGGCAGCGCCCGGGGGGTTGCCCGGCTGGTCCGGATGGTGGGGAGCCGGCTGGGCCACGTCCCCGGCGACGCGCCCCTGCTCGGCGCCACGCAGGAGGGCGGAGTGCAGAGCGCCTTTCCCGACCTGCCGCCGAAGGGTCAGGCGGCCCTGGGGGCCACCGGCGATCCGTACCAGGCCTACGAGCAGACGCTGCTCGCCGGGCACCGCCTGCGAGCGCTCGGGGTGAGGCTGACGCTGGCGCCGCTGGCCGACGTCGACACCCCCAGCGGCGCCCTCAGCGGCCGGCTGTTCGCCAGCGACCCGAGCGCCGTGGCGCAGTTCACGACCGCGGCGCTCTCCGGCTACGCCCAGGCCGGGGTGATCCCCGCCGTCGGTCACTTCCCCGGCTCCGGCGGCGCCTCCGCCGACCCCGACCAGATGGTGGCCACGGTCGGTGGATCGCTTGCGCAGCTGGAGGCCAGGGACCTGATCCCGTTCGCCGCGGTCGCGGCTCGGGCTCCGGTGATGCTGATGTCAAACGCCGCCTATGTCGCCTTCGACGGCGTCACCCCCGCCAGCCTCTCGACGCAGGCGGTAAAGCTGCTCCGCCAGGGGTTGCACTTCCGGGGGGTGGCGATGAGCGACGACCTCGACGCGACGCTGCAACCGACCGGCGCCCAGCCGGGAGCGGTCGCGCTGCAGGCGCTGCAGGCGGGCGAGGACCTGCTCTACATCTCGGGTCCGGCGAGCGAGCACCAGGCGGCGCTTCAGGGCGTTCTGAGCGCTGCGCAGCACAGCGCGACCATCCGGGCGCTCGTGCACGAGGCGCTGCTGCGGGTGTTGAGCCTCAAGGCGCGCTACGGGCTACTGCGCTGAGCCCTCGGGCCGTGGCTCAGACGGCGCGGCGCCCGGCGAACGCCCGCCCGAGCGTGAGCTCGTCGGCGTACTCCAGGTCAGCGCCCACGGGCAGGCCGCTGGCCAGCCGCGTCACCGACAGCTCAGGCTCGATCTGACGCAGGCCGGCGGCGATGTGCAGGGCGGTGGCCTCGCCGGTGGTCGTCGGGTTGGTGGCGATCACCACCTCGCGAATGGTGCCATCACGAACGCGATCCAGCAGCTCCGCGATCTTCAGATCCTCGGGATCGACGCCATCGATCGGAGACAGAGCGCCGCCGAGCACGTGGTAGCGGCCGCCGAACTCGTGCGTGCGCTCGACCGAGATCACGTCGGAGGGCTCCTCAACCACACAGATCACCACCGGGTCCCGGCGCTCGTCGGTGCAGATCCGGCAGCGCGGACCGTCGGCCAGGTTGAAGCACACCTCGCACAGCCCGATCCGCTCCTTGACCTCCCGGATCGCCTCCGCCAGGGCGAACGCATCCTGCTCCTCGGCGCGCAGCAGGTGAAAGGCCAGCCGCTGTGCGGTCCGCCCGCCGACGCCGGGCAGCTTGGAGAGCTCGGTGATGAGCCGCTGAACTGGGGGTGCGTACATCCGCGGGGCGGCGGGTTCCGGCGGGCCTCTAGAGCCCCGGCAGGCCGAGCCCGCCGAGTCCGCCGGTGATCCCGCCGAGCTTGCTGCTGGCCAGCTCCTGGGCCGCGCGGAGGGCCTCGTTGACGGCGGCCAGGACCATGTCCTGAAGCAGCTCGACGTCGTCGGGGTCGACCGCCTGGGGATCGATCTTGATCGACTTGACGTGCAGCTCGCCGGTGATCTGCACGGTCACCATTCCGCCGCCGGCGGAGGCGTCGACCACCTCGTCCTTGAGCGTCTCCTGGGCCTGCATCATCTCCTGCTGCATCTTCTGAACCTGCTTGAGCATCTGCTGCATGTTGGGCTGTTGGGGCATCTACTCCTCCGCATCCGGGTTGTCGTCGTGAAGCTCCTGGGCGTCGAACTCCTCCAAGAAGCGCCGCACCAGCTCATCGCCGGAGAGGATCGCGGCCTGCGCGGGCTGCTCCGGGTTCTCCTGGCGCTCCCGCAGCTCGTAGCGGAGGGCCAGCGCCTGACCGGTAACCGTCCGCAGGGCCGCGGTGGCGATCCGACGATGATCCTCCTGCTCGGCCTTGCGCTTGAGGAAGGCCGCCTCCGGGGGGAAGGCGACCGTCAGCTCCCGGTTGTCCGCCGCCACCGGCTGGGCACCGGCCAGCAGGGCGGCGATCATCGCGTTCTCGGCCCGGACGAGATCCACCACCGCCGGCCAGGAGGAGACGATCGTGTGCAGATCAAGCGGCTGGTCGGCGGGCGTGGGCGCTGGGGCGGGAGCGGCTCGCGCGACGACGGCGCCGGCAACGACGGCGGCGGGCGAGGCCCGTGCGGGGGCCGTGGATCGCGGCGGAGCCGATTCGGGATGGGCGACCCCGAGGGGACGTTCGGGCGCCCGCGTACCACCCGCGTCGCGCAGCGTCGCCTCCAGGCGCTCGATCCTGGCCAGCAGGGCAGTGGTGGACGGATCGACCTCGGGGGCCGCTGCCTTGATCAGCACCAGCTCGAGCTGGATGCGCGGATGCGCCCCGTCCGTGGTGGCCCCGAGCGCCACGCCGACGAGGTCCAGCAATCGAACCGCGTCGCCCTCCGAGAGGGCCTGCGCCTGCTCGCTCAAGCGCCGGTCGCGCTCGGGAGTGACCCGGACCTCGGGTGGCAGCTCACCGAGCACCTGCACCGTCAGCAGCTCGCGGGCGTGGACCTCCAGGTCCCGCAGCACCTGGCCTGGATCGCGCCCCGAGTCGGCGAGACTGGCGGCGGCGCGCAGGGCGGCTGCAGGGTCGCGTGCGACCACGGCGTCGACCGCCGCAAACAGCTGCTCGGCGTCGGCGACGCCCAGGACCGCGAGCACGTCGGCCGGCTGAATTCGCTCCTCGCCGGCGTAGGTGAGCAGCTGCTCCAGCGTCCCTAGCGCGTCACGGAAGCTGCCCGTGGCGTGGCGGGCGACCAGCGCCAGCGCGCCGCCGTCGACGGCGATCCGCTCCTGCTGGGCGACCCGGCCGAGCACCTGCGCCACCTGCTCTACGGAGGGACGGCCGAAGTCGAAGCGGTGGCAGCGGTCCACCACCGTTGGCAGCACCTTCTGCGCCTCGGTGGTGGCCAGCACGAAGATCGTCCGCGGCGGGGGCTCCTCCAGCGTCTTCAGAAAGGCGTTCCACGCCTGCTGGGAGAGCATGTGGGCCTCGTCGAGGATGTACACCTTGTGCTTGCCCGAGACCGGAGCGAAGGCCACCTTGTCCCGCAGGTCACGGATGTCGTCGACGGAGTTGTTGGACGCCGCGTCCATCTCGATCACGTCCAAGGAGGTGGCGCTGTGGATCGAGCTGCAGGACTCGCAGGTGCCACAGGGCGCGATCGTCGGACCCTCCACGCAGTTCAGGCAGGCGGCGAGGATCTTGGCCATGCTGGTCTTGCCGGTCCCGCGGGAGCCCACGAACAGGTATGCGTGGTGGACCTTGTTCTGCCGTACGGCGTTGGTGAGCGTGCGGACGACGTGCTCCTGGCCGACGACATCGGCGAACGTGCGAGGGCGATGGCGGCGGTAGAGCGAGGGTCCGGTCGACACGGTGCAGCGAGTCTAGTGTCCCGGTTCCGGGAATTTGGTGGCACCCAGAGGCCCCTCGCCTGCCACCCAACATGGGTCTGGCGCTAGGATCGGGGGGGACCGTGCTAGGCGGGGACGTAGCGGCGCCCTGAACCCGCAATCCGCTTTAGCGGGGCTGAATTCCCTCTCGAGGGGTGCAGGCCCCGGGTCAGCGCCCTGCTCTTGGTGCTGATGGCCCGGTCCCACCGCGATGGAGACCCGTGAACCAGGTCAGGTCCGGAAGGAAGCAGCCTTAAGCGGTCATCTCCAGGCGCGGTGGGAGCGCCGGGCCGGAGCTGAGAAATGGAGTCGCTGCTCGGGAACCGACTTCGACGGAGGGTGCACGGTCGCTTGCCCCTGCGCGGGCGAGTCCGGACGCCTGCGTCGGCAGCCGCGTAGAATCGGCGTCCACCGGGCGCGTAGCTCAGCGGGAGAGCGCTCGCTTCACACGCGAGAGGTCGCTGGTTCGAGCCCAGCCGTGCCCATCATGAAAAGCCCTGGAAACCCGGGGCTTTTCGTAGCCGTTCAGTCCCCCTGGTCCTTGGGGGCATCGGCTCAGAATCAGAGTAGGGCGGGGAGTGCGCCGCCGGTTTGGTTGGCGGTGAGCAGTTCGCGGAGGTAGGCGAACAGGGAGCGGTG